>Ga0207701_10005263_pt1 | contig 13027 bp, 10 predicted proteins | sample KBSSwiSSwithPhiX_FD_184294 | JGI IMG/M metagenome (GOLD analysis project Ga0207701, IMG submission 184294) | Switchgrass rhizosphere bulk soil microbial communities from Kellogg Biological Station, Michigan, USA, with PhiX - S5 (SPAdes) (version 2) | ecosystem: Environmental > Terrestrial >...
TCGCCATGATCACTTTTTCGCTGACCCCGCTTCTTTTGAGATCTATGAGACGGTCGGCGGATAGGTCAAAATTGGGGGAGCGCGCGAAGATCAGTGAAATTATGGTCTTCTCTTTGAATCCAGCTTTGGAAAGTTTGACGACCGAGGCGTTGGTTAGCGGCGCTTCAGTTGGTCGCTGCTGACTTTGGAGCGCCTGATTACAAGCTAGTGAAAGGAGTGCTGCGAGTACGTACGTTAGAAATGACGACTTCATTGTTTTTACCGCCTAACTCCTAACCTGGAAAGTGCCAAACGAAAACTAAAGTTTCCGGAATGCCTGGGCATTATAACTCGTCAGAGCCAAATTGGTGTCCACTTGGCAGACGATATTGCCTATGAACATGGGAAACAACCAATCGCTTTAAAGTTCCAGAGTTCGAGGCTAGGGCAACAAGAAAGGTAGGGGTATTACCTACTTCGGCGTTAACCGATAGATTATGATCTCTCCGACCCTACGACCCTGGTCTCGCGAGTACCAACGGTCGAGGTTGGTAAGATCGTCGTTTGGGTAGACGATCGCATAGCCTAGCCGGGGATCGGCCGCTTCCGGTTGTCCAAAGAGCGCACAATAGGCCGAGAACTCGCGACCTGCGGCTGCGATTTCCTCCGCTTCAATCTCCTGAGGCTTGACGCTAAGTGCCGGATTTGAGCGTTCCGCGCCGAACACTTCTACTCGTGTAGTAAAGTCCGACTGTAATGCCTGGGTTAACTTCGCTTCATCAAACCCCGAGTAATACAAGTATTTGAAATACATTTGCCTGCGTGTTGCTGGAGTGATGTTTCCAAACACAGAGCTGTAGCGCGACCATAAAACCGGGTTCGCGGCCTCTGTAGGTATGAGAGTAGATAGCAAAGGGTCCGAGGAAAAAACTATTTCTCGGTTGTTCTCTTCTTTTATGCTGAGTGCCACCGCCCGTTTCTGATCGATGGAAGCGTTTGACCAGTGTGTCGCGTGTGTAGCAGAGACTGAAATTGCGAGAACAATTGAAAGGCTTGCGACGGTCAAAGTAGCAGGAACGATGCGGGGCATCGCTCGCCAGGCAATACCCAGAAGGAGAAACGCCGCAATTAGCACCATGTAGTCTGCTATGAACTGCTGGTAATGGAATGGCTGCAAAGATCTTCCGGTCAACACCTGTTGGTTGAAAATTAGTATCGGAGCTAGTGCAAAGGCTGATAGGAAAAGAACGCTTCGATCGCGCCAGGCAATTCTGCCAGAACGAGCGAGCCAGACAATTAGCGCCAGGATTACGAAACTTCCGATTTCCGGCAGCCGAAACAGATGAGGTGTGCGCGACAGTTCCAACACCTGAGCGTCATCCATGGTGTTTGCTCGATGCGAAACAAGCCAAAGGTAGGGAAGAATACCGAGGCTGCCGAGACCAGCTATGATTGCTGACGCTCTCAAAGTGTTCTTCCACTCATCACGCCGAAGAGTGATCCAAAGAGCAGCCAGGCACACAAGCCATGCGAGTGCGGCTGTCCAGAGAAAGAAGTAGGAATAAATAAGCAGGACAAAGGACAGTCCGGCACAGATTGGCCAAAAGACGCTGCGCCGCGTGACGGATCTCCAAACGAACAAAAACATGACGAGACAGATTGGGAAGGGAAGCGCCGGAACGTAGCGACGCGAGAATGGCAAGAATGGCAACACCGTGCCCGGGCCCGTCAACGCACTCAAAACTAGAGCGCCGACAGAGCAAGCCACAGACAGAGCTGTGTGTTGAGTAATGTCGAGCGTGAGTTTGAAAATGATCAGGGCTGAGAAGACAACGATCAGTGGTAACAGCAAGACAAATGTGGTCGATACGGACAGGTTTAGAATCCTGGCGACCGACGACAAGACATAAGGCGGTAGAAACTGAATTGAAAAGAGGCTTTCGAAGTCCTGGTTTTCTGTTCCGTTGTAGGGATCGTTGCGTCTTGGTCTGCCATCGACGAGAGCATTTGCATACGCTGAATAGGCGAGTTCATCCATGTCAAAAGTGGCGAATGAGCCGCTCCACTTTTGGCCGCGCTCGTAACACAAATAAAGCTGCGGAATCGAAGTAATGAAGGCGAGAGCCAATGCTACTAGTATTGCCGCAATCCAATGATCGGGGCCTTTAACGGGTTTCATTTTCCTAGACGGTTCTACGCTTCATCGAGAAAGTTAGGAGAACAGCGACTACACACTTTAACCGAAGTGATGCGCAGTCAAACTGTGTTGGGATCCTGTATTTACGGACAAAAAAACAGCCTCGTCGTGAGACGAGGCTGTTTCTGACAGTTAAGGCCGAAAGCCTTACATGCCCATGCCGCTCATGCCGCCCATTCCACCTGGCATTGCGGGGCTACCCTTGTCGTCATCTGGCAACTCCGAAACCATTGCTTCGGTCGTCAGCATCAAGCCGGCGATTGAAGCAGCGTTCTGGAGTGCAGTACGCGTGACCTTGGCGGGGTCGATGACACCAGCCTTTACAAGGTCTTCGAAGACTTCGGTCGCCGCGTTGAAGCCAACGTTTTCGTTCTTCTCAGAACGAACTCGTTCGACAACAACTGCGCCTTCCTTGCCAGCGTTCTGCACGATCTGACGAAGTGGCTCTTCGAGAGCGCGGCGAACAATGTTCACGCCGATCTGCTCGTCAGGATCACCTTCGCCATCCTTGCTCGTCTGGAATTTTTCGAGGGCTTTTGCGGCACGAACCAATGTGACGCCACCGCCCGGAACGATTCCTTCCTCAACTGCTGCGCGCGTCGCGTGCATTGCATCTTCAACGCGAGCTTTCTTTTCTTTCATCTCGGTCTCAGTTGCCGCACCGACCTTGATGACAGCAACGCCACCGACGAGTTTCGCCAAGCGCTCTTGCAGCTTTTCGCGATCGTAGTCTGATGTGGTCTCGTCAATTTGAGCACGAAGAGTCTTCACGCGACCTTCGATGTCGCCCTGCTTGCCGGCGCCTTCGACGATCGTGGTGTTGTCTTTGTCGATCGTGATCTTCTTGGCTTTGCCGAGGTCCTCAAGCTTAACGTTTTCGAGCTTGATTCCCAGGTCTTCACTGATGACTTTGCCACCAGTGAGAATCGCGATGTCTTCGAGCATTGCTTTGCGACGATCGCCGAATCCAGGGGCTTTGACCGCTGCGATGTTCAACGTGCCGCGCAGTTTGTTCACAACCAAAGTTGCGAGCGCTTCACCTTCAACGTCTTCAGCGATGATGAGCATTGGTTTGCCCATCTTGGCAACCTGCTCGAGCAATGGCAGCAAGTCCTTCATCGAACTGACCTTCTTTTCGTTGATCAGGATCAATGGATTGTCGAGTACTGCTTCCATTCGCTCTGGATCGGTAACGAAGTACGGGCTGAGATAACCGCGGTCGAACTGCATTCCCTCGACAACTTCGAGCGAAGTGTCCATCGTACGCGACTCTTCAACAGTGATAACACCGTCTTTACCGACTTTGTTCATCGCTTCAGCAATGATGTTGCCGATGGTGGTGTCGCCGTTGGCGGAAACAGTTCCGACCTGGGCGATCATGTCACCTTTAACTGGCTTTGAAAGACGCTTGATTTCCGACGTGGCTTTTTCGACAGCCTTGTCGATGCCGCGTTTGAGTGCCATCGGGTTTGCCCCTGCTGCAACAGTCTTCACGCCTTCGCGGAAAATTGCCTGTGCCAACACGGTTGCGGTCGTAGTTCCATCGCCCGCAACGTCTGAAGTCTTCGAAGCAACTTCGCGGACCATCTGTGCGCCCATATTCTCAAGCGCGTCCTTCAATTCAATTTCCTTCGCGACGGTCACACCGTCTTTGGTGATTGTGGGTGAGCCAAACTTCTTATCGATCACAACATTTCGGCCCTTTGGACCAAGAGTGATCTTCACAGCGTCGGCGAGTTGGTTGATACCGCGCAGAATCGCCGCCCGCGAGTCCTCACCGTGAATTACTTGCTTTGCCATTCTCTTTCTTCTCCTACTAGATTTGGTGGATAAGGTTGACTGAATTCAGTCAATGAAAAAGCGGCCGTGTCTTTCAGTAAGACTACTTGCCGCCCTTCTTGCCGCCGGCTGCACTGCCAGCTCGCTCGAGGATGCCGAGGATTTCGTCCTCTCGCATGATGAGATATTCCTCACCGTCAATCTTGATCTCAGAGCCGCTGTACTTGCCGAATAGAACCCGGTCGCCTGGCTTAACGTCCAACGACTGACGCGTCCCGTCGTCCTTGTATTTGCCTTCACCTGCTGCGACTACTTCACCTTCTTGCGGCTTTTCCTTGGCGGTATCAGGAATGATGATTCCACCACGGACCTGCTCACCCTCTTCGATTCGACGTACGATCACGCGGTCATGAAGAGGCGTAATTTTCGTTGCCATACTCTAGTTCTCCTTTCGATTTCCCTCACAGAATTCGTTGAATTGGTATTAAGACAAAAGCCCTCAGGCATGGTTTTCTAGCACTCTTTGTAGAGGAGTGCCAAGAATAATGGCTGGTTTGGGGTGTTGTCAAATGGCTGTCGGAGGATCTCAGATCTCAGATTTCAAATCTCAGCAGCCGGAGGTCGTTGAGACTGAGAAGGGAATCAAAGCCTAACGTTTAGACACTCGCTTGAGGGTGCGGGATTCAGCCTTTTCTTGTTTGTGGTAGGTCGCGACGCGTTTTGATAGCGTGTTGCGGTGGATGCCAATAGCGGAAGCGGTCTTTGATAGGTGTTGTCTGTGCCGCGCCAAGGCCTTCTTTATGTATAGTTTTTCAAATTCGGCCATGGCCTCGTCCAATAGGATTTGGCCCTCAAGCATTTCATCAATCAGGGTTTCAAGGCGATTGTGAATCATGAATATTGAAGATTACAAATTGCAGATTTCAGATTTGAAACCAACAAACCTTAGCAAATCGGCCGGGGAATTACAGGAACCACTAAATCCTAAATCTGAAACTGATTACAGTTCTTTCCCAGCTAACAGTCGGTACGCTTCGACGTAACGTGCAGTTGTTGCCTGGGCAACGTCGGGCGGAATGGCAGGAGCCGGCGGTTTTTTATCCCAATCTAGAGTTTCCAGATAGTCGCGCACAAACTGTTTGTCGAATGACGGTTGAGAACGGCCAGGCTGATAATCATCCGCTGGCCAGAAACGCGACGAATCAGGAGTCAGAACCTCATCTACGAGTACGAGCGATCCGTTCTTATCGAGTCCAAACTCGAATTTAGTATCGGCGATGATGATCCCACGCTCACGAGCGTAACTTCGGGCTTCGGTGTAAAGCCGTAGCGATGCGTCGCGCAGCATGTCGGTCGCCTCAGCACCAATAAGGTCGCGCACTTGCGCCTCACTAATGTTTTCGTCGTGTCCTTCTTCTGCTTTTGTCGATGGCGTAAACAGCGGTTCGGGTAGTTCGGCAGACTCAAGCAAACCGGTCGGCAACTTATGCCCGCAAACTTCTCCGGTTCTTAAGTAGTCCTTCCAGCCGGATCCAACGAGATAACCACGCACTACACATTCAACTGGAAACACTTCCGCCCGCTTCACGAGCATTGAACGGCGGGCCAATGTTTGTACGTGTCGTCTCACTACTTCCGGCATCTGCTCGACGTCACTTGTCAGCAGGTGGTTCGCCACGACGTGTCCCAATTTCTCAAACCAAAACTGGGATAGCGCAGTTAGCACTTCACCTTTGCGTTCTATCGGAGTTGGCAACACGCAATCGAAGGCTGATATTCGATCGGTGGCAACAATCAACAATCGGTCGTCGTCTATTGAATAGACGTCACGAACTTTGCCGCGACGCAGAAGCGGAAGATCAGAAAGAGATGTTTGCAGAAGAGTGGCAGCACTCATAGTTTGATTGCTGCTCACGCAGCTATGAAATTCATTGATTAGAGGCAGTGCGGATTTTGCTCGCGCGCAAAAACTTTGTCAAGACAGAGTGCGATTTAAGATTGAAGATTGCAGATTGAAGATTGGTCGACTGCGATCGAGTAGCTGATCATCTGCAGTATAGCTGCCCCCCCAATCTGCAATCCTTAGTGGTCTAGTTCAGTGTTTCTTTCAACCTTTGGATTTGTGCCGCGTGATTGTGAGCGTGATCCGCATAGCTCTTTAACCACTTCTCAACCGAGTAGTGGCCACTCTCAGTGTGCGTGCCTGATCGTTTCCAGTCATCTTCAGACATCAGGGCGAACAATTGAGCTGTCGTTATGCGTGCGATCTTGAAAGCCTCAAGCGCGGGCGCCATGTCGCGTTCGTTGTAGCGGAGTTTCGTTGCGAATTGATCCTGATCGTAGCCTTCGATCACCGGATTGTTTTCGACTAATAATCTCCTGAGACGAAATGCAGATGTGGTCTCGCTATCGCCGAGATGATGAACAATTTCGCGGGCGCTCCATTTGCCCGGTATTAGATGATCGCCGAGTCGTTCTGCCGGAAATCCGTTGAGTGCTTTCACTACCTGGTCGTAACCGTCAACATACTGCGCGATAAAGCTGCTTCGTTCTTCAGGTGTCATTGCATCCTTCCTTTTGAGATAGAGATTGGGGCATGTAACAATGAAGCATACAGACATTGGATCTCAGATCTCAAATCAGAGATCGAAAGTTCATTAGTGGAGTACAGAATATGTCAGGAATAATTTTTTTCAAGCGCGCCGCTGCTGGCGTGTTGTTGTTCTCATTGGTGATCTCGTCGGTTGTAAATGTGTTCGCTAAGCCTGCTCCAGGTGTCCATGATGGCTTGCAACAGCCAGCACAAAATCCCAGGCCGTTTCCCCCGGCACAATACATTCCAGATCACGACTTCGACACGCGTCATATCGCTTTGGATCTTCGGTTTGATTGGGACAAAGAGCAGATTTTAGGCCGTGAAACATTGGTTTTTGCGCCGCTTGTCGCAAACCTCAAAACAATCAAACTCGACGCCGCAAATATCACCCCAACCGCGATCAAACTGGGATTAGGTACCCAACTACAGTTTGTTACTGATGTCGCGAAGCAGAAAGTGAACATAACTCTCGATCGCGGTTATCAGCCTTCGGATCAATTGACACTCACGATCGAGTACCACACGAACGGGCCACAGGATCCGAGTCAACTTGGTTTGGTAGGTGAGGGGTTGAAATTCCTCAAGCCTGGAGCGGACGATCCATCTCGACCGAAGCAAATTTGGACTCAAGGCGAGAGCGAATACAATCATTACTGGTTTCTGTGTTTTGACCATCCAAACGATTTCTTTACTTCAGAAGTAACTGCCACCGTCGAAAAGCCCCTTCAAGTAATCTCAAACGGTCGCCTGTTAGAAACGAAAGAGAACCGCGACGGTACGCGAACATTCCACTGGAAGATTGATCAGCCGCACGCGAGTTATCTAACTTCTTTCATCGTTGGTGAATACACCCCGGTTGTTGGCGACTATGCAGGGATTCCGGTCACGACCTATGCCTATCCCAGTGAAGCTGCGGAGGCAAAACTTACTGTTGCTCGATTGCCGGAGATGGTGAAGTTCTTTTCCGAGAAGACGGGGATCAGGTATCCATACGCAAAGTATGCGCAGACCACAGTTCACGACTTCGGTGGGGGAATGGAGAACATCAGTGCGACCACTCAAACCGACAACATGATTCACGACGCGCGCGCTGACCTTGATCAAACGAGCGACGGTTTGCAGTCCCATGAACTAGCGCATCAATGGTTCGGCGACTATGTCACGTGTCGAAACTGGTCCGACATTTGGTTGAACGAAAGTTTTGCAACGTACTTCCAGGCAATGTGGGATGAATACAAGCTTGGATCCGACGACTTTCTCTACTCAGACATCAAGGCAAATCAGGATTCTTACTTCTCTGCCTGGAAGCAAGGTAACCGAAGACCAATCGTCACTAAAAACTATAGAGATCCGGATGCGGTGTTTGATACATACGCATACCCCCGTGGCGGAGCGGTCCTGCACATGCTTCGGAAGAATCTTGGCGACGACAATTGGTGGCGTGCGATCAATCATTACCTGCGAAAGTATGCCAATCAACCAGTCGAGACTGAGCAGTTCAGAATTGCCATCGAAGAGTCGACCGGTCAGTCAATGGATTGGTTCTTTGATGAGTGGCTTTACCGCATGGGTCATCCGATCTTCGAAGTCACACAGCAATACGACGATGCAACCAAGTCACTTCAACTTACTGTTCGTCAACTCCAGACCAAAGATCCGGATTCTCAGTATCCACAGGTTGGCTTCTTCCAAACACCGGTCGAGATTGAAATTGGTACTGCAAAGCAGACGAGCGTTGAACGAGTCGTGATTGAACCGAAGAAGGAGCAAACGTTCACCTTCAAAGTCGATTCGCAGCCGTTGCTGATTAATTTCGACTACAAGAGTACTTTGATCAAAGAGCTGCAGTTTAAAAGGTCAACCGCCGAACTTACCTATCAACTGGAACATGATGAAGATGTGTTGGGTAGGATTTGGGCTCTGAATCAACTTAGTAATCAATGGAAGCAACAAACACCGACAGGTTCGGACAAAGATTTGATCGCGGACGCGTTGGCAAAAGCCGTGAGTGCAGACAAGTTTTGGGGTGTACGACTGGACGCCGCAACAGCGCTTTCAGACGTCACGACTCCGAACGGGCGAAACGCATTACTGGCCGCCACTAAAGACCAGAATGCCAGGGTTCGGGCCAAGGCCGTCACCTCGCTGGCAGCCTCAAAGGACGCAAACCTCGCAAGTGTTTATCAGCAACTCTTGAGCGATCAGAGCTATGGGGTTATCAGGGCAGCGTCACTTGCCCTGGGGCAAACGAAGTCTTCGGTTGCGCTGGATTCCCTGGTTAATCTGGTGGATACGCCGTCTTGGCACAACACTGTGCGGGTGTCGGCCTTAACGGGTCTTTTAGCGCTTGGCGATAAGCGAGCTCTTGATGTTGCTATGAAACATGCAGCTCAGGGTGATTATCCACAGGTCCGTGTGGCTGCGACCAAACTCCTCGGAGTTGTTGGGAAAGCCGACCCAAGGGCTTTCACTTTGTTGGCCAATAACCTTGAGGAGGCTGTCAAGAACTCAAACACCTCGCTGGTAACGGCGGCTGGCGAGTCACTTGTCGGGATTGGGGATCCTCGCGGAGTAGAACTTCTTGAAAGAATGACAAAGGATGGCACAAGTCGGCAGTATGCGGGATCGCTCTCGCAGTTCAGAGAGCGCTTAAAAAAATCACTCACCGGCGCCGAGAAAACGAGACTATGAAATCCCGTGTGATCCATCCAATATCTCCAATCTAAAGGGCTTTGGTTCACGTAACTAAAACTTAGGGCTTGAACCAAGGCCTACTCCTCTTGTACTATCCATTTGACCCGAGTCGCGTTAGCCCCAATTGGCGCGTACCCTCTTGAGCCTCCTGCTTGTCAGTTCAGACACGAAAATTCTGATGGCCACAGCTACTGACAGACAGAAAATCGCTAAGGAAAACTTTACGATACCTGACGCAGGTGAAAGAAAAGTCACTCTGCTTGTTGTCGAAGATGACGAGAACATCTCGACTGCGATAAGCGAGTATTTCACTCGCGCAGGTTACAACGTCAAAACCGTCGAAGACGGCCTCAATGGTGTGAAAGCAGCCCTGGATGATCCACCAGACGCTGTTGTTCTCGACCTTATGTTGCCGAAGATGGACGGTTTAGCTGTGTGTAAGGAATTGCGAGAAAAGGTCGGCTACCTACCGATTCTTATGCTCACAGCGAAAGACGACGTAGTTGACAAGGTGTTGGGACTGGAGATGGGCGCGGATGATTACATCACCAAACCCTTTAGTCTCCGTGAGCTCGAGGCAAGGATCAAATCGGTCCTGCGTCGAACTCGCACAGGTCCAACTCCCGACGGAATCCGCGACGAAGCTCCCATAGTTCGCGGTAGATTGAGAATTGATTCAGCCAAACGAGAAGTGACAATTGGGGAACGTCAGGTTGAGCTCACACCCAAAGAGTTTGATCTCCTTCGGCTTTTCGCCTCGAATCCAGGCCGAGTGTTTCCCAGGAAGTATTTGCTTGAAAAGATCTGGGATTATTCCTATGAAGGCTACGACAGGACAATTGATTCGCACATCAATCGCCTTCGAGCCAAAATCGAGGAGAATCCAGAAAACCCGCAGATGGTGCTAACCGTTTGGGGAATTGGATATAAATTTAGCGACGAGCAATAGTCGCCGTCTTACCTCAAATCCCGCATTACCCTCGCCAGATCAGGGCAAATCCAAGCCAACAACTGGCCAGTTCGAAAAGGGTCCTTCCCAGGGGAGGCCATGCCTCTCGTTACTTCAAATGAAGAACTCTCAACCTCGCTATCAAATTCTTAAACGATCCCACAGGATAAAGCTCTGTCTTCATCTCCTCGCAGCCCTGTTGCTTATTATCGTCCCGTTTGTCCTAGCTCGTGGACAGCGACCGGAAACCGCGACCATTTCAAACGTTTCTTCTCATTTCACCGCGAACGGAACCGTTGTTCAAATCGCAGCAGACAGTTCTCTCAATCGTGCTCAAACGTTTCAAGACCGAGATGGATTTCATATCGTAATTCCCGATGCCGGCGTCTCCGACCTCGTGAAGTCGAGGAGGGGTGTACGTGTTCGACGAGTTGGCACTGCAATTGAGGTTCTTCTTCAGACTAAGCAAGGTACTCCGATTACAGTTCAAACGATCGACAACCGCATCAACCTCACGGTTGAAGGAAGGTTGGACAGTAGTAGCGCCGAAGGTGATTCCCAGGTCACTCAGGAACAAAACCAACCACAATCGACGTCTTCCTCTAATTATTCACTGCCTACGGACTACTCTACTTCGCAAAACTATTCAGGCGGCAGCTATCCGGCCGAAACAACCTCAACGACCGCAACTCAAGCGACGGATCCCGCGCCAGCGGTTCCTGCCGCCGGCAATCAAGCACAAGTACGTGATGCGGGTGAGTATCAAACCAAAGAACAGGCAAACGTTACTGACGTTGCGCCCGAAGAAGACGGCGTACTCGCTTCAGTTTTTTCCGGACCCTGCGTAGCTGCGATTCTGGTGCTGTCAGTCGTTGCGCTAGTCGTTGCGCGTAAGACTCGCTCCAAAAAAATCGGAAAGCTCACAATCGTTGAATCGGATGAATTCGATACTCAGAATGCAGGCGCGGAGAGCTTTGATTCCGCAGACGAGAGTTCGAAGTCAAATGAATCAAATGACGCGCTCATTCGTTCCGGTCGCGGTGATCCCTCGAATGGCCCAGGAAGGGAACGCCAAGGACTGGTCAAGCCGGTTTCAACCGCTCCGCCATCACTCTTCGGTGCTTACAGAATCGAGCAGGAAGTCGGCAAGTTAGTTTTGGGTCAGGCCCATCGCATGGACGTGTTGTCATCACGAGCATCCGAAGATCGACGCGCAATTCAAGCATCACTGATAAAGACGATCGTCACCGCAGAGTACACGGAGGATGAACGATGTCGAGCTCGATGCGCATTGGAGGAGTACGGCTTTGTTGCTCGAGAATCGGCAGCTTTGTTGTTGGCCGCGGATGCCTTTGAAAGAACGTCCGCCGCGAGATCACTTGGTGAAATGGGATCCGCGGCGGCATTACCGTTTTTGCTTGAAGCACTCCACGACGTCGAATCGATCGTGAGAAACCAAGCGGTAGTAAGTATTGGAGAGTTGAAAGTGCCGTCGGCAATTGGTGCGTTGCTTGATATGGCGCGCAAGCATCCCGACGTTCCTTCGAGTCTTGTGAGTCGGGCGCTTAGTGCCTGTTCGGTGGATTTCTTTAATGCCCTGGCGCCAGCGACTGCCTTCCTCACGTCGGGGGTAATTGAAACTGGTTTGTTTGATTTTATGCCGATTGAGCCAACTTCGGCTGTTGTAGGACTTCCTGAAAGCGTGGAAGACGCAGGACTATGCGAAGCTCTTGAAAAAGCCTTCAGTGAGAATGTGGAAGAACGAACTGAGGCGGTGAAGTGCCTTGGTCAGTATTCCTCGAAGAGTGCGGTCTCGGTGCTGGTTTCTGTAATCCAGGAGGATCCGGAATCAACGATTCGCGCGCTGGCGGTTTCAGGGCTTGCATTCATCGATCATGAATCGGTTTTCCCGGCAGTACTGATAGGAATGGCTGATGAATCGAGAGAAGTACGAGCTGCGGCGGCCCGAGCGCTCAGTCGCTCGAACTTTGATCGTTCGGAAGCTTACGTGTACGTGCTCCAGACTTCCGACGAAGAAATGCTTGGGAAGGTCGCCCAGGCGTGCATCAAGGCAGGAATCGCGTCGCAGAACATCGATCGTCTTGCCAGTGGTGACCGTCGCCAGGCTTATGAAGCTTTCGCTCTAGTTTCTTTGCTAGCCAAGGCAAAATTGATCGAGCCGGTTCTTGAGGCAATACAACACCATCGCGATCTGAGGGTTCGTTTGAGTGCCGTAAGCTTGCTCGCTGCGACCGGCCAAACATACGTCTTTGAACAACTCCAGCAATTGGCTGCCAGAGACGAAATTGCCGAAGAAGTAAAGACTGCCCTTCTCGAAGGAATGTATAAGCTCGAACAAGTGCGTCCGAAGGAAGAAGCCCCGCCTGATGAGTTTATTATTCGTGAACGTGATGAAGAATTTGAAACTGATGAGAGGATGGAAGACAGGAGTGTTTTCGAGTTTCATGAAAGAACAGAAGTAGACGAAGTTGAATTGTAATCCTCTAGACGACCGTCTCTGAGGATTGCATAATGCCCAATGGAAGTATCGTCCTCATTGCCCCAATGAAACTGACAAAGAACACATGGGTTAGTTCGAAAAGACCGTGGCGCGCTTTTGCTTTGGCGCTAAGTTTTGCTTTGCTGACCTGGGTTGGTTTTGCTCCCGGTTTTGCACAAACCGGCAAAGCCAGACACGTGGTATCCATCCAGCTCGCTGATGGTCGCGAGGGTTCGCGAGTCACAGTAGTTGCTGACCTCAACCTGAACGACTATGAAGCCTATCGCAAAGGTGATCGCTTTTTCCTTAGGCTTCCAGCTTCCGAATTTGCTT
>Ga0207701_10005265_pt1 | contig 13025 bp, 8 predicted proteins | sample KBSSwiSSwithPhiX_FD_184294 | JGI IMG/M metagenome (GOLD analysis project Ga0207701, IMG submission 184294) | Switchgrass rhizosphere bulk soil microbial communities from Kellogg Biological Station, Michigan, USA, with PhiX - S5 (SPAdes) (version 2) | ecosystem: Environmental > Terrestrial > Soil...
CGGAGACCGGGCAGGGGATCGGACGGGCGATCGTGCCGGAGATCGCGCCGGTGATCGTGCGGGCTCGCGTGACCGATCAGGCGGCGGCGATCGTGCCGGAGCGGCGGACCGCGCCAAGGGCGGTAGTGATCGCGCCAAAGGTGGCGGCGACCGCGCCAAGGGTGGTGGCGGTGACCGCGCGAAGGCCGCCAACCGTGGCGGTGGCGGAGGCAACCGTGGCGGCGCCATGAACGTATCGTCGGGACGGGCTGCAGCAGCGGCGTCGGCGCGCGGGCGTTCGAGCATGGCGAGTATGCCGCGTGGCGGCGGCATTTCTGCCGGCGGCGGCGGGTTCCGTGGTGGAGGCGGCGGTGGCGGCGGCTTCCGTGGAGGTGGCGGCGGCGGCGGTGGACGGCGTTCGGATATCGCGCTGAAGCATGACGTCGTCCTGCTCGGCCATCTCGCCAACGGCCTCGGTTACTACCGCTTCAGCTATGTCGGCAGTCACAAGGCCTATGTCGGTGTCATGGCGCAGGAGGTCGAGGGCGTGAAGCCGGAAGCCGTGACCCGCGGCAGCGACGGTTATCTGCGAGTCTACTACGACAAGCTCGGATTGAAATTCCGCACCTACAGCGATTGGCTTGCTGGCGGCGCGAAGATTCCTGCGGAGGTCTCGCCATGATCAGCTTGAAGTCGATCCGGCGCGCAGTGTTGTGGCCGGGCCTCATGACGTTCACGTTTCTGGGCTCTGTGGCGCAGGCACAGCAGTCCTTTCCCAACCCCGAGGACGCTGCTGCAGCCCTCGCCGCTGCCGTCAAGGGTGGGCCGAGCGATATTCTGAAGGTCCTCGGCAAGGCTGCGGACGACATCGTCTCCTCCGGTGACGAGGTCGCCGACGCCGACACGCGCCAACGCTTCACGTCCATGTACGACACCAGGCACTCGGTCAAGACGGAGGGAAACAAGAAGGCCACGCTGATGCTGGGCCCGGACGACTTCCCGTTTCCGATTCCACTTGTCAACACCAAGGCCGGATGGGAGTTCGACACCGACGAAGGCCGCATCGAGATTCTCTATCGCCGTATCGGCCGCAACGAACTCGATGCGATCCAGACCTGCCTCGCCTTTGTCGATGCCGAGAACGAATATGCCGACAAGGATCGCGGCGAAGGCGCGGGCGTCTACGCGCAACGCATCGTCTCGACGCCCGGCAAGAAGGATGGGCTGTTCTGGCGTGACGACAGCGACCCTAGTCCCCTCGGTGCGCTGGCGGCAGAGGCCTCAGCCGAAGGCTATAAGGCCGGAGCTGCGGGGCCGACGGCCTATCACGGATATTATTTCCATATCCTGAAGGGGCAGGGGTCCGGCGCACCCGGCGGCGCCCTCAATTATGTCGTCAAGGGCAAGATGATCGGCGGTTTCGGGCTGATTGCCTGGCCCGCCGAGTACGGTAATTCCGGCGTCATGACCTTCCTGGTCAATCATGGCGGCACCGTCTACCAAAAGGATCTGGGAACGCGGACCGAGTTCATCGCGCCGCGCGCCACGCTGTTCGATCCTGATCAGACCTGGAAGAAAGTGAATGCGGCGACCCCTTAGGCTGAGGAAAGTCGAAACGATGTCATCTGCAATACGGGTCGCCGTGATCGGCTTTTTTGCTGTCGTTGTTCCTTCAACATCGTCATTCGCGCAGGCCGCCGGGTATGTTCGGGTCAAATTCGCAAAAGCGGGCTTGATGCTCGGCGCCGGCGGCGGCAGTGGCGTCCTGACCTATCGCGGTCGCGACTATCCGTTCATAGTATCCGGCCTCAGCCTCGGTGTTATGGCGGGAGGGTCTGTCAGCCGGCTGGAAGGATCGGCGTCGGGCATAAGGCAGGTCAGCGACTTCGCCGGTACCTACGGCTCCGTCGGAGCGGGTGGCGCCTTTGTTGGCGGTGCCGGAGGTGTTCGACTTGGAAACGACAATGGCGTTGTCATCGCGCTGCGGGGTCCAAAGGCGGGAATGGAGTTTGCCGCCAACATCAGCAGGATCGTGATTTCGCTGAAGTGAGATCGTAAATGAGGCTGCCAACTGCGGTGTTGCTTTACCCTACCGCATGAAAAGCACCACAAATGTCAGTGCGATCGGCAGCAATCCCAGCCCGATGACGCCAATTCGGAATGCACGATCATCTCTCATTGCGTCGAGAACACTAGGCCCGGATCAATGGGCCGCCCAGTGCAGTTTGTGCCACGGGGCGAATAAATGACCGTGATGACCCACAAATCTGCATAACAAGCCGGGGGGCGGGTGCGGAAGCTTCACCGCGTGAACACCCAAACCGCGAGCGGGATCGACAGAACACTTGAAATGACAAGCGCCAGCGCCACCATTTTAGTCCATTCCCAGACAGTCAACGATATGAATTCCGGTCGGCCCAGTGCCGCGCTGCAGCATCTACGTCAAAATGGTTTTCGACCACCCCTCCACGGTCGCGCCAGCCCCGCAAAAACAGAACCGGGATTCTACGGGATGCTTCGTCGGGCTATGCAGTTTGTGCCACCTTGCGTGGCAGCCCCATAATTTGCTGCTCGATTGATCCATATCAAGCAGGGACCCCACTTCGTCCCAAAACTGGCCGCACCGTGTTTTGCTCACCAAGGAAGGTCACCATGAAATCGTTCAACGCGAAACGGCTGCTGCTTGCTGTCGGCATCCTGGGTTTGGGAATATTCGGCTCGATCGACTTATCGCCAAACGACGGCCTTGCGCTATCGATCCAAAGCGCGGAAGCCAGGGTAGGAAGACCGCTGACGCCCGTAAGCGTTGCCGGCGTTGCGCGTCGAACAACGCGCCGTGCCGTCGTGGGAGGAGCCGCTGTGGGTGCGGCAGCTGCAGGCACCGCTTGCGTCCGCGTTCTTGTCAATGGCGCGTACGTGTGCCGCTGACGCACTTCTTGCCGGTCACTTCAAGTCACCGGCAAGAAACGTAGATGGCATCTTCCGCGAAAGGAAGCCTCGTTACAGTGCAACTGTCACGAGGATTGGCTGACGACGTGAGCCGCGCTGGCAAAGCAAATATCGTGATGCGTTTGGAAGCTGCGCGGTTTCATGCGAGTTTGCCGCTCGTCTTTGTTCCGAGACCGTGCGGGATGACCACCCGCAAGAAATCCGATACGTTGTCGTGATTGCTTCGATCTGCCTGAGTCAATCCCCTCGACCATAACGACGTCGTGTCGATTGGCTTTCCATCGAGACAACGCGGGCGTCCATTGACGTCGCGAAAATGCTGGACGCAGCTATTTTCGGACATTGGAGAAAGCCGTTTCGAGAACGTCGCCGATCGGTTGCCAGCTTCGGCCGTCGAACTGAACCAGTCGCAGGTGTTTGATCGGTCGAAAATCCCACGGCCCCGTGCTGATCTTGATTCCGGGCAGCAAAATGGAGCTTTGGTAGTCTTTGAGTGTGGTCGCTTGCTTCATGACGTTGTCGCGAGACAGGTCATTACCGCTTTGTTTGAGCACCTGGGCCAATGTCTCGGCGGCCGCGTAGCCGAACACGGCGGCGCTGTCGTCTTTGCCTCCGGCCCGATTGTATTTTTCAATGTATGTCTGCCAGTCCTTGGCGGCCTGGTCGTCCTTCCAGGTCGGATCATTTACATCCTTCAGGAAGGTCGCCGTAATGACCCCCAGCGCGTTTTCCGTACCCGCCGGCTTTAGCGCCGTCGCAATCGATGACGACATGTAGTTCAATATGAACACCGGGTGCCAGTTCAGATCCGCGGCGCTTTGGATCACTTTCGCCAGGTTTGCAGGTGCGCCCGCAAACACAAGAATCTCGGCGCCTGATCGCTTCAGGACCGATACGTGCGTGGCCAGATTCTCGTCCGCAACATCGTACGCGATGTCGACCCTGATCATCCGGGCGATGTCACCGAGCCCGTCTTCCAGTCCCCTGAACAGTTCACGACCGAAATGATCGTTCTGCCAAAGCGCCACGATCCTTTTTCCGGGGTAGAACGTCTGGATGTAGTTGGCGTAGATGCGTCCCTCTTCCCGAATGGAGGGCTGCCAGCCCATCGTCCAGGGGAACAGTGATGGATCGCTCAGATGATCATCTCCGGAAGCGACAAAGAGTTGGGGAATTTGCCGCTCGTTCAGGTATGTGCGGACGGCAAAATTCCCCGGAGTTCCGAAAGAGCCGAACATCAGGAGGACGTTTTCTTTCTCGACAAGGCCGCGCGTCAGCTCGAGCGCGGTCGACGGATCGGATTTGTCGTCATAGGAGATGAAGCGCACCTTGCGGCCGTTGATCCCGCCACGCTCGTTGATCATCTCGAAATACGCCGCTTCGGCTTTTCCGATCGCTCCGAAGACCTCCAAACTCCCGCTATAGGGCATAACGTTGCCGATGCGGATTTCAGTGTCGGTCACGCCCGGCTCGCGCACGCGCTCGGAGACCGCGCCCAATGACGCAAGCGCCACGACGATCGCAATCGGCATTCGGGTCCGGGTCAGCATCGGATGAGCTCGGTGATCGAGGAGTTCAACCGGATTTGGAGACGATTGGAGACGCGCGGCTTGATTTAGATCAACGCCCGGAAGACTCTCCGATTTCGTCGAGGGACACGAGCCTCGCTCGGAAAATAGTTTGAGCGCGATCGCGTAGGTCGACAACTGACAGGCAGATTGCTCAAATGGAGCAGGTTCGCGGCGCGCGCTCGACGATCATGCCCCGGCCATTTCCCGCACGCCGCCCAGCAGTTTGACGTTGAGCTTGCCGCCAGTGAACAGCATGTCGTCCAGCGCCTCGCTGATATCGCCCGACACGACGGTTTTGCCGCCATCACGCGCGATGCTCGCCTGCGCCACGCGCCGCATCAATTCCTTGATGAAGGCGGCACTGACCCCCGCGGTCCGCTGCGCAGCCTCGCTCACGACGGTATCGCCGAGTGGCAAGCCTTTGCCATAGAGCTGGACGAGCTTCCTGCGGCCGATGTCGTTCGGCACCGGCACCTCGATCGCCTGGTCGATGCGGCCGGGGCGGCTCGCCAGCGCGCTTTCCAGCTGTTCCGGTCGGTTGGTGGTGAGGATGAACAGGATATCCGCATCCTGTTTCAGCCCATCCATTTCGTTGAGCAACTCGTTGAGCAGAGATTCGTCGCAAGGCCCCATCTCTTCGCGATCGCGCGCGATGAGATCGGCGTCCTCTATCACCACCATGGCCGGCTGCAAAAGACGGGCGAGGCTCATGTACTGGGCCAGCAATGCGACCTGCGCGGCGGTGATGATCAGGGTGGTGTGGCCGGGCAGGTTGCTCGCGAGATAGCGGATGGTGTGGGTCTTGCCGGTGCCGGGCGGCCCGTACAGCAGAATACCCTTGCGCGTCGATTGTCCGAGCTGGCGCAGCTGCTCGCGGCTGTCCACGAAGTTCAGCACGTTCCGATCGAGCAGTTTCAGTGTCGCTTCGGGAAGAATGACCTGCTCGCGCCGGACCGCCGCCAATTTATGGACCATGACGCCCCTGGTGCGTCCGCTGTAACTCTTGTCTTGATCGAGCGAGAGCACCTTGCCGCGATAGCAACGTGCATCATTCACCGCTTTTTCCAACTCGGCGAAGCATCGCTGCACGAACTCGGCACCCTCGGCGCCGGCGGGCACGGCGATCTCGATCCGGGTCCCGGACTCGTAGCCGTACTCCCGGTGCGAGGAGAGCACGACGGCGTAGCGAAGGTCGTCGGTCTCGCAAAGCCACAGGCCGTTGTTGAGGCATTTGACCGGCGCGCTCTCGCCGATATCCACGTCATGATACTGCGCCGGCGCGATGGCGTGAGCATTGCGACCGTCGCGGGTCAGTGCCGCGAAGCTCAATGTCTCGTAGCGGTGCTCCTCATGGATGCCGAAAAAGCGCAATGGAGAGGCGGAGAACAGCCCGTCGATGCCGGCCTGAACGTCGGCGCGCATATGACCCGGGAACATCCGCGAGGTCGATACCAGTTCGTCCGCCGGGGTGCCGGAGAAATGCATGGCGAGCGCATGGAAGGCAAACTTGAACTCTTTGTTGCCGGCAACGTCGGGAAATTTTCCCCTGATCTCGCTCATGCAGTCATCGCAGACGATCGTCGTTTTTCCCTTCAACGAAAAGTGATTCTCGCCGAACATTTCGCCGCAGAATGTGCATCTGCGATCCAGAAGGTCCTTGTCCCCTGCGACTTTTCTGCTGGTGATACGTAGCGAATGACCGGATTCCTTGACGCGTTGTCGTGCGGCTTCAAGCAATTCTCTCGCAACATCGCCGGGATAGCTTCCGCAGCTTGCGGTTCCATCTTCTGCGATCTGTCCGACAAATCGGTATGCATCGGCGAGTTGCTTTCCAAATACCGCGTGCAGAAGTTCGATCACGAAGGGTACCGGTGTCCCATCGTCGTCATGAAAAACGATTTCGCGGTAGCTTGCCTGGACCTGCCCATCGCTCATTGGAATTCACCCCCTGACCAAATTGACGTTGAAGAGCCTAGAACGAACCGGGAACAATGTCACTACCCCTGCGTGCGAAAAAGGCAGGTCGATACGTCGGGGATATTTGCCAAGGGTCTGAAGAAGCAGTCCGCGCGGGCACGCACTCGAATTGCGTGGCGATTTCAATAATGTATGAGCGCCTAGTTTTGCCGTGAACGTCGCGCCATACTCGGCGATGCAAGCCGTTCTGGCCGCGTGAAAGATTGGGAATGACTGATGTAACCGCGAACCTCTCTTCCGATTCCACCCCCGCAACCGATGCACCTTTCCGTCCGCACACCTCGCACTGGGGCGTTTTTTCGGCGCGCTGGCAGGGCGGCGAACTCGAGGTTTTGCCGCATCCCGGCGATCCCGACCCGAACGGTATCATCGATAACTTTCCAGGCGCCTTGCGCCATCGCGCGCGCGTGTCGCAGCCGATGGTGCGCCGCGGCTGGCTCGAAAATGGTCCGGGCCCAGACGATCGCCGCGGACGCGATGAGTTCGTGCCGCTGTCCTGGGACGCCGCGTCGGACCTGCTCGGCGCCGAGCTGGTGCGGGTGCGTGACCGTCACGGCGCAGGCGCGGTGTTCGGCGGATCCTACGGCTGGTCGAGTGCTGGCCGCTTTCATCACGCCCAAAGCCAGGTCCACCGCTTCCTGAACGTGGCGATGGGCGGCTACGTCAAGTCCGTCAACTCCTATAGTTCCGGCGCTGCCTCGGTCATCCTGCCGCATATCATCGGCGACTACGAGCAGTTGACCAAGCGCAACGTATCCTGGGAGCAGATCGTCGCGCACAGCGAGATCGTGCTCGCCTTCGGTGGCATGGCGTTGAAGAACAGCATGGTGGCCGGCGGCGGCACCAGCAAGCATGTCGAGCGTGGCGCGATGGCGCGCGCCTCCGCCCGCGGCTGCCAGTTTGTCCATATCAGCCCGCTGCGGGGTGATCTGCCCGAGGAGGCTCGCCCCGAGTGGATCAGCAATATCCCGGGCACCGACACCGCGCTGATGCTCGCGCTGGTACACACTTTGGTGGTCGAAGGTCTGCACGATCGCGAATTCCTCGACCGCTATACCGTCGGCTGGCCGGTGTTCGAGCGCTACCTCAAGGGCGAGGCCGACGGCCAGCCCAAGGACGCGACATGGGCGGCCGCCATATCAGGCGTTGCGGCCGACACCATCGTGGCGCTCGCCCGCCGTCTGCATGGACGCCGCGCGTTGATCACGGTCGCCCATTCCCTGCAGCGCGCCGAACATGGCGAGCAGCCGGTCTGGATGGGGGCGGTGCTCGCCGCGGCGCTTGGGCAGATCGGCCTGCCCGGCGGTGGCTACGCCTACGCGCTCGGCGCCATCGCCTATTACGGACGCCGCTACAATTCGGTGCCGATACCGACGCTTCCGCAGGGCCGCAACGCGGTTTCCGAATTCATCCCCGTGGCCCGCATCGCGGACATGCTGCTCAACCCCGGCGGCACGTATCGCTACAACGGCAAGACGAAAACCTATCCCGACATCCGCCTGGTCTACTGGGCCGGCGGCAATCCGTTCCACCATCATCAGGATCTCAACCGGCTGCGGCGCGCGTTTGCGCGAGTTGATACGCTGGTGGTGCACGAGCTGGGCTGGACCGCCACCGCGCGGCACGCCGATTTCGTTCTGCCGGCGACCATGACGCTGGAGCGCGAGGATATCGGCGGCAACACCAACGATCCGCTGCTGGTGCCGATGCAGCGGATCGCGCCGCCTTATGGCGAGGCGCGGGACGACTACGCCATTTTCTCCGATCTGGCCGAACGCCTCGGCGCCGGCGACGCGTTCACGGAAGGCCGCACGGTCCGTCAATGGCTGGAGCATCTTTATGAACCGACACGGAAAGCGCTGGTGGACGGCAATCTGCCGGCCCCGCGCTTCGATGAGTTCTGGAACAGCGACGGCCTGATGCTGCCGCAAGCACCAGATGATGGCGGTATGCTGCGTCGCTTCCGCGACGACCCGGAGGCCGGAAGGTTGGCGACACCCAGCGGCAAGATCGAGATTTTCTCGGAGACCATCGCAAGCTTCGGGGAGACTGACTGTCCCGGCCATCCGACCTGGCTTACGCCGGTGCAGGTGCCGGCGTCTTCGACGCCGCTGATTCTCGTCGCCAACCAGCCTGCGACGCGGTTGCACAGCCAGCTCGATTTCGGTGGCCACAGTGCGGCCGCAAAACATCGCGGACGCGAGGTCGCGCGCATGCATCCGGCCGATGCCGAGGCGCGCGGCATTGCCGATGGTGACATCATTCGCCTTTTCAATGCACGCGGCGCGTGTCTGGCGGGTGTGCGCGTGACCGACGACATCAGGCGCGGCGTCGTCCAGCTTTCAACCGGCGCCTGGTACGACCCCGCCGACCCAAAGGAGGAAGCCCCGCTCTGCGTGCACGGCAACCCGAACGTCCTGACGCGAGACGTCGGTACATCAGCGCTGGCGCAGGGCTGCACCGGGCAACTGACGACGGCCGAGGTCGAGCGCTTCAATGGCAATTTGCCGCCGATTCAGGCCTACGATCCGCCGGTCGCCTCGAAATCCGCGGACGCCGTGAAGCGCGGAAGCTGAGCCATGGACAAGACCGACCTTTGTTTCACGCCGGCAACCGAACTTGCGGGCGCGATCCGCGCCAAACGATTGTCTTCGGTCGAAATCACATCGACGGTGCTGGATCGCATCACTGCACTGGAGCCGAAGCTGAACGCGTTTGCGCATTTGGCCGCGGAGCAGGCGATGGATGCCGCGGCAAAAGCCGACAACGAGTTCGCCCGGGGAATAGCAATCGGACCGTTGCACGGCATTCCCGTCACCATCAAGGACCTCGAACCCGTGCGTGGCATGCCGTTCGAGGGCGGCACCTATCTGCGCCATGGTGACATTGCGCCGGCCGACAATGTCGTGGTCTCGCGCCTGCGCCATGCGGGCGCCACCATCCTCGGCAAGACCACGACCCCCGAGTTCGGCTGGAAGGGCGTCAGCCAGAGTCCGCTGACCGGCATTACGCACAATCCGTGGAAGCTTGGCTTGAACGCCGGCGCGTCCTCGTCCGGGGCCGGCGTCGGCGCGGCGGCGGGCTACGGTCCGCTGCATCAGGGCAGTGATGGTGCGGGCTCGATCCGCATGCCCGCGCATTTCTGCGGCGTCTATGGATTGAAGCCGACCTACGGGCGCGTGCCGCAATCGCCGATGGCGCCGAGCGATTACACCGTGCATCTCGGCCCGTTGACGCGCACGGTCGCGGACGCTGCCCTGATGCTCAAGGTGATGGCCGGGCCGCATCCCGACGATCAATCGAGCCTTGAAGCGCTGCCGGCCGACTATCCCGGACTGCTTGCGAGCCGGCCGCGCGCACCGCGTATCGCCTACAGCCCGGACCTCGGCCATGCTCGCGTCGATCCCGATGTGGCTGAACTGGTGCGCAAGGCGGTGGCGGCGTTCGAGACTGATCTTGGCTGGCGCGTCGAGCAGGTGGCGACGCCGTGGGGGCCGAAGGGCCCGGAACTGGCGCGCTTCTTCTGGCCGGCGCATTACACCCGCCACGCCGATCGCGTCGCCGAATTTCGCGACCGGATGGATCCGGGCTTTGTCGCCTGCATCGAGGCCGGGCTGAGCACCACGATGTCCGACTATCAAAAGATGCGGCTGGTGAAATACGCCTATTGCGCGGAGATCCACCATTTCTTCGAGGACTGGGATTTCCTGCTGACGCCGGCGGTGTCGGTCGCGGCGTTTCCGGCCGAGAAGCTGCAACCGGACCATTGGCCGCAGCATCCCTGGGATTGGCTGTCATGGGCGGAGTTTTCCTATCCGTTCAACCTGTCGCAGAATCCGGCAGCGTCCATTCCCTGCGGGTTCACCGCCGCCGGCCTGCCGGTGGGCTTGCAGATCGTCGGCCGCCGCTGCGACGATCTCGGGGTGCTGCAGATGTCGGCCGCGTTCGAGGCGGCGCGCCCCTGGGCGCCGGTGCGTCCGCCGATTGCTTGAGAAACATCACGGGTAGCGATGCAATGGCAAATGCCGGCGGCCGGCGCTGGAAGCGCGCGGCGCCGCCGCGTTCCAGTGATGGAGGTCGCAGAAGAAGGCATCATCCCCGCGCGATCGATTGTCGATACGACCGACCAATCCTCAATCGTGCGCGCTAAAGCGTCCGTGCGGTGCGTTGGCCATCAGGCGCGCAAACTGCGCGTGACCCATATGAAGAAGCGTCTCGTGATCGCCATGATATTTGAACTATCGGCGGTACGATTCGGTCTAAATTATCAGCAATTTCAATTATATAATAAACCTGCAGCTTTATCCTGAACAGGCGGCGACCACGAATGAAGCGGCAGACGCCTCTCATTTCCGCTATGATCAAATAATGACGATCGGGATTACCGGACCCGAACCGAAGGTGCCACGGCAAAGTGCCATGGTGAGGATCATCATTGCGGCCATCGTCGTCGGGATTTGCTTGCTCCTGCTCTCGCTTGCGACCGACCTTCTCGTTGACTGGCTGTGGTTTTCCTCGATCGGTTATTTGCAGGTTTTTTGGACAACGATCGGCGCCGAAACCGTCGTCTTTCTTGCAGTCTGGACCGGCACGGCCATCCCGCTTTGGCTGAACGGATGGTTGGCCGTGCGCGTTGTCCGACGGCGGTCGACGCAAGTTGCCGCCGCCTTCGGGTGGAAAGCCGCTGGCCCCGCACCGCCCGATCTGCTGGCGATCATGCGCGATCGGCTGCAATGGTCATGGATCGTCGCGGGCGGTGCAGGTTTGCTTGCTATGCTGGTTGCTGCGGCGGAAGTCGGCAATTGGGGCGTCATTCTGCAGTTCTTCTATCACGTCCCCTTTGGTGCGGACGACCCGCTGTTCAACAAGGACATCAGTTTCTATCTCTTCGTGCTGCCGACCTATATCCTCATCAAGAACTGGATGCTGCTCACGCTCGTCTTGAGCGCGCTTTTCGCCGCAGCGATCTACTGGGTGCATGGCGAGATCGAATACGACGTTCATCACCGGTCAATGTCGCCGACAGCGATCGCCCACGGCTCGGCATTGCTCGGTCTTCTGTTCGTGGTGAAGGCCTTTTCCTACGGTCTCGACCGCTACCTGCTGCTCTATGGCGACAACGGTGTCGTCGTTGGCGCAAGCTATACAGATGTACATGTGGGGATACCCGGTCTGTGGCTATTGATCGGATTTTCGATCATCGGAGCGTTCGCTGCGTGGGCAAACCTCCGGGAGCGCACCTACCGGCTTCCAGCCGCCGCATTTTTTCTCGTGGCCATCGGCTCTTTCGTGCTGTCCGGTGCAGTCCCCGTGCTGTTCCGGCAGTTTTTTGTCAAACCAAGCGAGTTGCAACTGGAGAAGCCCTATATCGAGCGCAACATCGCGCTCACCCGGCGGGCATACAATCTCGATCAGGTCGCAACCAAGCCGTTTACTGCCGAACAAACGCTTACCTTCAAGACGCTCGACGCCAACAAGGCCACAATCGAGAATATCAGGCTGTGGGACTGGCTGCCGCTGTCGGACACTTACGCGCAGCTGCAAGAGATCCGCACTTACTACAAATTCCACGATCTTGACGTTGATCGGTACTGGCTCGATGGCTCCTACCAGAGCGTAATGCTCTCGGCTCGCGAACTGCGGCCCTCCCTGCTGCCGCCCAATGCCCAGACCTGGGTCAACCGCCACGTATTGTTTACTCACGGCAATGGTGCGGTGATGAGCCCGGTTACCCGCAAAAGTACCGAAGGGCTGCCGTTCTTCTATTTGCGCGACATTCCTCCCGTGGCCGACGGAGGTCCCCGGATCCATGAACCGCGCATCTATTACGGCGAGGAGTCCGACAGCTACGTCATCGTCAAGGGCAGCACGCCTGAGTTCGACTATCCGAAGGGAAAAGACAACGTCTACGCGGCCTATGACGGCGCCGGCGGCATTCCGATCGGCGCGATGGTGTGGCAAGGCCTGTTTGCCTATTACTTCAACGATCCGAACCTGGTTCTCTCAAGCTACATCACCGCCGACAGCCGGATCATGATCCGGCGCAATATCAGGGAACGGGTACGAACCATCGCTCCGTTCCTCAGGCTTGATCGCGATCCCTATCTGGTCATCAGCAATGGGCGGATGTTCTGGATACAGGATGCCTATACGACGAGTTCGTATTTTCCCGCTTCGCAACCGGCGCAGGGCCTCGAACTCAACTACATTCGCAATGCAGTAAAGATCGTCGTCGATGCTTACAACGGGACCGTTGATTTTTATGTGATAGACGCCGGCGATCCGATCGCTGCGACCTACCGGCGCATCTTTCCGAGCTTGTTCAAGCCGTTCGCCGCAATGCCCGCGGATTTGCAGAAACACATTCGCTATCCGGAGGACCTGTTCCTGATTCAGGCGCGGCTCTACCAGACCTACCACATGGAGGCTGCCGAGGTTTTTTATAACCGCGAGGACCTTTGGCAGTTTCCGCGCCAGCCGGGCGGCGACGGCATCGCAACGATGGCGCCGTATTACATCATCATGCGGCTGCCCGGTGAGCCGCAGGCC
>Ga0207701_10005266_pt1 | contig 13024 bp, 13 predicted proteins | sample KBSSwiSSwithPhiX_FD_184294 | JGI IMG/M metagenome (GOLD analysis project Ga0207701, IMG submission 184294) | Switchgrass rhizosphere bulk soil microbial communities from Kellogg Biological Station, Michigan, USA, with PhiX - S5 (SPAdes) (version 2) | ecosystem: Environmental > Terrestrial >...
GCCGGGCGAGCGCTGCTAGGCCACGCGGAGCGCTTGCTGCAACTCGCCAACGAGGCCGAGCAGGACATCCGGAGCGGCGCGGTGCGCGGGGGCCTCAGGATAGGGTCGCTCGAGAGCACCGCCGGCGTTCGGCTGCCGCCCGTGCTCTCCAGCTTCCATGCGAGATATCCCGACGTCTCGATAGAGCTTCAAACCGCCACGACCGGCGCGTTGCTAGAACGTCTCCAGGCATTTGAATTCGAGGCAGCGTTTGTTTCCGAGCCGTTCGAGAAAGGTCGTCTGTCATCGCGCGTAGTGTTCGTCGAAGAACTCGTGCTCATTACAGCCACCAGTGACGCTCCACCAAGGCGCGCGTCCGACCTCAACGGACGAACGCTCGTCGCGTTTCCGCATGGCTGCTCCTATCGACGGCGTCTCATCGAGTGGGTCGCCGAGGCGGGGTTCTCGGCGGGCCGCACGCTCGAACTCGCTTCTTACCACGCGATCGTCGCGTGTGTGGCAGCGGGCGCCGGCGTGGCTATCGTGCCCGCACAAGTGCTCGATCAGACGGTGGCCGGCGCCGCGGTCGCGCGCCACCCGCTTCCGGCTCGGCTGCGTGTGAACCGCACGCACCTCGTGTGGTTCGGTGATCCCAGCGTACCACTGCGCGCACTGCTGGAGCTTCTGCCCTCTCCGTCGAGTGCCACCCGCGCGTTGCGCTAGAAGCCGGACCTATCGATAGGCCGCGCTCGCTAGGATTACGGGACGTTCCGATGCCAAGGCGTTCAAACACAGAGTCGACCCTGTTCCCGAGCCGGCAACGGCGCCGCTGTAGTGGTAGGCGCATCGACACGCGAGCGTCGATGCTGCGCCGTATCAGGAACAGCTCCATGCGTGTGTCCCCCGAGCTCGACCGCTGGTGGGGTGCATCACGAACTATGACGGACACGGACTTCTACCCACGCGCATAGCCATTGGGACGATGCGTGCCTTGCCCCCCTCGCCCAGCTTGGCAGCAATGTCACGCATCATGATGAAGTGTCGCGGGTATCAGAACGAGGTGTGACGGCGATGAGCCGAGGCGCAGAAACCGGGCGCTTATCGACCAAAGGCGGACGTACTGAGAAGACGCCGAAAGCGCTCGTTCAGCGACACGATCGAACTACGAACCGACGATCAATCCCCGATGAACGTGCAAAGGCTTAGCGAAGCGATCAGAGGACGTTGTCCAGGAACGCCCGCGTGCGAGCATCACGCGCCGCGCCGAAGATATTGCGCGGTGTGCCTTCCTCGACGATTTGCCCCCCATCGGTGAAGTACACTCGATCGGCAATCTCTCGCGCGAAGGCCATCTCGTGTGTTACCAGAATGCACGTCATGTTGTCGCTGGCCAGGTCACGGATGACGTTGAGGACTTCCTTGACCGTTTGAGGGTCCAGCGCAGCGGTCACCTCGTCGAACATCATGACTTCCGGCTGCATTGCGAGCGATCGGGCAATGGCAACGCGCTGCTGCTGGCCGCCCGACAGCTCCGCAGGATACCGATCTTCCTTGCCGGTGAGCTTGACCTTGGCTAGGAGGTCGCGGGCACGCAACTCAACCGCTCGCTTGTCTTGTTTGAGAACCTGGATCGGAGCCATCATCACGTTCTGCAGCACGGATTTGTGCGGGAACAGGTTGTATTGCTGGAAGATCATGCCGATCTTGCGACGCAGCGCGAGCTTGTCGAGTCGCTCGCTCGTTACCTCGAGACCGCACACAGCGATGCTTCCGCTGTCGATCGGCGTCAGCGCATTCGTGCAACGCAGCAGCGTCGACTTGCCCGATCCGGATGGGCCGATGATGCAGACGACCTCGCCGCGTCGGACGTCCATCGAGATGCCCTGCAGCACAGGCGTGCCGTGATAGGACTTGTGCACGTCGCGCATCGATACGACCACGTCGGCGTCGGCGACAGGGGTGGGACCTGCGGTCACGTCAGCACTGCCCACCGGCGCTCGAGGCGAACGGTCCATCGTGAGATCGGGTAGCAATAGGCGAAGAACCAGAGCAACAGATAGGCGTACATGGGCAGCAGCAGGTCCTGCCTTTGTTCCGCCGTCAGCACTTCTCGCGATACGGTCATGACTTCCGGCACGCCGACCATGCTCGCGAGCGTGCTGGCCATCGCGACGATAGCGGCGAGGTTCATCCACCCCGGCACCATCCGCTTGAGACACTGCGGGACGATGATGCTCCAAAGGATCTGCGTTCGCGAGAAGGCGAGCGACTCCGCGGATTCCCACTGAGCCGCGGGAATGGATTGAATCGCGCCGCGCACGATCTCCGCGACGTAGGCCATGATGGGAAGGGCGAACCCGAACGCTGCCTTCATCCAGTCCGGAACCGGAATGGTCGTGCCGAACACCGTCACGCGGAAGGGCAGGAGGAACATGCAGAAGAAGAGCAGCACGAGCCAAGGCGCGTTGCGCAGGATTTGCGTGACGAGCCACGACGGCGAGCGTACCCATCGGCGCGGCGACACGAGCGCAACGCCCATCAGGAAGCCGAGAGCGGTGCCGATCGCGACGGCGACAGCACTGATGAGCACGTTCCAGAAAAAGCCCTTGGCCAGGAGCGGCGTCCATTTCCACAGCGTGGCGACGACGCCGGGCTTGCCAGCGCCTACCTGCGCCGCCACGCACTGAACGACAAAGCACGCGACGACCAGCACGGCGACTCGGCCGCTGAACCAGCCTCGCGACGAAAACATGCCCATGGACGGCGGGGTATGCAGGACGTCGAGACGTGCCGTCACCGCGTGTAGCCCGGAATGCGCAGCGCGCGCTCGACCCGGTGCAGCACGAACACAAGACCTGCGACGATCGCAAGGAAGGTGACGAGCAGCACCACCATCATTTCCGGAATGTTCACGGAGGCGCCCCAGATCGTCGACGACGCCGTCATCAGTTCGGGAACGCCGATCGCGTAGGCGACAGTCGTTCCCTTGACCAGTGTGACGAGGTTGTTGTTCAGCGCGGGCAGGCTGATGCGGAACGCGAGCGGAAGGACGACGTGCAGGTAGGCGCCGACGGGCGAATAGCCGAGCGCTTCCGCTGCCTCGACCGTCGGGCGGGGCACGGCTTCCACGCCGGCGCGGAAGATCTCCACGTTGAACGCGCCGGCGAACAGCGACATCGAAATCGCCGCCCAGGTGAAATTGTCGAACAGCGGGCGCGTGCCGCCGGTACCGTCAGGCACGAGCGTCATGAGCGAGCCTATGCCGAAGTAGAAGAAGTAGAGCTGCGCGAGCGGCGGCGTGTTGCGGAAGAACGCGACGTACAACGCAACCGCGCGTCGCACGATGCGCAGGCGCGAGAGTTGCAGTCCCGCGCCCGCGATTCCGACCAATACCGAGAGAACGATGCAGAGTGCCGAGAGCTCGACCGTCGTCAGCAGGCCCTGAAGAAACGTGGCCGCGTCGACCTTGTCGTAGAACACCGAGAAGTTGATGCCATGGCGCTCGTACAGCGCCTTGAACCACTCGGCGATCATCGCGCGGTCAGCTGCCTTTCGCCTTGTCGTTCATTCCTTGCACCCAGGCGGTCGGCTTGATGCCCCATTTCTTCTCGAGGGCGACGATCGTGCCCTTGCGGTGCCAGTCCTTCACGACGTCGCTGAGAAAGTCCCTGAATTGCGGATTGCCCTGGGCCACCGCCATGCCCCACGGCGCTTCGGATACCGTCTGCAGCGGCATTTCAAAGTTGCTCCAGTCTCCGCCTCCGAGCAGAAGGGACGTCCCATGCGCGTCGTCGTCGAGAAAGCCGACGCACCGGTTGTCGAAGGCAGCCTGGGAGGCTTCCGCGACGCCCGCATAGGGTTGCGCGACGAACCCGTATTGCTCGGAAAGCGACTTGTTGTACCAGGCCCCCTGCAACGTGCACACGGTCTTGCCCTTGAGGTCGGTCCAGTTCTTGATGTTGTTCGACTTCCGCGTCAGCAGGTTCACGCCCGACGCGTAGTAGTTGGGTTCGATGATGTCGATGATCTTGCGCCGGTCCGGCGTGTCGTTCATGGTCGCGATCATGAGGTCGATTCGGCCCTGCTGGAGAAACTGCATCCGGTTCTGCGCCGTGACGACGACCTTCTCCACTTCGATGTTCTTGCCGAACTTGGTCGAAAGACGGGAAGCGATGTCCGCAACGAGGTCGTGCTCGAGGCCGAGCATTTCACCTTTCTCGTTGCGATACCCGAACGGACGGTAGTCAACCTTGACGCCCACGGTCAGCTTCCCGGACTGCTTGATGCGGTCCATCGCATCCTCGGCATGGGCGATACCGGCGGCAGCGACCGCCGCCATGAAAACGAAGAGACGACTCCAGATGCCTGTCATGAACATGATTACCCCCGTTGAACGACGGCGCCGCTCAATCTGTCGACTGCCGTCATGTTGGTCGTTTGCAGGATGGTCCGCAACGCACCGAGGAACGCATCGGTGTCGTCGGCCGTCCCTACGGTCACACGGATTTCGTGGCGATGATCGGCGTCGCGCCAGTCACGCACGAGGATGCCAAGCTCGTGCAAGCGGGTCATCGCGTCGATGGCAGGCATGGGCAATGCCACCGAGACGAAGTTCGCCGCGGTCGGCATCGGCTTCAGGCCGAGGCGCGTCATGCCCTCCGTTATCCGCGCTCTCTCGCGCGCAACGGCGTTCAGCGCGTCGGCGAGATGCGCGTCGTCGCGCAATGCTGCAAGAGCGCCCGCGAGCGGCACGGTGCTTGGGCCGTACATGGTCTTGCCATACCGGATCGCATCCGTGACCTCGACGCTGCTGCACAGGGCGTACCCGACGCGCGCGCCGGCGAGGCTGTAAGCCTTCGAGAACGTCCGCAGGTCCACCCAGGGCCCGCGCCGCCTTCGCAGGATCTCGAGAACGTCGGGGCCGTCGGCGTGACGGCCGAACTCGTGGTAGGCCTCGTCGACCACCAGCAACACGTGATCGGGAACACGTTGCGCCATTTCCCTCACGGCTTCTGCGCTCATGAGACCGCCGCTCGGCGGATTGGGCGTGCAGCAGAACACGATGCGCGTTCGCGGCGTGATCGCCGCCAGCATCGCGTCGGCATCGTTCGCGCCTTGCCCGTCGAGCTTGATACGCACGGCAACCGCGTTCCGCACGCCAACGGCCGCCGGGATGCCCGGAAAGGTCGGCGCTGGCAGCACGACTTCATCCGCTTCGCGCAAGCCGAGCGTGCAAAGGACGTTGATCAGTTCCTCGCTGCCGTGCCCGCATACGATCTGTGACGCGGCCACACCTGTGCGCGTCGAGAGCTCGGCGCAGAGTTCCTTCGTCGACGGATCGGGATAGCGGTTCGTGTTCTGCGCGGCCGCCGCCATCGCGGCAATCGCATGCGGCGATGGGGGGTAGGGCGATTCGTTGAGATGCAACCGGCGCAGCGGCGCGGCAGCCTCGGGCCGGCTTCGCGCAATCACGGCCGCCTGATCGACTGGCCGCGCGGGAAGACGGCTCCTTATCCACGCGGATTGCGGCGGTTGCTCGATCAATCGGATGATCCCATCAAGGTTGACGCGAACATTATGGTGGCAATGCAAATACGAAAAGCGGCCAAGCGCCAAGAGCAAGCAATCGCTCAGCAACACGATGCCAAGTTGCGTTGGCACCGTAATGTAAGTAGCATCTTCGCTGTAGTCAACCGGTTTTTCCGCGAAGGTTTTCAACCATGTCCGAGCACGACGCCACCGAGCGCCAACGAGACCCCGCGACTCCCGTCGCCGAACGTTGCGTGACCTCCTATCCCGTCCGCCGCGCTTACCGGCCCGGCGTCGTCTATCCGCCCGAGATCCCGGGCGTGGCGGGGATGATCGATGTCCATTGCCACAGCCACGACGGGCAGCAGGACGCGCTGTCGCTCGCCAAGGTCGCTTCGTCCAACGCGATGGCAGGCCTGCTGTTCAAGACGGTCGGCCCCATCTCGGGCGGCGAGTATCGACCGGCGAAAGTCGTCGATCGCATTCGAAACGAGCTCGCGGACTGGGCGGAGGAGGCAGACGTCGATCCCATCCAGTGCTGGGCCGGGTATGGCATCACCATGGACAACCGCCCGCCGTCGCTCGAGCGGCTCCGCACCAACATCGCGGATGGTGTCGTCGCCGTGTGGCTCCCGGTATTCAATCACGCGAATACGCTGTTCAGGGTGGGTGGCAAGCGCATCTGGTGGGATCGCAGCGCGAACCCGAGCGATCACACCGGTCCGCTACCCTGGGAGGAGGCGGTGCGCTGCGGGTATTACCTGCTCGACGACGGCGGCCGCATCAAGCCCGACATCGCCGAAATGCTGCGCGTGATCGCCGATGCCAACGTCGCGCTCTTCTTCGGACATTGCACGCACCCGGAGATCCTGGCGATTGCCGAGTTCCTCGACAAGCTCGGATTTCGCCGTGCGGTCATCGACCATCCGTTCAGCCCCTTCGTCGATCTCGACACGCCGCTCATGAAACAACTGACGCACGCGGGCATCTACCTGAATTTCACGTACGACGAGCTGTCGCCGTTGCTGGGCGTGGATCCGGCGCGAATGTATGAGTCCATCCGCGCGGTCGGTGTCGAGCATGTCACCCTGTCGAGCGATGCGGGCGAACCGCTGTTTCCGAATTCGGCGGAATGCATGAGGCTCATCAGCGCCTACATGGCCGCGTTCGGCCTGACGGAGAGCGAAATCGACATCACGTGCCGACGCAATCCAAGCCGCATCGTCGGCCTCGCGCAGTGAATTCGTCAACGGGGCATGCCGGAGGCATGCGCAAGCGCCGCACGCAGGAAGAACGCAGCGCGACCACCAGGCGGGAGCTCGTGCGCGCGGCAGCGGACAGCATCGCTGACGTGGGACTGAATCAGTCGACGATCACCGTCATCGCCGCGCAGGCGGGCGTCACGAGCGGCGCCATCCAGCACCACTTCGCGTCGCGAGACGAACTCCTGCTGGCCGTCGTCGAGGAATTTGGCAAGGCGCTCGCGGACGATCCTGCCACGCACGAGGGTGACGCGGAGCCGGTGGCGCGGCGAGTGAGATCCATCGTCCAGCGTTACTGGTCGTTGTTCGGGGGCAGGCAGTACCTGGCCGTGATGAAGATCTGGCTCGGCACCCACGTCGACGCGCCGCTCTATCGAGAAATCACCGGACAGATGCGATGGTTCGAGAAACGCTTCGACCGCGAATGGGTGGAGCTCTTCTCGGATTGCGGCGCAACACCCCAGAGCATCGCGAACGCGCGTCACGTCGCGCTGGCGACCATGCGTGGTCTGGCGTTGAGTCTCAGCTTCACCAAGGATCGCGCGCGCACGGCCGCTGAAGTCGCGCTGCTGGAGGAGATGGTAACGCGTGCGATCGAAGGCGAGCGGTCGCTGCCGGCGGAGACTCTCGCCAGCAGATCCGTAGCCGGCCGCTGACTCTGAGTGCTAGGCGACCGATTAACGGCCCACACTGCGCCACCGTCGGGGTCACGAGCGAAGTGACGCGTCGCCTTGTCCTATGAACGGGACAGGGCGTTTACGGCCAGTTCCGGACGGTCGCCCTTACATCTCATTTGCCGGGAAGCAGCCGTTGACGAGGCGGCCGGCGACCGCCACCGGCGCGACGTGCTTGAGCACGCGAAGTACGAGCTTCGCAAGCAAGTTCCACCGGCCTGCCGGCAGCAAGCGTTAGCAGCAAACTCCTTCGAAGCACTCCGCCAACTGAACTCTAGTTGTTCGGCCAATTCCCCCAGATGCTGCAGTGCCCCGCGACGTCGGTGCCGAGCAGTTCCTGGCTCACCCGGTCGGTGCCGGCGTTCATGACCGCGAAAGGTGCGAAGTGGACCTTATCGTTGCTGTTGGTCAATCTACCTGACTAAAGCGCGTCCTCGCGCCGATGGCCGCGAGCTTGGCATTTGCGATTTCCAGTGCCACGCGAACGCCCTCGGCCTGAATTTGGGCAATCGGTGCCTGCCACTTTGCTTATGGCCAAGGCGGCGAGAATGACGCCCCATGCAATTACTGCTGCGCTTTTCACAGTTGCAAGAAACGAGCGACGCATAATGAGCCTCCTTCCGTTCTGGGAATTTCACAGGAGGCGCGGCGGGGATGTGCGTCACTCTTCCCGCGCCAAAAACAATACGCCGCATCGACCGATTTGGCCAGATTGTCGTAGTTCGTAGCTTAAGATCAGAAGGCGCTGGCGCGTTCTCAGGCTATGCGTTGGAGAAAAGCAAGCGTAATCGCTGAGAACCGGGACAGCACTGCAGACGGATCGAAGGAAACGCACGAGTGCCTCGATACGTTCGATGCGGTCGCCGCGGACTTAGAGCGAGTCCAGCGCCTTGCGGCGACGCGTGCGCGCATGAATGAACCGCCATCGTTACGGGCGCGCCCGCAATTCATCGACCATGGGACTGCTTACTAACGAGTTTCGAACGTCCGGCGCGAGCGAGTCTCGTCATAGCGGCGACGTGGAGACGGAAATCCCTAGTCGACCCATGCCGAGACCCGGGCCCGCGGACTGTCCGCGGGCGGCGCACCTCCGGCGCGGCCCTGCTCAGCCGTGCGACGGCGCACCTCATTTTCTGGAGCATATGCAATGCCAGCCGGTTTAATCACCGTCGCAGTACAGGTGCGATCTTGCAGACTCGGACTTCGCCGTTCGCGCGTGTAAACAGCTCGCGCCCAGATAGCCTGATATAACCATGCTCGCATTCATGCGCGACATTCGTGATTGTTTGGATCGCTCTATTCCTCGCGGTGCGCTTCGATTGATGCGCGCTAGCCGGGGTAACTTACCCTCCGTGAATGGCCTCATCCCGCCTCGCGCGCCGCTGGGATTGTTGGTCGCGGCTTGCCTCTGCGTTGTGTCTGCGTGCGATGGCCCTGGCAAACCAAACAGCGGCGTCCCGCCACCCGTCGTTTCGTCGATCAGCGTGCATTCGTTCGGTGCGCAAGAGTATTCGGGTGTGGTCGTTGAAGATGACGATGGATCGCCCATAGGTGGCGTCAACGTGGTTGCCTATTGGTGGGTAGCCTCAGGCATGGAAAGCGGTCACATCACGAACATCGCGGTGATCGAGACCGTAACGGATGCAAGCGCAAAGTCCTTGATACCCGCTTGGGGGGCGAAGCCAGTGAGCCAGACTGCAGGTTTGCATTCGACCGCTCCAACACTTTTGTTTTTCAAGGCTGGTTACTCCCTTGGTGGCGGCGAGGGACTGGGCCTGTACTCGGCATCGACATACGTGGGTGGGGGCTGGGACGGGAAGACGTTCAGGCTCAAGAAGTTCGAGGGATCATCGACCGAGTACATGCAATACCTCAACACGTACTTGGGGGTTCACCTAAACGGCTTTGCGCGAGACTGTTTCGGAAAGGAAATCCCGCGCCTATTCCTAGCGGTCGATGGGCTCACCCAGAACCAGCCCTCCGCAAGGTTAAGTTCCACGGACTACAGCACGAGCTACTTGCGCAAATGCGGACCGTTTACCAGCCATAGCAGTGACAAATCAAAGTGACCGCGGCGAGATATACCGATGCGCGCATGTTCGAAGAGCGGGTAAAACAGCTTGGGCGCTCGGTGGTCGATGCTCGCCTAACGGATTCACTCAGTATTTAGGTGCTCTACTGGAACTGGAAGGTCGCCGTCGAACAACGCTCTGAACTACATACCCTGTCCCAAATCACCGCAATGCGCTCCCGCCGCCGATGCCGGTCGCGCGTTACTGCGGCTGATCGTCGGCCGGCCGACGCATTTTCCAGCGGCGCGGCGGATCGCCCAGGCGGACGACCTCCCAAGCGCGTCCGTACTCGTTGTGCACGCACACAGGGTAGTCAGGGGTGCGCCATGGAACAAGATCGGGAGGCAACGCGGAAGCACGACGCGCTCGCAGTCGATGATTTCCCCCCGCTGGGTGAACGTTGGCGCCGGCAACTCGGGCAGCGCCGCAAGCTCGGCGGGCATCAAGACTCGTCGTTCCGTCGCGCTTCCGACTTGGCTTTCCGCTGTCTCTCGGCGATCCTCTTCGGCATGCGCTCGATTTCTGGAAAGCGTGTGGAGGGATAAGTCGCTCCCGATGGCGGTGCGGATGAGCGCTGCGGGCAAGGTTGCGCAGTATCGCGAGCGTGGCAAGAAGACGCAGCGGCAGGAAGCGGCGACGTGGCAACGGATGGCCGTCTAGTAGCTATCGGGGCGCCTAGGCTCGTTCCTAACCGCAAGGTGACGACCTCGTGACGGTCGAGGAAGTCGGCTTGCTGCGTGAGATTCTGGCGCGCTTGGAGCGCATCGAGGCCGCGATCGCGCCGGCCGCTGCCTAGGTGTCCATTGGCCAAACGTGCCAGAGCTCGGCTCCACCATTGGCGGGCGGAGAAATTTGTTTCGCAGGGCCAGCACGGCTTTCGACGACGGCGGACGCGGTTCGTCGCTCAAGCTCGTCCAGACGTACCCCGATTGAATCCGCCAGCCCGCGCGCGAACTCGTCGCCACTTGGTCCGGCCGTCAGCAATTCCTCTAGCAATTCGTTGTAAAGCTCTCGCGTCTGAAGCACACGTTGGGCGCATTCCCGTCCGGAGTCTCCAGCTTGAGCCAACGCCATCGCTTCCACGAGCGAAGCAGCTAGCACCGTCGTAAGTTGACCGAGATAACTGAATCGTGCGTTCTGATCAATAGCAAGTCCCTGCGTATCCATTGGTCCGTCCTTCCGAGTGAACTAAGCGTCCTGCTCGAAAGCCGGCCGGCGTGAAGTAATCGGCCCAACATCGAAACATGACGAGATTGCAAATCACCAGCAAACTTGATGCCCGTCGCCCGCTGAAACGGGCGGCAGGCGCCGCGCGGTCGTTGAGCGGGGTCGTGCGGAGAACCCTGAGCGCATTCACCCGATAGCGATCCCCTGTGAGGACGGCGACGTCGACTACAAGTCAGTGATTTGAGACTAGCAGGTCAAAAACGTCACGCGAGCCGGTGCATGGACAGCAAATGCGACGTGACGTTTGCCGGTCCGCTGACCTGCACCCCTTAGACGACACCACCAGGAAGTTAGTAAAGTCCGTTTCTGAGAGGAGAGGCGGACGTGAAAAAGAGGCGATTTACCGAGCAACAGATCATCGGATTCTTGAAGGAAGCGGAAGCTGGCGTGGCCGTGAAAGACCTGTGTCGTAAGCACGGTTTCAGCGATGCGGCGTTCTACGGTTGGCGGTCGAAGTTCGGCGGAATGCAGGTAGCGGAAGCCAAGCGCCTGCGCGAGCTCGAGTCGGAGAACGCGAAGCTGAAGAAGCTGCTGGCCGAGGCGCATTTGGATGTCGAGGCGCTCAAGGTCGCCTTCGGGTAAAACGCTAGCCCCACAGGCCAAGCGGCAGGCGGTGATGAAGATGCGCCAAGAGCTCACGATCTCCGAGCGGCGCGCCTGCGGGCTTGTGGGGCTTGCCAGAACAACACTGCGGCGCGTGGTGGTCGAAGCGCCGGCGACGGCCGCGTTGAAGGTCCGAATCATTGACTTGGCGTACGCGCGGAGACGATTCGGCTACCGCCGCACCCATGATCTGCTGCGAAGAAGGTCTATCGGTTGTACCGGGAGGCTGCGCTGAGCGTGCGCAAGCGTCGGCGTCGCAAGGGTGTGATGGTGGATCGCCAAGCGCGGCAGGTGCCCACGGGTCCGAACGAGATTTGGAGCATCGACTTTGTGATGGATGCGCTCGCCAACGGACGTCGGACCAAGTGCCTGACAATCGTCGACGATTTCACCCCCGTGAATGCTTGGATCCGCTGTCGACTATGGCATCTCAGGTGGCTACGTAGCTCGCGTTCTGGAGGCGATCGGTCAATTCCGCGGTCTGCCACGGGCCATTCGCACAGACCAGGGGCCCGAATTCACCAGCCGGGCCCTCGACCGCTGGGCCTACGGCCGTGGCGTCGATCTCAAGCTGATCGCAGCAGGCAAGCCGACGCAGAACGCCTACATCGAGAGTTTTAACGGGAAGGTTCGTGACGAGTGTCTCAACGATCACTACTTCAACAACCTAGCTCATGCCCGAGCAGTGATCGCTGACTGGCGGCGCGATTACAACGAGACGCGACCGCACAGCGCGATCATAGGTCGCATGCCACCGGCGGAGTTCGCAGCCCGGCACCGATTACGTTCAGACCACGGCACTGAGCTGACAATCGTTTAGTCTTGCAACCCGGACTTTACGAACTATGACTCGGTAGCGTTAACGGGGCAGGTCAACTGGAGCCAGCTAGTGCTCGGGACGTGGGGCGCGCTCGAGATCGGCGTAAATCGGGCCGATGCCGGATCAGTACTTTTCAAGCTCGGCGCCGTTGGCGTCCGCGCCCTGTGGACGTGCGACTCGGCAGTGACGAATGCGAAGTCGTTCTCCGTGATCTCGAGCATTTCCTGATGAGCACGATAACAATGCAGGCAGGCACGCGCGGCTTCTACGTGCAGCGGGAGCCCATCGCGGCGGGTGCAACGTTCGATTGCGGGATCGCGGACGCAGCTACTTTGGTCGACAACGGCCGAGCGATCCCGCTAACGGCGGATGGAGTCGCGGCGCTCGCGAATTACCGCGATGCCGAGCGTGGGCGCCTCGAAGCCATCCTGCAGCACGAGATGCGGCGCGCGAAATTGCGCGTTGCCTGACCCGATGGGACGCGCGAAGCCCCGGGCGCTGCTGCTGATTCTTGCGAGGACCTGCACCACTTGCGACAGCGTGTACCGCGATCCGCAAGACGATCACGCACGCTGCGCGCTCTGCGTACGACGTCTGAAGCTCCGCGTCATCGCACTTACGGGCGGGCGGAGACCAAGCGCGGATTGCTTGGCGCGCGAGTGACAGTTTCCCTGTGTCCGGCGAGCGAGTCTGCGCATAGCCGGGCGCGGGAGAGGGCGGGCTCATCCGTCGGGGCGCCTTCGTTCGGATCCATGCGCAGACACCAGCAAAGCGGGCTCGCACCTGCGATGCGGGGCGCCTTGGGCGCGCTGCAATCCTTTGGCAGCGTGCTATGGCGCCATCTCCGCGACAGTCTCG
>Ga0207701_10005268_pt1 | contig 13018 bp, 13 predicted proteins | sample KBSSwiSSwithPhiX_FD_184294 | JGI IMG/M metagenome (GOLD analysis project Ga0207701, IMG submission 184294) | Switchgrass rhizosphere bulk soil microbial communities from Kellogg Biological Station, Michigan, USA, with PhiX - S5 (SPAdes) (version 2) | ecosystem: Environmental > Terrestrial >...
GCGGGACTCATTGCCCCGCCCTTAGCCGTTGCACTTAGCGGAAGTCGATAACCGCGTCGCGGCGCAGGTCGCGCAGGTAGCGGCGCGCGCGCAGGTTTACGCGCTCTTCGTTCATCTGGGCCAGCACCTGGTCATAGGTGGGCATGTCGGGCGTAACTTCATCCCGTCCGCAGATGATCAGCACGCGAATACCTTCGTCAAGCGAGCCGAAGGGCCGGGTCGACTGGCCGACCTGCATTGGCAACATCATCTCCTGCAAAGCAGGCGGCAGGTCGCGCAATTTGACGCCATCGGACTGAACGATTTCGCCATTGAATTCGGTCGCCATCTTCTCGGCGCCGCCGCAGCCGCCAACACCCTGTGCCGCTTGGGCGAACCGGGAGACGATTGGCTCGGCCGTTTCCTTGGTAGTGCCCTTCGGGAAGGTCACCGAGACTTGCTTCAGGTTGAGCTGGGCGTTGCGCGGATCCGCCGTCAGGATCTTGCGCGTATCCTGAACGGAGACGATCGAGATGCCGCCGGGAACTTGGACCATCTGGATCTGCCCCGCATGCATTGCGCGAACGGCGGTGGCCAGCTCTTCGGGAAGCTGCTCTGGCCTTACCCAGCCAAGGTCGCCGCCGACAGCCGCGGTCGAGGCTTCCGAATATTGTCGGGCATAACCGACGAAGGACGCACCCTGCTGCAGTTGCTCCATGATGCGGTTAGCATTGGCCGTCGTCTGCTGCTGGTTACCTGCGTTCGAGGATAGGTAAATCTCGCCGACGCGATATTCTTCGGAGCCCTTCGATGCTTCCATTCGGGCGATGACGGCCTTCACCTCGTCGTCGCCGACGCTGACTCCGCTTTCAATCTTGGCGCTCTGCAGGCGACGCCAGCTAATCTCACCGAGAATCTGGCGCCGAATGGACCGGATCGAAGAACCATTCGCCTTCAGGTAATCGGTCATCTGCTCGGGTGTCTGATTGACGTTACCGGCGACGCGCTTGACGGTCTTGTCGATATCGGCCTCGGTGACGTTGATCTCCGCAACTTTCGCCGCCTGAATCTGCAGGGTCTCGTCGATCAGGTTGCGAAGCACCTGCTGGCGAAGCTGCTCGAGCTCGTTGGCCGGGATCTTGCCGCCATTGGCGATGGCCAACAGGGCGACGCGTTGGTCGATATCCGTCTGGGTAATGACCTCGCCATTGACGATGGCCGTCGCCTTGATGACCGAGGGGAGGGCCGTTCCGAAAACGATGGGGTTGTCAGGCAACTTCAACGCACCGACGCTGCTGACCTCATCCTGGGCTACCGCGGCACTGGCGGCCACTGCACCGAGCGCCAAAAGCGCTGTCATCGGCCCCGCCTTGGTGAATTTGCTAATCACTGCCACCCCTCGAAATTCCTTTTAGCTCAATCGATTGTCGGATTAGGCGTTAAGCCCGCCGCGCTGAACGCCGGATTAGCGGCCGATCCCCTTTAAGGCGAATCGGAGCGCGAAGGTGCTGCCCTTCTTGAACTCGCCGACGCGCTCATAGTCACGCTTCCACGAAAGGCCAAGCTCAAGGCACTCATCTTCATAGGTAATTCCCAAGCGATGGCGGACCGGCTCGTAGCCGTCCGCAAGCGACAGGGGATCTTCCTTCTTGTCGGTGAGATCGAGGACAGTGGCCCCGAATATGGACCAGTAGCGCGCGAACTTCAGCCGCCCGGCGAGCCGCAGCTCTTCCTTGTCCCGCAAGTCCTCGACTGTGGAACTGATGTTCCGGTTCAGGCGCAAATAGCCGATCTGGGCATAGGTCTGGTCCGTGCCGACGGTCAGATCGACTTCGTTGCGGCGCGGAGCCAAATTGTCCTTGTCGAACCGGAACCGGTGGGTGAGGTCGATAAAGCGGCCGAAACGGATTCGCGTGCGGCCGACGATGTCGGACCAGCGATCGGTAAGTCCCGTGCCTTCCGGAAAGATTCCGGGATTACGGGTCAGGCGGTAGCTTTGCCCGATGACCGTATCGATGGCGACGTTCGGCCGGTCCAGAGCCCATTCGACGCCATAGGTGATGCGCGATCCGTCTTCCCATCGGTCGTAGCCGGGGAAGCGATTGAGGGCGAACAGATTGCTATCCTCAAGATCGATGGAACGGGCGTCCTCGTTCGGGATCTCCAGGTTCGGCGTCGGCGGCGTCAGTACCATCTGCACACGCGGGACAAGTCGCTGGGTGCCGCCGAAGGCCGGGCCGACGAGCGGCCATCTCACGTCCGCGGCGAGGGCGGCAATGCCGCGATACTGCCAACCCTGGTCGCCGCGGTAGATCAATACACCCGTCTTGTCGTTCTCGTCGCTGTGATAGACGTCGCCGCGAGCATAGGCAGTGAACGTCACCTCCTGGCCCATCTTGGTGAGCTTCCGCAGGTCCCAGCGGGCGCTTGCAAAAGCGCGCTGCGTATCCTGCCCTTCGATCCGCAGGATCGCGAGGCTGTTCGCCTGGAGTTCGACCTTGCCGCCGAGAATCGGGTCACCGAGCAAGAAGCGCGCATCGATCGCCGGTAGCGCGATCGGAATTTCGTCCTGGTGATCGTCGACGCGCAGGCCCTGGAAGGCCCAGCCGCCAATAGAGATGTAACTGTTGGGACTGATCCGCTCGACGTCCAGGAAATTCCTGAGCTCGGCGTCGCGCGTGATGTCGTACTGACGCGTGACCGTCTTGTCGGTTGCCGCACGTAGCGACGTTGTGATGCTCCAATAAGGGTTCAATTGGAACCGGCCATTGGCTTCGAAATAGCCGCGGACCCGGTCCTTGCTTTGCGGGTCGACCTCGTTCGGATCGGGGTCGGCGGCGTCGCCATAGGTCAGGAAGCCGCCAATCTGGAAGGCGCCAAGGCTGGTAAGCGCGCGATACTTCCCCTCAATCGCCGGAAGCGACTTGGTGTAGATGTGGGGCGTGATCGTCAGGTCCTGGTTGGGCGCGATCCGCCAGTAATAGGGAAGGGCGACCTCGAACCCGTTCGTGTTTGAAATGGCGAAGTTCGGGAACAGGGCGCCCGTCTGGCCCTCGCTGTTCGAGCCGATGCTGAAGACCGGCAAAAGCGGCAGGGTGAGGCCGAGCAGTTGCAAACGCCCGCCCTGGAACCGGATCCGCTGCGTCACCGGGTCCTGGATCACCCTGGTCGCGACGATCTTCCAGCTCGGACTCTTGGGACAACCTTTCTCGGTTAGCACCGGGCAGGGTGAATAAACCGCATGCTCGAGGATGTTCTCGCCGTTGACGCGGGTGCCCCTCGCGGCGGCGATACGGCCGCCGCTTTCCAGGATCACAAGCAGGTTATCGACTGTGCCGTCGCGCAGCGTGTCGGTCAGGACGACGTCGTCGCCCAGGATCTTGTCGCCTTGGGGAGTCATGACGACGACGCTGCCGTTCGCCCGAACCTCGCCGGTCTTGCGCGACCAAACAACCTGGTCGGCGGCAAGATAATTGCCGTCCCGATTCATGCGAACCCGGCCGCTGGCCGTCACGACGTCGGCATCGCTGTCATAGGTCACGGCGTCGGCGCTGAAGTCGATGGCCTGTTCATCTGGCGCGACGGCAGCCGCCCCGGCGCCGGGCACGGCCGGCGTTGCGCTTTCCTGAGCGAATGCAGGGGCTGAAGCGGCGAGAATGAGCGGAAGCGCCGTCCAGTTGAGACTTGTCGCTTTCACGCCCGAAACACCACCCTGTTTGATCCTCTGCCGACGCTATTGCACCTTGTCCGCGAGGCGGCAATCACCCATGTCGGCCAGCCGATACTTTGCATCGACCGCAGTGCGTCCTAAAGGGCGCGCAACACGTTTTACCCATAAGGAAAACTCGCTCCCATGAAGATAAGCTTTGCCGCGACGCGCCCGGCCGGTAATTACGCGCTCGTCATTCCTTCGGCGGGCGACAACCGCCCCGGCCTGGCTTCCATCGGTGATGGGGGCAAGGCGATCGAGGCGGCGCTCAAACGCCAACGCTTCGAAGGCGACGCGGCCGCTTCCGTGGAGCACTTCCTCGACGGCGGCCAGCGCCTGCTTGTGGTGGGCACCGGCGCCAATTCGAAGCCCGCCGATGCGGCGGAGAAGCTCGGCGGGGCGATTGTCTCGCGCCTGCTCCTGTCGGGTGAAACGCATGCTGTGGTCGACCTTACGGGCCTCGACTATGACGCCGACGCCGCGGCTCGCGTCGCTCTGGCAGCGGCACTGCGGGCCTGGCGCTACGATCGTTACAAGACCCGCCTCAAGGACAAGCAGAAGCCGACCCTGGCGCAAGTGACGATCGTTGGCGGCGGTGACGGCGCGAAGGCCGCCTGGGACGGCCGCTACAACGCCGTCTACGAAGGCGCCTCGCTGACACGCGAACTCGTCACGGAACCAGCCAACATCATCTATCCGCAAAGCTTCGTTGAGCGCGTCATTGCCAGCATCGACGGCTCCGGACTTGAGGTCGAGGTGCTCGATGGTCCGGCGATGACCAAGCTCGGAATGGGTGCCTTGCTCGGCGTCAACCAGGGCTCGCGCCGTGAGCCGCGGGTGCTGGTGCTGCGCTGGAATGGCGGCACCAAGGGCGAGGCGCCGGTGGCGCTGCTCGGCAAGGGCGTCACGTTCGACACCGGCGGCATCTCGATCAAGCCTGCGGCCAACATGGAAGCGATGAAGTGGGACATGGGCGGCGCCGGTGCAGTCGCCGGTGCCATGAAGGCGCTGGCCCTGCGCAAGGCCAAGGCCAATGTCATCGGTGTCTGTGGCCTGGTCGAGAACATGCCGGACGGCAATGCTCAGCGCCCGGGGGATGTCGTCACGACCATGTCGGGCCAGACGGTCGAGGTCATCAACACTGACGCGGAAGGCCGCCTGGTTCTCTGCGACATCATGACCTGGACCCAGAAGGTCGCGAAGCCGAAGGTGATGATCGACCTCGCCACCCTGACGGGCGCGATGGTGATCACGCTCGGCCATGAAATGGCGGGAATCTTCTCCAATGACGACGATCTGGCCGACAAGCTGGTCGCCGCCGGCATCAAGTCGAGCGATCGCCTGTGGCGCCAGCCGCTGGGTGAGGGCTACGACCGCCTGATCGACTCCCCGATCGCCGATATGAAGAATGTCGGCCCGCGGGAAGCAGGCTCGATCACCGCCGCCCAGTTCCTGCAGCGCTATGTCGATGAAGGCGTCAAATGGGCGCATCTCGACATCGCGGGCATGGCCTGGTCGGACAAGCCCAAGCCGACCTACGACAAGGGCGCGACGGGTTACGGCGTGCGCCTGCTCGACGAATATATCGCCGCGAACCACGAAGGCTAGGGACGCGGCGTCGTGCGGGTGGACTTCTACCAGCTTGGCGCCGTGCCCCACGACAGCGTCATTTCCGCGATCGCTGGCCGCCTGACCGGCGAAGGCCAACGGCTGCTCGTCGTCGCCGAGGACGAGGCAATGCTCGCGCGTCTCGACCGTCAGCTATGGGACCAGGGCGCGTCGAGCTTCCTTGCGCACGGCATTGCCGGCGGCAGCGACGACTCCCGCCAGCCGATCTTGCTGTCGCGGCAGGTCGATGCCCCCAACCTCGCCCGCAACATCCTCATCGCCGACGGCGAGTGGCGGGATGCGGCGTTGAACTTCGACCGTGCCTTCTACCTCTTCGACACGGAGACGCTGGAAGCGGCTCGGCTGGCGTGGAAGCTACTGTCTGGCCGGGAAGGGGTGGAGCGGCACTACTGGGCAAATGAAGACGGAAAGTGGGTCGAGAAGGGCTGAGCTTGCCTGTCCGGCGCCCGCCCGCTAGGGGCGCGGCCAACCCCTCAACCCCGAAATCCAATGGAGCTTTCCATGGCGGTCACCCGCACTTTTTCGATCATCAAGCCCGACGCCACCCGCCGCAACCTGACAGGCGGCGTCACCAAGATGCTGGAGGAGGCCGGCCTTCGCGTCGTCGCTTCCAAGCGCATCCACATGACCCGTGAACAGGCCGAGGGTTTCTATGGCGTTCACCGTGAGCGTCCGTTCTTCAACGACCTCTGCACCTTCATGACCTCGGGCCCGGTCGTCGTTCAGGTCCTGGAGGGCGACAATGCCGTCCAGCGCAATCGCGACGTCATGGGCGCGACGAACCCCGCCAATGCCGACGAAGGCACGATCCGCAAGGTCTATGCGGAATCGATCGAGGCCAATTCGGTCCATGGTTCGGACAGCGACGAAAACGCGAAGATCGAAATCGACTTCTTCTTCTCGCCTGACGAAATCGTCGGCTAATTGCCTTTTGCGGTGGCTTCGGCGCGAAGCCACCGCCATTCCTCGATTTGCTCCGTTCGCCGGCTCTTCTCAGCCGCCGGCCGGATCGCCTCCTTGGATGACGGCCGGCAGTCGGCGCCAACACCCGGGTAGGGCTGGATATCCGCATTAGGATTGCTTTGCGTTCCGCATTCGACCGGCCAGACTGAAGCGGCCGAATAGCGCCCATCAGGCCCGACCTGGTGGATTTCGACCCCGAAGAATCCGTAAAAAGCGCGATGCGGCTGTTTGTCGGTGTCGATCCAATAGGCTTGCAGGATTTGCGGATCGCCTGCCGCGAAGAAGCCGCCAACGACCTGGCTCTGCTTCTTACCGTCGGTGAGGTAGAGATCCGTGCCGCCGTTACGGACTACCACCCACATGGCGCATTCGGGCCAGCCTGATTCAGGACGGCTGCTGTCGAAATCGCACCCCTTGTCGGGCGACAGCCAGATGCCGTCGCGCGGAACGAGCGCAGCGCGGTCGCTGCCCCCAAACATCGGCTCTTCGGAAATCAGCATGTTGCAGCCGCTGAGCAGCGGCAGGAGAAGCGCCAGCCCAAGAAGCCGGCTGCCCGTCATCCCCTGGTCATCCCGGTCAGGCGGAGCGACTTGCCGCCAAGCAGGCCGCCGCCCTCCCACTTGTAGGTGATCGTGTAGTTGCCGGTGGCCGACTTGTCCGCGCCGGCTTCGACATATTGGGCGGTGATGCGCGCACGCAGGCTGTGCGTGCTTTTGCCATCCTTGTCGGTCTTGCCGAGCGCGCCTTCGACCTCGCTGGCGCCAAGCACGCCATCGCTGCCCAGTTGGATCTTCGAAGCGCCGATGGCGATGGTCAGCGATTCAAGAGCGTGGCTTGCCTCGACCGGAGAAATCTCGATCGAACGGCCGTCGTCCCCGGCTCGTCCGCGCAAGGCGAGGCGAATCGACGAACGCTCCTTCTCGACGACGGTCGTCTTCTCGTCGGGCTTTTTCCATTCGCGGTAGAGGCCGAGGCCCGAAACGATGAGGGCGGCAATGGCGATGGCCTCGCCGAGCGTCACCCAGCGCATCCGGGATTTCCGTTTCTCTTCGGACGTCTGACTCATCGCCGCACAAACTCGCTCAAGGCCTTTGGATAAAGCCTATGTTCTGCATCCAACACGCGAGCCGCAAGCCTTGAAGTGTCATCGCCTGCTTCCACCGGCACTTCGGCCTGGGCGATGACGTGGCCTGAATCCAGTTCCTCGCTCACCAGGTGGACGGTGCAACCGCTCACGGTCTCGCCCGCGGCGAGGACCTTTTTGTGGGTATCTAGGCCCTTGTGCCGAGGTAGCAGGGACGGGTGGATGTTGAGGATACGGCCGCGCCAGCGCGCGATGAAGGCAGGTGTGAGGATGCGCATATAGCCGGCAAGCGCGATGGTACCGATTCGATGGTCGGACAGCGCGCGCTCGAGCGCCTCTTCAAATTCCTCACGCTTTGCCTCGAAAGCGAAAGTAGGGACGCCGAGCGTCCTGGCGGTGTCGAGGCCGGGCGCGTGAACCTTGTTCGAAGCGACTAGGGCGACCTCGTAGCCCTGGGCCTTCTCGATCAACGCTTTCATATTGCTGCCGCGGCCCGAAATCAGGATCGCGACGCGTTTCGGCTCACTCATGCTCGTGCGTCGCCGACCAGTCTTCCCGCGCGCTCCAGCTTCCTGCCGGGCCATTCACTGTACAGCCGCGCGTGCCGGCTTTGATTACGCCGATCTTATGGACCGCTTCACCGGCGTCAGTCAGCGCCGTCGAAACCGACTCGGCATCGTCGGCGGACACAATTGCGATCATGCCGATCCCGCAATTGAAAGTCCGGGCCAGCTCGCCCGGTTCTATCGCGCCGCCAGCCTGCAGGAAGGCGAAGATGAGCGGCAGCTTCCAGGCTCCCGCGTCTACGACAGCATGGCAATGATCGGGCAGAACCCTCGGAATATTCTCGAGAAGTCCGCCTCCGGTGATATGCGCAAGCCCTTTGATCCGGCCCGAGCGGACCAGCGGCAGCAGGCCCTTCACATAAATGCGCGTCGGCTCAAGTAACGCATCGCCAAGCAGTCGTTCGTGATCGAACAGGGCAGGGCGATCCAGCTTCCAGCCGTTGTCGGCAATCAGCCGCCTCACCAGGCTGAAGCCGTTGGAGTGCACGCCGGAGCTGGCGAGGCCGAGAATGACGTCTCCGGCTTCGATCGCGTCGCCGGTCAGCGCCTTCGAGCGCTCGACGGCGCCGACGCAGAAGCCGGCGAGGTCGTAATCGCCCTCGGCATACATGCCCGGCATCTCCGCCGTCTCGCCGCCGATGAGCGCACAGCCGGCCTGCCGGCAACCGTCGGCAATCGAAGCGACGACCGCCTCTGCGACGGCCGGATCGAGCTTCCCGGTCGCGAAATAGTCGAGGAAGAAGAGTGGCTCGGCCCCCTGGACGATGAGGTCGTTGGCGCACATCGCGACGAGGTCGATGCCGACGCCGGAATGATTGCCCGTATCGATGGCGAGCTTGAGCTTGGTGCCGACTCCGTCATTGGCCGCGACCAGTAACGGGTCGTCGTAACCGGCCGCCTTGAGGTCGAAAAAGCCGCCGAATCCACCCAGCTCTGCGTTGGCGCCCGGTCGCGCGGTCGATTTGGCCAGCGGACCGATCGCCTTCACCAGTGCGTTTCCGGCCGCAATCGACACGCCCGCGTCGGCATAGGTGAGTGGCTTTTGCGTCATAGGTTAGGCCGCTAGCGATAAGCGGCTTGGATTTCCACGCCGTTGTCGCCAAAAGCCTCCTCATGTCTTCCCCCCGGCGCCTGCTGACCGCCACTTCCTGCCTGATCGTCTTACTCGCCATTGGCGGCACCGTCGTCGCGCAGATGGAGGCCGGCGACCGCGGCATACTGCCGATCGATAGCACCGGCACGCTGGAGATTGACGGGATTCACGTCGATGTCGGCGGCAAGGACGCGGCATCGGCGCGCTACGCCGGCTGGCGGATCGCCCAGCGCGAAGGATTCAAGAAGCTTTGGGCCAAGCAGCATAGCCGGCCCGAATCCGAAGCGCCGAACCTCAGCGACTCGGTTCTCGATGGCCTTGTCAGCTCGATCATCGTCGATCGCGAGAACATGGGGCCTAATCGGTACATCGCCGACCTCGGCATTCTCTTTGACCGCGCCCGCGCCGGCGAACTGCTCGGCATTTCGGGCGAGATTCGCCGCTCGGCGCCGATGTTGCTGGTTCCGGTGATGGTTTCGGGCGGGACGGCGACGACGGTAGAGATCAAGAATCCCTGGCAGCGGGCCTGGGCGCAGTTCCGCACGTCGCAGAGCCCGGTCGATTACGTCCGCATCAGCGGCATGGGCGTCGATCCGCTGCTCGTGAACGCCGCCCAGACCAAGCGGCCTGGCCGTGCCTGGTGGCGCAATATCATCGATCTTTATGGGGCCGCGGACATTTTGGTCGCCGAGGTTTCGGTGCAGCGGCTCTATCCGGGCGGCCCGGCTTATGCCCGCTTCGTTGCCCGTCACGGCCCCGATGGCGAGATTTTGGGTGGCTTTGAACTCAAGGCGAAGGACAGCGCCGACATTCCGCGCATGATGGCCGAGGGCGTGCAGCGCATGGACGAACTGTTCACCCGCGCACTGGCCGCCGGCGAACTGGTCCGCGATCCGACGCTCATCACCGTCGAGCCGCCGCCACCGGTCGAGGACGAACTGGCGGCAATCCAGCCCGTAACCCAGACGCCGCTCTTGGGAATCCAGATCCAGATCCTGACTCGCGATGACGCGGGCCTCAACAATGCCGTCGCCCAGCTGAGGACGATCCCCGGCATGGAAGACGTCGGCGTTCGTGGCGGCGACAAGGGCTGGTCGATCCTGTTCGTCAATTTCCGTGGCGATAACGTCACTTTGGCCTCCGCAATGCGCGCCCGCGGCTGGACGGTCAGTGACGTTAACGGCACTTTGCGGGTCGTGCCTGCGCTGCAGATACCCAGCCCGCCTTCAGGCCAATGAAGCCCGGGGCAGACCAGATCGCCTTGCCGCTGGATTTCCCCCAGTCGGGCGACGAGCGGCGCTTCATTCTCTCTGACGCCAATCGCGAGGCCTTCGAGCATTTTCGTCACTGGAGCATGTGGCCGGTCAAGGCGACGGTGCTCACCGGCCCGCGCCGCTCGGGCCGGTCGCTACTGGCCCGAGGCTTCGTCGATCGAGTCGGCGGCCGCCTTTTCGACGACGCTGAGAGGCATGAGGAAGAAGCACTGTTCCACGCCTGGAACCAGGCGCAGGAGACCGGCAAGCCACTCGTCATCGTCGTCGACGACAGCGAAGGCTGGGCGATCAAGCTGCCCGACCTCAAGACCCGTCTCGCGGTGACGCCGGTGGCGCGCATCCACCAGCCGGACGATGCCTTGTTCGCGGCGCTCATCGAACTGCTTTTCGCCGACCGTGGCCTGCACATACCGGGCGAAGCACTGCGCTTCATTACCGGGCGCGTGCACCGCGACTATTTGAACGCCGAGCGGATCGTCGAAGCCATCGACCGCTTCGCGATCGCGGAACATGCACGCGTCACGCTTCCCACCGTCCGGCGGGCCCTGATGGATGCGGGCTTGATCGACCGCGCGGCCTAGCCGCAACTGGCCCGTTCGACGCGATTGTCGGCGGTGAGGAACACCCGCAGCCGCTCCGGGCTGAAGTCCATAGTCACCATCATTCCGTGCCCGACCCACTGCAGGCGGCGGGCGCTCGAAATGCGCTGCATGTCGGCGCCAAGCTGCTGGGTCGCCGGTTGGCCGGTAAACTGCCCCAAAGCGTCGGCCTTGCAGGCATAAGCGCCGGCACCACGCACCGGCGCATCCGGGGCTGCTGCGGCGCAGGCCGGAAGCGCAAGCGCCGCCAGCAAGGCCAGCCTACGCATCGACGGTTTCCCTGACGGCCCTGGTCATTTTGAGCTTTCCTTCCTCGATGGCGAAGGCGAGCCGGCCTTCGACGAGGTCGAGGGCGTCGCGCCCGAATTCCTCGAACCGCCAACCGCCCAAGATGTTCAATCCGTCACGGACTCCGGCGGCGAGTGCCTCCAGCTCGTCGGAGCGGGCGATGAGCTTCGGCGCCACGCCGCTCTCCTTCGAACGGATCTTGAGCAGCAGCTTCAGGAGGTCGCTGACAAGCACCGCGTCTTTGGTGAGGCCCGGGCGGCGGGGTTCGCGCGCCGGCATGTCGTCGGGAGTAAGCGGCTTGGCCGAGGCGAGCGCCGCCATCAGCCGGCCTCCGATGTCGTTGTTCCGCCAGCCTGCCGAAAGGCCGCGCACGCGTCCCAAATCGTCCTGGGTCTTCGGCGGGTGGCTGGCGATTTCCTGCAGGGTGTCGTCCTTGGCGATTCGCCCGCGCGGCAAATTCTTGTTGCGCGCCTCGTTCTCGCGCCACGCCGCAAGCGACCGCAGGCGGCCCAGGAGCTGCGGATTGCGGCCGGGAATCTTCAGCCGCTTCCACGCGTCCTCAGGCGCGAAGGCGAAGCTCGACGGATCGGCTAGCCGCTCCATTTCTTCATCCAGCCATGCCCCGCGGCCGTTCTTCTTCAACTTCTCGACCATTTTCGGGAAGATCGTCGCGAGGTGGGTGACATCGGCGATCGCGTAATCGATTTGCCTTTTTTCGAGTGGCCGTCGGCTCCAGTCGGTGAAGCGGGCACCCTTGTCGAGCACATGGCCAAGCATCGACTCGATGAGATTCGAATAACCGACCTGCTCGCCATAGCCGAGTGCCATTGCCGCTATCTGCGTATCGAACAAAGGCGCCGGCGTCTTGCCGGTCAGATTGTAGACAATTTCGAGGTCCTGGCCGCCGGCGTGAAAGACTTTCAGGACCTCGTTATTCTCGACCAGCAGGTCGAGCAGCGGCTTCATGTCCAGTCCTTCGGCCTTTGGGTCGACGGCGGCGGCCTCGTCCGGTGACGCGATCTGCAGCAGGCAAAGCTCGGGCCAGTAGCTGTTTTCGCGCATGAACTCCGTATCGACGGCGACGAAGGGAGCAGCGGACAATCTTTCGACTAGCGCGGCCAATGTCGCGCTGTCGCTAATCAACGGGAGAATCTTCATGCTGCACGGCCCATAGCGAGGGCGGCGGGTTGACAAAAGGGGAGGGGACGGGAAAGCGCCCCCCAATCTCCAAGAGAAAGACTATGCACCCCTATCGCACGCATAACTGCGGACAGCTCCGCGCCGCCGACGTTGGTTCGACCGTTCGCCTGTCGGGCTGGATTCACCGCAAGCGCGACCATGGTGGCGTGCTCTTCGTCGACCTGCGCGACCATTACGGCCTGACTCAAATCGTCGGAGTCGCCGGCAGCGATGCGATGAAGCTACTCGACAGCCTGAAGCTGGAATCGGTCGTGACCGTGACCGGCGAGGTTGTCGCTCGCGGGGTCGAGGTCGCGAATGCCAAGCTCGCCACCGGCGAGATCGAAGTCGTCGCCCGCGAAGTGACGGTGCAGTCGTTCGCGACCGAGCTGCCGATGCCAGTCGCCGGCGAGGCCGAATATCCGGAGGAAATCCGCCTCCGCTACCGCTACCTCGACCTCCGCCGCGAGCAGGTTCATGCCAACATCATGCTGCGCGCCGCGGTCATCGCCTCGATCCGCCGCCGAATGATCGACCAGGGCTTCACCGAGTTCCAGACGCCGATCCTGACTGCAAGCTCGCCGGAAGGTGCCCGCGACTATCTCGTCCCGAGCCGCGTCCATCCGGGCAAATTTTACGCGCTCCCGCAGGCGCC
>Ga0207701_10005269_pt1 | contig 13017 bp, 13 predicted proteins | sample KBSSwiSSwithPhiX_FD_184294 | JGI IMG/M metagenome (GOLD analysis project Ga0207701, IMG submission 184294) | Switchgrass rhizosphere bulk soil microbial communities from Kellogg Biological Station, Michigan, USA, with PhiX - S5 (SPAdes) (version 2) | ecosystem: Environmental > Terrestrial >...
GTCGCCATGCACCATCAGATCGGAGCCGGTGTAGCCCCAGGCGCGATCATAGGCATTCGGAAAGCCGGTGTTGAACGCGAGATAGTAATTGGAATTCGGATTCATCTGCCCGGGCGTGATGGTGTAGAAGCCCTCGGGCGCCTGCCGGTCGCCTACCTTCTTCTTCGGTCCGAGATCGCCCGACCATTTGCAGATCGGGTAGGTCTTCAGGAGTGCATAGTCGCCGTCTCGGTTCTTTTTCCAGACCTCCATCTCCGCCTCTTCCTTGAAGATGCGGGCGAGGATCGGAGAGTCCTTGTCCATATTTTTCGCCGTCATGTCGGCGAGTAGTTTTTCGGACAGTGGCGCCTGCGCGCGACCCGTGGGAGAAAGGCTATCGGCGTCACAGCCGGCAAGGGCTACAGCCGCAATAACGGCCGCAGACGCCAGCAGCGTGCGAGCGAAAGGTCGTTTCAAAAGTGCCACTCCCCGAGGAGGCGGGCCCCTCATTGCCTAATCGTTATCCATAACATGTGGCATCTGCAAGGCGATCTGTGCCTTCTCAGGCTACCGCTAACCCTATGGTAAAGCAAAAGTAAACGGCCACCGTTCCTACACCGGGGCCCGGCCCATTGTGAGAAACTTGTCGCGCCGCTGATTTCGTACCGCATCGCGGTCGAGTCCCCTTAGTTCCGACAGGGCATTGGCGATCGCCTCGCCGGTGACTGCGATGGCTGCCTGTGGATCGCGGTGGGCACCGCCGGCGGGCTCCGGGACAATGCTGTCGATGACCCCGAACCGCACCATGTCTTGAGCGGTGATCTTCATGCTGGTCGCCGCCTCCTGAGCCTTGGTCGTGTCGCGCCAGAGGATTGATGCGGCGCCCTCGGGCGAGATCACGCTGTAGATGGCGTGCTCGAGCATCAGCACGCGATTGGCGGTGGCGATGGCGATGGCACCGCCGGACCCCCCTTCGCCGACGATCACCGCAACGTTCGGGACACCGAGCGACAGGCATGCATCGGTCGAACGCGCGATCGCTTCCGCCTGACCACGTTCCTCCGCGCCAATGCCGGGATAGGCGCCAGCGGTGTCGACCAGGGTGATTACAGGGAGCCCGAAGCGATCAGCCATCTCCATCAGACGTACGGCCTTTCGATACCCCTCCGGCCGCGCCATGCCAAAATTGTGCTTGATCCGGCTTTCGGTGTCGGCGCCTTTTTCATGGCCTATGACGCAGACGCTTTCGCCTCGGAAACGTCCGAAGCCGGCGACAATGGCGGAGTCCTCGCCGAACTTCCGGTCACCGGCGAAAGGGATGAAGCTGGTGATGAGCCCGTTGATGTAGTCGGCGCAATGCGGGCGCTGAGGATGGCGGGCGACTTGCGTTTTCTGCCAGGGCGTGAGCTCGGCGTACAAGTCCTTCAAGGCGAGCGCGGCTTTTGCCTCAAGCCGGCTAATCTCTTCGCTGATGGCGACGGCATCGCCGCTCTCGCCCATCGCGCGGAGTTCCTCGACTTTGGCCTCCAGCTCGGCCACCGGCTTTTCGAAATCGAGATAGCTGCGCATGGGTCCGGGCAAATGTGTTTTTCGGGGCGACCTGACGCGGTGAAAGCCTCTTAGTCAAGCAAGCGGGTTAATTTCGCTTTTAAGTCCGTTCTTGGCTAGCCGTCCGCCAAGGGATGGAGATCGCGCACCAGCGTTTTGAGGCGTTCTTCCAGCACATGCGTATAAATCTGGGTCGTCGAGATGTCGGCGTGCCCAAGGAGTGTTTGCACCACCCGCAGGTCGGCACCGTTATGGAGAAGATGGCTGGCGAAGGCGTGGCGCAGGACATGGGGGCTAAGTCGTGACGAGTGAATTCCGCAGGCGGCTCCCAGCGTCTTGAGCTCGCGTGCGAAGTGCTGGCGCGTCAAGTGCCCTTGCTCGCCGAAAGACGGGAACAGCCACTTTGACGCCTTGTCGCGTTCAGCCTTGCCGCGCAATTCAAGGTATTCGGCCATTGCGCTTTTGGCCTGCTTGTTAAGCGGAACCAGACGTTCCTTTCCGCCTTTGCCACGCACCACCAGCATTCGCTGATCGCGGCTTGCAGCGGCAGCGGGGAGCGCCACCAGCTCCGACACGCGCAAGCCTGTCGCATAGACGACTTCGAGAAGGCAAAGCAGGCGCGTGGCGCGCAGGCGCTGAGGGAGCGGCTGTTCGGCGTTATCGCTGTTGGCGCGCGCTGTCTTGAGCAGCTTGTCGACGTCGGCGATCGAAAGCACCTTCGGCAGCGAACGCGCACGCTTCGGTCCTTCAAGCACGGCAGCGGGATCGTCGCCGCGCTTTCCTTCCGCATAAAGAAACCGATAAAGCTGACGCACTGCCGAAAGCCGGCGCGCCAGCGATGACGATTTGAAACTGCGCTCGGCGAGACTTGCCAGAAACTTGCGCAAGCTATCGGTGGTCGCGTTTGCGATCGTGCTGCGCGATGCACGCAGGTGGGCGGAAAGGTCCTCGAGGTCGTTGCGATACGCGGCGAGTGTGTTCTCGCCCGCGCCGCGCTCGGCGGCCAGCATGTCGAGAAACAGTTCGATCAGCGCTTCGTCGGATGCCCCTGGCCGGCGGCTCATCGCCTTGCCCCGTTTCCGGCGTTAGTGATTCTTGAGAAACTTGTCGGGGGGAATAGTCACGATGATCTCGCGTGGTTTGTATTTGACGAAAGTGGCGAGCGAGAACACGGCACCGTAAGCCAGGCCGCCGAGCAGGCCGAAGAGCACCAGAAATCTGAAAAGACTCGGCATGACCTTCCCGTCGAGGATGGACCGCGGTGATTTGCGGCGAGTTACGACCACGTTCCCGAACCGCTGGCAAGACCGGCCGCGCGGTAGCTGATATATGGAACCGAGGATTCGTTTCGGAAGCCTAGCATGGTTAACGGCGCCATCCAAAAACCCGCGGAAAGCGGCCCGGAATCGGCAGTGGTACGCGCGCTCGGCGGCCGCTCGATCGTGCTCGTCGGCATGATGGGCGCCGGCAAATCGTCGATCGGCCGCAGGCTTGCTAGCCGGCTGGGAATTCCTTTCATTGACGCCGACACCGAGATCGTAAGTGCGGCGGGCATGACCATTCCCGAAATCTTCGAGAAACACGGCGAACCTTACTTTCGCGCGGGCGAGGCGCGTGTCATCGCGCGTTTGCTCGACAACGGCCCGCAGGTGCTGGCGACCGGCGGAGGCTCCGTCATGGATCCGCAGACCCGTGCGCTGATCGGCCAAAAAAGCATTTCGATCTGGCTCAAGGCGGACATCGATGTGTTGCTCAAGCGAACAAAGCGCCGCAACGACCGGCCGTTGGTGGAAAAGATCAAGGATCTGCTACCCGTGCGCGAGCCGATCTACGCCCAGGCCGACATCATCATTCAGTCCCGCGATGAACCGCACGACACGATTATCGACGAGATCATGGGCGAGCTTCCGAAGCGTCTCGGGCTCCGCGCGGAGAAACCGTCATGACGGCGCCGTTGGGTCAAAATAAGCCCATCGTGGTGCCGGTCGCGCTCGGTGCGCGGGCCTATGACATCGTCATCGGCCGCGGGCTGCTTGCAAGCCTGGGCGAGCGAATCAAGAATTTGCGACCGGATGCGCGTGTAGCGATCGTGACGGATGAAACGGTTGCTGCGCATCATCTCGCTGCGGCCGAAGCTGCGCTTAAGGCGGCGGGCATCGACAGCGCGCCTATTCTGGTCCCGGCGGGTGAGGGCTCAAAAAACTACGCGACATTTGAAAAAGTTTGCGAGGCGATCATAGCAGCGCGCGTCGAACGCAATGATCTCGTCGTGGCGCTTGGCGGCGGCGTGATCGGCGATCTTGCGGGGTTCGCGGCCGCATGCGCAAGGCGCGGTCTCGACTTTGTGCAAGTGCCGACCACGCTGCTGGCACAGGTCGATTCGTCTGTCGGCGGCAAGACTGGAATCAATTCGCGCCAGGGTAAGAATCTCGTCGGCGCGTTCCATCAGCCGGTTTTGGTCGTTGCGGATTCAGCGTTGCTCGACACGCTACCGAAACGGGAATTTCGCGCAGGTTATGCCGAAGTTGCAAAATACGGGTTGCTTGGCGACGCTGCATTCTTCGCCTGGCTGGAGAAGAACTGGCAGGATGTCTTCGCTGGCGGTCCGGGGCGCGAGCACGCCATTGCCGTCTGCTGCCGCGCCAAGGCCGGAATTGTTGCGCGCGACGAGCGCGAAACCGGCGAGCGCGCGCTGCTCAATCTCGGCCACACCTTTGGGCATGCGCTCGAAGCCGGCTGCGGCTTTTCCGACCGGCTGCTGCACGGCGAGGCGGTGGCGCTGGGAGTAGCGCTTGCCTTCGAATTCTCCGCTAAAAAGGGGCTCATCTCGGCGGCCGATGCCGCACGGGTATCCGCGCATCTTGCGGCGGTGGGTTTGCCGACCCACGTAAAGGATGTTCCCGGCGGTGTTCCGCCCGTCGACACGTTGATGGACCTGATCTCGCAAGACAAGAAAGTTAAGCGTGGTGCGCTCACATTAATTCTGGTGCGCGGCATCGGCCAGGCCTTTATCGAGAAAAATGTCGACGCTGGCAGAGTGCACGCGTTTCTCACGGACAAGCTCAAATAATCGATGACCACGAACGACTGGCTGTCACTTGTCGTCGTCTTGATCTGCTTGCTGCTTTCCGCCTTTTTCTCGGGGAGTGAAACGGCGCTGACTGCGTCGTCGCGTGCCAGCATGTCGCGGCTGGAAAAGCACGGAAACCGCCGTGCTGCCATCGTCAACCAGCTGTTGGAGCAGCGCGAACGCCTGATCGGCGCGCTGCTGCTCGGCAACAATGCGGCCAATATTGCCGCGTCTGCCTTGGCGACGGGCGTTCTGCTCGCATGGTTCGGCAATGCTGGCGTGGTCTATGCGACCGCCTTGATGACGGTGCTGGTTGTCGTCTTCGCCGAAGTGTTGCCCAAGACGGCGGCCTTCAACGCGCCTGATCGTATTGCGCTCGCGGTTGCGAAGCCGATGCAATGGGTGGTGCGGCTGCTCGGGCCGATCCTGATATGGATCGAAAGGATCGTCTGCTGGATTCTCGCGCGCTTCGGCATGGATGTTGGAGAGGATCAGGCGATCCTTTCTGCCCGCGAGGAACTGCGCGGGGCCGTCGATCTCCTGCATAGCGAAGGTGACGTGGAGCGGCTTGACCGCGACATGTTCGGCGGGGTGCTGGACCTGCGCGAACTCGCGGTGTCCGACGTCATGATCCACCGCACCAACATGGTCACGCTCGACGCCGATGATTCGCCCGAGGACATCGTCAATGCGGTAATCGCGTCGCCAGTGACACGCCTGCCGATGTGGCGCGACAATCCGGAGAACATCGTCGGTATATTGCATGTGAAGGATCTGCTGCGCGCGTTGCATGCAGTCGATGGCGACGCGGCGAAGGTCGACATCGCATCGCTGATGACGCCGCCCTGGTTCGTGCCGGACACGCGCCCGGTGTCGGAGCAGCTCAAGGCCTTTCGTCGGCGCAAGACACCTTTTGCGCTGGTCGTCGATGAATACGGCGAAGTGGAAGGCCTGGTAACGCTCGAGGATATCCTGGAGGAGATCGTTGGTGACATCACCGACGAGCATGACGTGGCAATGCCTGGTGTCCGGCGCCAGTCGGACGGATCGGTGAATGTCGACGGTGCGGTGCCAATCCGCGATCTCAATCGCGTGATGGATTGGAATTTACCCGACGAGGAGGCGACGACCATCGCGGGGCTGGTCATTCACGAAGCGCGCTCAATTCCGGAAGTCGGCCAGAGCTTTACGTTTCATGGATTCCGCTTCCGGGTCCTGCGCCGCGCCCGCAACCGCATCACCGCGCTGCGCATTCAGCCTTTGTCGCGAACGCAGCCGGCTAAGGCCAGCTAATTTTCTCCACTTTCACCGGGTGCCGATGCGTGGATCGCGAGGGCATGCACGCTGCCGGCGAGCTCGGCTGTCAGCGATTGATTAATCATGCGGTGACGCTCGATGCGGGTCTTTCCCTTGAAGGCATCCGACACGATATAAACCCTGTAGTGAGTTTGCCCGCCCGGCCGGTGCCCGGCATGGCCTTCATGCTGGTGCGATTCATCAACTACTTTGAGGCTTTGCGGCGCGAAAGCCTCGATCAATTTTTTTGTGATGAGATCGGCGGTTCTCATATTGCCCGCTTAGGAGAGCGCGGCCTGCCGGTCAATGGCCACAAACAAGTCTTGAACGCGTCACCTGCAAAAGCGCATAATGTCCGGTCATGAAATTCGACTCGCCTCTTTTTGATCGCATCCGCGTCAAGCCGGAAAAGGATCGCCGTCCAAAGACCGGCGGGCCCGGCTGCGAGTGGCACGGCTGCAAGGAAAAGGCCACACACCGTGCGCCCAAGGGCCGCGGCCGCGAAAAGGATTATTGGCGTTTCTGTCTCGATCACGTGCGCGAATACAACCAGTCGTATAATTTCTTCGCAGGCATGAGCGACGCGGCCGTGATGGCGTACCAGAAGGATGCGCTCACCGGCCACCGCCCCACCTGGAAGATGGGAACCGGCAAAGGAACCGTGCGTCCAGACGTGCGCGCGTTCGGTTCGCATTCGGACCCGTTTGGGTTATTCGGTGAAGGCGTCCGTGCGGAGCAGAAGGCACGCGCGGAAACGCGGCCGATTCGCAATGCGGAACGTAAGGCGCTCGACACGCTCGGTCTCGACATTGACGCGACCCCGCAACAGGTGAAGACGCGTTTCAAGGAACTGGTAAAACGCCACCATCCCGACGCCAATGGCGGCGACCGGTCCACGGAAGATCGCTTGGTCGAGATCATCCAGTCGTACAACTATCTAAAATCGGTGGGATTCGGCTGACCGGTCGTCGATTGCAGTGGGCAACCCAGCCCTGCCTTCCAGACAGGGCTAACAGCGCCTATCTTATTGAAATAATTGATGGTGCCATTCGGGGTGGCCGGGTTTTTTGCCGCCGTGGCCTCTGCTAAGTTGCCGCCCGCCATCAGCCGGCCGTACGAATCGGACCGTATCACGGGCTTCGGCGTTCCGAAGCCACGGAGGATCAATGAACGTCGCAATGCAAGAGACTGCCGGCCTGCCCGACATGAAAGTGTCGGTTCGGCAGGTTTTCGGAATCGACAGTGATTTGGAAGTGCCCGCCTATTCCAAGGCTGATGAGCACGTACCCGACATAGACGGCGATTACCGCTTCGACCGTCCGACTACGCTGGCAATTCTCGCGGGCTTCTCGAAGAACCGCCGCGTCATGGTCACCGGGTATCACGGCACCGGCAAGTCGACGCATATCGAGCAGGTTGCGGCCCGTCTCAATTGGCCGTGCGTCCGCGTCAATCTCGACAGCCACATCAGCCGCATCGACCTGATCGGCAAGGATGCCATCGTGATCAAAGATGGCCAGCAAATCACCGAATTTCGCGAAGGCATTCTGCCCTGGGCTTTGCAGAACAATGTCGCGCTCTGCTTCGATGAGTACGATGCCGGCCGGCCGGACGTAATGTTCGTCATCCAGCGCGTGCTGGAGGCATCGGGACGGCTCACGCTGCTCGACCAGAGCAAGGTGATCAAGCCGCATCCCTCGTTCCGCCTGTTCGCAACGGCCAACACAGTCGGCCTTGGCGACACGTCGGGTCTCTACCACGGCACGCAGCAGATCAACCAGGGCCAGATGGACCGCTGGTCGATCGTCACAACGCTCAATTATTTGCCGCACGACAATGAAGTGGAGATCGTGCTTGCCAAGGCGAAGCACTATCGCAACGAGCAGGGCCGCGACGTCGTCAACAAGATGGTGCGCGTCGCCGATCTCACGCGCAATGCGTTCATGAACGGCGACATCTCGACAGTGATGAGCCCGCGGACGGTGATCACCTGGGCGGAGAACGCCGAGATCTTCAACGATATCGGATTCGCGTTCAGGCTTACCTTTCTGAACAAGTGCGACGAACTCGAACGTCCGATCGTGGCCGAATTTTATCAACGTTGCTTCGGCGTCGAGTTGCCGGAATCGTCGGTGAACGTGGCGCTGAGCTGATCGCGGGTCATTCCGGGGCTGATGAATGGCCTCCAACATCAAGAGCAAGCCGACCTCGAAGGAGTCGCCGACCGAGCCGTTCAAGCGCGCGGTCACCGGCTGCATTCGCGCGCTCGCGCGCAAGCCCAACCTCGAGGTTGCATTTGCCGCCGAGCGTCCGGGGCTGCAGGGTGGGAAAGTCCGTCTGCCGGAGCCGCCGCGCAAGCTTGGCAAGGCAGAAGCTGCCGTCGTGCGCGGTCATGCCGATTCCATTGCGCTGCGTCTTGCCTGTCACGACCCAGCGATGCATCGCCGCCTGCAGCCGGCCGGCCAGCAGGCGCGTGCCGTGTTCGAGGCGGTGGAGCAGGCGCGCGTCGAGGCGATTGGTGCGCGACGTATGGATGGCGTTGCGCAGAATCTTACCGCGATGCTTGACGAGCGTTTTCACCGCGGAAAATTTGACGAAATCACCGACCGTGCCGACGCTCCGATAGAGGACGCGCTGGCACTCATGGTGCGCGAGCGCCTTACCGGCATGTCGCCGCCACCCGCCGCCAAGCGGCTGGTCGATCTGTGGCGCCCGCTGATCGAGGACCGCGCCGGTAGTGATCTCGATCGGCTTGAAAGCCTGGTCGAGGATCAACGACAGTTCAGCGACGTCGTGCACGATCTGCTCGACGCGCTTGAGATGGGCGAGGATCGCAGCCACGATTCCGAGGACGAAGACGAGGGTGAGGAGGACCGCCGCAAGCAGGAGTCCGGCGAAGACGGCGAGGCAGCCGATTCCGACGAGATGCAGCGCATGAGCATGGAAGACACGCAAGTGTCATCCGAGGATATGCCCGACGCCACCGCCGAAGCGGCCGAGGCGCCGACCGCCGACATGGCCGACGACACCGACATGGGCGACGCGGAGACGCCGGGCGAGCCGCAACGGCCGCGCCATTTCGGCGCTAACGAGCCGCGCGGTCCCGACTATCGCGCGTTCACTGGCAAATTCGACGAGACGATCGCGGCTGAGGATCTCTGCGAGGCGGAAGAGCTCGATCGCCTGCGCGGTTACCTCGACAAGCAGCTGTCGCACCTGCAGGGCGTGGTGGCGAGGCTCGCCAACCGGTTGCAGCGGCGGTTGATGGCGCAACAAAACCGCTCGTGGGAGTTCGATCTCGAGGAAGGCCAGCTCGACCCAGCCCGTCTGTCACGCGTGATCGTCGATCCGCTGCACGCGCTCTCGTTCAAGGCGGAAAAGGACATGCAGTTCCGCGACACTGTCGTGACGCTGCTGCTCGACAATTCCGGCTCGATGCGCGGCCGCCCGATTACGGTCGCTGCGACCTGCGCGGATATCCTTGCGCGCACGCTCGAGCGTTGCGGCGTCAAAGTTGAGATTCTTGGATTCACGACGCGGGCCTGGAAAGGCGGGCAGTCGCGCGAACATTGGCTTACCGCCGGCAAGCCCGCCAACCCCGGCCGTCTCAACGATCTCCGGCACATCATTTACAAGTCGGCCGACGCGCCGTGGCGCCGTGCGCGCAAGAACCTCGGCCTGATGATGCGCGAAGGCCTGCTCAAGGAAAACATCGATGGCGAGGCGCTCGATTGGGCGCATAAGCGTCTGCTGGCTCGCACCGAGCAACGCAAGATTCTGATGATGATCTCGGACGGCGCCCCGGTCGACGATTCCACGCTGTCGGTCAATCCGGGCAATTATCTTGAGCGCCATCTGCGCTGGATCATCGAGGAAATCGAGACACGGTCGCCGGTGGAATTGATCGCCATCGGCATCGGCCACGACGTTACACGCTACTATCGCCGCGCCGTCACCATCGTCGACGCCGAGGAACTCGGCGGGGCGATGACCGAGAAACTTGCCGAGCTGTTCGAGGAACATGCCGCCACCGAGCGGCCAGGCCCCCGCGCGCGTAGACGCGTCGCTTGATGCTATCCTGCCGTCGCTTGCTCAATGCTGGAGCGCTATGCGCCGCGCTTGCGCTCATCGCCGCCGGTCTCGCCCTGGGCGATACCCTGCGCTATCCCGCGGCGCCGGTGCGTATCGAGATCACGGCGACATCGATCGCGTCCTTCGATAATCGCGATCCGACACGGACGCGGTTCGGCGATCTCGAGTTTCGCGGCGGCCTTGAACTTTCATCCAGGCACCCGGCTTTCGGAGGAATTTCTGCGATCCATGTCGAGCCGGACGGCAACCGCTTCATTGCCATCACCGACCGCGGCTCGTGGCTGCGTGGCCGCATCGTCTATCGCGACGGCAAACCGGCCGGCATTGCCGACGCCGAAATGGCGCCAATTCTCGGTGCGGACGGACAGCCGCTCGCCGCGCGCGGCTGGTACGACGTCGAGTCACTCGCTGAGCGCGACGGCGTCCTTTACATCGGCATAGAGCGCGCCGAACAGATCGCGCGCTTCGACTACCGCCGCGACGGTGTGCGTGCACGCGGGCAGACGGTCGATGTGCCCGCCGATTTCAAGACGTTCACCTTCAACAAGAGTCTCGAATGCCTTGCGGCGCCACGCCAGGGGGCGCTCGCTGGAGGCTTGATCGTGGTGACCGAGCACAGCCTCGACGGTGCCGGTAATCTGCGCTCGTTCGTTCTGGGCGCGGGTCAGGTGACCCGATTCAGTATCAAGCGAACCGACGATTTCGATGTCAGCGACTGCACGCTCCTTTCGCCGGACGAACTGCTGCTGCTCGAGCGGCGCTACTCGCCGGCCCGCGGCATCGCGCTGCGCATCCGCCGCGTTCCACTGGCCGGAATAAAAGCGGACGCGGTTCTCGATGGCCGGTCGATAATCGAGGCCGATCTCGCGTATCAGGTCGACAACATGGAAGGCATCGCCGTGCACCGCAATTCGGCTGGCGAGGCGATTGTCACGCTTGTGTCGGATGACAATTTCTCGATCATCCAGCGCAACCTGCTGCTGCAGTTTTCGGTGGTCGGGGAGTAGCTGTCGGCGACCCGAAATGCCCATTAAGGAGCGTCGAAAGACGGCTCAGCCTGCCTTGGCTTCTCGCTTCTTCACGATCTGGCGCTTGAGCTCGAGCACGCGCGGCGCCAGCTCGTCATCCTTCGCCTTGAGCAGGAACGCATCAAGCCCGCCACGATGATCGACCGTCTTGAGCGCGTTGGCCGACACGCGCAATTTGATCCTGCGACCGAGTGTGTCCGAGATCAGCGTGACGTTGCGCAGGTTCGGCAGGAACCGCCGCTTGGTCTTGATGTTTGAGTGGCTCACCTTGTGGCCGACCAGTGGCCTCTTACCGGTCAGGTCGCAACGCCAGGACATGGCACATCCTCGAAAAATAACGCGCGCCGACGCGCGGCTCAGGTCAATCGTCTGGGTAAAGACCGCGGACGTATAGAGAGCGGGGTTGCGGGCGTCAAGCCAAGTCAATCGCTAAAAACGGGGGTTTTTCAAGCATGGTGCGGTCGAACACAGAATCGACCAAATCCGGACGGACGAGATGTCTGCGTAGCCGTTAACTCTGCGATCACCGTTCGATGCCCGAGCGAATTGCAGGGCGGATGATATGATCGGCGGCCCGAGCGCGGACCATCCGCGGCCGCCGGCGCGGAAGGATCGAACTTTGCATCAGAGCAAATATCGCCCGCTGCTCGCGTCATGCGTGCTGGGCTTTGCCGCATTCGGCCCGATCGGTGCGGCTTCCGCGGAGGGGCGCCTGGAAGCCCGCTATTCGGCGACGCTCGCCGGCATCTCGATCGGCAGCGGCAGCTGGACCATCGAGGCGGCTGAAACGCAATACACCGCGACCGTCAACGGTTCGACATCGGGACTTTTGCGCGCCTTCACGGGCGGGCAGGGCAATGCCACCGCCCGCAGCACGCTCAACGGCGGAAAGGTCGTGTCATCGATCTATGCTGCCACGATCACCACACGCAAATATACGGATTCTATTCGCATCACTATCAGCAACGGCAATGTAAAGGATTTCAGGATCGACCCGCCGCAGGATGCGAACCCTGAGCGTGTGCCGATCACCGAAGCGCATCAGCACAACGTGCTCGATCCGATGACCGCGTCATTGGTGCGCGTGTTCGGCAATGGCGACGTCCTCTCGCCGGAGGCATGCGACCGCACGCTTGCCGTCTTCGACGGCCGGCTGCGCTATGATGTGCAGTTCGCCTTCAAGCGGATGGACAATGTGAAGGCAAAAAAAGGCTATGCCGGCCCCGTGGTTGTATGTGCCGCCTATTTCTCGCCCGTTGCGGGCTTCATCCCGTCAAGGACGGCGATCAAGTACCTCTCCAAGCAGCGCGAGATGGAGGTCTGGCTGGCACCGATCGCCGGCACGCGCGTTCTGGCGCCATACCGCGCTCAGAGCCCGACGCCGATCGGCCAGGCGGTGCTCGAGGCGACCGAATTCATCTCGGTGCCGCTTCCTGCCCGGGCCTCGACCAACGGTGTGAAGACGCAATGACCGATAGCGCTTGACTCGTGCGCCGTCATCGAATCCATGCTCGCGTTAACGTTTGAGGGGACCAAATCGCGCTTGAATCGGGCCTGCGCTACTCCATCTTGTGGCTGTACGCGCGGGGTTTGCCAGATGTCGCCGTGAACGAATCCATACAAGGCTCGAGTCAGTGATTCGGGCGCGATTCGTTCCAGACTCGTTCTAAAGCTTAATCAGCCAGATGCTCGGCGTAGCATTGTGATACAGGAAAGAGCCGTGCCAGCGGCGGCGGCCGCCGGCACCAGTTCGGACGCGTAATGGCCATCAGTTTTTCTCCGCAGCCTGCCCGAGCATCGCGAACCCGCGGTGCCGGTGTAACGGCGGTGCTGGGACCCACCAATACGGGCAAGACGCATCTCGCCATCGAGCGGATGCTCGCGCATTCCTCGGGCATGATCGGGCTGCCGCTGCGGCTGCTGGCGCGCGAGGTCTACAACAAGGTCGCCGAGCGGGCGGGCAAGGATGCCGTCGCGCTGATTACCGGCGAGGAGAAGATCAAG
>Ga0207701_10005272_pt1 | contig 13013 bp, 10 predicted proteins | sample KBSSwiSSwithPhiX_FD_184294 | JGI IMG/M metagenome (GOLD analysis project Ga0207701, IMG submission 184294) | Switchgrass rhizosphere bulk soil microbial communities from Kellogg Biological Station, Michigan, USA, with PhiX - S5 (SPAdes) (version 2) | ecosystem: Environmental > Terrestrial >...
AATTCATAAAGCGTTTCGACGGAAGCGGGAATTAACGAATGCTGTATTAAAGTTAACGAATGGCGACAAATGAGCATCGAATAGATTTCGAAACTGTTCTGAGTTTGGCAAATCAACAACCTTGTTATAGGTTGTAACCTAATTTCCAGAATTAGGATTAAGGTGCGAGCCGTTGTATTTTCCAGCCTTCTATGTCAAACTGGTATGCTATCCTATCATGAAGCCTGCTTTCCCTACCCTGCCAGAATTCAATATACGATGGTATAACACGATAGCCACCCCAGTATGGAGGTCTTGGTACTACAGATGCACTTGCGAATTCTTGTTCATATTTCAGAAATTTTTCTTCTAGTACGGAACGGTCATTGATTACCTGGCTTTGGGGAGATGCCCAGGCACCGATCCTGCTTCCCAGTGGTCTTGAATAATAATATTCATCACTTTCTTTGCCGTCAATTTTTGTGATAGTCCCTTCTATGCGAACCTGGCGTTCAAGTTCTTTCCAGAAAAATAATAATGTAGCCAGCGGGTTTTCGTCAATTTCGCGGCCTTTTCTGCTCAAATAATTGGTGAAAAAAACAAAGCCCCTATCGTCATAATTTTTAAGCAGAACAATTCTCGCAGAGGGCTTTCCGTGATTATCTGCAGTTGCCAATGTCATGGCATTGACTTCATCTATCGAAGAATCAAGAGCTTCTTTCCACCACTTATCAAATTGGAGAAAAGGATTCGGTGCCGCATCTTTTTCGGAAAATGATTCGCGTTTATATTCTCGTCGTATATCTGAGATCATAAGGAAAATTTGCAAATATGGAGATGTGTTAAATGTGGTTCTGACCAACAACTAACAACTATCAACCAACTGTCAACTCCCAACTCCCAACCATCAACTAACCAGTGTTCCTATTTTCTCTCCCGTCAGGATCCTCTTCAAATTACCGGGTTCATTCATATCAAACACAAGTATCGGAAGGTTGTTTTCCATACACAGAGTAAATGCTGTCATGTCCATCACACGGAGATTTTTGTCGATACATTCCTTGAAGGAAATTTTATCATAGCGGGTAGCATCAGGAAATTTTTCAGGATCAGCTGTATAAATTCCGTTTACCCTGGTTCCTTTCAAAATAATACTTGCACCAATTTCTATAGCTCTCAGCGACCCTGCAGTATCAGTTGTAAAATAAGGATTACCAGTTCCGCCTCCGAATATCACTACCCTGTTTTTTTCCAGGTGCCTGATCGCTCTTCTGCGTATGTATGGCTCTGCGATCTGTTCCATTTTGATAGCACTCTGCAAACGTGTATATACACCAAGTTTTTCGAGCATCGCCTGTAATGCCATTCCGTTGATCACCGTGGCCAGCATTCCCATATAATCTCCGTGTGCCCTTTCGATACCTGTTTCCGACTCATTCATGCCGCGGTAAATATTTCCTCCGCCAATGACGATGGCTACCTGCACACCGATATCCACGATCGATTTAATTTCACTTGCATATTTTTCTATCACATCGGGATCAAGTCCAAAACTCTTATCTCCCATCAAAGACTCCCCAGACAGTTTCAACAGAATTCTCTTATAAGCAGTTTGCATAGTCGCGAAGATATATAAAAAAATCCCGGGCTAAAACCCGGGATCTAATCATTTAATATTCTTTGCGTCTTCGCGTTTCCTTTGCGTCTCCGCGTTTTCTTGCGTCTCTGCGTCTCCTCAGCGTCTCTGCGTTAACCTAACGCCACGCGCTTAAACGCAACAACTTTCAGGTCTGAGTTCACTTCTTTCAGATAATCACCAACTGTTTTACCGGCATCTTTTACAAAAGCCTGTGCAAGCAGCGTATTTTCTTTAAAGAATGAATTCAATTTACCCTCAGCAATTTTTGCGATCATTTCTTCAGGCTTACCAGCCATTTTCGGGTCATTTTTGATCAGATCAGTCACGATCGCTTTTTCCCTGGCTACTACATCAGCAGGAATAGAAGCAGCATCAATCGCTACAGGATTCATAGCTGCAATTTGCATTGCAACGTCTTTACCCGCATCGCTTTCTGATTTATTCAATCCCACTAATACACCCATACGATTTGCACCGTGGATATATGAGGCAACGAAATCAGCGTCGATCCTTTCGAATTTAGAGATACCGATTTTTTCTCCGATGCTGGCCAACTTGTCATTGACCATATCAGCAATTCTCGCACCATTGATGCTAACATTGTTTAATTCCTCTGCACTCTTCACATTGTTCTCTACTGCTGCATTCATGATAGATTGAGCAAAAGCAACAAAATCCGAATTCTTACTCACGAAATCTGTTTCACAGCTAAGGCATAATGCAATACCTGTTTTATTATCTGCAGTTGTTTTAGCTAAAACAACACCTTCTTTCGCATCACGGTCTCCCCTGAGTGCTGCAACTTTCTGGCCTTTTTTACGAAGCCAATCAATCGCCGCTTCAAAATCACCGTTTGTTTCAGTAAGGGCTTTACGGCAATCCATCATACCTGCGCCTGTTGTCTGGCGCAGTTTGTTGATATCAGCCGCGGTAATAGTTACTGTCGACATTATCTAAAATTTTCTGTTAATCAAATCTGTTAGTTATCTCTTCGTAGCTGGCCTGCGACCGCCACCACCTGGACCTGCAACCCTGCGCTTAGGCTGGCCACCTTTACCGTCACCGGTACCGCCTTGCCTTCCACGCCTGTCACCTCTTTTCTCTTCTTCTTCTACAGAGAAACGTTGTCCTTTATCCTGTACTTCTTCAGTTTCTTCAGTTCCTTCTTCAGACCGCTCTGCCTGCCTTTCAGCCAATCCTTCTGCAATTGCTGCAGTGATATAATTAGCGATAATGGCGATAGATTTAGTTGCGTCATCATTTGCAGGAACCGGGAAATCAACTTTATTAGGATCGCAGTTTGTATCAACTACACCAAAGGTTTGGATACCCAGGCGTTTTGCTTCTGACAAAGCGATGTGCTCATGTCCGATATCGAAAATCAGCAAAGCTGCGGGTACCCTTCCCAGTTGGGCGATACCACCAAGAACTTTTTCCATCTTTTCTTTATCACGGGCAAGTTGAAGGCGCTCTTTCTTAGTGATATTATCGAAGCTGCCATCAGTAAGCATTTTCTCGATGCTCTGCATTTTCTTTACACTCTTACGAACTGTATTGAAATTGGTAAGCATTCCACCCAGCCAACGTTCAGTAACGAATGGCATGTTTACTTTCTTTGCACTTTCTGTGATGATCTCCTTAGCCTGCTTTTTTGTACCCACAAACATGATCTTCTTTCCGCTTTTTGCGATGCTCTTCAAAGCAGATGATGCTTCCTGGAGACACTCAACGGTTTTGTTAAGATCGATGATATGGATGCCCTTTTTCTCTGCATAGATATATGGGAGCATCTTAGGATTCCACTTCTTACGCAAGTGTCCAAAGTGAACACCGGCTTCTAATAACTGCTGTTGTAATGAAGTGTTATTTTCCATTGTATTTGTATATAATAATGTTGAACAATATTGTGATTAACGCTTGCTGAACTGGAAGCTCCTACGTGCTTTCTTGCGACCTGGTTTCTTACGCTCTACACCACGAGGGTCACGGGTAAGGGCACCAGCCTGCTTTAATATAGGTCTTACTTCAGCGTTTATTTCAACCAATACCCTGGCGATACCAAGTTTGGCTGCTTCGGCCTGGCCTTTCTTGCCACCACCTGTTGCGTTGATCTGGATGTCATATTTGCCAACAGCGTCAACTGCTTTCAATGGCATTTCCACCTGGTTCTGTAAATAAACCTGTGGGAAATATACTTTATAGTCAAGGTCGTTCACCGTGATCTTGCCTTCACCTTTTGAGATGAAAACACGAGTAACAGCTTCTTTACGACGACCAACTGCGTTTTTCTGTTTTTCCATTATACTTTTTTTGGTGGCGTTTAGAATTTAAGATCTGCAGGCTGCTGTGCAACATGTGGATGCGCAGTGCCGGTGTACACAAATAATTTCTTGTACATCTGGCGTCCGAGGCGATTCTTTGGAAGCATTCCTTTGATAGCCCTTTCAATGACTAATTCAGGACGACGCTTCATCAGATCGCGTGCAGCTTCTGCTTTTTGTCCGCCAGGATAACCTGAGTACGTGAGATACTCTTTCTGGTCTAATTTGTTTCCAGTAAAAACAACTTTGTCAGCATTGATAACAATGATGAAGTCTCCGCAATCAACATGAGGCGTATAATAAGCTTTGTTTTTTCCGCGAAGAATTGCGGCAATCTTACTACACATGCGCCCCACAGTTTGATTGGTCCCGTCAACAACGTACCAGCTACGTTGCACGGAAGCTGCATTTGCATGCTTGGTGGTGAAATGTAACTTACTCATTCGAATTTTAATTTTGTCTCCCGTATGAACGGGATGGTTATTAATCACTACGGCCATCCCCGTAATGCCCTAAAGGGACGCAAAGGTAAGAGAAACAACCGCCAAAAAGTACAAAAACACTAAGAAATTTTTCATGGACCCTTATAACACATTGATAATCAGTAAAATTTTTGCTAGCTTTTAAACACCGATGCCCAAAAACTGTCCTATTTTCCCATTTCCCCATCAACATTTTCACATTTCCTGATTTTCGAATTTGCAAATTTTCAACGTCCTTTGCGAAATGTTTAAAAGATTGCTTGTTTTCCTCTCTGTAATAGCCCTTATTGCCGTTATTTTCTTTGTCGTTTTCAAAAAATCCACCGAAACTTACGCCGTTGATGTGCCCTATACTGTGATAAAATCAGCTGAATATTTCCGCGATCCCAAAAAGATCAGCAAATGGATGACTCCTTTTTCAAAAACAGACGGAGTTGAAATAAAACCACAGGCAATCATCCTCGGTAAAGACAGCCTCCTTTTCCTCCAACAGGGATTTATAGATATGAAATTCAGGAGATCAGACGGAAAAGACTCATTATCTTATTCGATAACCGCAGAATCTTTGGTAGACCAGCCCCAGGTAACACGATTTATTCTTTCTTATAATACTACTCCCTGGAAAAAATGGACCGCCAAAAATCCAATGGTTGCTGAAACATTCCAGAACATGGACAATTTTGCCAACTTCATGAAAGATCCCATCAAAGTTTATGGATACGATATCAAAGAAGTTCTGGTAACCGACACTTCTTTTCTTTTTTCATCAAAGACTGTCCCTGTAGATGATTTCGCCATCGATTCAAAAAAACTGTTCGACCTTTTAATTGCAGAAGCGCAGAAAAAAGATGCAGGTTATAATGGTGTACGCATATTCAACTGGCAGGATAATGGCGATGGTACGATGACCCTGTCTGCAGGAATCGGCGTTACCAAAATGGTGATCACAAATGACGACGACCTGGTCAGTTATAAAATGATGCCTTACCAGAAAAAATTATTGGTCGCTGATTTTGAAGGTCCATATAAAGACGTGATGAAAGTTTATGCAGCAATGGAAGAATATAAAGAAGACAATAAAAAGGTAACCATGGCAATCCCATTTCATAAATATCTTACTGAAGGTTATGGATTTGCTGATACCCAGGTAGTAAAAATGCGGGTTAGTTTCCCTGTCTTCTGATCAGCATAACGCTATCGTTGTTCCGCGCTGCAACCCAAGCTGTATCTGTTCCAAAACGAATCGGCAGCATCTTGCGAACTTCATTCCTGATCACAAGCCCGGGGAGTGAATATGATTTCATGTTACCATTTCCTTCATTAACTAACAAGCTTCCGAAATCTTCATCATTCCTTCCGACTGAAACCGAACTTCCGTAGAAGTTACCTGCTGTAATAAGATCTGGCAAACCATCCCGGTTATAATCAATTACCACAGCATCACGAAGAGAACTGAACTGTGCAGCAGATGGTAATGCTTTTAAATTAAATTTCATCCCACCTTCATTGATGAGAACAGCGTTGGAAAAATAGTCTGCACTTAATTGATGCGACATGTTAAGTTTTTCCTTTTCAAAAATCTGATCCATCCCAGCTTTTGCAAAATCCTCTGCATAAAGAAATTTCTTTTTCATGCCGGGCATTTGCTTTTCCAACTCTGATTTGTTGGCAAATGGAATTTCCTGCCCTTTGAGATAATAACTCATCACCTGTTCCTTCTTCCCATTACCATCAAAATCTTCAATATATAATCGAACCGGTTCTTTAGCCGAAGCTTTCAACCTACTATTCTCTCCTAAATTCCCCAATACAAAATCCATATCTCCATCATTGTCCAGGTCTACAGCTTTTACACAATTCCACCATCCCTTTGATGCCGTTAATGTGCGACGAATAAAATGATGGTCGGCCTGCTGCATAAAAGCAATTATTCCGCCCCACTCCATGGCCATCACCACATCTTTTTTTCCATCACCATCAACATCTGTTATTTCGGCATCTTTCACCATGCCAGCCATGGAAAGTTCAGGTGCTAACAAAGTTGTTGCATCCGTAAACTTTCCTTTACCATCGTTCAATAAAATATAAGAAGCCGGTATCTCACCATACTCAAACGGAACAGATCTCCCCCCAAGGAAAATGTCAACATGTCCGTCTCCGTTGAAATCATAAGCCAGGATACATGAAATAGTTGAACTTATTTTTGGAAAAGCATTCTGCCGGATCAGTTGTTTACCTTTCTCATTGATATATAATCTTGGCAGAAGGTGTTCATCATCACCATAAAATTCGTTACCTCCACTGGCAACAATAAGATCCGGATATTTATCTCCATTGATATCTGCCCATACTGCATCAACATCTTCATACAAACTATCTATATCAAGATATGACTGAAATGATTTGCTGAATTTTTTATTGGGTTCCTGCAAAAACAAAGCTGGCTTATGCCCTTTTGAAGATCCAATGAATACATCCTCTAACCCGTCAAGATTCATATCCGCAACAGCAAGAGCCGGACCTTCAGTAGACACCATAAAAGGCATCAATGGCTCCCGGTTAAATTCCACAAATGGATTTTCAATATGAAGAAAATCCAATCCGGCTGCAGAACTGATATTTTCGAAACCCAATGCTTTCTCCTTAAACTTTAATCCCGAATAATTAAATATTGGCAGCCCTTCCCTGTATTTAATATTGATAGTCACGCCTCGCAGAGTAATTTTTTCGAAACTATTATCCGGCCAGATAAATAGTACTGAATCAGGCATGCCGCCTCCGATACCAAAAATCATCGGCTCTTCCATGCTCGATTGAAAACCACGCACGGGGTATTTTTCCGTGATCCGTATATCTGTTCCTTTATAAACAACCAACTTTGATCCTATTGCATTCCGGTTCAACAGACTTCCCTCCGGCACTACGCGCACAGATTTCCCGGTATCAGCATTGTTCTTATATAAATATGCCTGTTCATCAATGTTGTTCACTATAATATCAAGGTCACCGTCATTGTCAAAATCCGCATATGCGGCACCGTTAGAATATGTGGCCTTGTCATTGGCAATACTGTTTTCACGGTCGGTAAACCTGAGCTGACCATTATTGCTGAAGAATTTATTCCTTAGTTTGATCTGTGGAAACTTATCAATAAAAGCAAGATCATTTTGGTCCATTTTATTTTCCCTGATCTTCGACTGGATCTGTTCATTGGAAATATAATTGACATAGTCGATGTCATTTAAACGTTTGGGGATTCCGTTGGAAATAAAAAGATCCTTTAATCCATCATTATCAAAGTCCATGAACAAGGGCGACCATGACCAGTCGGTTGCTGCAACGCCGGAATAGAATCCAATTTCACTAAACATTCCATTCCCCCTGTTAAACTGAAGATTATTGCGGGTATACTGGTGATTGTACCCGTACTTCAATTTCATATTGAAAAGATTGTATTCATCTTCTCCAAGTGATCTCTTCAAAATATATGGGTCTTCAGGAAGCATGTCCAGGGTGATTATTTCTGGCAATGCGTCATTGTTAATGTCACCCACATCTACCCCCATGGAGAACTGACTGGTATGCATGATGTGTTTATCCAGCTCATCGCTAAATTGCCCGTTACCCTTGTTGATATACAAATAGTCATTCTCATGAAAATCGTTGGCAATATAAAGATCAGGCAGGCCGTCAAGATTGATATCTGAAACACAAATTCCCAATCCATAACCAATTATGGAACTATGGATCCCGGAGGATTTGGTGATGTCGGTAAATTTTTTACCATCATTGCGATAAAGTCTGTCACCGGAAAGTGAATCATAAGTATTCTCATAATTTTCCCGGGGCTGGAATGTACTATTATAACGCAGGGAATGATTGAGCAGGTAAACGTCGAGATCACCGTCCATGTCTGCATCAAAAAATGCTGCCTGTGTTGAGAATCCGGAAAAGTCAAGCCCATACTGAGCAGATTGATCCTCGTACACCGGAATACCATCACTGCCGATTGCTTTACATATTAATAGAAGGTTGTGATTGTTTAATGAAGCAAATTTTCCTACACGACAAACATAAATATCGAGTAGACCATCCTGGTTGATATCAACCACTGATACTCCGGTGGACCAACCTTTATCATCCGGAATTTTCGCCTGAACGGATACGTCTTTAAATGCGAGGTTACCTGTATTTAGATAGAGTTTATCTGCAACCTGGTTTCCTGCAAAATATATATCTATTCTTCCATCATTATTAAAATCGCCTGCTCCTACTCCAGCTCCATTATAGAAATACATGTATTTAAGCATGTTTAGATCCGGCAATGGAGTGAGCTTGTTATTAAAACTTAGTCCTGTTTTATCTGCCTCCAGGACTTCAAATATCGCAGCTTGTTTTTCTTCATCGCGACATGAAAAAATCAAGAGCAGGCTGAGAAGAATGACTAAATTCCGGATCCTCTTCATTTCTTGTTCAGGCTATACATGAGAGGGAACTCATTGTTGACAAAAAATATAAACTCACGTTTACTGTTCAGTTTTACTTCCCTGATATCCCTGACATCTCCTCTCAACCAAATTCCCGATTCAACGGACGGAATATTGATGAATTTTCGATTGCCCTGGTTTAATAAAACATTTCCATAGCTGGCGTCGATCCTGGAAAACTGCGGTTGCCAGTGCGTAAGGTTGCCTCCCATTATCAGATCTTTTTTACCATCTTCATTTAGATCAGTAACAAGGATTGAATTGACTGAAGACAATTGCACTTCAGTGGGAAATTCCATTATGCTGTATTTTCCGTTTCCTTCATTCCATGCAATGCATGAAGCAGTAAAGGTGACTGCTTTTACTACACTGGATTTGATCAGGTCAGCATCAAAAAGTTCCTGGATGGATTTATTACCATAATCCTGGTGCTTCAAATTTTGTTTTTTCAGCGTTGGGATCTGATCGGTCAAATCCCTTTTTAGAAAAACAGGAACATCTTTTTGATTAATGGTTCGTGTAATTATTTTTTCAGGAAACATTGATTTACTGAATGAATTAACCCAGAGTTTTACAGGATTAGAACTATCTGGATGCAGATAAAAATTATCACCAAGATTTCCTAATACGAGGTCATCATCACCATCTCCATCCAGATCCTCCGCTTTCACCATTTGCCACCAACCCGGAAGAGTAGAAAGGCTGGTTTTTATTTCGGTAAATTTATTATTGCTCCAGTCATAAATTTTAGGCGCCATCCAGTCGCCTGCTACCACCAAAGATTTTTTTCCATTTGCTCCAGTTATCCAATCGGCTCCACAGATCATACCGGCTTCTGCAAGCGTTCCCATTTGCTCTTTAGGAAGCAAACTGAATTTTCCCTTACCCTCATTTACGTATACATAAGACTCCCCGGGCATTCCATAATTCGCAGGCATGCTACGGCTTGCTGCAAACAAGTCCGTGTCACCATCATTGTCAAGGTCAAAAGGCAATAACAGGCTCGTGTTTCCCATGTTTTTGGGAAGAGGATTTGGACTCAGGGTAAAATTTCCCTTTCCATCATTCAGGTATAAGCGATTCTGAAGTTCTTTATTGAAAGATGGTTTATTGTTTCCACCGGCACCCAGGAACAGATCCTGGTCGCCATCTTTATCGACATCCAAAAATGCAGAGGAGTAATCTTCAAATCCCGTTAACTGCTCAGAGAATCCATTTTTTAAAATGAATGATTTACCATTATTGATATATAACTGGCCGCCGCTTTTAAGTGTTCCTCCCACATAAATATCTTCAAGTCCATCACCATTTACATCGGCCACAGATGCACGAGGTCCCTCCCTGGATAAAAGTTGTGGAACATTTCGTTCCATATAAAAATCCACATAGTCGTCTTCAGTGTGTTTTTCAAAAGGAGCAAATGCGGCTGTAAATAATGTTTTGATTTCCGGAGCCTGAAACGGGGGCCTTGTATCGGTTTCCGAAATGGTGATGATAGTATCAGCTAGCGGCAGAAGATGAGTGGACATATGCTGATCGGGCCATCTTACCGTAATGCTGTCGATCTTCGTTTTGTTGCCCAGGCCAAATACCAGGGTATAATCAACTGATGACTGAAAGCCACGCGAAGGGATCAATTCTTTAATTAGATGGAGGCTGTCGGCATAAACTGCGACAAGACTACCAATAGCCATCGTATTCTGGTTGGCACCCTTGAGCTTTACACTTATGAAATGATTTTTATTTAACTGCCGGCTATTGTTCTTATATATAAGTGCAGGCTGGTTTACATTATTGACCACAAGGTCAAGGTCACCATCATTGTCAAGATCCGCATATGCGGCGCCGTTAGAAAATGTTTTTTCTGCCATCCCCCATTTTTCACCTACGTCGGAAAATCTGAGATTCCCATTATTGTGAAACATTTTGTTGGCAATAGGATGGGAAGGCATTTTTTTAATGATCTCTTCAATTTCTTCTTTTTTGCCTGTTAAAACCATTCGTTGAACTACGTCATTAGCAAAAAAATCAATGAAGTCCTGGTCAGTGACGTCATTATAAATTCCGTTACATATATAGATATCATTCCAGCCATCGTTATCCGCATCAAACATCAATGCGCCCCAGCTCCAGTCTGATGCTGCAACGCCTGCATATTGTGCGATTTCCTGGAAATTGCCTTTGCCATTATTAAGTTGAAGTGTATTCTGCATGAACTGGTGATAGAAACCAGCTTTCTCTTTATAACGTTGTACATCTATGTTTTCAAAAGATGTAGTGGTTTTTAAACGGTAGTCATTGTCGGGGAGCATTTCTGTAACAAAAATATCTTCCAAACCGTCGTTATTGATATCTGCCATATCGGCTCCCATCGAGGAATGACTAAGATGTTGTATCCTGTTTTCCAGCTCTTCTTTAAAACTTCCGTTTTTTTGATTGATATAGAGGTAATCCCGCTCAAAAAAATCATTGGAAACATAAATATCAGGATAACCATCCTGGTTTACATCACCAACTGTTACACCGAGGCCAAAGCCGATCAGGCTTCCATAGATATTTGCCTCTTTGCTTACGTCGACAAATTTGCCGTTATCATTTCTCAATAATTTATCTCCTCCACCTTTCAGGAAATCAGCTACGGGCCAGTCTTCTGCCCTTAGATCGCGCTTATTGGAATAATTGAGGGTATTAACCGGGATAAAACTGTTCTTGAGTATATAGGCATCAAGATCCCCGTCAAGGTCATAGTCAAAAAATGCAGCGTGAGTAGTATAACCTGATTCATTCAATCCATACTCTTTTGCTTTTTCTGTAAAGCTCAGGTTCCCGTTATTGATCCATAATTCGTTAGTGTTGCCAACTCCTTTTTGAAAGCCGGCATTGCAAACATAAATATCCAACAGGTTATCATGATTGATATCCACCATCACGACACCGGTGCTCCATTCTTTTTTATCATGAAATCCGGCTTTCTCAGAAATGTCTTCGAATGTAAAATTTCCTTTATTCAGAAAGAGCTTATTGGAACCCATGTTGGCAGTAAAAAAAACATCTGCCAATCCATCATTATTTATATCTCCGGTTGCAACACCGGCGCCATTATAAAAATTGCGGTAACTAAAGATGTTGAAGTCCCTGGAATTGGAAATTTTATTATTGAATTCAATGCCGGTTTGATCCATTTTGGTGAACACTGATTGATCAGCAACCTGATCCGAACACGAAAACAAAAAGGAAAGAAATGCGATGTAAGAAATGAATTTACTCATATGACAGAAAACAAAAAGGTCAATTTACATTGACCTTTTTGAATTATAAAGTTAACATTATCTACTATTGGTAACCAGGATTTTGTACCAGGTTAGGATTCACAGAAAGCTGTTGGTTTGGAATAGCAAACAACAGTCTTTCAGGTCCGGATTTAACCGGGCGAGTAGAAGTTGTACCGGGAGCTGCTGTTAAAGCGTCGAGGAATTTTCCGAAACGGATCATATCATTCCTTCTCCAACCTTCCCAATAAAACTCACGACCTCTTTCTGCCAGCAGATTATCTGCAGTCAGAGCAGCAAGTGGTGTTGCTCCACGAACGGAACGTAGCTGATTAACGATAGTCAATCCGCCAGCTGCATCATTTTTTCTCAACATAGCTTCCGCTTTCATGAGGAGAACGTCAGCATAACGGAAGATTACTACTTCGTTTTCAGCATTACCGTCGATGCCATGTTGGAAGTCAGGTGGATATTTAACCACGCGGATACCGGTGATCTCAAGATTTGAACCTGTTTCTTTCAGGGCTACTGCACGAGTGAAAGCAAGAGCATTACCTTGTCTGTCATTAAGTGCTACACCATTTTGGTCGTATTGCTGACCGGCCAGTAAACCAACTTTTAGACCGGTAACATTGGTAACTCCATCATAGTCCGCTGTAAGACGTTTGTCGGTAGCTTCGAACTTATCATAGAAATCAGCCAGTGTAGTGAAACCGTTCCAACCACTTGGTTTTTGATTATAGTGCAGTGTACAGAACCAGAAGAATCTGTTATTACCACCACGAACACCTACCGTATTCTCAAGAGAGAAAATGATCTCTTTGTTAGCGATAGTG
>Ga0207701_10005277_pt1 | contig 13007 bp, 13 predicted proteins | sample KBSSwiSSwithPhiX_FD_184294 | JGI IMG/M metagenome (GOLD analysis project Ga0207701, IMG submission 184294) | Switchgrass rhizosphere bulk soil microbial communities from Kellogg Biological Station, Michigan, USA, with PhiX - S5 (SPAdes) (version 2) | ecosystem: Environmental > Terrestrial >...
CCAGGACCGAAAATTGCCATGAAACCGTCGCCCAAAAATTTGTTCACCATGCCGCCGTGTTCACCAGACGCGAAGCCAAAGGGCAGAAGGAGTCAGCTTCGCGGCATCCCCGGGGATTACGAGCGAATCTTTTCCACCAGCTCAGTACTTAGAGATTCCTCCCAGTCTTCGTCCCGCAGCCGCGGGACTATGGCGCCGCGGGGCCGCTCCGGTCGGAATAACAAAGGAAGTAATTGAATCATCGCCGATCACGTGATCGTGATCCATTCGTTGCGAGCGCGGGAATCGGCCACAGCCTGGACTACTTTCATGTAACGCAGTCCATCTTCGAAGGTCGGATATGGCCGGTCGTGACTGCCTGCTTTGACGGCATCGAGGAAATCGTTTTCGACGTTCCATTCGCGGACTAGTTCTTTCGGCACTTTCACTTCCGCCAATGCGCGGTCCCCCACGCGCCCGGCTTTGATCACATCGGCAGTGAAATCGTAAACCAGGGTTCCGGCAGAGCCGTAGACTTCCAGCTTGTCGCCAGTGGCGTGGGCGTGGATGCCACTGAATTCAAGCACGCCTTCCGGGCCGTTTGCAAAATGACACAGCACCGAAAGCGCATCAGGAATGATGACGTTGTAGCCTTCTCTGTCCGGATACAAAATTTTCCCGCGCGCAAACAAGCCGTCGATGTCGCCGAACCACCGGTGCAACACTTCGACGTAAATCCCTAACGTCATAACGTTGAGTCCGCTGATCTCGATGCGCTGCCGCCAGTGCGCCGGCGCGCTCGGGTTCAAATAATTGCCATGAAAACTTTGCAGCTTGATAGTGTGAATTTGCCCGAGAAAATTTTCGGCGAGCAGTTTTTTCACAACCAGATCGCCGCGCAATCCGTAAGGCGGCGGACATAGCATCGTCACTTGCTTGGGGAATCGACGCGAGGCCGCCAGCATTTCCTCGGCTTCGGCACGATCGTTCGACATCCGCGCCTGGCAAAAAACGTGTTTACCGGCCTCGAGCGCGGAAATGGTGACGGCGGAATGCATGTACGGCGGGGTGCCGATCCAGACGACATCGATATCTGGCAAAGCGACGAGATCGGGCCAGTTCGCAATCGGGACGGCGCCGGGCACGTTTTCCTGACAAAATTTTTCCGCGCTCTCGTAAGTAGAATTTGAAACGGCCGTGATTTCGATGTCATGGCGGCGTTTGAACCCGGGCAAATGCCTTTGCTTCACAATTCCACCGGCACCGACGATGCCGATTCGTAATTTGCGGTTGCCGTTTCGACTCATTAGTTCCTCCCGTAGAAGAACACCACAACACAGGCATCCTGTTCAACCTAGAAATTTTTATCCGAGCCGGACTGGCGTTTTTGATGTCCGTGCTACGAAGAATCGCTTGACCGGCGCGGGGTCGCATCGCACCTTACGCCCCCATTCAAATCCGGGCGATTGAGTCAATCGCGCCCTTTCCGTCTATGTCTAAGATTTGCAGTATTACCGGGTCTCGCGTCACGCGCGGCAGCGTCATCCATCGCCGTGGTATGGCGAAGAAAAAAGGTGGCGTCGGGCGGCACGTGACCAAGAACGTGCGGCGCGAATTTCACCCCAACCTGCACGAGCACCGCATCTGGGTACCCGAGATCAAGAAGTTCGTCCGTATTCGGGTAACGGCGCGTGGGCTCAAGACCATCAATAAGAACGGAGCATATCGCGCGTTGAAAAAGGCCGGCGTCATCGCGGCTTGAAGCTGGGAATCGCCGGGAAGGTCAGGCGCAATGCAATTGACCATACTGAAATCGAAAATTCACCGCGCCACGGTGACAGGCGCGAGTTTGCATTACGAAGGCAGCCTTACCATTTCCTCTGATCTGGCTGAACTGGTTGATCTCCGCGAATACGAAAAGATTCTCGTCGGCAACCTAAATAACGGCGAACGGTTCGAGACCTACGTCATTTACGGCGAACCGCAGAAAGGTTTAATCGAGCTGAACGGCGCAACCGCCCATCTGGGAAAAATCGGAGATCGGATCACGATCATGAATTTCGGGAGCTACTCCGCCGAAGAAGCAGCGAAACATCAGCCGCGGATTCTTGTCCTCGATGAAAACAACCGCGTCGTGCGGCACGAAGGCATCGAACCGTCGCTTAAAGTTGTCGGCGAATAATTTGCCGGTTTAGAAACAACGGCGTTGTAGCCACGGCGCTCGGTCGCCGTGTCTCAATGAGTGCGAACGCCTCGATCCGCCTTCGCAGGACCTTCGGCGCGGCAAGCAGAGCGAGGCGACTACAGCAACCCGCTACACGATATGTTTCGCCGTTAAGATTGTGGATCTCCTGCCGTCGCGACCGGCGTTTCGGTTGTTGCCGTCTCCTCCGGCAAATTTGTATTCCTGCCGGCAACCTCAACTACATCGCCAACGAGAGCCGCTACTTCGGTCGTCGCAACAGATTCAGCGGTAGTGACGGTTTCGTTTGACGGCGGAGCAGTCTCTGAACTTTCCTTCTTCGGTGGTTTGGCCCGGGGCAAGTCGAGCGAACCTTCGTTGAATTCAATGACGTGGCCCTCTCGAATCATCCAGTGTAAATCGGACACGAGGGACAATTTCGTTTTCTCGGCTTCGGCCGGGTCTGTCTCCGGCGCGATCAATTTCTCGGCCAGCTCTTTGCGATTAATTCGCGGTGAAGCTTTAAGCGTTTCCAGAATCTGACGGACCGAATCTGAGACCGCGGATTCGTCGATTGGCTTTAACCGAATAGGCGAAACGAAAAGCATCCCTTTACGATGACGAAAAATTTGCAGCCCGGTGCCGCGAAACCGGCCGGCCAGTTCCTGCATCATGCTTGAAGGCGAGCGGACTTCCGCCGACCAGGCATTCTCGATCAGACGCGCGATTCCGCGGTCCGGCAAGCGTCGACTGATGACGCCGTCGATCTCCGCTTCCGGTGTCTCAGTAAGGAGAGCCGGCAAATATTTCTCGCGAAAATGGCGTTCCGCCTCAGCCTCCGTGTTGAAAGTCTGAGCCGGTTCTTCCCGGCGAGTGACAAACGTGGTCATCTTGCGCGCTTCTTCCTTCCATTGCTCGACCAGCGCTGGATCGCTGACGTTTTCGATCTGGCGTTGGAAATCGAGAAAACTCATGCGCCGGCTGAAGCGTTGTTCATAAAAGCGGCGAAGTTGCGGCTGGTAGCTGTGGTGGTTGGTCGGCCCGAGCAATGTTCCGGTAGTGCGTTCGCGCGCGACGCTATTAAAGTCACCCTTGATTGGATCGTTCAAAGTCACCTTAGTCTCATAGAACTTTTCTCGCATCAGGCTAAAGGCGGAGTCCTCGAGCGCGGTGCGATTTGTCGATACTGCGTTCGATTCGCCAAGACGGAAAAGTGGACGCACTTCCTTCGTCTTCACCCTAACGTGGTAACGCTCGGGTTTCTGCAAAAACAAGCGAGCCAGAGCGTAAACAGAATACGCGACCGTACCAGACTTGATCTGGGCTGCGACATTTTCGAACGCCGCTGCTTGCGGAAGAAAATGAACCTCGAGCTGCGGCAGCGGCGGCGGAGCAGGCGCCTCGCGCCGCGCCGGAAAATCGCGAGAACGTTGCCTATCTCTGCGGTCCGGCATTCTGCGCTCGTCCCGCGATGGGCGATCACGCCGGTCGCGGTTTTTTTGTTCGCGACGCGGGCCCCGAGGTGGATGATCACGCCGCTGCTCGCCACCACGAGGCCAGGGTTCCTGGTCTTCTTCCCACTCGGCATGCCGCGGTGCAGACCAATCTTCCTTCACCCATGCGGGAAGGAACTTCAGGTCAATTAGATCAAGCGGTTCGCCGGCCGATGGCACACTTCTCATGTACTGCATCAGATCGAGAAGTAAACCAAACAAGGTTCGGTAATGACCAATGACGGATGGCGAAGTAGTACAAAGCCGTCTCGTTCAATGTGGGCGCGGCCTCAGCGCCGCGACATCTTTGGATCTGTCGGGGTGCTGAGGTCTCTTCCACATTCTCATTGACAAGAATTTGAATTGTTTTACTTGCCAACGTGTTCAGCCCGCGTTATCGCGGCGGACGCAACAAACCGAAATTTTATGGCCGACAAATCAATCGAAGAGAAGGTTAAGGACATCATCGTCGAACAACTGGGCGTTAACCCCGAACAGGTTACGCCGCAGGCTTCATTTATCGAAGATTTGGGGGCGGACTCACTCGACATCGTCGAGTTGGTGATGGCGTTCGAGGAGGAATTTTCGGTGGAAGTTCCCGATGAGGACGCCGAGAAATTGCAAACAGTCGGCGACGTCATCAAATACATCCAGGAACGGGCGAAGCCGAAGGAAGGGTAGAAACCCCTCGCGGCCTGATACTGAGGCTTCGGCTGCTTGCGCTGACGGCGCTAGTCAAAAGCAGCCCCGGCCAGTTCCATCGACAAGGTGCCGATGCCATGTGTTTTTGGTTGCGTCGCGCCTCTGGAATCACAGTGTAGAGAGTGCAGTACCTAACCGAACCGCTATTTCACATCGGCAGCAATTACATTACCGCTGCCGGGCTGATTGCGTTCGCGGTTTTCTTTGGAGTCGGGTTATTGCTGGCAAAGTTGTTTCAAAGTGAGCCATTCCGCCGTTTCCTTACCCGACTCAAACTTGGCAAAAATTTCGCCTCGATCATTCCGACGATTTTCAGTCTTGCCACGCTGATCTTTTTCACCGTCACGGCCATCAACGCGGCCGGCATTCCGCTGGCCTGGAATCAACCGTTGCCTGGCATCTCGCTCACGCTCGTCCAGGTTTTCCTGCTTGTCGCTCTTCTTCTCGGAGTCTTTTGGATATCGGCGCGGACAAGATCATTTCTCTTTAACCGCTTCCTCGTAAACAGCGGCCTGGATCGGTCGCTGCAATACGCCGTCTCGCAAATCGTCAGTAATATCGTCCTTGTTGTCGGCGTTTTCATTGTCCTGGACAACGCCGGCATCCATCTTGCCACCCTGACCGTTTTTGCCGGCGCGGTTGGTGTCGGCATCGGCTTCGGGCTGCAAAATATCGCCAGCAATTTTATCAGCGGCCTCGTCATTCTGGCAGAACGACCGATCACTATTGGCGATCGTGTGGAGGTCGCGGGTGTCACAGGTCAGGTGCAGCAAATTCGCGCCCGCAGCACCGTCATTCTCACTAACGACAACATTACCATGATCGTGCCGAATACGAAGTTCATCGATTCGCCGGTCACGAACTGGACTTACGGCGACCCGCGAGTGCGGTTTCGCATTCCGGTGGGTGTCGCCTACGGCAGCGATCTGGACAAGGTGCGAGATGCTCTTATCGAAGTCGCGCGAGAGGATTCCCATGTCCTGGACGAGCCGGAGCCAACGGTATTTTTGGAGACGTTCGGGGAAAGCTCGATCAATTTGGAACTGGTAGTCTGGAGCCGGGAAATGAGTTATCGGCCCCGCCGGTTCCGCAGCGATCTGAATTTCGCGATCGCGCGGAAGTTGCGCGAAGCCGGCATTGAAATACCGTATCCACAACGCGACGTAAATCTGCGCGATCGCATCGTGCGCGTTGAACTGACCAGCTCGGAAAAAACACCGGAGCGTGCTGTTGCCGGTGGCGCGTAGGATACTGTTGAAAAACCGCCCTCACTGCCACTTGCGCGTGCGTCTCTCCCAACGGGAGAAAGAGGTGTTTTGCGCTATCGTCTGTTTACTCGCGCGGGGCGAGTTCATTCCTTCTCCCACTGGGAAAAGGTTAGGATGAGGGTTTTTTAATGGTCCGCGAAGAGGTGACAACGTTTGCTTTCAAAGACGGGAGCGCTGCCGTCGTTTCACGAGGCGAACTCCAGCAGTGCGAAGACTGGCGCAACGCTTTCCGCAATTGCTGCAAAGATCATCGCTTTTATGAAATCATCGAAGACACGCTGGCGAACGATTTCGAATACCAATATCTGATTCTGCGGGATCTCGCCGGCAACGTCCGTGGCATTCAGCCTTTCTTTTTCGTCCAGCAAAACCTGGTCGAAGGAATTCCCGGCGGGGTCCGACACGTGGTTGACTCGATTCGCAAAAAGTTTCCAAAGTTTCTAACGATGCGTGTACTAATGGTCGGCTGTGCCGCCGGCGAAGGTCATCTCGGTGCCCTCGCTTCGAAGGATTCAGTCTGGATCGCTGAAGCGTTGCACGCCTGCCTCTCGCAGATCGCGCGTGCGGCCAAGGCGTCGCTCATTGTCCTGAAAGATTTCTCTTCCAAGTATCGCGATGCGCTCGCGGGATTTTCAGACAATGGGTTTACCCGCGTGCCGAGCATGCCGATGACCCGGTTGGCGCTGAATTTTCGTGACTTTGATGATTATCTCGCGCATTTGAGTTATGGCACGCGCAAAAGTTTGCGGCGAAAATTTCGCAAAACCGAACGCGCTGCCAAAATCGATCTCGAAATCGTTAGCGATATCACGCCATCTCTGGACGAAGTCTACCCGCTTTATCTGGCGGTGCACGAGCGGTCGCCGATGAAATTCGAAAAGCTGACCAAGGAATATCTGGCAAAACTCGGCCAGCTTATGCCGGAACGTGTCCGCTTTTTTATCTGGCGACTTGATCGACGCATCATTGCTTTCAGCATTTGCATGGTGCACGACGGCACGATCTACGACGAATATCTCGGCCTGGACTATTCCGTCGCACTCGATCTGCATCTTTATTTTTACACTCTGCGCGACATTCTGCGCTGGGCGATCAATCACCGTCTGACCTTCTATTGCAGCAGCCCGCTCAACTACGATCCGAAGCTGCATCTCGGTTGCGATCTGGCCCCGCTCGATCTTTACGTCAGGCACACTCAGCCCCTGTTGAATCCAATTTTCAGTCGCGTGGTGAAGTTCCTTGAACCGACACGACACGATTCCGTGCTGCCGAAATTCGCCAACGCCGCCGAACTTTACGGATGACGACTCAGCTCGCGCGCACGTCATCCGACACGCGTACTCCCGAATCGAAGCTTGCCCTTCCGCGCGGCCATGTGCTCGTCTTTGAGCACGCTCGCGATGTGCCAATGGGATTTTGGGAACGCGGTTTTTCCGACTGCTGGAAAGATTTCCAATACTACGACTTAATCGAGCAGACGATGAGGTGCGGTTTTGATTACCGGTATCTGCTTGTGTTCGATGAAAATGATCGGCCGATCGCACTGCAACCACTCCTTCTTGCCAGTCAAGACCTTGCTATTTCCGCAGGTGCGAGGATTGCACGACTTGTCGCGAAATTGCGCACGCACTGGCCACACTTTTTAAAAAGCCGCGTAGCGTTGGCGGGCTGTCTTGTAGGGGACGGAAAAATGGGCACCATGGAATCGGATGAAACCGCGGCTCCGCTCGTCGCCGAAGCCGTCGAAAAGTATGCCGGCAGCATTGGGATTAGACTGGTAGGGTTCAAGGACTTCCCGGCGAGGACGCGTTCCGCTTTTTCCAGTCTCTACCAGGCGGGCTACAGCCGTGTAACCGGGTTTCCACCATTAATTCTCGATCTCAATTTCGCTTCCTTCGAAGAATACGCGACGAAGCAATTAAGCCGTGCGACTCGGAAGAATTTGCGTCGAAAATTTCGTGCCGCTGACGAGGCCTCGCCCGCGATTAGTTTCGAAGTCTGGACTGACGCCGAACAGATCATCGAGGAAATTTATCCGCTCTACCTTGCGGTGGCGGAGACCAGCGCGATCCAGTTCGAGATTTTCACTCGCGAATACTTTCTCGAGGCGGGTCGGAGCGCGCCCGGAAAATTCCGCTATTTCATCTGGCGCCAGGGCTCCCGTGCGGTGGCGTTCAGCTTTTGCACCGTCTGGGATGGAACGCTCTACGACAATGATATCGGGTTGGACTACTCAGTCGCATATGAACTGAATCTGTATTACGTCACGTTTCGTGATCTGCTGAATTGGGCGCTGGCTAACGGGCTGCGCCGCTATGCCAGTGCGCCGTTTAATTATGATCCGAAACTGCGTCTGCGACTCGAACCGCAAGGGGTGGATGTTTACGTGAAACACACGTCGCCCTGGCTTAACCCGTTTATCAAAGCATTCGCTCGCGTTTTCGAACCAGCTCGCACCGATCCAGTGCTGCGGCGCCACCTGCATATTTTCCGATGATTCAGAAAGCAAAGGAGCTTTTGCTCAACCCGTGGTTTCAGCTTTGTCTCACCGTTCTCTTAGTCACAACTTCGGAACTCTTCCTTAAGCGTGGCGCCGTCGAAGCGCCACGTTTGCCGGCGGAAGTGAACTGGACCGGCGTTTCCGGCTTGGCCTCGGCCAATGTCTGGTACGGGATTTTGTTCGTGATCGCGAGTTTCATTAGCTGGCTTTACGTCCTGCGTTTCATTCCGCTCACCATCGCCTACCCGCTCTCGAATTTTGTTCACGTGCTGATCCCGCTAAGCTCGTGGTTTGTTCTGGATGAAATCATTTCCACTCAGCGCTGGTGTGGGATCGCGCTGGTTTTGATCGGAGTTCTTATCGTGGCGAAACCGGTTGCACGAATGGAGGAAAAATTATGACCCTGATTTCGGCACTGCTCATTTTCGTTGCGCTGATTCTTTACATTCTCGGCCAACTCTTCCTCAAGCACGCGATGGAAAGCGATCTTCGCAGCGCCCGATTCGCGAAGTTTTTCGGAGCAGGTCTCGCGACGATGACCTTTTCATTTTTTATTACGCTTGGATTACTCCAGCGTTTCGACCTCAGCTATCTTTATCCCTTTCAGGGATTGAGCGTGGTCATCATCAGCATTTTGGCGGCGGTGATTTTGCGGGAAAAACTAACACCGCGTCTTTTTTTTGGCGCGGCGTTGATCAGTGGTGGCGTCGTGCTGGTCTCGTTGAGTTAGGTGGATGGTTGTAGCGGCGCTGTGTGAGCGCCGAAACGGCAGTGGGCGACCGGCGACTCAGCAAATAGAGTCTCTTAAGGACGCGATGTTAACGCCGGCCATAGCGCCTCGAACGCGCGCTGATTAAGCGCACGAATCTTTTCCACCGGTGGAAAATCCAATTTTGGATGATCCATTTCCGACGCGAACCGTTGCTTCCTTCGCGCGTAAGCCGGCGGTGAATAGGCGCCACACATGTCTCCACCCAAGATATGAGCGTGGTGCTTCAGCGTCTCCAGTCCCCACCGAACATCATCGAGATCGAACCTTCCGCTTTCCCAATTTGTGCAGGAGTAATCCGACGCCAGACAATCCAGATCGATCGTAATGTAAACGTTCGAGCCGATCAGCTCGCTGGCGAACTTTTCAAATTGGTCCCGCCAATTTTCGCGCAAAATCGCGCCGCGCCGTTTTTGTGCGCTCGGCGGCCGATCATCCGCCCAGGGATGGACCGTCAGCGTCCCAGCGCGTTCCGCTTTGCGATTGCCAAAAATTTGATGCGGCCACCAGCATTCGAAATTTCCGCAACCCCAGATCGCCACCTGCCGGACGTGCGGCAATTCCAGTGCGCGATTGACCCAGCCGCCGCAACACCAGCGCGGCGGGCGAACATCCCAGTCCGGATGATTATCAAACGAAACTAGCGTAATCGGTTCATGCGTCCGTCGAAGCCAGAGAGCGGTCAGATGATGAAAGTCGCCCGAACCGTAGAGAATGAATTTGCCGAGATGCGGCTGAATCTCGCGATAAAATTGTTCGACTGCTCGGGGCGAAGTGGAGAAACGAAGCCGCGGACCCCATTTCGTGGCATCAGCTGTCGGCAAACTGTGTGTAACGTTGCGCCAGGCGCCGTCGAGATCGAGATGAAGGGCATAATGATTTGCGTCCATCACAGCTTATGGCCGCGATTTGAAACGCGATTTGCTCGCCCGAGCGACGCGCACGTTTTCCGCGAATCCGCGAAACCTGGATAAAGCTTCAGCGCTTCAAAAGCGGTGACCCGTTGCATGTAGAGGAGCGCTCTAATTATTCCCCTGGAAGTTGTCAAAATCAACGGTCGGGCAGGGGTTACAGGCTGGGAAGATGCACGCAAACGCCGTTAGCGCTGCGATGCAAATGGGAATGATGCCATCGAACAACAGCGTGAAACCAGAGCAACGCGATTTTTTCTGCATCGTACGCGATAGCTTTCGTCATTTTGCCCGAAAATCAGCCGAGACACTGGGAACGGCGTGGGCTTTTATTGGCGCCCTCATCATTATCGTAGTGTGGGCATTAACGGGACCGGTCTTTCACTTTTCCGATACCTGGCAGCTGGTCATCAACACCGGCACGACTATCGTGACGTTTCTGATGGTGTTCCTCATTCAGAACACGCAGAACCGCGATGCCAAGGCGATGCATTTGAAGCTCGATGAGCTGATCCGAGCCGTTCAGGGCGCGCGTAATCGCTTGGTTGACCTGGAAAAGTTGTCGGATGAGGAGCTGAAACAGCTTGAGGAACAGTTTACCCGTTTGCGCAATAAGGCAGCACAACACGCATCGGAGGTAGAGGAGATCGAGGAGGAAGTCAGACCGCGAGCCTGACAGGCCCCGTGCACTAAGGAATTCTTTCGATCCTTGGCGGGCAGGATGCCCACCGTCCGAGACAGGGTCCGAGCCGGACTGGCGTTGGATGCCTATCTTCCTGTCTTCGCTTCGCCGGTGCGAAGAAAAACTTTTCCGCTTGGGCACAGATCGAAGACTTCGCAGTTGGCGCAATCCGGTTTGCGGGCAAAACAGCGGCGGCGGCCATGCCAGATTAGCCAATGACTCCAAAGCGTCCAATCTTGAGTCGGCACGATCTTCATCAAGTCCTGTTCGATTTTCTCAGCATCCTTATGTCTCGTTAGCTTAAAACGCTGCGACAAACGAATGACGTGAGTATCGACCACGATTCCCTCGTTCTTCGAAAAAGCATTGCCGAGCACGACGTTCGCCGTCTTTCGTCCGACCCCCGGCAGCGCGCATAACTCCTCCATCGTATCGGGAACCTTCCCGTCGTGCTTCGCGACAATAGCCTGGCAAGCGCCGAGAATACTCTTGGTTTTGCTTCGAAAAAAACCGGTGGAGCGAATCTCGCTCTCGAAGGTAGCGGGTTTCGCCTGCGCGAAGGCTCGCGCGTCGCGATACTTTTTGAACAGCCCCGGCGTGACCACGTTCACCCGCTTATCCGTGCATTGCGCGCTGAGAATCGTCGCGACCAAAAGCTGTAATGGATTCTTGAAATCGAGTTCGCAATGGGCGTCGGGGTAAACTTTGCGAAACCGTTCCGCTAGAGCGGTGGCACGTTCACGGGTGGTCATGGGCTTGGGATAGGACGCATAGGACCATAGGCCACATAAACCTCGACCGAGCTATTTCGCGATGAAGTTCGTCAGCCGTTGTTCGAGATGCGGCGGCACGTGAGCGGTGACCAGCGCGTTTTCGCCTTGATATTGCACCTGAAGGACATGGCCGACACGATGAAGTTCCGCGATGAGATTTGATTCGCTCAGCGGGATCTGGAAATGCGAACGCAACCGCCAGGAGCCGAGAGCAGCTTGCAAGGCCTCGACAAATTGATCGATACCTCGCCCGGCCTTGGCAGAAATCGCGACGCTTCCGGGAAATCGCCGGCAATAAATCGAGGCCAGCTCCGGATTTTCCAGCAAATCGATTTTGTTGAAAACGATCAGTGTTTGTTTGCCAAAGGCATCGAGTTCTTTGATCACGCTATCGACCGCCGCCATCTGTTCGTCCACCCGGGGATGACTGAGATCTGCCACGTGAATAAGCAGATCGGCTTCGCTGACTTCCTCGAGCGTAGCCTTGAAGGATTCGATCAAAGTATGCGGCAGTTTGCGCAAGAACCCGACTGTATCCGTGAGCAGGACCCGTTGTTTGTTAGGAAGTGTGAAGCTACGCGTTGTTGGATCAAGCGTGGCGAAAAGTTTATCGACCGCGAGGACATCGGCGCCGGTCATCAAATTCAGCAGGGTCGATTTCCCGGCATTGGTATAACCCACAACCGCCGCTACCGGCCACTGATGTCGCTTTCGGCCCTGCCGCTGCACACTGCGCACTTTGCGCACGCCTTCCAGCTCGCGCTCGAGGCGCGCGATCCGTTCCTGCACCCGGCGACGATCAACTTCCAACTGTGTCTCGCCTGGTCCGCGGGTTCCAATTCCGCCGGTCTGGCGGGAAAGATGATGCCACATTCTCGTTAAACGCGGCAATAGATATTGCAATTGCGCCAGCTCAATTTGCAGCCGGCCTTCCCGACTCCGCGCCCGCTGCGCAAAAATATCGAGAATGAGCTGAGTGCGGTCGAGCACCTTGCGCGAGAAGAGATTTTCCAGGTTGCGTCCCTGCGCCGGTGAAAGCTCGTCGTTGAAAATCACCGAAGTGACGCGCTGGCTTTGCACCGAGTCCCTGATCGCTTCGGCTTTTCCTTTGCCAATATAAAACGGCGCCGTCGGTCTGGGCAGTTTTTGAGTCACGGTGTCGACCACTTCCGCGCCCGCCGAGCTGGCGAGTTCGCGCAATTCCTCCATCGAATCGCGCAGATCCCATTTGGAGACACCATTCTGCTCGAGGCCGATGAGCAACGCGCGTTCTGCTTGCCTCTTCGGTCTGGTCTCGATCATTCCCCGGCGTGATGAAATATTCGCGTGATCGCGCGGACTGCTTCTCGATGTGAAAACGGTGTCAAATTCAGTTGTGGAAAGGTAGTTTGATGGCGAAACCAGGTCAACTGACGCTTGGCGTAGCGGCGGGTCGCCTGTTGGATTTTCCCAAAGCACTCCGCGCGTGAAATCTGGCCTTCGAGTAAGGCGCGAATTTCCTTTAACCCAAGGGCGTTAGCTGCCGTTGGACCGATATCCTGCAGCGCTCGCACTTCTTCTTCGACTCCCTCACGAAACATCGCGTTCACCCGCTCATCGATTCGCTGGTAGAGATCGTCGCGGTCGCGCAGGAGCAGCACGCCCGCGAACTCGTCATCCCGAGCGTCAGTCGAGGGATCCCGTTGCGAAAGCTTTAAGATAACGTTTCGGGATGTGGACGCAATCTCGATCGCACGGATCACGCGGCG
>Ga0207701_10005281_pt1 | contig 13000 bp, 9 predicted proteins | sample KBSSwiSSwithPhiX_FD_184294 | JGI IMG/M metagenome (GOLD analysis project Ga0207701, IMG submission 184294) | Switchgrass rhizosphere bulk soil microbial communities from Kellogg Biological Station, Michigan, USA, with PhiX - S5 (SPAdes) (version 2) | ecosystem: Environmental > Terrestrial > Soil...
CACCACTCAAGCGACGATATTAGTAGCACCTGTATGCTCATGACGTTGACTCGTGGCCATCCGCTACCGAGGACGGTACTGAATACCCACTTGATCAGAGGTTCCTGAAGCGTATCGGACATTCGTTGAGCTATTCCTGTTAGGTTGAGGGTGGCGCTCCGCGACGACCAGCTGAAAAATATCGGAAACAACTACTCGCCAAGGCGATCGCCGATCTTCAGAGGCACTCCATTGAGAAAGTCGCGGACGGCCATTCGTCGGCGCGCTTCTGGTTGCACTTCCAAGAGCCGTAACGTCGACTTTTCACCACACGCCACAATCAAATCATCTCCACGCGCAAACAGTACCTCCCCCGGAGCCGTTTCGTTCGCAGCGGACTCAGGCTCAGCATTCCAAAGTGTTAGCTGGCGTGATTGAAACGTCGTGTAAGCGTTGGGCCACGGCTGGAAACCTCTGATGGAGCGATCGATTGATGGCGCGCTCGCTGACCAGTTAATAAGCCCGTCTTCTTTTCTTAATATCGGTGCGAAAGAAGCTTGATCATGATCTTGTTCGCGAGGTTGTAGTTGAGCCAGGTCGCGCAGCGTTTCGGACAAGAGCTCCGCTCCCATCTCAGAGAGTCGCTGCATGACTTCCGGCGCTGTTTCCTTTTCTCCGATCTGCGTATTGCGTTGTAGAAGAATCGGACCTGAGTCGAGTTTGGGTTCGATCATCATCGTCGTCACACCGGTCTCCTCTTCCCCATTTACGATGGCCCAGTTCACCGGAGCCGCCCCGCGATACTTTGGCAGGAGTGAGAAATGCACATTAACGCACCCTTGTTTCGGCGCTTCGAGAAAGCTCTGTGGCAGGATTCGGCCATACGCCACCACGACAGCAACGTCGGCATCATGAGAACGAAACAACTCAGCTGAGTCGTCAATCTTGAGTCGGGCAGGCTGATGAACGGTTAGCCCGCGGGAAAGGGCAAACTCCTTCACTGGTGAGGCCGAGACTTTATTTCCACGACCCGAAGGTCTATCAGGCTGCGTCCAGACTGCAACGACATCATGACCGTCCTGCAAACAGCGACGCAGCGTCGGAACAGCGCTTTCGGGTGTGCCCATGAAAACGATTCGCATATTTATCAACGCTAAGAATATCCACAGATTACGCAGATTACACAGAACAGGAGCAGGAACACGAAGCAGGAGCAGGAGATTCGTGCGCCTGTCTCCTGCTCCTGCTCCTGTTCTGTGTAATCTGTGGATACTCCTAAGACTTTAGATAGCTGTTCCTGCTTCAGCTCGCTTGTTAGTGGTCGCACCAATCTTTTCTGCCGACACCTTAGCTTGCAGAAACAACAGTAGGTAATCACGTCCGCCCGCCTTCGAATCAGTTCCAGACATGTTGAAGCCACCAAACGGATGAACTCCAACCAACGCGCCAGTACACTTGCGATTCAAGTAAAGATTGCCGACGTGGAACTCGTTCCGCGCGCGCTCTAACTTCTCTTCATCGCCACTATAGACGGCGCCCGTCAACCCGAATTGTGTGTCGTTGGCGATTCTCAACGCGTCGTCGTAGTCGTTCGCCTTGATGACAGCGAGGACTGGTCCAAAGATCTCCTCTTGTTCGATCGTGTCGCCCGCTTTAACGTCGGCGATTACTGTCGGTTCGATGTAGTAACCTTGCTCGCCATCAGAACCGCCACCGATCACAACACGACCACCTTCGCTCTTTCCCTTCTCGATGTAACCGTTGATGGTCTTAAATGCTTTCTCATTGATGACCGCGCTGAGATTCGCGCTCGGGTCAGTCGACGTCGCCAGCTTCAACTTCGCCGTTCGTTCGACAATCTTATCGAGCATCGGTTCATAGACTTTTGCATCAATGATCGCGCGCGAACAGGCCGAACACTTCTGCCCTTGATATCCGAAGGCGGCCTGCACAATCCCCGTGGCCGCGTCATCAAGGTTCGCATCATCGGCGACGATGATCGCATCCTTGCCACCCATCTCTGCTACGACGCGTTTAATCCAGATCTGTCCTTCGTTGACCTTCGCCGCACGCTCATTGATTCGCAGTCCAACTTCTTTCGAACCAGTGAACGCGACGTATCGCGTCTTCGGATGATCGACGACGACATCGCCCACCTCGGCACCCGAACCGGTCATGAAGTTGACCACCCCCGGCGGCAATCCTGCTTCTTCCAAGATCTCGAAAAATTTAAACGCGATCGTCGGCGAATCTGACGACGGCTTCAATACGACTGTGTTACCAGTCACGATTGATGCGACGGTCATTCCGGCCATAATCGCCAACGGAAAATTCCAGGGTGGAATAACCGCGCCCACACCGAGTGGAATGTACTGCAGCTTGTTGTCTTCGCCCTGGTTGGGGACGAGTGACTGATCTCCGCCATACCGCAGCATTTCACGTGCATAGAACTCACAAAAGTCGATCGCCTCGGCTGTGTCGCCATCTGCTTCGGGCCAGGTCTTCGCAACTTCATGAATCATCCAAGCCGAAAACTCGTGCTTCCTCTCGCGCAGAATTGCGGCGACGCGAAAAAGTAGATCGACTCGCTCTTGTACAGGCGTTTGCTTCCACGTCTTGAAAGCCTCGGCTGCACTTTCCACCGCACGACTGGCGAGTTCCTTTGTTGCTTTATTAAAGCGGCCGACGAGTTGTGTGCGGTTCGCGGGATTGAAACTGTCGAGTTTGCTCTCGGTGGTGATGCGTTCACCGCCGATTACGAGCGGATATTCTTGTCCGAGTTGACTCTGGACCTTTGCGATTGCTTCGCGCATCGCTTGCGCGTTCTCTTCTTTAGAGAAATCAGTAAACGGCTCATTACGAAATTCTGAGGGCATAATTGGCTCCAGTTTTTAGGTTTTGAGAATAGTAGCGTGACCGACTAGGCGGAGCAAGCGAGCATTAGACGCACTGACCACTCTCTGCGCATCCTCAGCGTCCTCCGCGTCTCGGCGGTTTTGTGAGATTCGCCGAGCCGCAACTTACGATGAGATACGGGAGCTTTCGTGCGCGCCTTGCCGTCCCGGGCTAGTAGCTCGTTCGGCGAGTCTAGCAAAACCGCCGAGACGCAGAGGACGCCGAGGTTGCGCAGAGAAGTTTGTTTCAAATGAAAATCGCGGCGAACATCACGTTCACGCCGCGACTCACAAATCCGAATTCCGAAATCCCAAATCCGAAATCTATTCCCACTTACCTGCTTTCTGTAGCTTCCTGATTTTTCGCTTGACGAGCTCACGCTTCAATGGACTCATCTTGTCGAGAAACACAATCCCGTCGCAGTGATCCGTTTCGTGCAACATGCAGCGCGCGGTTAACTCCATCCCATCAAGCTCGAACCAGTTTCCCTTCACGTCCTGCGCACGGACGATCGCGCGTAAGCTTCTTTCAACTGGCGTAAAGATGCCCGGAAACGAGAGACATCCTTCTTCTCCATTTTGATTTCCTTCAACACGAAGCACTTCTGGATTTATTAGAGCGAGACGTTGCTGCGGGTCCTTGCCTCCCGAACAATCCATCACAAACAAACGCTTCGGGACGCCGACTTGAACCGCCGCGAGACCAACACCCGGCGCCGAGTACATCGTCTCAAACATATTACTCACGAGCTTCTCCAGGTCAGGGCCAAACTCGGTGACCGGATCGGCTGGCGTGTCGAGTACAGGTGCCGGCCATTTAACTATTTCGAGTAATGCCATTCGTTACGTTTTCCAATCTAGTCCCGATTATTTCGGGAAACTTACGATGACGATTCTACGCTGAACGATGCATACGCTGCCAGCGGCTTTGGAATGCGGCGACCTGTCGCCGCTTTAGCGGATTTGTAGTGCGCCGCAGAGTAAAGCGGCGACAGGTCGCCGCACTCCAAAGAGTTGAATCTCAATAACCCCTTAGCTGTTCTCGATACCCTTCAAAATTCCGTTTCATCTCTCCAAGACTATCTCCACCAAACTTCTCTCGCATCGCTTCGGCAAGAACAAGCGCAACCATAGATTCACCAATCACGCCCGCTGCTGGAACCGCCGTCGTATCTGTGCGTTCGAATCCGGCTGCTTCAGGTTCCTTCGTGTCGATATCAACAGACCTGAGTGCGCGGCGCAACGTTGACAGTGGCTTCAAGTGACCGCGAACGCGAATCTCTTCCCCGTTGGTAACGCCGCCTTCCAAACCTCCGGCCCGATTCGTTTCGCGAATGAATTCGCGGCTCTCAGCGTTGTAAGAAATCTCGTCATGAACTTCAGAGCCAGGTAAATTGCTGGCTTGCGCGCCTGCGCCAATCGCAACTGCTTTCACAGCGGGAATCGACATGACAGCTTGCGCGAGACGACCATCGAGTTTCAGATCCCAGGCGGTGTGCGAACCAAGGCCCGGCACTATCCCACGCGCAACGACCTCAAAGATACCTCCCAACGTGTCGCCTTCAGTCCGCTTCTGATCGATTAACTCAATCATCTTTTGTTGTGCGTCAGCGTCTGCACAGTGCAATGGCGCATCATCCGGGATGGCGGCGATTTGTGACCAGGTTAGTTCGAGCGGTTCGTCCGGGATGCCACCAAGCTGAATGACGTGGCTGCGAATCTCGATACCAAAAGCGGAGAGTAATTGCTTTACTACTGCTCCACAGGCAACGCGCGCTGTGGTCTCACGCGCGGAGGCTCGCTCGAGAATGTTTCGTAAGTCACGCGCGTCGTATTTCAAACCACCTGCGAGATCGGCATGACCAGGTCGCGGACGTTTCAGACGACGCGATTTTTCGGGTTCGATATCACGAGGCTCGGCGGCCATCACCTCGGTCCAGTTGGCCCAATCTTTGTTTTCGATTAAGAGAGTGACTGGTGAGCCGAGCGTTAGACCATGCCTGACTCCGCCGAGAATCTCGGCGTGGTCCTTTTCGATCTTCATACGACCACCGCGCCCGTAACCCAGCTGCCGCCGGCGTAGTTCGCGGTCAATGAGGTCTTGATCGAGTGGCAGACCGGCCGGCAGACCTTCAAGAATGGCAACCAGCGCCCGCCCGTGTGATTCTCCAGCTGTGGTGAAGCGAAGCATTGACTTAATAATAGGACCAATTGGACTTATAAATCCGACAACATCTCCTCAGATATAATATTTCCGCGCCCCAAAATCCCGGCCGGATCGAAAGCCAACTTCAATGCCGCCATCTCACGCAAGTGCTCGTCGCTGAAAAATATCCGCAAGTAATCTCTCTTCAACTTCCCTACCCCGTGCTCTGCCGACAGTGTTCCTCCTACTGACGCGGCATATTTCAAGAAGCTGACATACAACTCGCGCGCCCTCGTCGCTTCTTCATCGTCACGCGGGAGGATGTTGACGTGTATATGGTTGTCGCCGATATGTCCGAAGATTGTGTGGCGCAAATTACTATCGCGAAGAGTGTCTTGATAAAGTTTCAGCATCCCTGCAAACGCTTCATCAGGTACTGCCATGTCGGTCGATACCTTTTTCTGCCCATAGCGGGCAAACCACTCATTCATCAACACCGGCAACTGATGTCGAAACTCACGCAACTTCGCCTGGTCCTGCTCACTAGTCGCAAACCACGAATCAGCGAGCGCATCATGTCGTTCGAGAAGAGTCATCCAAGCGCTTAGAAGTTGGTCTTCTGTTTCCGCTGAAGTCTCCTGCTCAAAGAAGACTGCATCCGTCGCCTCTTGCGGTATGGCTGAATACTTCTGCCGCAAGAAACCGAGAGACTCGGAGTCAAAATATTCCAACGCGCGAGCGTCTAATCTTTTCCTTCCTCGTGCCCGGCTTTCCAACGACTCCTGACGCGCGTCACTGACAAAGCTCAAAACATCTTTTTCAGTCGTAAAGAAAACGACGCCGCTGAGGATCCCTTCAGGCTTTTTCAGAAGTTTCGCTTCGACTTCAACAATCACGCCGAGCGTTCCTTCGCTGCCGATAAACAAATCGAGCAGGTCCATGCCGGGCGAAGCGAAATAGCCGGTCGCGTTCTTCCGCGTATGTGGCATTTCATAGTTCGGTAGTTTTGCCTCGATTCGCCGGCCGTTCGCTAACGGTATCTCTAGATGACCGCTGCTGTCTGCGCGCAGTTGGTCTCGTCGCAAATCAATTAAGTCACCACTTGCCAGTGCGATCTTTGCACGATTAATGTAACGCCGCGTTGGACCATATTTAAAGGTTCGCGCTCCCGAAGCGTTGGTAGCGACCGTTCCTCCCAGAAAACAACTGCGCTCGGTTGGATCGGGAGGATACAAGAGTCCTTGTGATTCAACGGCCTTCTGAAAATCTGAGAGTATGACACCCGCTTCTGCCACCGCAGTGCCGCCTGAGGTTTGATGATGCGTAATGCTCTTGATCTTATTCAGCCGATCAGTAGCGAGCACAATTCCACCAAATGCGACCCGACCACCGACAGTGCCTGTGCCTGCTCCGGAAACCGTGACTGGCGTTCGATCGCGTGAGGCGTTGGCGAGAGTCTCTGCGACTTCTTCAGGAGTCTCAGGAAAAACGACACGATCAGCATATCCACCACGCAGATAACTTGCATCAGTGACGTATGAAGAAACCTGATCTGTTTCTGTCTTCACCAACATCAAACAAATCGCTCTTAGACGGGATTTCAGGATTACAAGATTCCAGGATATAGCTTGAAGATGGCTGGCGTCGTTTGCCCTTACAATCCTGTAATCCTGAAATCCTGTCGAAAGCCTATGAAAGCTGCAACTCGCGAGCTCTCAACACCTTAATCCGATCGCGCAATTCAGCCGCGCGCTCAAACTCAAAACGCTTCGCAGCAGCACGCATCTCAAATTCGAAGCGCGCAATAGTCTCCTCCAAATGTTCCGGCGCGTAATCTTCGATCTCTTCAACGTCGGTTGGCACTTTGAAGTAGTCGGCCTCTGACGCGGTAATCAGTGTCGCTTCGATTGGCTTAACAATGGTCTGCGGTGTAATGCCGTTCTCGCGATTGTAGACCTCCTGAATCGAGCGGCGACGATTAGTCTCATCAATCGCGCGCTTCATTGAATCGGTCATCCGATCTGCATAAAGAATTGCCTTGCCCTGCGCGTTACGAGCCGCTCGCCCAATCGTCTGAATCAGCGATTGCTCGGACCGCAAGAAGCCCTCCTTGTCTGCATCCAGAATTGCGACTAACGAAACCTCAGGCAAATCCAATCCCTCTCGCAGAAGATTGATTCCGACCAACACATCAAACTCACCGCGACGGAGATCTCGCAGTATTTTGATTCGCTCCAACGTTTCGATATCTGAATGCAGATACCTGACGCGCACTCCAACTTCAGTAAAATACTCCGTTAGATCCTCCGACATACGTTTTGTTAACGTCGTAACCAAAACCCGTTCGTTCTGTTCAGCTCTCTGACGACACTCCTCGAGTAGATGATCGATTTGTCCTTTCACCGGATGAACTTCGACCACTGGATCCATCAAACCAGTTGGACGAATGATCTGCTCGATAACTTCACCACTCGCTTTTGTCAGTTCGTATGGGCCAGGCGTCGCTGACACGTAAATCGTCTGACCGACGCGCGCTTCGAACTCTTTAAAGTTGAGCGGTCGGTTGTCGAGTGCTGAAGGAAGCCGAAACCCGTATTCAACCAATGTCCGTTTCCGCGATTGATCGCCTTCGAACATACCGCGAACCTGAGGTACAGACTGGTGCGACTCGTCGATAACGATCAAAGTGTCGCGGGGCAGGTAGTCGAGGAGTGTCGGTGGCGGCTCACCTGGCTTCTTGCCGGTCAGATGTCTTGAATAATTCTCGATGCCACGGCAGAAACCCATCTCCTTGATCATTTCCATATCAAACATCGTTCGCTGATGGAGACGCTGCGCTTCAACAAGCTTTCCCTCGGCGATCAACTTCGGTTCCCACCAGTCGAGCTCTTCTTTAATAGTCTTCAGCGCGCGCTTAATAGTCGGCCGCGACATTACGTAGTGCGTCTTTGGATAGATTGGCACGCGCGATGTGTGCTTTTCGATCACTTCACCTAAGAGCGGATCAATGGTTGAGATGGAATCGATTTCGTCGCCCCATAATTCAATGCGATACGCGTGGTCTTGATAACTCGGATGGATCTCCACCACATCTCCGCGAACACGAAAACTTCCGCGCTGAAAGTTGGCGTCAGAACGTTCGTACTGCAACTCAACCAGGCGCTGGAGCAATACATCGCGCGACATTCGTGCGCCGGGCTCCACGAACAACAACAACCCGTAATAAGCATCAGGGTCACCGAGGCCGTAGATACACGACACGCTCGCGACTACTATCACGTCACGCCTTTCAAACAGCGCTCGTGTTGCAGACATTCTTAGCCTATCGATCTCTTCATTGACGATCGCTTCTTTCTCGATGTAAACATCCGCGGCCGGGACGTACGCTTCCGGTTGGTAGTAGTCGTAGTAGGAAACGAAATACTCGACGGCGTTTTGTGGAAACAGCGTGCGGAACTCCTGGAACAATTGGGCGGCGAGGGTTTTATTGTGGGCCAGCACCAGAGTGGAACGTTGCGTACGTTCGATTACGCTCGCAATAGTGAATGTTTTGCCGCTGCCGGTAATACCGAGCAAAACCTGATCCTTCGCACCATCGCTAAGACCGCGCACGATTGCGTCGATGGCCGCGGGTTGATCGCCCTTAGGTTGATACTCCGATTGAAGTTTGAAGCGCATGGAAAAACGTCAATAGTAAATGGAAATCCTTGAATCGCAAAAAGCAAAGAAACAGGAGCAGGCGCAGCAAGCAGGCGCACGAAGGCCGTCCTGCTCCTGCCTACTGCTCCAGCCCTTGTTCCTTTTAAGCGGCTGAAGGAGTGATCTCGAGGGGCTGTGCACGCAGTTGCCTAACAATTTCTTTTATTGCGGCACCGAGCTCAACAGGGAGGGCAGCGTTGGTGAGTAGATGTTGAAATTGAAAGATAAGATCCGATCCGCCGCTCGAACTCAACAGTCGAATTAACGCAAGCCTCAATTCTATGTTGGGGTGATCTTCGATGACGCGCATTAGCGGTCCGATAGTACCGGCCTTGGCCACGAGGAAGAGCAACGAATACGCCCGGTAAGAATTGCTGTGACTGCGACCTGTGAGATCTTTTATTGCTTCACCGACCAAGCCTGAGGCGTCGAGTGCCGCACCGATCTGTTGTCGCTCTTCACGAGAGCACCCCTGCAAGAAGATATTGAGAAAAGAAGCCGCGCGTTCCGGATCCAGGCTATAGAGGCGCTTGATTGTCGCCGGCCGTTGTTGATCTGTGCATTCGATGACCGACGATGCAATCCGATCGAACTGATCTACATTCGGGCGGTACGAAACACGTTGCTCTGATCGCAGTTTCGCCAGATCTTCGGCTGCTCGTCGCAGCGTAGCCATATCACGCTGCCAGCGTTCCTCATCAGACGGTCTGACTGTAGACCGAACCTCAGGTTTTGTGGACTTATTCTGGACCGGGTCTGGAACTCGCGCCGGCTTGCGGACTCTCTGCGACAGGCTTCTAGCTAAGCTGACCTTCTTCTTCATTTACGCAATAACGCCAAACGCCGCGCAAGCCCGTCAGAGAACGAGGATTACGAATGATCCCACGCAACGTAGGTGTCTGAATGAACCGGATGTTCTGGATCGACGGGAGGTGTTTCGTGTTCAGCAGTAAAGGTCTCTGCCGGAGCGATTTCAGTTTCGTAAACTTCCACGGATTCCGGAGTCGCAGATGTCTCGGACGCTGCTGATGCGGCGAGGGCTAGCGGCTTCTTTGGCACTGGCAAAGACTCAGCCGCGTGGTCCAAAGCGGGAGTCGATAAATTGAATTTCGCCAGGAGCAGACGACTGACGTTCAGGCCAACACTGTTGTCGAGATAACACAGATGCTCCGCTACTACTCTTTGCGAAACACTCTCTACTGCCACGCTAAGCTCCCTGGTTGCAGTGCCTATATCGTCTGCAACGACGAGGGCGAAATCATGTCCCGTACTAACGCGACGTCTCGCATGGTTCTGCAATAACAGAGCTGCTTCGTTAAAGAGCCGCCCGGTGGCCACGACAACAAGATGAGACGCTTCAGTTTCAAGCTCAAGATCAATAGCCCGACGAGCAAATGCTGGCGTGAGATCTCCGTCGCGCGTCACTAACAGGAACGACTCACCGCAGATATTCGCCATCATTTGGCCATAGCCGGTCCTCTCACCGGGACCTACAGCAATCTCGCTTTCAGGCAGTCCTAATTGCCGCAACGTAAAATGAAGTCGATTGACGAGCCAGGAGCCGTCTTCAAGTAATGACGAAGCAAGTTGCGTTGGTGCGATAACTTCTTCAACCTTTTCGTCGGAGACGCGCGACCCACATTCACTACACGTTGCGTCACTAACTGTGACAACTGCCAACGCCTGGGCGTTCGGCAAGCGAAAGAGCGCGTGGCCCGTTTTTCGACAACTCACCTGGACTTCACGTTCAATCAAACCTACGTTTTCCAGACCCTCAATCGAGAATTCTTGTGACTCTGTTTGACCAGGGAGAAGTCGAGCAGCATAACCTTCCATATGAGCTTCGCGCGCACTTCGTAGAAACTCGCGCGCGCCGTGGTGTTCGAGGTTCGAAGCAGCCAGGATCCGCCTGCTCATCGTCTCTTTCCTCAGACTCGTGTATAACGAGTCAACTTCCTGGCGTTGAATAAAGCGCTTGAATCCTTCTGGCACCATCGGCTGCCCTTGTGCCCACTGCGGGATATTTGGCTCGTTGTTAGTGCCTTCACTAACAATGGAGATCAAGGTTTCGCGGACCTCGTGACAGAACGAGTCGAGCTTACGAAAAGGCTCGAGTGTTCCTGCCGCATAAACAATGCCTGCGCGGATCTGAGGCTTGTCGGCATCATTCGAACCATCAAAGGTTAAGAACAACACATAATCTTTAAAGCAAAATACGTCGCCGCGAATGAAGACCTCGGCGTTTCCCTCCATCCAAGCGGCCATAGCCGATTCGATGGAGGGAACATTTTCAGACGCTACCATCTGTTCGAAGCAATACCGGCGCGCGGAGCGGATTAACGGAGTAAGTTCGTGCTGCTGTAAGGCTTCAAGTAGCTGGATTCGTTGGGGTCCGTCAATCGAATAGCGAAGTGTTTTGCTTTCGAGAAACAGTATCGGCATGCCTCTAGCCTGCCTTTCAGTTTAGTTGGTTATTGATCCGACGGAGAGACTTTGATTTTCACAGTCTCCCGACCCTTCTGTTGCGATGAATAACGCCGCTGACGTGCGATTCGTAATGCTAGCGCCTCGTAGCCATCTAAACCCGGTTTTGGGTTGGCGATTGAGGCGCGTAACACACGACCATTCTCAATCTCCATAACCACAGTTACCGATTCGGCGTCAGGTTTGGAGTTCGACTCGCGAAGGTCCGAAGGTTTTTGACCTTCCACAACTTCTGTATTAGCGCGTTGATTCTTCTTTTCGCTCATCCGACTCGATTGAGAAGACGTTCCGTTATTTACTCTGGATCGCAATCTAGTCGACGAGCCTTCAGTTGCATTCTTTGTTGCTGACGCGTGCTGTGAATCTGAGGCCGTATCCACGACCGGAGACTTATTAGATCTTTCAACGATTGATTGCGCGCCGTTCTTATCCTGACTATTACGGAAACCACCTGAGAGAGCGATAGCTGTTGACACCCCCAACGTGACCAGCCCAGCCGCAGTCATTACGAATAATGACACCGGTCGACGATTTGAAGAGATGACGGCACCCGGAAGTGCCAACCGCTCCACTTCGTATGCTGGTAATGACGCGGCGGGTGGAGATGGCTCGGTTTCGGCAGTTTTCTCCGGCAACATTGGGACATCTATTACGCCAACTGGAATTTCAACCGTGGTCTCGTCCCAACATCCGAACAGTTCAGATACAGTTCTTTGTAATGAATCTTCGATCGTCCTTTGCGTCGGCTGGATGAGAGGATTGAAGTTAAAGGACGCCGGCGGTTGTGCTAACGCGAAACACACGGCGTGCAGCCCGGTTAGCTCATTCATTTTCGCGTCAACCAATTCACCCTCATAAAAGAAAAAATGGGCAGGCCCCTTGTCGTATTCAATGAGCAGTCGACCGGTTTTTCGTTGATGCCGAAGAATGCCGACGAGATCGGAAATCGGATAGTCGTTCAGATGCCCTGTTAGAATCACGAAACGGCTGTTATACATTTTGGAACTCCTTCAACCGAATGACTATTGCGCCACCTATTTGCAGTAGCGCGTTCCCATACAACTGAAGTCAACGTCGGGAAGTGCTTTAGTCAGCTTTGCCGCGAGTTTGGAATCCAGTCGCTGAAGGATTCGGTATTCCTGAATCATTTCGTCCATTTTGTCTAACTCGACGTAAGCCATCGCCAATCCGAAATGTACTTTCGCCATATCCGGACTCAGTGCTGCCGCTCGCTTGAACGCGTCCACTGCTTCTCGGTACTTACTGGAGCGGAAACTCGCGAATCCAAGTCCGTAGAACGCCTCAGCAAGCTCTGGGTTAAGCCTTACTGCTTCTCTGAATGCTTTCATGGCTTCCTTGTCTTTCTTCAGCGTGACATACGCGTGGCCCAAGTTCATTTGATACACCGCAGACGCAGGCTCCAACCTTACCGACTCGAGGTACGAATCAATGGCACCCTTCACATCACCCGCATCAAACTTCTGTAGGCCAGATTGATAAATCTCAAACGCTTTTTGCGTATCAGAAATCGCCGGTGGGGTGGTTATTGATGGCGCGTTTATGGTGACGACGGTGTTGGAGGCACGCTCAGTTTCCGGTGTGGTAGGCGTCTTTCTCGATTCAGGCTGAGAACTAACGTTGACTCCCTGCGCGCTTTCTTCCTGTTTCGCACTGTCGATCAACTTCCGATCAGCTGTCGCTACTGATGCTGAGTAAGAAGGAGTTACAACCGCGGGCGCTTTCTGCGTAGAGGACGTAGGTTTTTCAATAGAGCCGTTGCCGTTCAGGGCCGCGGTTT
>Ga0207701_10005283_pt1 | contig 12999 bp, 18 predicted proteins | sample KBSSwiSSwithPhiX_FD_184294 | JGI IMG/M metagenome (GOLD analysis project Ga0207701, IMG submission 184294) | Switchgrass rhizosphere bulk soil microbial communities from Kellogg Biological Station, Michigan, USA, with PhiX - S5 (SPAdes) (version 2) | ecosystem: Environmental > Terrestrial >...
TGACCATCGCTTCACCGGAACAGTTTACAAGGCAATCTCGGGTTCAGCGCATAAAAGCAAGCAGTCCCGCGAATGCCGGGATGACTTTCCGGTCTGTAGTGTCCTATGTACAGTTATTTGCTGGAAGAGATGCCGTTACTCGACGTAAAATGATGCCCACTGCCTGTGGGCTCCAAGAAGACCCCGTCTTTGTGGGAATGCCACGCTTCATTAACTGAGTTGCAATTCGGCGCCGGCCTAACCCTTTGGCTCGAAGTTTTTGTATCAGCTGAAGACCGCTTTGCTCCTTCTGATTGGACACTAGATTTTCTCCGTCTAATGCCAGATCGTACCCATACGGAATCTTTCCACTGATGCGCTTACCTTGATTGCGGAGGTGCGCCAACGCGCCTTTAGTGCGCTCGGCCACCTGGTCTCGTTCGAACTCCGCTAATACGGCCAGCATGCGAAACACCATTTTCCCTGCTGCTGTCGTAGTGTCGATCCGCTCGGAAAGGCTCACGAGATTGGCCCCGTTCTTGGCGAGCCGCTCACTTATAGCAATCGCATCTTTAGTTGAACGAGCCAGCCGGGAGAGCGAGTAGACGACCAACGCGGCTTTGTGCCGAGCAGCAGAGGTCAGTGCTTCTTGGAGGCCCGGTCGATTGTCCGCTCGGCAGCCTGAGAGGCCGGCATCAACATGGATATCGACGAGCACATAGGCATTGGCTTCGCACCACGCTCGGATTCTTGCCTGCTGAGCCTCAAGGCTGACACCATCGGTTGCCTGCCCATCGGTGCTGACTCGGGTATACCCGACGGCATTCATACAGTCTCCCTCCACATCCGTGTGCAATAACCGCACAGTCATTGCACATAACTTATTGATAGTATGCGTGAGCGTGTACGCATAGTCAAGCATCATTGACAGGACCTTGTCCCTACAGCATTATGCGATCCATGAAAAAGAGAAAGAATCCGCATGCTGTGGCGCTCGGCCGAAAAGGAGGCAAGAAAGGTGGGCTTGCACGAGCTGCCAAGATGACAAAAGAAGAAAGATCTGCCTCAGCGAGAAAAGCCGCTAATGCCAGATGGCAACAAAGGAAACCGTCTTGAGATTAGAGGTTGAAGACCTGACGCTGAAGTGGGTGAAATAATACGATCATATGCGCCGGCTTTACCGCCGCCCTAATAAGCATAGATAGAGATCAGCCTTGTGCTGGTCCTCAGATCCCAGCCAGTAAGTAAGTTTCCATTTAGAAATGTCTCACACCTCATGAAGCCGCTTCCCTCCCCAGCTTACACCTAACTCCATAGGTCGGTGCATTTATAGAACCACACCCTACGAATAGGGAATAGCTCTATATTGATAGCGGACTATACTCAGCCTAGGAGAAACTATGGAGATAATGACCTGTTGAGTCTAGTGGAATGCTTCTGGAGCGCAGTCAGTCGTTCGTCGCTGTCTGAGCAATCAACACAAAAACAGCAGTTGTTTCGTTCAACAAGTGTGTCCAATAACTTTCTCCAAGGAGCATGACAAATGAAGGAGATACTGAAGAAGCTGGGTGGAAGGAGAAAACATCCAGGGGCAGGCATCCGGCAAAACTATGCGGAAGTTTTTAACCAGTACTGCAAAATGGCTGGGCGGGGCAACGCGGGAGGTCAGTTTGAACTGGGTATGATGTTTTTCTACGGGCAGGGTGTGCCGCAGAGCGATCGGGAAGCCGTACTGTGGCTCCGCAAAGCGGCGGAGCAGGGACACACAGGAGCCAGGGCAGCTTTGGTTTTATGTATGCGCCATACGACCGTGGATGCTCTACGACAGAAAGTTGAGGGCGCTCGTCAAAAAGCACGGGAAAAAGGGGACGCTTATCTTCAATGTGTTGGGGTATGAGCCGTGAACTAAATCGCCTCTGTAAGTGAAGAAGGGAGGTCATCCCAATTGGTTTCAACACCCCGCAGAGAGGAGAAAAGGACACAGTGAAAAAGAAGTCTATAGTCCAATGGCCGTCCGTACTGAGACCCGGTTTTTGGTCCCAGCCTAGGTCTCGTCTCTGAATATTATTCAATCGCACTCCATCGCAATCCATCGCAATCCCGTACCTCTCTCAACAAGTCCGAATGTGTTCGGCGGTGCATTGACTCCAGAGGCTAAGAGCACAGTCATACAGAATGTGAACGTGGCAACGGTTATCCATCGCAAAACGATTTTTGTATTTATTGGCAAACGCCGACTATAGTCCGAGGTTGGGTACTCTGCATCTCGTCAGAACCGCGTTCTGTATTTTTCTCTGCCGTATAGTTTGCCATCAGTTCCTTTTCCGTCTCCTGGAGCCACTGAACCAGCTGTGAACTCGACTCACGTTCGGTTGCCAACTCCGCTTCGAGGACCTCGATCCTACTCACTTGGGCGCGAATCCTCGTCAGTTCCTCGCGCTGCGTCTGACCGAGAGTCTGCTCGGTCCTTAAATTTAGTTCGAGTGCTTGTATTTGAGCTTCGAGTCGAGTGACCAGCAGCTGGGCTGGAGAGACCTTTGGACCAGAGACTTTGGTCTGATCATGCAGTCCAAGCCATTCCCGCATTCCGTCCAGGGAAAATCGAGCAGCAGGGGGGTCGGCTGGAGTCGGTTTGGCGAGGTGGGCTATGACATTGCTCCTTTTCTGCTGCCCAGGCATTAATGCCTGCCCGAGAAGCACGTCCACAGCATAGTTTGAGACATCCGGTACCTGCCTCGTTGAGTGGAGTAGGTTCCCATCGCGGCTACGCCGAATTCCCCTATCTCCGTGCCGCAACACTCCACTTTCCATCATCAGCCTGAAGGCTATGCCGCTCATATCTTCCCCCTTAGCTTGAATCATTGCCGGCCTGCGGGTTCAGTGTATCCACCGTAGTCCGCTTCCTGAGTTCCTGCAATAGCGCGAAAGTATGGAGCCTGATACTGACGGGGAACAAAAGAGGACCAGGAGAAACGCCGGCCTTGTCCTGTATTTGTGATTTCTAAAAATAAACGCGACATGAACAGCGCGAAGCGTCTTTTATTGGGCCTAAAGAATTGGGGTGTAAGGAAGGCGCTAGACTCGGAATAGTGCGAGGCATGATGGTGAGCGGAATTAGGAGAGAATGCTAATGCTGGTGTTACCCAACGTTTCGCGGCGATGCTCACGATTTGGAACTGGCTGCCAAGTTGGAGGTTGCCCAGCCGAAGAAACCAACGTCTAGTGTCGACTGCCCGAAGGAGCCAGCAGATTCCTGGGCGCGGATCACGGCGGACTTTCCAGACATATTCGGAACGTGAGACACCTGTGTCATGCATGTGTTGATTGTCTTCTCTACTTCATAGATCAAGGTCCAGGCCGTATAGAGCTTCGTCGCTTCCGCACTGTCAGCGTCGATCTGATCGAGTGCCTCTGCGAGTCTCTCAACGGCTGTGCGAAGATTGAAGCTGATGTAGTCGTCCATGTTGATGTTCCTCCGTACAGTTAGTTGGTAAATTGTCGCATAACAATTCCACTTTCGCATTCCATTAGCCAACATCTTTAGCGGGGTACGGATGGTCACAGAGGAACGCTCCGCTCGCCCCTGTTCGAGCATCGGACACGCCGTAGCATAGCGCCCTGGCTAACCTCGGCTCCTTCAATCCTTACCCCTACACCTGATACCCCCCTTCAGAAGTACCTCGTATTGGTCTTGGCCCAGGCTCAGCCATTCGCTACCTTTAGCTCATGAGAGCAACCACCCACTAAGAAGGAGGCGAACGATCATGAGGTGTTCACGCTGTTCGGGGTTCATGGTTGAAGCGGCGATGTTAGACATGGAAGGGGGCTTTGGAGAGATGTGGGCAAGGAGCTCGCGGTGTGTGAATTGCGGCCATGTCCACGACGCGGTGATCGAGCGGAATCGTCCGGCACTCATGAAGCAGAGCTTGGCGTATGCATCCAGCGAAACGGCCCATCAAGAAGACGACGTCCCTCTTGGCGTGGAGTCACACGTGGAGTCCTATTATCAGAAGGCAGCCTAACGAGCATTCAGATGACTACACTAAAACACCCCTATGCATTACCGTTTTGTAGTAATCATCGGTGGAGTGGATGGCCAGGAGCGTTTTGTTATTACTGTTATCAGCATGATCCGTTAGAATTGAAATCGAGGGGTCTAGGGGATGGGAGAGACACCACGTGTCCAGCGACAGATGAAACAAAGCTGAATGTAGATAGGGTGATGACTCCCTCATTGTATGGATTTAAAGGTACGTGTGTGATTGAGACGTGGGGGACTGACGCTGGGAGGATGAACTGAAACATGCCTCCCCCCTCTGTGGCCTAACCAAGCCAATCAGTGACCAAGCTCAATGGTGGCTCGCCCCAAGAATCACGATCACTGTGAAACCAGCGTGTCATGGGCACTCCTTCAGCCAAAATAACACCCCCTTCTTTTAGCCTCCTAAATACCACCTTCTAGGTATTTCCGCGATTCTTGCTTAGTTATATTGTTGAATTCATCAATTGAGGAGGAACTAATGGTTTCACGCGTCCTGCTCGCAGTGATCTTGGTTATGACGTGCGCGACACTCGCGGCAGCAAGCCCCGGCGAGGATGCGGACTCTGCCTACCGTCGTGGAGATTTTAAGCAAGCACTGCAATTATATCTTCCCCTTGCTGAACAGGGGGATGATCTGTCGCAACACGCTCTAGGCCTGATGTATATGAAGGGGCAGGGTGTTCCGCAGAACTATACAGAAGCACTGAAATGGTACTTTCTTGCAGCGGAAAAGGGGAACGGACTCTCGCAACAAAATCTTGGTGTGATGTATTCCAAAGGGTATGGCGTTCCGCAAGACAATGCGGAGGCTGCGAAATGGTATTGGAGATCGGCACAGCAAGGCATTGCAGAGGCGCAGTTCAGGGTGGGATTCCTCTATTCAAGAGGACAGGGTCTTCCGCAAGACTATGCCGAAGGAGCAAAGTGGTACCTCAAAGCGGCTGAGCAGGGCCTAGGAAACGCGCAGCTCTCTCTGGGTTTTGCATATGAGTCTGGGCGAGGCGTCCCAAAAGACTTAACCCGGGCATACATGTGGTTCGCTGTTGCTTCTGTAATGTTGGATGACAATAAGGCCGCAGTGATTTGGCAAGACCGCACCTATTCTCGTTTGCCAGTAACACAAGCTGGTAAAGCGCAGGAGATGGCGCAGCTGTGTCTAGAAACGCACTTCAGGAATTGCGCCCGCGAGTGGACGCCGACACGATAATCCACCGGCTGACCATACTCATCCTACTACCTCGTAACGCCTGATCAGATTCGCAGTAGAAACACTGAAACTCTTCGCAATTGCCCATACAGACGAACCTTTGCCCCTCCATTTGTAGGGATAGACGGTTTCTGGGATCCACGGGATACTAGCCCTACTTGGAGGCCGATGCAGCTAACCAGCGAGTACTCTTCTTTAGAAGTAATTATAAGAAGGTAGGCCGCTCGCAGCCGTGAAATTCAATTCACTCTCTCTCGCCAAGAAAGAGGCGATTATTATGGCGGCCAACCTCATCAAGGCAGAATCGCGGAGAGCCCAACGTTTTAGCCAGGAGGGCCGCGTGTTCTTTGTGCGTGACGACGGATGCGGAACGAGGGAATTGGCCTACCTGGAAGACCTTTCGATGACCGGCTGCCGGGTGATCTCGTCGAGTCCGCTACGGGTTGGCACGGAAATGGGCCTCTCGCTGGTGGCCTCCTGGAATGAACGCGACATCGAGGTGGAACTGGCAAAGGTGCGACGGGGAGAGGGCACCCGTCTTGGACTGGATTTTCTAGGGATCGACCCACTCGAACGAGAGCGGCTGCGGCAGTTTCTGAAGACGGTCGAAGCGGGCATAGAAGACGCAGCACGTGCGTTTGCTGCGTGAAGGGCGGGTTGTGATCCAATCAGGCCGACTCTCGCGGTGATCATCCATCAGGCAGGGGAATGCCACGCACAGCTATCATGATGGGATGCCCCTCTATCAAAACCATGAAGCTCATGTGCGTTGAGTTCCTATCCGAAAGGGGTGTGGCAAATGATCGGGATGAAGTGCCCAGTGTGTGCCAATCTGGAGGTTGAGGCTGTCATGTCGCATCGTCTTGGGGACGAGGAAGAGCAAGTGTATGAATGCCGACCCTGCAATACCATGTTTGGGGTTCTGAAAAATGGCCGGCCAGTTTGGTGGAAGCCCCTTAGTGTCTCCAAAGTCTAAGGCCCCCATTTTTGGAACTTCAGCAAAAATCTAGACGCTGCTTGGGGGCAAAGCTGGCCGCACGCCGCCTATACTGATCCATCAATACCAGCTCCGTAGCGTTCGGTTTGACCTGCAACGTTAGATCGGGAAAGGTCGAATGACTTCCCTGCTGAGTCCAGATAAATGGCCGCCCTCTTACGATGACAGAACGTCTTCTGAACTCGTCGTCTTCTCACAAAATTAGTACATTAACTTACTTATGATCTCAGCTGGAAATTTCATAGTACCGACACCTACTATTTCACCAGTTTCTACGCTGACGGCTTTTGCATTGACTTCTACGATCTTTGAGCCAATTTCAACGAAAGAGCTGATTACTACGATGTCAGCGCCTGACATAAGGCCAATTCGCTTCGCTGTGCGTTCTTCAAATCTTGCTTCGTGAGATAATTGCAACTCCTCCATGACCTTGATTAATCTCGCACGCTCAACGAGTTTTCCTACCTTCGCTTCATAAATTCCATACGTTAATTTTTCGGTCATATAGTTGCTAAACGTTTTACTTCCTGAGCCGGAAATGTGCTCGGTGGGAAGCACTGCAAGTCTGAGAAACTTTTGATCAGCCAGCCCAACAAAGAGTTGTTGGACAAGCTTTTTAAAATCGCTCTCCGATAGATTTTGATCGGTTCGGGCTGATTGTCCGATCGTACCAATAGCAGCTGGTTCAGCTATACCAGGCTTCTGACGATCAGCTATGACTGTGCCATCTTTCTTTGTAATCCTGATCTGCCGAGCTTTGTCATCCTGACCATATATGGCAACAGCTCGTTCATCTGTGCCTTGTCCAAACGCCAATTCGGCTGGCCAGAAAATAAGTTCTGTTAAGCATAGTGTGAACAGATCTCCAGCAGCATATAGGAGTATTCTTACCTTGCTGGCCCCCTCACTCCCATTTACATATTCATACATTTCTGTCCGCTCACCATTTACCACTTCGGTAGATTTGGGATACCCCAAAACCGACATAACGTGTGAGCGGGGCTGACGTCTCCCCCGAAAACGACGGCAGATTAAAACTAGAGTACGATGGCGGCTTTGGCGGTCCTCCACGAAAGGAGTGGATCGATGAAGCGGTCGAAATTCTCGGAAGAGCAGATCGTCTATGCCATCCGCCAGGCTGAAAGCGGCACCCCGATCGGCGACCTCTCCCGACAGCTCGGGGTGAGTGACGCCACCTTCTACGCCTGGAAGAAGAAGTACGCGCACCTCGGCGTGAGCGAGTTGCGGCGTCTCCGGCAGGTGGAAGAAGAAAATAGCCGGTTGAAACGGTTGGTCGCTGACCTCTCGCTTGACAAGCATATGTTGTCGGAGGCCTTGCGAAAAAAAGTCTAAGGCCCGCACGCCGTCGAGAACTGGCCGCCTGGTTTCACGAGACGTTTCAGGTCAGTTGCCTGCGGGCCTGTCGGTTGGCGCAATTCGGCCGAGCCTCCTGGTATCGACGCAGCCGCGCGAAAGATCAAACCGCGCTGCGGCTGCGCATTCGCGATCTGGCCCATGCGCGCCCGCGGTTTGGGTCTCTGCGGATCTGGGTGTTGCTGCGTCGGGAAGGCTGGCGGGTGAATCGAAAGCGCGTCCGACGACTGTACAGACTTGATGGTTTGCAACTGCGCATGCGGGTGCGGCGACGCAAGCACATCGCGCTGCACCGAGGACCGGCTCCGGTATCGGTAGGACCGACGGAGCGCTGGAGCATGGATTTCGTGCATGATACCCTGGCCGATGGCCGGCCGTTTCGGATCTTGACGGTCGTCGATAACTGGAGTCGGCATAGTCCGTTACTAGAGGTGGGATTTCGGATGTCGGGTGAGATGGTCGGCAAGGTCCTCGATCGAGCCCTGAACGGGAGGCCAGGCCCCCGCTCCATTACGGTAGATCACGGGACGGAATTCCAATCACGGGCACTCGAAGATTGGGCCTATCGGCGAAGCGTGCAACTCGACTTCATTCGGCCCGGCAAACCGGTGGAGAATGCCTTCATTGAGTCGTTTAACGGCCGACTGCGAGATGAATGTTTGAACGTGCACCAGTTCAACTCGCTCACCGAGGCCCAACACATCATCGAAGCCTGGCGGCTCGACTATAATCAACGCCGCCCGCACAGCTCGCTCGGCCACCTGACACCGAGCGAGTTTGTTGGACAACGTCAGGTCCTACAGACCGCCGAAGAAGCCGTCTGCTCTGGTTAAGAACTGTCTCCAAACGGGGCCAACGTCACTCCTCACTATTCCCCATCAGTTGGTTGCGTACCCACAAAGGGTCACGACATCTCCCAAGATGTGGCTAAAAGGTTTCTGGAGGACAGGCACGTTTAAGAGGAGATTAATGTGCTTGGCGTGTTGTGATTCAGATAGGGGACAAACGAAATCATTTTATGTGGAGATAGAATGGCTAGTTATTCCCAAAGGTGGTAAACCAGCCCACCGACCAACGTCACCGCGGCAAGTGCTCCCATCCCTAAGAGCATCACCACAATCTGCCGGATAGCCAGGTCAAACATTCGGGGCACCTCTAGCTGATAAGGAAATGTGTGATGCGTATGATCAAATCTCCTTCTCGTTGAGATTGGTATGGACTCAATTGGCTTCTACTTCAATACCCTGTTCGAGGTAGTATTTCCTCCTCACATTTCTGCTCCAATTTATTTCCGCCTTCGCAGGTCTCAGCACTTCCCTTCGACACGCTGCCCAAGGAGTTCTCCTAGTGGGTCCCTTTACCAACTCAGTGTAATTCTGGACTCTTGGATTCCTCTCCCATAGGAGAGAAAGAGAGGGCCCCCAGATGAAAAACTTCTCACACTGGCGGTTGCTTCGTTTGTCCTCCGCATGCTGAAGAAAGCATTAATGAAATCATGAGGGATGCTATTGCTGACTGGTATTTTCATAAAGTTGGTTGGACAGGCAAAACGAGCAAATAAGACAAATTCGAGAAGAGAGGAAGAGAACGAACCCCATGACAGAGGAATATAGTTCTATGTTACTTTGAGATTTGCTGAATTGTGCGTCTCTCCTTAGCATCCATCGTTTCCATCTTCGAATTAATGTTTCTGGAAGCCATGAGCACGCGCCGTAGCCTTTTCGGCGTTACAAGGATATTCCCGAGCGCGTTCTTCCTCGACAGCTTGCCGCATCCGTTCTTTCCAATATCCGCTGTTCACTTTGATGTTCGAATCGTAGAGTTCGGCACGGGCAGCAGCGAGGCGAGGGAGGGCTTTAGACAAGCACGTATGAAACGTATCGCTCATCTGGTCTAGTACGAGCTCACCCGTATCCATCAATTTAAAATGGACTCCTATGAACGCCTCTTCCAATGGTATCAACTGGACGTCAACTGGAGACCCCACCTCATTCAGGAGACGGCAGGCGAGATGGTCGGACAATGCCGCAACAAATGAGTCCTCTGCACCCTGCTGTCCAGCGCAGGAAACGCCCTGTCGGAACAGGGCTTCGATCCGAAGTACGAGCGCGTCTACAACATCAACCCGGCCGCTCAGTACAAGCCGGATAATCCATTGAATCCGGCTCAGGCCTATGCGCCTGACAACCTATTTAATCCTGTGAATCGCTACGACCCTGGCAATCCGCTCAATCCGGCGAATCAGTACAACCCCAACAATCCCTTCAACCCAGCCAACCAATATAATCCGGACAATCCACTGAACCCCGCCAATCGTTTCAATCCCAGTGTACCGTTCGAGCCCCTTAACCGCCCCTATCGATCCGATCGCTAGGTAGAGCTAATGTTGCCAGGCTTTGCCACGTATGAAGTATGTGAGAGAGACGATCCCGAACAGAATCACGATCTGGCGAAAGAGGGCCTTGGCGATCTCGACCGCGTCGGCCAAAATGTATGCGCCAGAAGAGGAGCAGTGGATCGGCCTGGGGTTAGAACTCTCGGAATCGGCATTTCATCAGATCTCGCCCACCAGGGCATGGTGGATCCCACAGGGTACACGGTAAAGTTACCTTTCACACTTCCTCGGATGTGGCCTCCGTCCCATCGACGAGGAGCGCCACGATCCGTTGCTGAATCGGCCCCCGTCGGGTGCGCGTGGCATAAGCCTTCAGCCGCGGCCTTTCCGCGACCAGTTGTGCTCTGTTGATTTGCAGCATCAATCATGATCACTGACCCCCTTCACACTAGGCCAGACTTTCAAAGCGGTTCCGCACCGCCGACGAAACCAGGCGCCTACTGGTTTCACTGTGAGACGGCATCCTATGACCGAGTTGCTGGATATACCAGAAGTCGATGAGGAAGGAGTATAAAAGTAGGAAGAGAGGGAGAATCAGACGCAAGGACGGAGTGAGGGGGTTACTGCCTCTGCGGCGATCGATGGACTAACCAACAACAGGAAGCTCAAACAGGAAACGAGTGCCCGCCAGGTACAAATTGACGCCGAGACTTACCGAAATGAGACGAGTCCAACACACTTCTACAATGTTGGTACTCTTCTTTTCCTTCCTCTTTGAGCGAACGTGAATCTGAAACACTTGTCGTTTGGTGACTTCCTCAGGAAGCAGGAGCAACATGCCACTCTCGCTGCAATCGAGCGAGAGCCCGACACCTTCTGAAAACTCCACGGTGCTGCTGTCCATAAGTTTGGTCAATTTATAGCCGCACGTGAGTTTACAGGGCACACGTGTGTCATTTCTTCGGTCTTGTTGCGTTAGCATATTCAGTGGGGATGATTGTTATAGACGGTTACATGCCTCAGGCGAGATTCTGCTCCGAGGTGGGCGAGAATTACTAACCCTCTTTCGTACGGGGGCTCGCACCCCCCCCCGCCTCCACACATGATCCCTACAATTATGAAGAATACTTCATCAAACTGGTAACCCTCTTTTGTTTTATCCCCTGGCTCTCGTCAATTCGATAATGGCTGGGCGTGCCTCGCTCGGGAGCTCACCAGTCCTGGCCTCGTGCAGTGAATGGTAAAAGTCCTCTAGATTAATCAACAGACTATGTGCCGACGGCCTCTGGAGGGCCTACCCGCCGACATATCAGAAAGGTCGGCGGACCATGTCTGCACCCCGGATTAGTATTCAGAACTTCCTCCAAGCCAGCGAGATCGTGATTCAAGACCATGGCGCTTTCACTCTGGAGGAAAGGGCCTTGTTGCAATTCATGCTATCTCGCTTGTCTCTGAAGCTATACCAGACCAAGGATCCAGATGATCCAGTCACATAACCCTCTGCCACCACCGAGTTAGAACACCTGATTCATTTCCTCTTCCAGTCCAGACATTCCTAGGTCGGGAAGCGGTATCGGTTTGCTATCATGCACCTTTGCACCCTTCCTTTCGTCGATAGCAGCATGGCCTGGCAATCCTTCATTGTGGCTAAACTGTGGCTGAACTATCGTGTCCGATGTGTTTCCATTGATGTATTACTCACCTCAGAATCGTCCATAGGTACGGAGACAGATCAGGCCCTATAGTCTCTGGGGCTGAAGCGTTTTCAAACCTCGCCCGCTCCGCCCCTCAGTTCAGAGTTGGCACTATGTTGGCCCCAGCGTCCGACTGGCCGTCTCGACGGCACTACCCTGCAACTGGTCAGCTCATGGCTCACCTCGACAGGCGATTCACCAGCCCCCTCCGAAAGTCTGGCTCCTCCCTACGTCTGACGAATTGTCCATCAGATAGTGATTGGCTTATAAAGTCACGTCCGAGTATCGCCTCCAACACGACGCAGGAAAGTGGAACGGTCATGTTGAAAAAGCTGTTCATCGTGGTTGTGCTGTCCTAGCAGATGGGAGCATACGTCTCAGCCAATGATGCTTTGTCTCTCCGCAATGAGGGAGAGATACGCTGCTATCGGGTCAGTTATGAGCGTGCCTGGGCTGTAATGGTGACCGCGATCAGAGACCAAGCCTTCACCATAGTGAGCACAAACCAGGGGCGTGGCGAGATTGTGGTAAGCAGGGCGATGTACGACCATCCAGCCGTTTGCTGGGTGGTGGGAATCTTTCTGGTCCCTATCAGACAATGGGATATCGATGGGACGCAGATTGAAATGGGATTCACACGAGCCTTGGGGATCTGTGGGGCTGCACTGGAAAACCCTGTCAGTATCCTGTACCGATCCTTCGAGACCGAGCTGAAAGGACAGGTGGAGTCGGTCAAGACATCGGTAAGCTAGTTGAGCCCCAATTCGCTTCCTTCCCCGTAACTCCCTGCAAGGTTCGCAGGAAGCACACTCGCGCTCTCGGCCATACATGCCGATCAACCCTTGTCCCTCCATTGTGGGGATAGACTGCTTCTGGGGGTCTAGGTGATACTGCGGACGCCAATAGCTCTACACTAACAGGAAAACTAATTATGTTTAAATATCTATCGCTCTACGCTGTAGCTGGGGCTATCCTCTTCTACCTCTTCTGTGTTGCGTTCAATGCCAACGCGGGAATGCCAGCTCGTTAACGGTGGGACCACCACGACTGTGGACAAACCGAACCTGAGTCATTCCAGCACCTCCATAAGCAACCGCTGTGCGTGCTAACCAGAAGGAGATTTGGATGAATTCCAGGACGAAGAATATACTTTTCTGGGTCGTCGTTGGCCTCTTCATGATTGTGTTATTTAACCTGCTTAGTGTGCCGCGTCATGAGCTCGAGGAAGAAGTGATCTTCAGTGAGTTTATGACGAAACTCGACAAAGGAGAACTCGAACGTGTCATTATCGAGTCCAGCCACATCAGCGCCATCATGAAGGACAAGACCCGTATTCGGACCTACTCAGTGGAGGATCCTGAACTGGTGCAG
>Ga0207701_10005285_pt1 | contig 12992 bp, 9 predicted proteins | sample KBSSwiSSwithPhiX_FD_184294 | JGI IMG/M metagenome (GOLD analysis project Ga0207701, IMG submission 184294) | Switchgrass rhizosphere bulk soil microbial communities from Kellogg Biological Station, Michigan, USA, with PhiX - S5 (SPAdes) (version 2) | ecosystem: Environmental > Terrestrial > Soil...
GGAGGAACGCATCCAGGCCCGTCGGCTTCTGTGCGCGCATGCCCTTCACCAGCGTCCGCGCGATCGATGTCGCTTCCTTCAACTGTGCTGCATTGAGTCTTGCCTGCCGGACACGCTCGGACGCGACACCTTCCTCTTCCGGACGATAGGCAAGCCGGACCTGCTGACGGTCGATGGTGACGGCGGGCGCGGCCGCCGTTTCAACTAACCGATTTGCCCGTGGCAATGCTTGTACTTCTTGCCAGATCCGCACGGGCACGGAGCGTTGCGGCTGATTGATGCAGTTGCAGTATCCGCACCGCCCTGCGTCCCCGGAAAATCCGGTTGCGGGATGGAAAGCGGCGGCACGTTTGACAGGATCGCGCCGGTCGCCGCGTCGACATCCGCGGTGTCATCATCCCCTGAGAAGGGATCGATGTGCTGCGTGATGAAATCGGGCAACGGCGGGGGCGGTGCAGTTTCGAACTGGATATTCACCCGCATCAGCATACGCGTCACTTCCTCGCGGATTGACACGAGCAGTCGCTCGAACAGCAGGAAGGCTTCCTGCTTATATTCGTCGATTGGCTTCTTCTGCGCGTAGCTCCGAAGGTGAATGACCTGCCGAAGCGCATCGAGCGTGGCCAGGTGGTCCTTCCAGTGATGGTCTAGGGTCTGGATCAGGATCTGCTTCTCGACGTCGACCCAGCGGTCCTGATCAACGTCCTTGAGCTTCTCCGCCATATGCTCGTCGGCGAGATTCTGAAGGCGATCGGCGAGCGTCTCCTGCTCGACCGCTTCTTCCTCCAGCCATTCCTCGACCGGCGGCTGCAGCCCGAACACTGCGTCGATGCTGTCCTTGAGACCCTGCATGTCCCACTGCTCCGGATAGGTGCCGGGCGGGCAGTGCGCCATTATGATCGATGCGGACGTCTCGGCGCGCATTTCGTCAATGAGGTCGCTAACGCTTTCCGCGTCCATGATGTCCGCGCGCTGCTCGTAGATGACCTTGCGCTGGTCGTTCATGACGTCGTCGAATTCGACGACCTGCTTGCGGATGTCGTAGTTGCGAGCCTCCACCTTCTTCTGGGCGGTCTCGATGGCCTTCGAGATCCAGGGGCTGACGATTGCCTCGCCGTCTTCCAAATTCTTGTTCATCAGCCGAGCGAACATCGTCTGTGGGCCGAAGATCCTGAGAAGGTCGTCATCGAGGCTCAGGTAAAATTTCGAAAGACCGGGATCTCCCTGGCGTCCAGAACGCCCGCGCAGCTGGTTATCGATGCGACGGCTCTCGTGCCGCTCCGTTCCAAGAACGTAGAGGCCGCCGGCCTCGAGCACGCGCTGCTTCTCTGCGGTAATCTCCGCGCGGATCTTCTCGGCCTGCGCTTCATATTCAGGAGTGCCGGCGACGAGATCGGGGAACTCGTCCAGCATCCGGAATTCGAGATTGCCGCCCAGCTGAATGTCGGTTCCGCGACCGGCCATGTTCGTCGCGATCGTGACCGCTCCGATGCGGCCTGCCTGGGCGACGATGTGCGCTTCTTGCTCGTGGAACCGGGCATTCAGGACGGAATGCTTGATGCCTTCCTTCTCGAGATATTCGGAAAGCATCTCCGATTTCTCGATTGAAACGGTTCCGACGAGCGCCGGCTGCCCCGCTTCCTGCTTCTCCTTGAGCTCCTTGGCAATCGCGGAGAACTTATCGGTGATGTTCTTGTAGAACTGGTCGTCCTCGTCGACGCGGAGCACCGGCACGTTCGTCGGGATCGCCACGACGTTCATCTTGTATATGTCGAAGAACTCCGGTGCCTCGGTCATTGCCGTGCCCGTCATCCCCGACAGCTTCGGGTACATCCGGAAGTAGTTCTGGAAGGTGATCGACGCGAGAGTCTGATTCTCGGGCTCGATGAACACGCCTTCCTTGGCTTCCACGGCCTGGTGGAGGCCATCCGACCAGCGCCGCCCGTCCATCATCCGGCCCGTGAATTCGTCGATGATGACGACCTTCCCGTCCTTGACGATGTAGTCGATGTCCTTCTTGAACATCACATTGGCTTTAAGCGCCTGGTTCAGGTGGTGGACGACCTGGGTGTTGACGATGTCGTAGAGGTTGCGGCCTTCGATCAGGCCCGCCTCCTCAAGCATCCGTTCGGCCTTCTCCGTGCCATCCTCGGTCAGGACGACAGAGCGCTGCTTCTCGTCCTTCTCGTAATCTTCCTTGCCGAAGCTCTTCACGATCTTGTCGACGGAGACATAGAGTTCCGACTTGTCGTCAGTCGGGCCCGAGATGATGAGCGGCGTGCGCGCCTCGTCGATCAGGATCGAGTCCACCTCGTCTACGATCGCGAAATTGAAGGGGCGCTGGACCATCTGCTGGCGCGTGAACTTCATGTTGTCGCGCAGGTAGTCGAAGCCGAACTCGTTGTTCGTTCCGTAGGTGATGTCCGCCGCGTAGGCTTCGCGCCGCTCCTCGTCCGTCAGGTTTGGGACGATCACGCCCACCGACATGCCAAGGAAATTGTAGATCTGGCCCATCCAGTCGGCGTCGCGGCGGGCGAGATAGTCGTTCACCGTGACGACGTGCACGCCCTTGCCCGCGAGCGCGTTCAGGTAGACGGCAAGCGTGGCGACCAGCGTCTTGCCTTCGCCCGTCTTCATCTCGGCGATCTCGCCGCGATGGAGCGCGATTCCACCGATCAGCTGCACATCATAGTGGCGCTGGCCGAGGGTGCGCTTTGCCGCTTCGCGGACCGTCGCGAAGGCTTCCGGAAGCACGTCATCGAGGCTTTGGCCGTTTGCCAGCCGCTCTTTGAAGACATCCGTCTGGCCGCGAAGCTCCTCGTCGGTAAGCGCCTCGATCGTCGCCTCGTAGGCATTTACGGCGTCGACATATTTCCCGAGGCTACGGACGTAGCGGTCGTTTGCCGATCCGAAGACGCGTTTGGCCAGTGCGGCGATCATGGAATTCCCTTAGATGCTCGAGGCGCTACGGCGGAACCGGCGACCTGCCTCGCCCGCGCGCGGGCGTTGCGGCGGCGATGTAGGAACGGCGCTGAGGTTAGTCAAACGGAGACGATCATGGGTCTGGCCGGCGGGTGTCTTTGCGGAATCGTCAGATACGAGCTGAAAAGTGAACCGTTCGACTGCGGCTATTGCCACTGCCGGACCTGTCAGCTCAACAGCGGCGCTCCGGCGATGGTGTTCGCGAGCGTCGCTGACGGGGATCTGGTCTGGACGAAAGGCGCCGAGAAGGTCGGTTCCGTAGCTTCGTCCAGCTTCGGCCATCGCGAATTCTGCACGCAGTGCGGGACGCCTTTCCTGATGAAGGTCGACCACCAGCCGGAAACGGTCGACTTCAGCGTCGCCACGCTTGACGACCCTGAGGCGATCGCCCCCGGATTCCACATTTTCTGGGAAAGCAGGATCGGATGGTTCGAGCCAAAGGACCAGCTTCCGCGGCACGACAAGTTCAGGCCGGACACGCGCGGCTTGGAGGGCACCGAGCCTCCCGAGTGAATTCGGCCTAGCCGGCCTGCGACTGGCTCGCGGTGTCGAGATTGCTCTCGAGCCACTGCTGGATCTGGCTGCGCGGCGCGGCGCCGACCTTCTGCGCGACCGGCTGCCCGCCCTTGAAGAGCAGCATGGTCGGGATCCCGCGCACTCCATAGCGTGCCGGAATGTCGGGATTCTCATCGATATTCAGCTTGGCAACGGTGACCTTGTCGCCGAGATCGTTCGAGATTTCCTCGAGCGCCGGCGCGATCATCCGGCATGGGCCGCACCATTCCGCCCAGAAGTCCACGAGGACCGGTCCCGATGCGCCCAGGACATCGGTTGCGAAATTCTGGTCGGTCACGGTCTTCGTTGCCATCGCCACGGTCTCCTTCGAATCGTTAACGTCCATATGGGCAGCCGGTGGGCCGCTCTCAACTCCCGACGGTGAAGAATTGCGCGTTCGCCGTGTAAAGAAGCGCCGCTTCAATGTCCCGCTTTGGGAAGATCACGGCAAGTGCCTGCGAATAGGCCTGCATCTGCAGCCGGTGCGATGCGGGAATATCCGCGTCGCGCTCAGGGGCGCGGCCAGTCTTGTAATCCACCACCAGGATTCGGTTCGGCTCGACGAGTAGGCGGTCGACCGTGCCGGCGATGACCCGGCCATCCGGAAGGGCCGCCGCGATTGGAGCCTCGGCCAGCGATCCCGAGCCGAAGAGCGCGGAAAAGCGCGTGTCGGTAATCAGTTCGCAAACGGTGCCCGCAATTTCTTCGCGAAGTGCAGCATCCGCGATGCCCGCGGATCGCTGGAGCCAGTGTAGTGCAGCTCCCCTCCGCTGCTCCGCCGGCACAGGCGGCAAGCGCTCCAGAAGCGCGTGAATCAGCACTCCCCGCTCGGCCGCCGCCTTCATTTGCGGAGATGGAGACGGGGAGGTTTCCCGATCCTCCGCCAGCGCCGACGGAGCAAGGGGGCGTGGTGGCCTCGCTTCCGGCGGAGCGGGTTCGGTTGCCCAATCCGGCAATCCGATCTTCGCCACATCATCCCTCTTGCCCGGACGCGCGGCCACTGCAGTTTCATCCCCGTAGGCGAGCACGGTTTCGTCCTCGGAAGGAGCGGCGCCTACCGCCAGCAATCCGTTCTGGACCGCCCGGTGCCAGCAATTCTCCGGCCGCGCATCGGAACCGTCCTTCCTGGGTTTCGGCGCGACGCCCGTGACGATCAGCCGATCGGCGGCCCTCGTCAGCGCCACGTAAAGAAGGCGCCAATGCTCCTCGAGATCGCGCTTCTCCTCCGCTGCCATCATCCTTTCGAAGGGTTCGCGGCGCTCCTCCTTCTTTGGCCTGAGCAGCGGCGCCTTTCCGAAACCAGGTATGTCGAAATCGAGCGATAGCGGCGTCCGGCCCAACTTTGCCGGATCGGCGGTGGCATCGGCAAGGATGACCAGCGGCGCCTGCAATCCCTTTGCCCCGTGCACCGTCATCACGCGCACTTCGTTGGCCGGCGCTCCCGGATCACGCTGTACGTCCACCTCTCCGCGAGAGAACCAGGCGAGGAACCGGTCAAGCGATCCCGCCTCGTCGCGCTCGAACTCGATCGCGCTGTTCATCAGCTCGTCGATGGCATCCCGCGAAGCCATCCCGAGGCGGCCATAGAGCTTTCGACGTCCCTGCATCGGCCCCGAAAGGATTGTTTCCAGGAAACGCGACGGCGGCGTAAAGTCCGCGATGGCAAGCAGGTCGGACAGAGCCGACTGCGCTTCAACAAACAAAGCGCTTTCCGTCGACCGTCGGCGAAGCTCCCGCCACAACCCACCTTCCCGCCCGAACGCGAGGTCGCGCAATTGGTCCTGGTCCCATCCGATCAAGGGCGAGACCAGCAAGTTGGCGAGGCTGAGATCGTCATTGGGCTGCACTGCAAACCGAACGGCCGCCAGCAGGTCCTGCACCGCAATCGGATCGTGAAGATGGATGCGGTCGACGCCGGCGACAGGAACGCCATTCGCGAACAGCCGGGCGACGATGAGCGACGCCAGCTCACCGCGGCTCCTGACGAGCACCAGGATATCGCCTGGCGTCAGCTTTCGCTGGGTCGATCCGAGCACCGGCGCGTGTTCGACCAGATTGGCGATCCGGGTTGCCAGTGCGTCCGCATAGAGCCGGTCGCGAACCTCCACCCAGCGTTCTTCCCCCTCGTCCGAATCCTCGTCGGCCTCTTCGATCGCAAAGGGTTTCCACAGCTCGACCTTCCCGGGCCGCGACAAATGATGGGCGACATGTCGGTCGGGTGGTCGAGCGAGCCCAAGCGCTTCGTGCCCGAGTTCGCGGATCACCGAGTCGACGACATCCAGGATCGGTTGCGCCGACCGGAAGCTCGCTCCGATCGAAAGGTCGCGGAATTCGAGCGCGTGCTGGTCTTCGGGATCGAGTTCCCGCTCGGAGCGAAGAAGGTCCTCCGCCATCAAGCGATATTTGCTGCGCGCGCTCTCGAACTGGGCGGGGTCGGTCCCCTGGAACGCGTAAATTGACTGCTTGAAGTCGCCGACCATGAACAAGGTGCGCCAGCGCAAATCCGCTTCGCTCGCGCCGGTGAAAAACTCCTCCACCAGTCGGTCGATGATTTCCCACTGGGCCGCATTCGTATCCTGCGCTTCATCCACAAGGATGTGATCGACCTGACGGTCAAGCTTGTAGCGGACCCATTCGCCCATGCCGGGCGTACGGAGCAGCCTTCGGGTCCAGTCGATGAGGTCGTTGAAGTCGGCCACACCAGCGCTACGCTTGGCACGTGTGTAGGCGGAGGCGAATGCCTGTCCCGCCCTCAGCCCCGCCGCCATGTCCCCCGCCAGCCTCGCTCCGGTCTGGATCGCAAGGAGCTCACCGATGCATTCGGCCAGCGCATCGGTATGCGCCTCGTAATCTGGGTCCAGCTTGACCTGCCCCGGCCTCGCCTTCCGGCGTTCGTTTGACCTGGTGAAAACCAGCAGAGCCAGGTCCGGCAACGTCGCCGCGCGCTGGTCCGTCGGGAGAGCAAGCCAACGCTCGATGCGCTGGACCTGCTCGCGGCCCTCCTTGGTGTCCCAGGCACGATTGGCGTCGGCTACAGCGCGAAGCAGGTCGCAGTCGAAACCGTTATCGGCGCACCGCCCAGCGAGAAAATCTGCAACAGACGCCTCGGGCAGCCGCATTAGCCGCCGAACGAGCGGCTCGATGGTTTCGGGCGCGCCAAACGCTTCCAGCGCCTCGTGGCGGCTCGCACAAGCTCGAAGATAGTCCACCGCCCCAAATTCGCCGAGACGGCGGCTAAGACACTGGAGGTCGGCGATCAGCCCGTCATTGCCCGCGGATTCGGCATCGGCAACGAGGTCCGCGAGCGTGCGCCTGACAAGCTCCTGCTCTGCCCTTCCCTCGATCGGTGCGAATCCCGGTGTGACCTGCGCTTCTGCCGGGAAAGCGGCGAGAAGCGACTGGGCGAAGGCGTGGATGGTCTGGATCTTGAGGCCGCCGGGACAATCGAGGACCCGGGCGAACAATTGCCGGGCGCGCCGGACGGTCTGGGGATCGGTCGATTCGCCGAGCGCGAACAGTTCCTTCTTGAGCACCTTGTCCGGAAGCCGGACCCAGGCGGCCAGACGGGCGCCGATGCGGTTCGCCATCTCTGCCGCGGCGGCTTTCGTGAAGGTGAGGCAAATCAGGGATTCGGGGCGTGCACCTTGAACCAGGAGCCTCAGAACCCGCGCCGTGAGCACCTCGGTCTTGCCGGTTCCCGCTGACGCGGAAAGCGATGCATGCGCCTGCGGGTCGGCGGCTTTAGCCTGCTCGCCTTCAAGCGTCGGCATCGGCCGGAAGCGCGCGCTCATGCTTCCAAAGCTTTCCCGATGCCCATAGATAGAGGCTCATGAGCGAGAGAGACGAAAGAGCGGACGAGGAACGCCGCGCGAAGTTCAGGAAGGCCGGCTTTGCCGTCGGGATCGGATCGGCCGCGATCGTCGCGGCCCTGCTCTACGCCTCCAAAGCGAAGAAGAAGCCCCGCATCTAGGCTCATTTGCGTCCGTACCATTCTTCCAGCCGCATCAGCTGGTCGTAATCGCCGTATGGCGCGTAAGCAGGGTTGAGCTTGGCCGTGAACGGCTCACTCCCCGTCAGCCATTTTTCGGCCGCTCTGGCGAAGTTGCCATAGGCGTGACCCAGGAATTCTTCGGCCGTCATGTCCTTGGTAGGGAGGACTGGGTTCTTCTCGAGGAAACGCCGCGCCAGCGACCAATATTCAAAGCCCTCAGGGTCGCCGCTGACGCCTTCCATGCCCCCTGCCCGCGCAATCAGGCCGAGAAGGCCCAACTGTAGCGCAAATCCTTTCGCCACTGCTTTGGGTGATGGCGGCGAACCGGTCTTGTAATCGATGATCACGAGGCCGCCGTCGGCAAGGCGATCGACACGGTCCGCGCGGCCCTGCACAATGACACCGGCCAAAGGCGCCTCTCCCGTAACCTCAGCGACCAGCGGACGCCGGCCCGACTCTCGATTCGCGCGCTCCATTTCCGCAAGCACGTCGATCGCCTCCAGCAGGCGGGGTCCCCAGAGTGCACGAAGCATCGGGTGGATGGTCTCGTCCGCAAGCAGGGCTTCGGCGCGCGGCCGAAGTCTGTCGGGGTCGCATTCGTCTTCGCGAAGCCAATGCTCGAAGACTTCGTGGACAGCGCTGCCCTTCCATCGCGCGGTGTGGTCGGCGTCGACGGGGTCCAGCTCGCGGAGTTTCAGGATGGCCTGCGCGTAAAAGGCAAACGGGTCCGCCTGCAGCCTGTCGACGGCGGTCACCGAGATACGGATTGGACGCTGCTCCGGCGGTGGCGAAGGTTGGGGGCGACCGACGGGATGCGGCATTCCGGGATCGTCGAGCGCGGCGGTCATTCGTTCGAGCCTGAGGTCGCGCGGCAGACCGCCACTGATCGCATCGAGCCGCAGCCAGAAGCGCGATGCGATGGTTGGCGATCGTCCGTCGCGCTTTGCCCGGGTGATAAGCACGTTGCGGGCGCCGAGCCCGCTAACGAAATCGTGAGCGGAAAGTCCGATCCGATACTCCAGGCCGGGAAGCCCGAGGTTGGCCCGGATCTTCGGAGCGAGCCAGGGATCGGGAGCTGGCAACGCCGGCCAGGTCCCCTCGTTTAGGCCTCCAAGGATCATCAGGTCGGCCTGCTGAAGCCTGGCTTCGAGTAAGCCCCAGATAAAGACCCGGGGATGATCTCCATAGGCCGGGCGAATGCTTCGGCTTGCAAGCAACTGTCCCAGCAGCGCGACCGTATCTTCGGGGACGACGGCAAGGTGCTTTGCCTCGTCCGACGCCTCGAGCTCCGCCAGCAACTCCGCGGCCATTCGCCCGTCCTGGCCCCGCCAGCCGCGGTCGCCCGCAAGGCTCTCCGCCGCCCGCACAATCACCTTCACCAGGTCCGCGAGATTTTCCGGCTTGGCCGCTTCACTCAGCGGTTCGAGCACGGCCCGAACGCGCTTCCATGCAGCAAGGCAGCCATGACAGCTCCGCTCTCTGTCCCGCGTCTCGAAATGCCGATCGAGACCCGGAAGGCCGGATGCCGGCCGGGGCCCGCGAAGGGCAAGGTCCAACAATCGGACATCGTCGAGCCACTTCACCCTTGCCTCGTCGTTGCCGCCGACGAGCGGATGCTTGAGCAGGGCGAGGAGCGGTACCGGCGCCAGGTCTTCCGCAAGTGTGGACGCGATAGCAAGGAGCAAGGTCCCGGGCGGAAGCTCGGACAGCGCCTTGCCCGCGCTATCGTCAGCCGCGATCCCCCACCGCGCAAGCAATGCGGATAGTCTTCGCGCCAGCCCGCGATCAGGAGTGACCAGTGCGACGGTCCGCTCCGGCGTTTCGAGCGCCTCTCGAATGGCAAGAGCGATTGCCTGCGCTTCTGCTGCGGGGTCGGGAAGCACTGCCTTCCGTATTCCGCTCAAGCGGCGTTCAGCGGGTTTCAGAGCGCTCCATTTGTCGGAAAACTGGGCAGACGCGAAGGCGTTGACGAGCGCACGCGTACGCATTGGACTGGACGCCGCCGCGCCAACGCGACGCCAGAGCCGCACCTCATCACGCCCCACTCCCATTTGGTCGAGAACCAGCTTCAAATGATATTGGGGATGCGATTCCTCGCCCCGGCCGCGGTCGTCAGGACCGAGCGCCGCCCATTCCTCTTCCGGAAACGTCCCCTTGAGCGCGAGACCCGGAAGGACGACCAGCCCTTCCGGCATGGACGCCACGCTCCTGAGGACCGCGGCAATGGCCGGAGCGGCGGTCGTGATGCCGGCTGCGACCGTGAATCCCGTCGGCGGCTCGACCGTCCACCTTTTTGCCAGCCGCCCGAGAAGCAGATTGCGGCGCTGCGCCAGATCCACCCGATCGAGGTCTGCGAGCCGCCGCGGCCATTGCTCGACAATTGCCTGGAGACGGTCGAGCGAGATCTGCCAGTGGCCTGCAAGCTCCGGCGCGTCCGCGGCCGCATCCGCAAGTTCGTGCGGATCGATCTCTTCGATAAGCAGGGAGTCAAGCGTGCGCGCAAGCTCGCCTGCCATCCGGAGTGCCTCGACGGCGCTTTGCCCCTCAACGCGTGCCATTTGCGCAAGTGCAAGAAGCCTCGCTATCGGATCGATGGCGGCTGGTGCGGGGTCGCTCGAGTCAGCCGGATCGAGAGCTCCGCCGACCCGCTCCTCGAGTTCGGGATCTCCGATGGGAATGAGCCGCGGGAGCACAAGGCCGGATCCGCTAGCCCGGACGAATGCGTCGGTTACGCTCCTCACCGCGCGATTGTTCGGGAGCAGGATGCGCCCGCTGGCAAGGGTCAGCGGCCCACGTCCATAGCGTGCGATCAGGCCGGCAACGAGGGAGTCCGCGAAGGAGCGATTGGTCGGGATCGTGAAGACCGCCGGCCGCATGGCGTCCTGGCGAGCGGCCTCAGGCATCCTCCAAGATGAGCTCCGTCGCCTTTATCGATTGCGGAGTGCCGACATCGAACCAAAGCCCTTGGTGGACCGCTCCGAAGCAGCGGCCTTGTTCGATCGCGCGATCCCAGAGGAGGTTGGTCGAAAAAGGCCCATCCGGGGCGCCATCGAGCAGCCGCTTCGAGACCATCTGGATGCCGGTGTAAACGAAGGGCGCCACGTGCGACCTGCTCCGGCGTCGCAACCGGCCTTGGCGATCCATGTGGAAGTCGCCGCGGCCGCCATGGTTGGCTGCTCGTGCGTGGGGCACGAGCAACAGCAGCGCATCCATCTTCTCGCCATTCCAGTGCGAGGCCAGAAGCTTGAGCGTGTCGGCGGGGCCATCGACCCACAGATTGTCGCTGTTGACGACCAGGAAAGGGTCGGCGTCGATCAGCGGCGCGGCCTTGACCATTCCGCCACCGGTTTCGAGGAGCAGGCCGCGCTCGTCGGAGAATTTGATGTCCAACCCGTGAGCGTTCTTCTTGAGGTGCGCTTCAACGGCGTCAGCAAGATAATGGACGTTGACGACCGCCCTCTCGACGCCGGCGGCGCGCAGCCGCTGCATCAGATGATCGAGAAGCGCCTGGCCGGCGACTTCGATCAGCGGCTTGGGGCGCGTTGCCGTTAGGGGCCGCATCCGCTTCCCCAGGCCTGCGGCCAGCACCATCGCCGTCTTCGGGACTTCCGTTGCGATCTCGGCCTTCAGCCGGAGGGCCTGGTTGACGCGCTTCATGCCGCCTCAGCCCAAGGTGCAGCGCGGTGCTCCGGTGCGATGTTCAGATCGAACCAGCGCCGGACGGGTCCGAGCTCGGGCCTGGCGAGGTCGCGCTCGAGAAGGCCCCACATGCGCGGCTGGAAGGCCGTGTAATGGGGCTTGTTGTCGCGCTTCCACAGGCGGGTGAAGACGCCGAGGATTCGGGTGTTGCGCTGGGCCGCGAGAACCCAATAGGCGCGCTCGAACTGTCGGGCATCACCCGTCGCGGCAACGTAGCGATCGATCATCGCTCGCTCGATATCCTCGGGAACGTCGCGCCTCGCGTCCTCGAGCACCGACGCCAGGTCATAGGCCGGGTGGCCGACCAGCGCGTCCTGGAAATCGAGTAGACCGAAATGGCGGACTCCTTCTCGTCCACGAACCAGCATCACGTTCTCGGCATGATAATCGCGCAAGACCGTGACAGGCCCGAGACCGTCATTGGCGACAGGCTCGAGAACTTCGGACCAAGCGGAGCGATAGCCGTCGACGTCCACCGAGAGATTGAGCGCCGGGCAATACCAGTCGGTGAACAGCGACAGCTCCTCGATCCACTGGTCGAGGCCATGCGGCGGCAGGCCGTCCATCGGTGGGTGTTGATGGAGGTGGACCAGCACGTCCGTGGCGAGGGCATAGAGCTCGACCTCGCGCGATGGGTCGCTGTCCAGCATCTCGCGAAGCCGCCAATCGCCGAAATCGCCGAGTAGCAAGAGCCCGTGCTCGATGTCGCGAGCGAGGATCTCCGGAGCGCTAAGCCCGACCGAATGAAGCCATTCGGCAACCGCAACGAACGGGCGAACATCTTCGTGCGCCGGAGGTGCGTCCATGAGGACCGCCGAACGGGCGCCGTCGGTTACCCGGAAATAGCGACGGAAGGAGGCATCGCCTGCCAGCGGCTCAACCCGCGCCCCTGCCCATCCGCTTCGGGCAAGAAATTCATGCACTTCGGCAGCCGGAATCATCGGAGGGGCCATCTCCCCTGCCATGCCGGAGGCACGACCGCTGTCAAGCGCCGAGCGCCGCCCTGATCGAATTCAAGCGCTAGCCGAAGCGCATCGGCCCAGCCGCCGCCCCCTGCCCGCTCGGGCCACTCAACGAGAAGCACAGAATCCGCCGCCGAATCGAGACCCAGCTCTTCAAGCTCCGACTCACTTTCGACCCGGAACAGGTCGACGTGCCATACAGGCGGATTCAGCTCCTCATAGGGCTGGACGATCGCGAAGGTCGGACTTGGAACATCGCCGGAGTGGCCGAGCGCGCGCATGACCGCGCGGGCGAGCGCCGTCTTCCCAACCCCCAGCGGTCCCGAAAGCGTGACGACGTCGCCTGCCCGCAGGACGGCGGCCAATCGACGCCCGACATCCTCCGTTGCCGGTTCGTCGCGAAGGATCATTGGGGAGCGCGGGGGATGGTCAGGGTTACGGTCGTCCCCTTCCCCTTGGACGAAACGAGATCGATCTTCCCGCCATGCGCTTCCACGAACTGCCGCGCGAGCGGAAGGCCGAGGCCGAGAGCAGCCTCGCCGCGGGATGGGTCATGGCTCACGCGATCGAAGCGGTTGAACACTCGCGGGAGGTCCTTCTTCGAAATTCCCGGGCCATTGTCGCTGATCTGAACGAAGGCGTGATCGTCCTCGCCCCAGCATTTGAGCGATATCTTGGCCCCCCGCTCGGTGTAGCCAGACGCATTCTCCAGAAGGTGCTCGATCGATTCGCGCAGCCGCCGGGCATCGCCGACCACGGTTCCCGCGCTTTCGGAGATTTCGGTGACGAGCTTTTGCCCCTTC
>Ga0207701_10005288_pt1 | contig 12990 bp, 12 predicted proteins | sample KBSSwiSSwithPhiX_FD_184294 | JGI IMG/M metagenome (GOLD analysis project Ga0207701, IMG submission 184294) | Switchgrass rhizosphere bulk soil microbial communities from Kellogg Biological Station, Michigan, USA, with PhiX - S5 (SPAdes) (version 2) | ecosystem: Environmental > Terrestrial >...
CGCATTCACACTCAGCAGCCTTTCACGAGTGCGTCCACGAGATCGCCGCGGCGGCCGGTCGTGGTCACGTTCAGCTGGATTTCGCCGGTCGAGCCGCTGCCCGCGCGCCGAAACTGAGCGGTCGCGTACGTGACACCGTTCTTCACCCGAACGATCGTCTCCGCTCCGCCGTCCCGCTGCACGGCGACTTCCGACGCGAGCGCACTGCTATGGTCTTCCGCGTTGCGGCCGAAGCAGCGTGCCGCCTGTTCGGGCGGCAACTGGAAACGTCGCACTTCCCGTGCTCCGCCGGAGGACGCCTCGCGCGAGGTGAAAGGCGCGCATGCCGCAACGATCGCAACGGCAAGTAACGGCCCCGCGAGCCGAAGGTTTCTAACTATAGACCGGTTTCTCATGACGCAGTAACGTAGTCCCCGAGAGGCTGAAGATGCAACGCCCGTTAGCAACTACGATGCCGTCAAAGGGGGGTGGAGGATGAAGATGAGTCTGAAATACCGCGCGCTCGCATGTGCGGCGTTCCTGTCGTGCACCGGAGCCGTGGTCGCGCAGAGCACGCCCGTTCCCGTGGTGAAGGAGGGCACAACCGTCAAGATTTCCGAGCACGTCTACGTCATTCCGGATGGTCACGTGCCCATGGTGCCCAATGTCGGATTCGTGGTGGGCAGCAAGGCAACGCTGGTGATCGATCCGGGGATGGGACGGCGCAGCGGCGAAGTCGTCCTGCGCGAGCTTGCAAAGGTGAGCAAGAACACGGAGGTGTTCGTTACGAATACGCACTTCCACCCGGAACACACCACCGGGGACGTTGCGTTTCCGCAAAGCGTGAAGATCGTGAGGGCGGCCGCCGTACAGCAGGACATTGACGAGATGGGAATGAAATGGGTGGACACGTTCCGCAAGCGCTCGCCTGCAATAGACGACCTCCTGAAGGACGCGACATTCCGCAAGCCGACACAAACATTCGACAAGACGACAACGCTCGACCTGGGCGGCGTCCGGGTTCAGATGACGTGGCTCGGTCCGGGGCACACGCGCGGCGACACGGTCTTTTTCGTGGAAGGCGATCAGGTACTTTTCTCCGGCGACCTCGCGATGCGCGACATCTTTCCCGCCTTCTCGACGCCACAGTCGAGCGCCCGTGTGTGGCTGGCAAGCCTCGACCTGCTGGATAAGCTCGGCGCGAAACGTGTGGTTCCGTCTCATGGAGATATCACCGATGCGTCCGTGATATCGGCATACCGCGACTTCATCCGCGCCTTGCAGTCACGCGTGATGGCGCTGAAGGCGGAGGGCAAGAGCGCGGACGAAACGGCCAAGATCGCCACCGACGAATTCACGCCCAAGTATGCGAAATGGGACCAGCCGGTCCGCATTCAGGCTGCGGCGCGCGCCATATACGACGAGAAGCCTCAGAACTGATGAATCAGGGGCGCGCGAAGCGGCCTACATGACCAGTTCGACGAGATAGGGGCCGCGGCGCGCGAATCCGCGCTGAAGCTGATCGGCCAGCCCTTCGAGCGTTGTCGCGCGGCCGGCTTCCACGCCGTGTCCGTGGGCGAGCGAAACCCAGTCGAGCGCGGGGCGGTCGAGCGTCAGCATGTCGGTCGCGCGCTGACCGGGTGTGCCGGCGCCCATGTTCGCAAGCTCCGAGCGCAGGATCTGATAGGACCGGTTCGCGAAAACGAGCACCGTCACGTCGAGATTCTCGCGCGCCATCGTCCACAGCGCCTGCACGGTATACATGCCGCTGCCATCGCTCTCCAGCGCAACGACCTTCCGGTCCGGAGCGGCAACGGCGGCGCCGGTCGCAATCGGTAAACCCCAGCCGATCGAGCCGCCCATGATGCTGAGCCAGTCATAGGGCCGTGCGGCGCCCATGACGCTGCTGAAGTTGCGGCCCGTCGTGACCGACTCGTCGGTGACGATCGCGTTCTCCGGCAGGAGCGCGGCAACGACGGCGGCGATGCCTTCCGGCGTGACTTTCCCGGTCGGAAGTGCGGCCGACCCGCGTTCTCCGATGTAGGCGGGCGGCGTCCGCGACGCGCCCACTGCATCCGCGAGGGCTTCCAGCGCATGCTCGAGATCCTGCTCGACGGAAGCAAGGCCTGTAACCCGGGACTCGGGGGAGACGAGCACGCTCGGCTTGTTCGGATACGCGAAAAACGCGACAGGGGGACGCGCGCCTGCCAGCACGAGCTGCCGGACGTCTTTCAATGTCGCAACTGCCTGATCCACGGGATAGGGCAACCGGCGCACGTGCACGCGACCGGCACCGCCTTCCATGCGCGCGTTGTTGAATTCCGACATCAACTGGCAGCCCGTTTTCGCGGCGATGCGGCCTGCATACTCCAGCGCCTTACCGCGTAGCGCGGCGCCGCCGAGGAGCAGCATCGCGGGCTCGCCCGTTCGCAGTGCGTGGGCAGCGGCTTCCACCGCACTGGCCGAGACCTTCTCTCGGCCGGGCGCGGGCTCGGCTTCAGCGACGCCGTCCGCTTCGTTCCATGCCGTATCGGCGGGTGCGATCAATGTCGCGATTCCGCCGGGTGGCGTGCGTGCTGCGTGAATCGCACGCGCGCACTGGCGGGCGAGACTCTTCGCATCAGCCGCCGTTTCGACCCAATCCGAGACGGGGCGCGCGATGCCTGCGATATCCGCCGTGAGCGGCGCGTTGTGCTGGAGGTGATTTGTGGCGTGCTCGCCCACGATGTTGACGATGCCCGAACGCGCTTTCTTCGCGTTGTGCAGGTTGGCGACGCCATTGCCCAGTCCGGGACCGAGATGCAGCAACGTCGAAGCCGGCTTGCCGGTCATGCGGTAGTAACCGTCGGCCGCGCCGGTCACGACGCCTTCGAACATGCCCAGCACGCAGCGCATGCCTTCGACCTTGTCGAGCGCGGCCACGAAATGCATTTCCGACGTTCCCGGATTCGTAAAGCACACCTCCACGCCGTTGGCGACCAGCGTGCGCACGAGACTTTCAGCACCGTTCATGGATACTCCGCCGCATCGAAAGCACACATTATGCAGTGGGTGAGAGGTGGTTGGCTTGGGCGCGCACTCGCGCGAAAATCCGGCCGAGAGTCAGCCCTCAGGTACTTCGGGCGCGTTTCCCTATCGAGTGAGATCCTGTGCGATGAAAATGGTCAGGCTGCCGGCGGGTGAGGAGATCCCCGCTTTCGGAATCGGAACGTGGCGAATGGGCGAAAAGCGCTCGCTGCGCGAACGCGAGATCGCCGCGATCAAACTCGGCGTCGATCTGGGCGTGAGATTGATCGACACCGCGGAAATGTACGGCGAAGGCGTAGCCGAGTCGCTCGTTGCGGAAGCCATCGCAGGCCGCCGCGACGATATTTTCCTGGTGAGCAAGGTGTATCCGCACAATGCGTCCCGACGCGGTGCGGTCGCCGCGTGCGAGCGCAGTCTGCAACGCTTGCGCACCGATCGCATCGATCTCTATCTTCTGCATTGGCGAGGGAGTGCACCTCTCGAAGAAACGGTTGCAGCATTCGAAAAACTGCGGAGCGCGGGCAAGATCCGCCATTGGGGCGTGAGTAACCTCGATCTCGCCGACATGAAGGAACTCATGTCGGTGCCGAACGGCAGTCAGGTCGCGACGAACCAGGTGCTTTACAACCTTCAGCGTCGCGGCATCGAGTGGCACCTCTTGCCCTGGCTGCGCGAGCACCGCGTCCCCATCATGGCTTATTCCCCGATCGAGCAGGGGCGCTTGTTGCGCGAGTCCAGACTCGCGGCCCTTGCAGCGCGCTCCGGGATCACCGCCGCGCAACTGGCGCTTGCATGGCTGCTGGCGAAGGATGACGTCGTCGTCATCCCGAAATCATCGGATCCACAACGGCTGAAAGAAAACTGCGCGGCGCTCGACGTGCGCCTGAGTCCGGAGCAACTGGCAGAGCTCGACGCCATTTTTCCGCCCCCGACCGGGGCGTCCGCGCTCCCGATGCTTTAGGACGTGCTGTACCTCTTGCCGTCGAGCCCGCGTCAACACCTTCGTCGGCGCGGCGGTTGGACGGGGAGCGATGCGACTGTTTATCCTAACGGTCTTTGCATGATCATTATCTGAAGGAGGGGGGCGTTCATGGCCAGGATGACAGGAAGCCGGTTCTTCGCGGAAGCAATGCGTGGCTACGGTGTGACACATCTGTTTTATGTGAACTCCATCATCGGTAACGCGATGCGGGAAATCGAAAAGACGGAGGTGCAACGAGTAATCACGCATGGCGAGAAGGCCGCTGCCTACATGGCGGACGCCTATTCGCGTGCGTCGCGGCGTGTCGGCGTCTGCTTGTGCCAGGACATCGGCTCGACGAACCTGCTCGCGGGCGTAAGGGACGCGTACATGGCGAGCTCCCCGGTTATCGCGATTACCGGCGGACAGAACGATCAGCCGCGCTATCGCCACGCTTACCAGAACGCGGAAGATTTCTGTGCGTGGGACGCGGTCACCAAGGCGAACTACTCGGTCGATAACGTTCATCGTTTCCCGGACCTGCTGCGACAGGCTTTCCGCGTCGCGACGACCGGTACGCCGGGGCCCGTGCACCTCGAGCTGCGGGGCAACGCGGGTCAGATGCTCGACGGCGAAGGTGATTTCGACGTGGTCGTGGAAGAACGCTTCACGCATTACCCGGCGTTCCGTCCGGTAGCGGAGCCGGCGGCCATCAAAGAGGCGATCGCGGAGCTCATGAAGGCGTCGCGCCCGATCATCGTGGCCGGTGGCGGCGCCGCAAGCTCAGGGGCCGGGCCGGAGATCATCAAACTCGCCGAGACGCTTTCGATCCCCATCGCAACGAGTCTTCACGCGAAATCGATCGTGCCCGACGAGCATCCGCTCAACGTCGGCGTTCCCGGGAGCTACTCGCGCTGGTGTGCGAACAAGGCCATCGAGGCTGCGGATCTTGTGTTCTTCATCGGCAGCCATACGGGCGGCCAGGTGACGAACGGATGGCAAATTCCGAAGCTCGGCACACCGACCATCCAGCTGGACATCAACCCGGAAGAGCTGGGGCGCAACTATCCCAACAAAGTGGCGCTGCACGGAGACGCGAAGGCCACGCTGCAGCGGATGAATGAGATGGCGGAGCGGCAGGCGCCGCGCGAGACATGGCTCGCGCAGGTGAACGAGTTCGTGGAGGCGTTCTGGGCGGAATCCGATCCGCTGCGCAAGTCGGACGCCGTGCCGATCCGCCCGGAACGGATCTGCAATGAGCTCGAGAATTGGCTCCCGGCCGATGCGACGCTCGTCGTGGATACGTTCCACGCGGCGATGTGGACGGCGCAGATGATCCGCATGAAGGGCGGCCAGAATTATCTGCGCTGCGGCGGCTCCCTCGGCTGGGGATTACCGGCCGCGCTCGGCACGAAGGCGGCGCTGCCCAATAAGCCGGTGATCGGATTCGTCGGCGACGCCGGTTTCTACTATCACATCGGCGAGCTCGAGACGGCAGCACGCTACAAGTTGAACGCGGTCATCGTGGTGAACACGAATTACTCCGGCGGTGTCATGGAGAAGGTCGCGTACGATCGCGGGGTGAATTTTTCCAAGGTTGCGGAATCGCTCGGGTGCTTCGGCATTCGCGTGGAAAAACCCGGCGACATCCGGGGCGCGCTCGAAAAGGCGCTCGCGTCCGGTCGGCCGGCTGTCGTCGACGTGGTGACGGACAGCGCCATCCAGGCAAAGCGTGGATGGGTCCCGCCGGCGATCAGCGGAGAGTAGGCAACGCCGCAGCTGGAATAAACAACGAAAGGAACAGCATGGCTGAAGGACTGAAGCCGATTCGTCGAGTGGTGACGGGCAACGATGAACGCGGGAAGAGCAGGGTCGACTGGGACGGCCCGGCGCCGAACACGCACGAAGTTTCCATGGGGCCGGGGCGAGGTCACATCGATTTCTGGGTGTGGCACGAGAGCCCGCCACCGCTATCCGGCAGCAATGATGATGGCTTCCTGCCGTACGACTTCCCCGGTCCCCGTAACGGTGGCCATTGGCGCGTGGTGCAGGGCAATGGGCGCCCCAGGGACTACGATGCAGCGAAAGACCCGTCTATCGTCGCGCCGCATCCTCCGAAGCTCAGCGACATCGGGCCGCGATGGGACCGTGGCGGCATGAACGCGTACTCCGGCAACATGCATAAGACCGAGACGGTGGATTACGCCATTCTGCTCGACGGCGAGCGCACGCTCGTGCTCGATGAATGCGAAATCGAGTGGAAGCCGGGCGATGTCGTGATCGACGTGGGCGCGTGGCACCAGTGGTCGAGTCGGAACCTAGAAGGCGGTCGCGTCGCGTTCGACATGATTGCGGCGACTTTCGTGGACGGTCCGGTCGGCCTTGCGCAGGGTAACGACAAAATCATGCATGCCGATACGAATCAGAAGCTGCCGCCCGGCGTCAAACCGGCGCGCCGGATCGTCGTCACGGACCGGGAGCCCTACAAATCGAGTCTCGTCAGTGATGGCCCGTCGCCCGACGTGAGGACCGACCCCGCGCGTCCGGGCTTCGCGATTCAGCGCATGTGGGTGACCGATGGCACGCCCTGCAAGATCGTGCTGGAGACGCTCCATCTGCCGTTTACGCTGGAACCGCCGGCGAATGGCTCGGTTATGAACGTTTTCACGTTCCCGCCTGATGACAAGTGGAAAGGCAACGTCGGCGAGCGCGAAGTCAGGGCCTTCTTCGACTCGGTCGGCGCCCCTGGTGCTTCGACGTATTCGTCCGCCGGGCCGCATCCTTATATGCAGAAGACACGCACGCTCGATTTCGGGATCGTCACCGAGGGCGAGATCGTGCTCGTTCTGGACACGCAGGAAGTTACGCTGAAGCAGGGCGACTTCATTGTTCAACGCGGGACCAATCACGCCTGGAGCAATCGTTCGGGCAAGCCTGCGGTCGTTGCCATTGCATCGCACGACGGCCGCTGGTGAAGGGCTTCATTTCGATCGGGAATAATCCCTCTTAGCTGCAAGCTTCCATTCGATCTCCTGTCCCTCAGCCGTAAATACATCACGGCGGCACTGCAATTCGTCACACCGGCCTCCAAGGCGCATCGCTTATGATCGGAGCGCCTCGCGATCGGACCTGAACAACTCGCGGCGCGCCAGTACGAATTCAACCTCAGGGATCGGCGCACACTGGCGCTGTGCAAAACATGAGAGTCGAGCCAATCGGCTGTCCGAGCAGCATCTCACTCGTGAGCTACGACGTCCGGGTGATGATCACGGCGAACGATCCGACTGTGCTCGCACGCCTCCCCGAGCATTTCCCGCCCGGCTGGAGACCGAGCAACTCGGCTGCCGTGGACGAGTTGTTTTCCATCTTCGCTGACGTGCGACTGCCGGGTGGGCGCAAGCGACCGCGCAACCTTTTGTACCGCGGGCCGGACCTCATCGCGAGTGCGCCGGACATCGATCAGACCCTCAATCACCTCGAATCGTGGCTGCGGCTTACGGTCGCGGCAAAGGCGCGCCGCAGGGTTTTCGTACATGCCGGTGTGGTCGGCTGGCGGGGGCGGGCACTGGTGCTGCCTGGCCGTAGCTGCAGCGGCAAGACCACGCTGGTTGCGGCGCTGGTGCGCGCGGGCGCCACCTATTTCTCGGACGAATATGCCGTGCTGGATGCGAATGGACGCGTCCATGCGTTTCCGAAGCCACTCTCGATCCGCCAGTACGATGGCCGTGGGATGCAAAAATGTTCGGCCCAGTCTCTGGGGGGCAAGACCGCGACGCGCTCGCTGCCCGTCGGGCTGGTCGTCGTCACCCGGTACCGTCAGGGCGCCCACTGGAGACCACGCAAGATCTCACCGGCCGAGGGCCTGCTGGCACTACTTGCCAACGCGCCGACCGCGTTGACGAGATCGGAAGATGCGATGAGCACTCTCAAGCAGGTCGTGACCAATGCGGTCACGCTGCGGGGCAACCGGCCCGACGCGGACAAAGTGGCCCCGGCGCTGCTCGATTACATGACGAACCTCTCTACGTGCGGTACGGGTCGCAATGGCAACTGACGCAGCCCCACTTCCCGTGCGAGACGACCGCTACGATCGTGCGTTCGAGCTGCTGTTGCTTTGCAGTCGCACCCGCATCGCGGCCGGGGACGATACACGCCTGCGTACGCTCGACCCCGGCGATGTGGATTGGGCACGGCTCGTCGGGTTGGCCGCAATTCATGGCACGCGGCCTCTGGTGTACCGGACTCTGAGCACCACCTGTTCGCACCTCGTGCCGAGTGCCGTGCTCCAGGCGCTGCGCGATCAGGTGATCGAAATTGCGGGTCAGAATCTCTTTCTCATGGGCGAGCTGATGGATGTGCTGCTCGCTCTGGAAAGTGAGCGCATCCACGCCCTGCCGTTCAAGGGTCCCGTGCTTGCCGTAGACGCGTACGGAAGCGTCGCGCTGCGCGAATTTCGCGACCTCGACATCGTGGTCGAGAAGCGGGAGATTGAACGGGTGGGCGAGATTCTGCACGCCGGCGGCTACGCTGAGCTTGGTACGAGTCCTGGCGGCGACGAATACTCACGCGTCTTCACGCGTAACGCGGCTGTGGTCGATCTGCATTGGGCGTTCGCCGGCAATCGTTTCTTCTTCCGGAATGATCCAAAAGCTTTGTGGCAAAGACGGGTGGCCATAGATGTGAGCGGACAACGCATGAGCTCGCTCGCGCCGGAAGACAACCTGCTCCTTCTCTGCATGCACGGTGCAAAGCACTGCTGGAGCCGGCTTGCATGGGTTTGCGATGTTGCGGAACTCATCACGTCGCACAGCAATCTCGACTGGGTTGCGCTCGTTTCGCGCGCAAAAGCATTCGGTGCTGAGCGCATGCTTTATCTCGGACTGTATCTGGCAGCGGATTTGCTGGGCGCCCAGCTACCCGCTGAGGTCCATGCGCACGCTTCGCAGCCTTCGGTGGCGGTACTCTCGGGAACGGTCCGTTCGTGGATGATGCAAGAGATCGATGGCGCGGCGAAGCCGCTCGAACGCGAGACGTTCTATGTCTCGATGCGCGAGCGAATTAGCGATCGGGCAAGACACCTGCTCGCCGGCATCGTCCGCTTTGCACTGCCAACTGCTCGCGATCGACGCGCGCTGCCGTTGCCGAGCCCGCTCTGGTTCGTGCACTTGCTGACCAGACCTGTACGATTAGTGGCTACGTACGGAAATCCGGCGATAGTGCTCAAGCGTCTCACCGGCCGGCTGTAATCTCCAGTCTCGGTCCCACATGTCCCGCACGGGTTGGTAAGAGCTGCGCGAGGACTGTAAGCTTCCGCGGAACTCTCTCATCGCGCGCAGCGGCCCGCGGGGCGTGTCGTTGTTCGTGTGGCCCGGATGGTGAAAGTGGTAGACACAAGGGACTTAAAATCCCTCGGCCTTAATCGGCCGTGCCGGTTCGAGTCCGGCTCCGGGCACCAGAGGTGCGCCACTTGCGCTTGCATCGCATACCGGCTCCCCCCCGCATACGACCAGTTAGGCCCGGCTCGACCGGGCGGACTAGACCCGAGCGATGGCGTGGCGGCGTTCCGCAGTCTGCCAGGACTGCGGTTTGCCTTGAAACGTCAGGTCTGCCTTGAAGCGATCCCACAGCGTACCGCAGTCATGACATCGATATTTCTCGAGCTCACCCTGCTCGCACAATATGGAGTCGCGCATCCGTAAGCTGGCGTGAGGCTCGGCCGTTGCAGGCGCTCCGATAAGAGCTTTACACCATTGGCACGTGAGCATGGCTCGTGTCCTGAGGCTATCGGAGGGTCACTTTAGAGCACGTGGTGCGAGGGAACCATCCAAATTCAGGTAATTTGTGACCAACACGTTGAAACGATCGCCCTGTACGCATCCGGTTAAAATCAGAGACGCGCAGCCCCTACCGAATCCGAACGCCAATGTGGTTTGGCGCGCCTGCTCGCCTTGTCTCCTGCGGCGCGCGATCATGTACGAATCATGAATATACCCGATGTGACGCGCGCGCTCCTGGTAACGAACGTTCTCGTCTTCGTACTGCAGATGTTTGCCGAGCAGGTGCTGATCGCTTATTTCGCGTTGTGGCCATTGAACGTACCGTTTTCCGCGGGTGTTCACTTCGCGCCCTGGCAACTCGTCACTTACAGCTTCCTGCATGGCAACGGCATGCACCTGCTGTTCAATATGTTCGGACTGTACATGTTCGGATCGGACGTCGAGCGCGTGTTGGGCACACGGCGCTACACGATGTATTACTTTGGCTGTGTGGTCACGGCAGCCGTCACACAGCTCGTGATATCTGCGCTGGCGAACTGGCCGCCGTTCCCGACAATCGGCGCCTCGGGCGGTGTTTTTGGACTGCTCCTGGCGTTCGGTCTGTTCTTTCCGCGGCGCACAGTTGTGCTGCTGATCCCTCCGATACCCATGCCCGCATGGCTGTTCGTGACGCTCTATGGAGCGTTGGAACTTTTCCTCGGCGTCACCGGCACCAGCCAGGGCGTCGCGCACTTCGCTCATCTTGGAGGCATGTTGGGGGGATGGTTGCTGATACGCTCCTGGCGGGGAAGATCAGGGTTGCGGTGATTGTTACAGGTCTGCGGCGCTGGAGGCGATGAGTCGCTCCGACGAGCACCTTTTTATGGCATCATACTGCCGAGATGAGCGCTGTTGAGCGTAACGTCGCCGATAAGAATGACATACCGAAGCTGCCGGACGTTGCCCTGAAGGTCCAAGCGTGATCGTATATAACCTCGCGTGCGCGAACGAGCACCATTTCGAGGGATGGTTCGCTTCGCCTGCTGATTTCGAACGTCAGGCCGAATCACAACTCCTGAGCTGTCCCCTGTGCGGGAACGCGAGCATCTCGCGTCAGGCACATGCACCGCACGTGAGTATCGGCAGCTCGCAACGCCTCGAACCTCAGGCCGCCGACAGCGCGTCGGCAGCTACTGCACAGTATGCCAATCTGACGGCGGAGCTCGTTTCGACCGTCGTTGAGAAACTGCTTGCGAATACCGTCGACGTAGGGCGGGCATTTCCCGAGGAGGCGCGGAAGATCCACTATAAAGAAGCGCCAGAGCGCGCGATCCGCGGCACGGCCAGCGTCAAGGAAGTCGAGGCGCTGCGCGAGGAGGGTATACAGGTAATGACATTGCCCGTGCCCGCTCACCGCCTTACGAAGACTCATTAAACCAGCACTCGCTGCACTCGTGCCCCACACCAAATCTTCGGGGGTACGGCGCCACGGATGCTGTGTTGAAAGCCGCTCGTAGATCGGAAACGTCATGTTCAAACATATGCTTCTCCCGACTGACGGTTCGAAGCTCTCCGAACGCGCCGTGGAGCGTGGGCTTGAGCTGGCCAAGTCTATCGGTGCGCGCGTTACGAGCGTCCACGTCATCCCGGAGTTTCGGCTCATGGCCGATGAAAGCTTCGCGCTTCCCACGAGTGCAGATTTGAAAAAGCGCTACGAACGTGAGGCGAAAGCACGAGCGGAGAAGCTGCTTCAGAAGATAACGGCTCGCGCGGAAGCCATGGCGGTGAAGTGTGAAGGTGTTGTGATCGTGGGAGATGTACCGTACGAGCACATCATCGAAACAGCAAAAAAACGCAAGTGTGATCTGATCATGATGGCCTCGCACGGCCGACGCGGACTATCCGGGCTGTTGCTGGGCAGCGAAACGTCGAAAGTCCTGACACATTCAAAGATTCCGGTATTGGTCGTCCGCTGAGGGCGAGCGCCCTTCGGTTCGCGCACGCACTGTTTACGTACGCGCGGGCACGCAATCGCGAGTAGCCATTTCGGCCACCGCAGAAGGTCCGAAGTTGACTGCGGCAGGCCTAGCTTACATACACCCATAACGTGATGGGACGCACGCGCTTGTATAAGAATGTGAGAAGGTATGAATTCCTAAATGGGGCTGAGTGGCCGGCGTATCCTGCGACCGTGGATTTTGGTCCTTCTTTATTCAGGAAAGACTGCCGAATCAATGACGCGCGCGCTGAGCGCGGTTCTTGCATACCGGCTGTTCCGATACTGATGCAGCTGATATCCCAGCTGCAGGTCATCGAAAGTGGCGGATGAACGTTGAGTGTCCTATTTGCGTGCTCATCCAAGGAAGAACCGAAGCGGAAAGCGTCCATGACTCACCTTTCAGTGAGCCGTGGGTCATAGAAGTGCGGTGGAAACTGGGACTTTTCCTGTTCGTTAACTGATTGAATGCCGCTGGGATTGGCAACACGACCGCCGGCGGCAAGAAGGATCGAATCGCGACCACGCACTTGGCGTAAGCACGGACTGGACGGCCCTTTAATAGCAAACTGGCCGTCGGGGCCTCGCACGAACGCACCCGCGTAGCAGTTTCGATCCGTCTCTCAGCCGAAAGCGGTCGAAGAAGCATACGCGAGGAAAACAGAGGGAGTGTCGTCTTGCTGGGTTTGTTCATACTGTCGTTTGCGGTCGCACTGGGCGTGGGTTACGTCATCCTGCGCTTCAGGGGACTTCATGCCCGATTCAGTGGCGACGTCGCTCTGCGCGGCTCGCATAAGATCCACGCGCTTGCCGTTCCGCGGATAGGCGGGTTTTCGATCTTCGTTGGTTGGTTAGCAGGGCTTGCCTTCAGCAGCTATGCTGGCGAGTTGAGCGTGGTTTCGGCCCTCAGTTGGGCTGCGTGCCTCCTGCCTGCGTTCGCCGCCGGCCTGGCCGAAGACGTGACGAAGCGAGTTCCGCCCGTTACGCGCCTCCTTTTTTCGTTCCTCACTGCTGCGCTCGCGTATACGTTTCTGCACGCGAGTGTCGACCGCGTGGATTTACCCCAGATTGATTTCCTGTTGAGCGTCCCGGCTCTGTCGTTTATTTTCACGCTGGTCGCGATCGGCGGCGTGGCTCACGCGGTGAACATCATCGATGGTCTGAACGGTCTGTCCTCTGGCGTCTGCCTGATCGCGCTGTTCGCTGTCGGTTATGTTGCGTTCAATGTCGGCGACAGCTATCTCGTCCTTATGTGCGGTCTCGGCGCGGCG
>Ga0207701_10005289_pt1 | contig 12989 bp, 9 predicted proteins | sample KBSSwiSSwithPhiX_FD_184294 | JGI IMG/M metagenome (GOLD analysis project Ga0207701, IMG submission 184294) | Switchgrass rhizosphere bulk soil microbial communities from Kellogg Biological Station, Michigan, USA, with PhiX - S5 (SPAdes) (version 2) | ecosystem: Environmental > Terrestrial > Soil...
CACTGGGAACATTAAATGGAGGCGCACCTAGCTCAGGGCCAATGGCACGAATGATCACTCTCTTGGGTCCTGTGCCTTGAACAATGAAACCGCCTATCATCACGTTATCGCTCGTCTGAACAAAGCTGCGGGTACTGATGTTACCAAGACTTGAACTCGCGGCAGGATTCAAATCGTACACTTCCACGAGAGCAACTCCGGTAGTGTTGCTTACACCCCGCACGATCGCGGTGTAGTTGCCCGGTTGCAGGTCTGCGATAATCGCCGATTCGCTCGCCGCAGCCGGAGTGTGGCCACTGTTCTGAATATCGCTAACCTGACTGCTACCGATAATTCCGCCGATTATCGTCGTCTGCCAGTCATCATTGGTCGCAATCACCGCTCCGGTCCCATTGTGCAGTTCCAATGTCGGATTGGCCAACGCGTTGGCAATGTTGTATGGGGGAAGACCAAGCTCAGGGCCTATAGCACGAATGATCACTCTCTTGGGTCCTGTGCCTTGAACAATCAAACCGCCAATCATCACGTTGTCGCCCGTCTGAACAAAGCTGCGGGTACTGATGTTACCCAACCTTGGCGGACCTGTCTGAACTTGAGCTAGATCGTAGCCGATAACGTCGAGATCGATGCCTTCAGGCGATGTCGCGGAGACATCGGAAAACTGCCCCACGCACGGAAACGCGTTTTGCACGTACGGATGAGCCTGGGGACACGTGTCGCTTTGCCAATCAGCGAAAGACCCGTTTGGGTTGTTATTGAAATTGACGATGTTAGTAACGCCACCGTCGATCGAAAAATAGCGCGCAGCCGCAACGTCGGTGTTCCTTTGGCCTGGCGCCGACCAGCTGAACAGATCAATAGGGGTAAAATCGGTGAGACTGTAGACAAAACCCATGATGGTGCCGATTCCTTTCTCAATTGATCGTTGCGCGTCATACCTGTTGGCGTCGGTAGGTCGACTGAACTGAAATAAGGTCGCCGAATTCAGTGTGACGATCCCATCATAGGGCCCCCCAACGCTGACCGTGCCGTCTGCGTTCATCGCCGGTGGGGTGTTCTGCCCCAAAGCCCGACCATTCGCGCTCGATGCGACAATGCCCGTGACTATTGCAGTCCCCGGCCGACTCGCGATCGCAACACTGTCATTGCTCGATTTCGCATCAGTTCTCAAAGCATCGATCCAAATGTTCCAGCCGACCCCGTAGACGACCGTGAGACCCTCCACGATGCTGCCTAAGGGATTGCCGCCAGGCGAGGATGTTGCGTAACGGAAACGAATCTGGATCGTGATTGGATCCGTGAAAAGCGACTCATAAATTGAGATTGCCTGGTTAATGGTCGCTTCGATAAGGGTCGCGTGTGGGTTGCCTGTAATAGAGCTGTCGAAGGATGCCTGAATCGTCAGCCCAGTGGTAGGATCCGTAGGGACCGCCATAGTTTCTGTATAACCGGCTATGCTCCTCACGCCGTAAGGCCGAACTCGGTAATAATAGGTTGTGCCCCGGTTCAGTCGAGTCACCACGCGTCCAATCGCATCGCCGACATCTAAATCGTGATAACCATTCACATAATTGTCGAACGCGCTGCTTGTGGAAACATCGAGCAGGTACCCTTCCGCGCCGCTTACGGGCTTCCAAGTCGCCATAAAGCTGCTCCGTGTCGGCCGCGGCGGCGAGACTGATTCACTCTCCGCTGACAGAGCGCTTGTAATTGGAAGCTGAAATGAGCTTTCCGGTTGGACTCGCGGCTCATGCACCCCCGCTCCCGCTTCGACTCGGCGTGGCTCCGGACTAGTCGTCTGTCCTGACAACCTGACGCCGGCGGCCACAGCGAGTCCCAAAAGGACGCAAATCAAAACAGAGATTCGTAGGTAAATTTTGCGTCCCATTTCCCCTCAACGAAGGTCGCAAACTTTAGTTAGAGATTCTTACTGCACAAGTACGAAAAACGGAACGTGCAGCGAGTCCCATCTTTGCACGCTGTCGCTCGTCACATCGTTCCGCGTCGCTTATAGAAATTGTAGCGGTCGATAATTGATTCGACGTATCTGCGCGTTGCGGGGAAATCAATCTTTTGAAGAAATTGGCGTTCGGGTATCTCGGAAAGGCCGTTCCCACCACTCCAACGCTGAGCACGACTGGCGCCAGCGTTGTACTCCGCCAAGGCGAAAGGGATTGGATCGGACTGATGGGTCCAGTGTTCCATGGCTCGATGCAAATACCAGGTGCCCGCCTCCAGGTTTGTCTTTGGTTCGAAAAGCTGGTTAGCAGTGAAACCGGCGATTTTGTTTTCGCGCGCCCATTCGTTGGCCGCTCGTTCGCTCACCTGCATCAGCCCGCGTTCACCATGGGTGCCGTGCTTTTTTGGATCGAACCGGCTCTCACGCCAGACGACGGCTTTCACCAACATCGGGTCGAGATGGTGTTCTAACGCAACGCTGCGGATGAGGCGGTCGTAGTGATGAAACCGCGCCGGGCTCATCCATTCGTAAAATGCGTAGAGCGGGTCCCCCGATTTCAATGCGAGATAAGCAAATGCCGCAGCAATTGCCAGCAATACGCAGAGAAGCAGTTTGAACAGAAATTGTATCATTCAACTCGTGCTACAATAACCGATTACAGAATTACGGGCACGAGCACGAGCATGAATCATGACCATGGGATGCACTACATTCGCGTGATCATTGATCGGGCAATCCATCGCGAGCTCGATTATTCGGTGCCGGGAAGTTTAGCCGCGCGGGTCGGCGTCGGCTCTCGCGTACGGGTGCCATTCCGTGACAAATCAACGCTGGCAACAGTCGTTGCGATCCCCGAGCAGACCGAAGCCAGAGGCATCCGGCCGATCGAAGCGATCGTCGGCGAAGCACCGATATTGAGCTCGCAATTACTCGAATTGGCAAGATGGATCGGCACGTATTATTGCTGCCCGATTGAAGCGGTGATGCGCAGTGTGCTTCCGCAAGTGATCCGGCGCGCGGAAGTCGGCTGGAAAAAACAGTTGTTCGTGCAACCTCGGCGCAATATCGATCAAGGCGAAATCGAAAAGTTGCGAAGACGCGCACCACGACAGGCAGAACTGCTGGAAGCGATTTCGAAACTAGAAAAACCAATGCGCACCGCCGAACTCCTGCGGCAAACTTCGCTCGATAACCAGACGTTGCGCGCGCTCGTAAAGCGCGGTCTCGCCGAATTGCGTGAAGAAGCAGTGCTGCGCGATCCGCATGGCGACGAACAGTTCATTGCAACCTCGAATCTCGTTCTAAATGAGGAGCAAACGCACGCATTAAGTGAAGTCCGACAAGCGCTCGATGCCCCGGAGAGCGCGCGTCCGATTTTGCTCCACGGTGTCACGGGTTCCGGCAAAACAGAAATTTATCTGCAGGCCATCCGCGCGGCGCTTGACCGGGGACGCACGGCAATTGTTCTTGTTCCCGAAATCTCGCTGACGCCGCAAACGGTCGAACGTTTCAAAGGTCGGTTCGCCGAGGCGCAGGATGCGGTCGCCGTTTTGCACAGTCATTTGTCCGAGGGCGAACGCCACGACGAATGGCACAAGATTCATTCCGGTCGCGCGCGCATCGTAATCGGCGCACGCAGCGCAGTATTTGCGCCGCTGAAAAACCTAGGGCTCATCGTGGTCGACGAAGAACATGAAACAACTTACAAACAGGAGGAAGCGCCTCGATATCACGCGCGCGATGTCGCTGTCGTTCGCGGAAAGACCGAACAATGCGCCGTCGTTTTAGGCAGCGCTACGCCGTCGTTGGAGAGTTATCACAACGCCACAATCGGGAAGTACCGGCTCGTTACGCTCACCCAGCGCGTGGACCAAAAGCAGATGCCGCTCATGCGCGTTGTCGATCTGCGCCAGGAACGACGGAAGCAAAAGAAAGCCGCAATCCTATCCGAAAGATTGTCGCAGGCCATTGCCGAGCGCCTCGAGAAACGAGAGCAGACGATTTTATTTTTGAACCGGCGTGGATTTTCCACGTCGCTGCTGTGCAGCAATTGCGGTGAAGCGCGCAATTGCCCGAATTGCAGTGTTGCGCTCACATTTCACCGTCAGCCCGCAATCTCTGGCCGTTTGAGTTGTCATTTGTGTGGGCACACCGCCGCTGTTCCATTGAAATGCCCGGCGTGCGGACAAGACGCGCTGATTTATTACGGCTTCGGCACCGAGAAAGTGGAATCAACAGTTGCCCAAATTTTCCCAAAAGCGGTGGTGCGCCGTATGGACGCGGATTCGATGACGCGCAAGGATGCGTATCGCGAAACGCTACGAAATTTTCGCACCGGCAAAATCGATATTCTCGTCGGCACACAAATGATTGCGAAAGGCCTGCATTTCCCGAACGTGACACTGGTCGGAATCATCAACGCCGATCTCGCCCTGCATCTGCCTGATTTCCGCGCCGGCGAACGTACTTTCCAACTTCTCACACAGGTCGCCGGACGCGCCGGACGCGGCGAGACACCGGGCGAGGTTTTCGTGCAAACATACACGCCGTTCAGTCCCTCGATTCAATTTGCGCGGCACCATGATTTCGCTGGGTATTTCCAGCAGGAACTCGAATTCCGCGAACGTTGCGATTTCCCGCCATTCAAACACGCGACCCTGATCACCGTGCGTTCTGCTCACGAAGGCCGCGCAAAACTTTCAGCCGAAACATTGAAACGCCGCTTAAGCGAAGCGTTGCCCGACGAATTCATCCTGGGCGACGCAACGCCTGCACCGCTCGAAAAACTGCAGGGCCAATTCCGCTTCCACATTTTGATCCGCGGCGAAGCCATCATGCGCTTGAGCCGTCTTGTCCGCGACACTCTCGACAAACTGCCCTTCCCCGAAGACGTCACCGTCACAATCGACGTGGATCCTTATCAGTTGCTCTGAATTGGGGGAACGCGAGCGAGGCGCTCGCGCTCCCCCAAAATTTCGTCTACCTGTTTTTCTCTACCGGCAAGGCGCGGCCGTATTCAGAAACTTTGCCGAGCATCTCGAAGTAGTGATACGCTTCGAGCGCGACTTCGCTGATGGCGCGCTCGGCGGCTCGTTCGTCGCGATCGTAAGCAGTCATTACACTGATCGCAAACGGCCGGTTTGCTGCAAAAACGATACCTGAATCGGTCCGCACTGCTGCTAATTCTCCAGGCTTGTTCGCTACTTGAACACTCTCCGGCAGAAGCCGCGTGATATAACTTTGTTTCAATGTGGAAAGCTGTTTCATGAGGGCCGCCGTACTTTCCTTGGTTAACACCTTGTCTTTGTAGATGGCTTCCAACAGCCGAACCATCTCCTCCGGTGTTGCGACGTTTTCATCGCCTTTCCGAGCTGCGACGATATCGATCATTTTCCGGCGCAGCATTGTTTTCGATAGCCCAAGGCCGCGAAGCATCGCATTCACGTTATCTTTGCCTAGGCGGTCCATAAGAACGTTCGCAGCGGCATTGTCGCTTACAGCAACCATGAACTGCGCCAGATCGCGATTAGTGAGATGCGTCACGCCCGCAGTGAGACCGGCCATGATTCGGCTGTCTTCGACCAGATCTTTGGGATCGAACGTGTATGTGTCGTCCAATCTCGCTTTGCCTTTCGCTCCCGAGCGCGTCTCCTGGTCCTGACGATACAACTCCAGCAGAACTGCGATTTTGATTGAACTCGCAGTTGGAAAAACGCGATCAGCGTTAAGCGAAAAAGTCCGCCCATCGGTCAGGTCGAGAATGGCGATGCCAATGACGCCATCGAACTTGTCGGTGATATCGTGGACGCGGGTCTCGAGCCTTTTCCAAAGCAAATCGCTGCCGGTCTCGCCGGGAGTGGACCCGGGTTTCTGCTCGCCGAACGCATTCGCCGCGAGCACAAGGGCAACGGCCAAAGAAACGAGCTTCATGTGCAGATTTTCGCCGTGGCACATTCGCTGAGTCGAGCGCGATTTTGCGATTGTAGCGAAAGGTTGCCTTTACGGCAGGATCGCAAATACCCGTGCAGGAAAACCGGATCCGCCTTTTGGTTTGGGAAAAGTGGCTACGGCCAGCGCTCCGGCTTCAGGAACTTGATCAAGATTCGTGAGCAGCTCGATTTGATAATGGTTCGTGCTCAGGATGTACGTTTCCAGCGCGTAATCGTCTTTGCTCGTGGCGAGCCCGGGATCAGTATCGGTGGTCTCATGTCCTGACGCAGTGATTTTGCGTTCCTCATAAAGATACTTCAGGACGGGCAGACTCCAGCCCGGATAATGCGCGACGCCGTTTGCATCTTTGTTTTCCATTTTTGCAGCATCAGGCCACCGCTTCGCCCAGTCAGTCCGCATTGCCACAAAGGCACCGGCGGGAATTTGGCCATGATCTTTCTCCCATTTTTTCACGCGGTCGAGGGAGAGCGTGTAATCAGGATTTTTCGCCGCTTCCTCATGCACATCGATAACGACCAGCGGCAAGATCATTTCTTTCGGGTCGATCTGATCTACCGTGCGCAGGCCTTTGATGAAATGCGCCGGCGGATCGACGTGCGTGCCCCATTGGCCGACGTGCGTGAAGAGTTCCGAGAAAAAACCTGAGCCCATCGTGTCCTGACGCTTGTCGTACCAGTAAATTGTTTTGCGCGTTTCATCCGGAAAACCGGGCCATCGTGGAATTCCCGGTGCAAACTCGTGCGTTAGGTCGACGTACTTCTTCGACGCGAGCACCTTCTGGATTTGCCAAAGCGGTTTGTCATCGGCGCCGCCTACGGGTGAACTCACGAAGAGCAAAAGCGATGCGAGGACGCATCGCACTCCTACAGCGCTTCGCGTAAAACTGAACCGTGCTTCTTTTGTTTCGCGAAGCTCTTGGAGAATCGGCGCGACCTCGCGTCGCTTTAACCTTGTCTGGTTCTGCATTTCCAATTTGTTAAAGCATGTTCGAGCAATTCTCTAATAACTTTGAATAACCTCGAATAACTGCCGTTCGGTTTTCGAGAACGAGCATTTGTCGTTGCCGTGCACAGACATTATCCACAGCTCATTTGCACACGAAGTTGCGAGGGCAAGCGCCGAGCCAATTTCGTGTTATTCACTCAGCTTAGAAGAAGAAATTTTCAAAAGGAACATTCAAATCATCTTCTTGTGATGTGAAAAACTCTCTTACTAACGGATGAAACCGTTTCGCATTCTCGACCCAAATTTTCCCGATCGCGGGGCGAGCAGTCAATGCGCATTGGCCGTAATGACCAAAGCGCCACAAGCCGGACGAGTGAAAACTCGATTGGTTCCCCCACTAACGCCGGAGGAAGCCGCGGAACTAAACAAATGTTTCTTGCGCGACACAGCGGTTTCGATCTCAAGCGCCCGCTGTAGCGGCGGTCTCAGACCGCCGAATGCGGCCGGCGCTCCATTGCACTCCGGCGGTCATAGAGCGCCGTTACAGTGCTGCGGAGTTGCCGTTTATACGCCTGTTGGTGCCGAGTCGGCCTATACCGATATTCTCCCGGCCGATTTTAGTTTGTTGCCGCAACGCGGGGATGAATTTGGTGAGCGTCTCTATCTAGCGGTCGAGGATTTATTCAAATTCGGTTTTGAAGCGGTGTGTCTGATCGATTCCGACAGTCCCACTGTGCCGGCCGAAAACTTAGTAGAAGCCGTTGAGTTGTTAAGCACGGATGAAGATTGCGTTGTACTCGGTCCGAGCGATGACGGAGGATATTATTTGATTGGAGTGAAGAAGCCGGACCGGCGCTTGTTCGAGCAAATTGATTGGAGCACCGAACGCGTGCTCAATCAGACGATACAGCGCACGATGGAGCTCGAACTCGAAGTTAAACTTTTACCGAGCGGATATGATGTTGATGACGGCGCGAGCTTGCGCCGTTTGTGCAATGAATTGCTGGCCGATACAACGTCGGCAGATATCGCACCGTACACTCGGGAACTTTTAGCGAAACTTACAGCGCAGAAGAAGCTGTAGCGGCGCGCGCCGAGCGCCGATGCGATATTTGCGACCGTCAAAGACCGCCGCTACAGGAAACCATGGCGAAACGCGCACTTGTCACTGGCGCCGCGGGTCTAATCGGTTCGCACGTTGTCGATCTTCTCGTTCGCGAAGGTTGGCAGGTACGTGCTCTCGATAACCTCGAGCCGCAAACACACCGCCGCGGCAAGCCGACTTGGATAAATCCCAACGCGGAATTCGTCCAGGGCGACATGCGGAACCGCGATGCGATTACTGCTGCGCTCTACGGGATCGACGTTGTTTTTCACCAGGCCGCGTACGGCGGTTACATGCCCGAGATCGTAAAATATGTGCATGTGAATTCGCTCGGCACGGCACAGATACTTGAAGTCATTCGCGAGAAAAATCTCCCGATCAAGAAGATCGTGGTTGCCAGCTCGCAGGCCGTTTACAGTGAAGGCGCGGGCGACTGTCCAAATCACGGGTTGGTCTTTCCAACCGTGCGAGCGCTCGAGCAATTGCGTCGCGGCGATTGGCAGGTGCACTGTCCGATTTGCGGCGCGATTACAAAAAGCGCTCCCACGCCCGAGAACGCGCCGGTGGGTGGAGAAACCGTTTATGGGCTGACGAAAGTGGACCAGGAGCGGCTCGCGCTGCTCTGGGGAAAGCAGATCGGCATTCCCACAGTCGCGCTGCGTTACTCGTGCACGTACGGACCCCGGCAATCAATCTTCAATCCGTATACCGGCGTGATTGCAATTTTTTGCACGCGCCTGCTGAATAATCTGTCGCCGGTCCTTTACGAAGACGGCGAGCAAACGCGCGATTTTTCATTCGTGGAGGATATTGCACGCGCGAATCTTCTCGCGGCCGAAGCCGACAAGCTCGATGGCCTGCCCGTAAATATCGGCAGCGCACATGGCACACCGATTCGCGAAATCGCGGAACAGCTTGCCGACATTCTGAAGATCAAAATCGCGCCTACGATCAATGGCGAGTTTCGTCCCGGCGAAATGCGTCACCTCACCAGCGACACCACGCTGGCACAATCCGCTGGTTACAAGCCAATCGTCGATCTCGGCGAAGGCATCTCGCGTTACATCGATTGGATTAGAAAGCAGTCGGACATTCGCGATTACTTCAGCGAAGCGAGCGAGATCTTGAAGAACAAAGGCATCGTTCATCGCGTGGCCAGATGAAGCTTGCCGGCAGCATTCCCGATTTTGACCGACCGGTAGTTGAGCATGCGCGGAAGGATTTTCCGCTACTCGACGCGGACATGACAGTCGGCCAAGCGCTGGAGCGGATCCGGCGCGAAGGCGTGGGCGAGCGCGTGATTTATTTCTATGCAATCGATGAGCAGAATCGACTCGTAGGCGTCGTGCCGACCCGACGGCTGCTGACCGCCCCATTGGAAACCGAGCTTCACGAAGTGATGGTGCGACGCGTCGTGGCCGTTCCAGCGAAAGCAACAGTGCTCGACGCGTGCGAGTTCTTCGTCCTCTACAAATTCTTAGCTTTCCCAGTCGTGGACGAACAACGCCGAGTAGTTGGAATCATCGACGCGAACTTGTTTGCTGAAGAAATTTTGGAAGCCGGCGATACCGAAGATCGATCGGGAATTCGCGAGACTGTGCCGGTCGGCCCGGAATTTTTCGAGGCGCTCGGCTTTCGCCTGGAGCAAATCCGTGGAGCATCGGCGTGGCGCGCTTTTCGATTCCGTTTCCCTTGGCTGCTCGTTACGGTGACAGGTGGAACGCTGTCGGCCATTCTCGCGGGCTTTTTTGAAGCAACCCTGGCTGGCAGTCTGATCATTGCGTTTTTTCTCACGATGGTGCTGGGATTAAATGAAAGCGTCAGCATGCAAACAATGAGCGTGACCATTCATGCGTTGCACTCAGTTAGTGTGACTTGGGATTGGCTTGCGTCTGCGTTCCGTCGCGAACTGGCAACCGCAGCACTTCTCGGCGTTTCCTGCGGGTTCGTTGTCTGCGCTATCGCCTGGGCGTGGCGGCACGATCTCCGTGCGGCGACTGTTATCGGCGGAAGCATCGCGCTATCGCTGGTCACGGCCTGCGCGTTCGGTTTGGCTGTGCCTTCGCTTCTGCATTGGTTCAAGCTGGATCCCAAAATTGCTGCCGGACCTGTCACGCTAGTGTTGGCGGACTTCATTGCGCTGGTGATTTACTTCAGCAGCGCGTCACTGGTTCTGCGATGAACGGCAGTCCGCACAACTGTAGCCGCTTCGCTGTGCGAAGCGCCGCGAGCGGTGCGTCGTGCACGCACAACGCCGCCCGCAGGGCGGCGGCTACAGCATCTCGCGGATATGAAAGTCCAAACGCAGCACAATGAGCAAGGTGTCCGTTATCATTCCCGCGCTGAACGAGGAGGAACCGATCGCCAGCGTGGTTCGCGAATGTCTCGCGACTGGCGTGCCTGGCGAAGTGATCGTCGTTGATAACGGCAGCACCGATGGCACGGCGGAGCGAGCGCGTGAAGCCGGCGCGCGGATAGTAACTGCACCGCGTGGTTATGGTCGAGCGTGCGCAGCAGGCGTTCGTGCCATCTCCCCAGAGTATGACATCGTAGTCTTTCTCGATGGCGATGGCAGCGACATCCCAGGGCTCATACCGCAGCTCGTCGAGCCGATCACACGAGGAACGCACGATTTTGTGATCGGCTCGCGCACGCGCGGGCAGCGCGAAACCGGCAGCATGAATTTCCAGCAGATTTTATCGGGGCGAATTGCCGGACGGATAATGCAACTACTTTACGGCGTTCGTTACACAGACATGTGCCCGTTCCGCGCCATCCGACGCGACGCACTCGAACGGCTCGACATGCGCGAGGAAACTTACGGCTGGAATTTGGAGATGCAGATGAAAGCTGCTCGTGCGGGACTGCGCATCTTGGAAATTCCTGTGAATCACAGGTGCCGGACGGGTGGCGAATCGAAGGTCTCAGGTACTTTACGTGGCACCTTTGTCGCCGGGACTCGTATCATCGCGACTCTCGTGCGGGTAGCGCTCCAGTAGCACGTCCGATGGAGCGGGTGCGCCCCCGCGCCGCATCAGATCGGCCAAAAACGAAAAGAGGCCGGGGAGTCTCCAAGCAGAAATTCCATCTGGCCATTCCGGCGTCGGCATGTAGCGTCGGCCATGGTTTCAATGCTCGATTTGGAGAGGTTCCGCGCCACGCCGCTTGCCTGTGAGCCGTTTGAATTCTTAATCGTGCCTGAATTCGTGAAGGCCGATGCGCGCTCGGTAATACACAACGATTATCCCCAAGTGGACCGGCCCGGTAGCTTTCCTCTGGGTGAAGTCAGCTACGGATCAGCTTTTGCAAAGCTCGTCGAGGAAATGCGTAGCGATGAGTTTCGTAAGGCGTTCGAGGAAAAGTTCAGCATCGACCTAACGAATCGGCCCGATATGATCACTGTGCGCGGCCGCTGCAGCGAAAAAGACGGCAAAATCCACACTGACTCGGAGACAAAAATCATCACGATCCTGATCTATATGAATGCGGGGTGGGAATCGTCCGGTGGTCAGCTTCGATTGCTCCGTTCGGCAACCAATCTCGACGACATGATTCTCGAGGTCCCGCCAACGGAAGGGACGCTGCTGGCATTCCGTCGGAGCAATAATTCATGGCACGGCCACAAGCCGTTCTCGGGCCCACGTCGGGTGATCCAGTTTAACTGGGTTACCAGTGAGGCGGTGGTGCGCCGCGAGCAAAACCGCCATCGCTTTTCGGCGTGGATGAAGAAAATCCGCGGCGCGTTATCGGGCGAAAAGAAGGCGGCATAGTTCCGAAGCCCGGGTCGCTTCTCCCTCACCACGAGAGATGGAGACGCGACGCCCGCGTCGCGCGTGAAGCGCCGTGCAGGTGAAAAGCGGCCCGAGGGCGGACCGTCTCCAATTTTACCAGCGGCATCACGCGTGCTGACTTATCTTTCGCAAGTTGAACAGGCAGATCGAGAACACACAGATTAAGGGCCAGAACAGGTTGGGTCTGCATTCCGCCGAGTTCTCGCGCATTTTGCTGATCAAACCTTCGGCGCTCGGCGACGTTGTGCACACGATCCCAGTCTTGGTAAAACTGCGCACGCGTTATCCGCGTGCGCGAATTGACTGGCTGATCACGCCGGAGAATGCGGAGGTGGTCCGCCATCATCCCGCGCTCTCGAATGTGGTGCTCTTTGCGCGTCGCGATTTCTCCAAGCCGGGACAGAAATGGCGCGCCACACTCGGCTTCTTCGATCTGCTCAAGCAAATCCGGAGTGCCAAATACGATCTGGTGATCGACATGCATGGCCAGGTGCGTTCGGCTTTGTTCGCGCTCATCAGCGGCGCGCGAGTTCGGATTGGATTTGATCGGCCGATCAAATTTTCGCGCACAATTTCTGCCGAGCATGATCTGAAGAACGTCCCGAGCCACGGCTGGCGTGGCGCCCGCGAAGGTTCCTGGATCGCGTACACGCACCGCATTCCCATTCCGACGCTCGATGTTCACGCGATCGACCGTTATCTGTGGGTCGGATCGTTGCTTGGTTTCGATGATGAACCCCCGAAGCTGGCAATCCATCTGTCACCGGAAACAATCCGCACCGTCGAGCGATTGCTCGAAGAGCACGGTGTGCCCGCTGGCAAACCGCTCGTTGTTCTTGTGCCCGGGACGATTTGGGAAACAAAGCACTGGACCATCGAAGGATTTGCAGGCGTCGCGCGCGAGTTTCTTGGCGAAGGATTTGCCGTTGCTCTCGCCGGCACGAAACGCGATGAGGCGCGCTGCCGGCAAATCGCTGCCGCCGCGCCGGGAACGGTTAATCTTTGCGGCAAAACTACTCCAGCAGATCTGGCGGGCTTGATCCAACGCGCCGAAGTAGCGGTTACGAACGACTCGGGTTCAATGCATGTTGCCGCGTCACTCGGTAAACCGATGGTCAGCGTATTCGGCCCGACGAATCCGGTTCACATCGGGCCGTATGAGAGGCCGGAATCGGTTGTGCGCGTGGATTTGCCGTGCTCGCCGTGCAATTACCGTCGCCTGAGCCAATGCCCTTTC
>Ga0207701_10005291_pt1 | contig 12983 bp, 9 predicted proteins | sample KBSSwiSSwithPhiX_FD_184294 | JGI IMG/M metagenome (GOLD analysis project Ga0207701, IMG submission 184294) | Switchgrass rhizosphere bulk soil microbial communities from Kellogg Biological Station, Michigan, USA, with PhiX - S5 (SPAdes) (version 2) | ecosystem: Environmental > Terrestrial > Soil...
ATGCGATCTCGGCACCGCGCCGCGCCAATTCCAGCGCAATCGCACGCCCGATTCCACGCGTGGCACCGGTAACGATCGCCGCGCGGCCAGCAAATTGTTTTTGATCGGACATAGGCTTGATTCGAGGGGACGAAATATAACAGAGCTTTGCACGGACTGGAATTCACCTGCGTTTGCCCGCCGCGATCTTTTTTGCCAAGATGCACGTTCATCTACGCGGAGGGATTTTTTGAAGCTAATTGTTTTGGCCGCGGGTTATGCGACGCGGCTTTATCCATTGACATTGAATCAGCCGAAGCCGCTTTTGCCGGTCGCCGGCAAGCCGATGCTCGAGCATGTGCTCGACAATCTCATGCCGATCGGCGAGATCGATGAGATTTTCGTTGTCACGAACGCGAAGTTTGCTGAGCACTTCACGCGATGGGCTGAAGATTACAAAACCGGAAACACAGTTCGGCCGATAACAGTCATCAACGATCAGTCTACAGACGATTCAAACAAGCTTGGCGCGATTGGAGACATGAACCTGGTCCTAAACGAGGGACACATCAATGACGACATCGTCGTCGTCGGGGGAGACAATCTTTTCAGTCAGAGCCTGGGCGCTTTCGCCGATTATTGCTGCGAAAAGAACGCGCCGGTGACCGGAGTTTACGACGTTGGCAATCTTGAAGAGATCAAGAAGTACAACGCGATCGAAATCGATGAAGACGATCGCATCACATACTTTGAGGAAAAACCGGCACAGCCGAAATCGACACTGACGGGCATTGCTTTGTATTACTATCCTCGCGCAACACTTCCGTTAATTCGGCGATACCTGGCCGACGGAAACAATCCGGACCAGCCGGGCCGGTTGGTGCAATGGATGTATCAGCGCGCGCCGTTTCATGTTTGGCGCGTGCCGGGAATTTGGTTCGATGTCGGCGCGAAAGAGACTTTGGAAGACGCGAATCGGATCTTTTCGAGGCCCGACATTCGCGAACTGACCAGAGAAGGCTTTGCGCAAGAAAGCCGGTAACCGCGAAGCGGTTGAATTAAATAGCCGTGGGCAACGCCCACGGTAAGAAGGCCGGAATGTTCTGCGACCCTGAAAGGGTTGAAGCATACGCGCGTTTTGGAATTCGACCCTTTCAGGGTCGCATGCGATGGTTCGCTCAGGTCCGGTGGCGTTGCCACCGGCTATTAAATTCGTTCGCTGCGCGAACGTGGGGACTTTGAATTAGGCCAGGACACTGCAACTCAATGCTTGATCTGAATTACGTTAGAGAAAACTTAGCCAGGGTGATCGAGGCATGTGAGGCTCGCAACTACCCGATTGACTTTCTCAACGATTTTGCAAACTGGGACGGTCAGCGCCGTCGCGCGATTGCAGAATCTGATCGATTGAACGCTGAGAGAAACGAGCTAAGTCAACAGATTGGCGCGCTGATGAAAGAAGGAAAGGGTGAAGAAGCTTTAAAGATTCGTTCATCAGCTAACGACCTAAAGGAACGAATAACACGGGCAGATTCCCTGCGCGACGAGAGCGAGCGGAGGATGCGCGAAATACTCTCCGTCCTCCCCAACATTCCGCACGAATCAGTTCCGGTCGGTAAAGACGAATCAGCGAACGAAGAAATTCGGCGCTGGGGCACAAAGCCGGAATTCGATTTCGAGCCGAAGGATCACGTCGATCTCGGCACCGCGCTGGGGATTCTTGATCTGGAACGTGCGACAAAAATTGCCGGCGCACGATTTGCGATTCTGAACGGCGCGGGAGCACGACTTGAACGCGCGCTGATCGATTTCATGCTCGACACGCACACGCGCGATCATGGTTACACCGAAACTTTGCCGCCATTCATCGTGAACGCGTCGGCGCTCTTCGGCACTGGGCAACTGCCGAAGTTCGAGCAGGATCTTTTTAAGTTGGAAGACGAGCGTGGCTTCTATCTGAATCCGACCGCCGAGGTGCCGGTGACGAATTATTACGCGTCGGAAATCCTTGATTCGTCACAGTTGCCAATGAAGTGGGCGGCATATGCACCGTGTTTTCGCTCAGAAGCGGGCAGTTACGGCAAAGACACGCGCGGAGTGATTCGTCAGCACCAGTTCGAGAAGGTCGAGTTGGTGAAGTATTCGTTGCCGGAAAACTCTTACGATGAACTCGAATCGCTGACGCGAAACGCGGAAACAGTTTTGCAACGGCTCGGCATTCACTATCGCGTGGTCGCGCTCTCCACCGGCGATCTCGGGTTCGCGAGCGCCAAGACTTACGATGTCGAAGTGTGGTTGCCGTCGCAGAACACGTTTCGCGAGATTTCTTCATGCTCGAATTGCGAGGCGTTTCAGGCGCGCCGTGCCAACATTCGCTTTCGTCGCGCCGGGGGTGCCAAGCCTGAGTTTGTGCACACTTTGAACGGTTCAGGTCTGGCTGTCGGCCGCACTTGGATCGCGGTGCTGGAAAATTATCAGCAAAAAGATGGTTCGGTAGTCGTGCCCGAAGTTCTCAGGCCTTACATGCGTGGAGTGGAGGTCATCGAACCCAATGCCAAGTGATTTGCGGACAGTTTTCGACCAACTGAGACAGATTCTCACGCCTTACGAGCCGAAGATGGACATCGCCCAGGACACCGCCAGGATGTACATGCTCAACACACGCCACCTGTTAAAGAAAAATTATCCGTTGATGTTTGGCGCCGTCCGGCTGGGCAAGAACTACGTGAGCTATCACCTGATGTCCGTCTATGCCTCGCCCGACGTCCCGATGTCGCCTGAATTGAAAAAACGCATGCAGGGCAAGGCGTGCTTCAACTTCAAAGAAGTTGATGAGCGACTCTTTAAGGAACTGGCGAAGATAACAAAAGAAGGCGCGAAGCGATTTAGCAACGAGAAGTTTGTTGAGGGCCTCCGCCAAGCACAATCCGCAGCCGCTCAGAAGCGAAAAGCCAGTCGCTAGCTTTCTGCCGTCAGAACTTCCGCGACACGACCTATCTGCTCATCCGAAAGCTCCGGAAACATTGGCAGCGAGAGGGCGCGCTCCGCCAAGTTTTCTGTTACGGGCAGCTCCCCACCTTTGTAGCCGAGCGAAGCGTAAGCCGGCTGAAGATGAATTGGAATGGGATAGTGCACGCCGGTTTGCACTCCCGCCGCCGTCAGACGTTTCTGCAATTCGTCCCGGTTCTGAGACTGGACCGCGTAAACATGATAGACATGACGCGCGTAATCCATCTCTGCGGGCAACACGAGACCGGCGCTACTCAATAATGCGTTGTAGCGCGCGGCGCGCGCCCGCCGCGCATCGTTCCAATCGTTGAGGTGCCGCAGCTTCACATTCAGCACCGCGGCCTGAATCTCTTCCATCCTGAAGTTGTAACCGACGATTGCGTGCGCATACTTGCTCGTCGAACCGTGATCGCGCAATAAGCGCAAACGCTTCGCTAACTCTTCATCGTTGGTCACGACGGCGCCTGCCTCGCCGTAGGCGCCGAGATTTTTGCTCGGATAAAAACTGAAACATCCGGCCCTGCCGAGCGCCCCGACGCGCTTGCGTTTGTACTCTGCGCCATGCGCCTGTGCCGCATCTTCAATCACGTGCAGATGGTGTTTCTTCGCGAGTTCGAGAATCGGATCGAGATCAGCCGCCTGTCCATAGAGATGCACCGGAATTAGAGCGCGCGTGCGCGGCGTGATGTCCCGCTCGATCGCAGCGGCTGTCAGGGTGTATGAAACGGGATCGACATCCACAAAGACCGGTGTGGCGCCGAGCACCGAGACCGCTTCCGCGGTCGCGAAAAAAGTAAATGACGGGACGATGACCTCATCACCGGCGCCAATGCCGGCCGCCATCAGCGTCAGTTGCAGCGCCGCGGTGCCGCTGTTGACCGCGATACACGCGCGCGCGCCAACGTACTCAGCGAAGGCGGCTTCAAAGGCGCGGACCTCCGGGCCAAGGATGAACGAAGTGTTCTCGATCACGCGCGCAATTGCCGCGTCAACTTCCGATTTGATCGAAGTGTATTGCTGCTTTAAGTCGACGAACGGAACGCTGACGTTTGCCACCTGCGGATTATGAATTTGAGCTGAACCTGGTGCGTAAGGTTTGGACATAACTACGATTTCGAATCGCGGATTATCTGCGCCGGATTTCCGGCAACAGTCGCGCCCGCCGGAACATCTTTAGTGACCACTGCGCCCGCGCCGACGATGGCGCCTTCGCCGATTGTTACCCCGCAAAGAATAGTGGCATTGCTGCCAATGCTGGAGCGGGCCTTGACGACGGTCGGAACTACCTGCCAATCGGCTTCAGTTTGCAGCGCACCGCTTTCGGTGGTCGCGCGCGGATACTTGTCGTTGATAAAAACAACGCTGTGGCCGACGAAAACTTCATCTCCGATCTCGACGCCTTCACAAACAAAACTGTGACTGGAGATTTTGCAGTTGCGTCCGACGCTCGCGCGCTTCTGAATCTCGACAAACGATCCGATGGTCGATCCATCGCCGATCTCACAGCCGTACAAATTGACGAAGTGATGAATTTTCACATCGCGCCCGATCTTTACGTCAGGCGCGATCAAACAGAATTGTCCGGGCATGTATCCGTGACGGGGTTAAGAAGTCTTCGAAGTCTGTCGATTAGGGCGCGGTCGCGCCGGCGGTTTCGGCGCCTTCTTCCTCAGTGTAATAATCCGACTGATAGTACGCCGAATAATATCCTCCGCCGTAATAACCATGCGACTCGGCCTTCACGTTGTTCAGGACGACGCCGAAGATGTGCGCGCCGACGTCCAGCAGTTGCTGACGCGCCCGGCGCACAACGGCGCGGGAGCTGCGACCGCCGTGCACGACGAGAATTACGCCGTTGACGAACGTTGAAAGAATTGCCGCGTCGGTAAAAGAGATTGCCGGCGGCGAATCGACAATGATGTGCGTAAATCGTTCCGACAAAGACTGCAGCAGCTTGCGCATTTCTTCTGAGCCGAGCAACTCTGCCGGGTTCGGCGGAATAGGACCTGAAGTCAAAAGTTTCAGGTTTGGTACTCTCTCGTAAGACTGAAGGACGTCGTCTATTGGACTCTCGCCCGAAAGATAGTTCGTCAGGCCGCGCGCGTTCGAAAGATTAAAGTTCGCGTGCAAGCGCGGACGGCGCAAATCGCAATCGATAATCAGAACTTCGGCGCCGGTCTGGGCCAACATGAACGCGGTGTTTATCGCTGTCGTGGTCTTGCCCTCAGAAGGCTGACTCGAAGTGATTAGGATCGTCTTCGGCGGATTTCCGGCAGAGGACAGCAAGAGCGAAGTCCGCAAGTGGCGATAAGCTTCGGCGATCGGCGAACGCACGTCGGTTACGAGTGCGAGCGCGGTGGATGGATTCGACCCTGGGGATTCTGTGTGGGCCGGTATTCTGGCTTTTTCGTTTCGCGCTGCTGGAATTAACGCCAACGCCGGCAGGTGAATGTACCGGTCGATGTCGTCGATCGATTTCACGCTGTCATCAAGGAAATCGAGCAGGAACGCGAGACCGACGCCGGCCATTAAGGATAATAGGAAAGCTACCAGGATTGTGCGCAGACGTGCCGGACCGATTGGTTCGCGCGGCAAGCGGCTGTAGTTCGCGATCGCGACGTTCGTACCGGCGTCACCCGAAATAGCATTCAATTCACGCTGCTTTTGCAAAAGCGTGTTTAGGTATTGTTCGTCCGTGGTCAGTTGCTGCGTCATCGCCGCGAGATCGATCTCGGCTTTCGTCTGCGCGGTGGTTTTGCCATGTGCCTGGCTATAAGCACTGACCAGCCCCTTGTATTGGGCTTCGGCCGCTTCGTACTTCTTCTTCATCGCCCCGAGGATCTGCGTCGGCGCGCGCCTCAAATCTTCTTCCTTCGATTTTATTTGCGCGTCGATACTCTTAACCTCGGGCCACTCCGGCGTGTAGCGTTGCAGCAACGCATTGCGTTTTTCGTTGAGATCGCTTAGCTCGTCCCGCAGCTTGCGAATATGCTCATCTTTTTGAACCTCGGGATTCTCCAGCGGATCCGCGGAGTTCTTCGCTGCTTCATAGGCCGCTTTCAGAGTTCGACGTGCATTCTCTGACTCGAGAAGTTGATCGCTATATCCCTCTTCGCGTTTAGCTTCCAGATTTATTCCGCTTGGGGTTAGCGGTAAGTTGTTAGCTTTCGCAAAGTTGAAGCGTGCATCACGTTCATCTTTAACTTTCTGTTGATACTCCGCGATCGCTTTTGCCAGGGCGATGCCGGCTTTGCTCGTGCCCGCTTGTTGCCGTTCGATATTGTTCTGCACGAAGACGTCGGCCAGGGCGTTTGCAACTCGTTGCGCCATCTCTGGGCTCGTGTGCGTGTAGTTGATGACAACGAGGTTAGTTTTCTCGACCGGTGCGACCGTTTCATTGGCGACGATCGCGTCTTCGTACGGCTCCAAATTTGCCAACTGCTCTGATGTGAGCTGACGATCGGACATTTCGCTCTCGCCAACCGGCGGCGGCTCCGTGGTCTGACCCTCCGCGGATTTGCTCGCGGTCTTCTCGCGTGAAAAGATTCGTTTCAAAGAAGAGAAAATGCTGCTGTTCGCCTGTCCGCCAATGAAGTCGGTATTGTTTTGCAAATCCAGCGTCAGGATGACTTGCCGCGCCAGGATCGGACTCTGGAGGAGCTTCAGTTGAGTGCCCCAGAAATTCGGATCGGTCTGGTTGATGACCAGCGCCTGCCCGGTTTGTAGAATGTTTCCGCTTTTTGGCTCGATGCGAATCGTGGTGCTGCCCTGATAGATCGACGGTTCGCGATATACCTGGATTGTCACCAGCGACGTAATGACGAGGACCAGACTCAGAATCAGCCACTTGCGTTTGAGGATGATGAACAAATATTCACGGAGGTTTGTCTCCGGCTGATTGCCATAACGGCTGTATTTGCCGTACGCCCGGCCCTGTGCGATTTCGGCAAGGGAGGTATCCGCCTCGCGCGGGGGCCTGACTGGGAGCAAGCGTTCGTCTTGAGTCATACCAAAAACCTATTTCGTTGAATTATTTGCCTTGGACAATAGGCGATCATAATAGCAGACCCTTGAAACGAGGCCAATCAAAACGGCCTCGGCCGTGTGCGGCGCGGGTGGCTCTAACTGCGTGGGGTTGGATTCTAAACTGCGGCGGTTTGGCTGCCACTCTGGGACTTAACAAAAGTGTGTAAGGCGTCGATCCAATGAGGCAGCGGATCGAGATGAAGCGCCTCAGACCAGAGGCATCGCAGTCGCGAATTGCGCGGCCGCGCCGCCGGGCGGTGCAAGTCGTCAAGCGTCACAGGTTCCAGGGGCGCTGACGTTAGCTCCGCGATTTCCAGTGCAGTTCGCGCGAAACTTTCAAAACTTGCCCCATCGCCGGCATTCACGACATGAAACACACCCGGCAGGTCCAGGACTGCAAGCGCACGCAGACGGCGGGCGAGATCGGGCGCATAAGTCGGCGTCCCGACCATATCTGAAATAGCTTTCAACGTTTCGTTCCGGGCGGCACGCGACAGCAGCGTGCTGAGAAAATTCTTACCGCCGTTGCCGAAAATGTAGCCACTGCGAACGACGATTGTACGTGCCCAGGCCGCCTGCGCCCGACGCTCGCCTTCGAATTTCGATCGACCGTACACGCTGATTGGGTTGGGCTGATCGCGTTGCGTGTAAAATCCCTGTTTCGTTCCGTCGAAAACGTAATCGGTTGAAATCGTAATCAGCAATACATCGAATTCGCAGCACGAGGTTGCCAGCAACTCCGGCCCCAGCGCGTTTGCACGTTTCGCATGCGCGGGATCAGATTCACAACCATCAACGTCGGTCCACGCAGCACAATTGATCACAACCTCAGGTCTTTTTTCACTGAAGGTTGTGCGCAGCGCAGATGCATCGCTGATGTCGAGCGAGCGATGATCGACCGCGAACACGTCGTCACCCTGTGCCGCACAGTATTCGGTGACAGCGCGACCTACCAGGCCGCCGGCACCTGTGACCAGAACTTTCAACGCGCGCCTGCCTCCACGCCATAGTGTCGCGAGTAATACTCGCGGTACGCGCCGGAACGCACTCGATCGAGCCAGCCCTTGTTCTCACAATACCAGGCGATCGTTTTCCGCAATCCGGTTTCCCACGTTTCCTGCGGACGCCAACTTAACTCGCGCTCGATCAAACTCGGATCGATGGCATAGCGTCGATCGTGGCCTGGTCGATCTTTAACGAAACGAATCAAGGTGCGCGGTTTTCCAAGAGCATCAAGAACACTGTTGGCGACATCGAGATTGCGTCGTTCGTTGCGCGCGCCAATGTTGTAAGTGGCGCTCGATCGACCCTGCGCAATCAGTTTCAGAATCGCGCGGCAATGATCGTCGACGTAAATCCAGTCACGGACATTCATTCCGTCGCCATAAACCGGAATCGGCTCGTCGTGCATCGCGTTTGCCAGCATCAGCGGCAAGAATTTTTCGGGAAACTGCCGAGGCCCATAATTGTTTCCACAGCGCGTGATCACGGTATCCAGACCAAACGTGTGATGCGCGGCGCGCACCAGCTGTTCGGCGGCCGCCTTTGAAGCCGCGTAAGGACTGTTCGGCTGGAACGGCGAATCCTCCGTGAAGAACGCGTCGGTTTCTTCGGGCAGACTGCCCATCACTTCGTCAGTCGAGATCTGCACAAACCGCGGCACCCTGCGCTCGCGCGCCGCGTCCAGCAACACCTGTGTCCCGAGTACATTCGTCTTAATGAATGCATGGGCCGAGTGAATGCTTCGATCGACGTGCGACTCAGCGGCGAAATTGACAATTGCATCAGTCGCGTCTTCGAGAGACGCAACCACGGCGTCGCGATCGCAGATGTCGCCCTGAACAAAATGATGTCGCCTGTCATCGATACCTTCCAGGTTCTCGAGATTGCCTGCGTACGTGAGTGCATCAAAATTGACGATCTCACAGTGCGGGCACTCCGTGAGTGCCAGCCGGACGAAAGCCGATCCGATGAACCCGGCGCCGCCAGTCACAAATAACTTCCGCAACTTGTTGGTTTCGACGATTGCCGTCTCCCCCTAAGAAACGCAATTAGAGGCCGATATTATCACGATCTTTGTTGGTTCGTTGGTCGGCACTTCGCAGGTGAGGCCGCCATTTTTACGTGAACCGGCTCGATTGCAATTTCATGCACCTAAAGGTACTTTTGACGCTCGATGAGAATTTTGGTCACAGGCGGCGCGGGATTTCTTGGGTCGCATCTTTGCGACCGGTTGATTGGCGAAGGTCACGAAGTTTTGTGTCTCGACAATTTCTTCACGGGCCGCCGAGAGAACGTCATGCACCTGCTCGATCACCCTCGCTTCGAGCTCGTGCGCCACGATGTAACCGAACCAATTTTGCTCGAGGTCGATCAAATCTATAACCTCGCTTGTCCGGCATCTCCGGTTCACTACCAATACAATCCGGTAAAGACGGTGAAGACCAACGTGATGGGAACCATCAACATGCTGGGACTGGCGAAGCGTGTGCGGGCGCGCATCTTGCAGGCGTCGACTTCGGAGGTTTACGGCGATCCCGAAGTGCATCCCCAGCCGGAAACATATTGGGGTAACGTGAATCCGATCGGCGTCCGCAGTTGTTATGACGAGGGAAAGCGGCTGGCGGAAACGTTAATGATGGACTACCAGCGCCAGAACCGCGTCGACACGCGCATCATCCGCATCTTCAACACGTATGGGCCGCGCATGCTCGAGGATGACGGTCGAGTTGTTTCGAACTTCATCGTGCAGGCGTTGCGTGGCGATGAGCTCACAATCTACGGGGATGGTAATCAAACGCGTTCATTCTGCTATGTTGCCGATCTGATTGAAGGCATGGTGCGATTGATGAACGTAGCTGACGGCGCGACTTTGCACGAACCAGTTAACGTCGGCAACGATCATGAATTCACCATGCGCGAATTAGCGACTGAGATCGGACTCGCTGTCGGCGTTGAACCGAAGATTCGTTTTTGTGCGTTGCCTGCCGACGATCCACGCCAACGCCGTCCGGACCTCACCCGCGCGAAGCAACTGCTAGGCTGGGCACCTTCAGTTCCATTCAAGGACGGCATTCGCCGCACGGTTGAGTATTTCGCAAAGCGTTTCGAAGAGCAGCACCCACCGCTGACACAGACGGCCCACAACGAATAATTCGAAAAATTCGAAGGAGTACCGTTCAAGCTAATGGCAGAAACGCTCGGCACACTCGCCGACAAATTAACCACCGTGAAGCTGAAGCTCTGGCACACGGACGATGCGGAGCGTCTTGCCAGCCTGAAAGTGCAGGAGAAGCAACTCGAGGCTGAGATCAATGAATTCGTCGGCGCCGCCCTTGCTGGGGACATACCGATCGAGCGACTGACGTTCGCCGCGAACAAGGTTTACAAGAAAGAGGGGAACGTAATCGCCGATTTTTCCGGGACCATCGGCGAACTCTTCTCGCAACTGGCGGAAACGAACTGCAAACTCTGGCACGTGCAAGAGAGAGTCTACGAGTTCGAACAAATCCCGCCGGCACAAAAGGACGATGTGATCAAAGAATTAGCCGTCGTTAATCTTGAGCGCAACCAATGTATCGACCGCCTGGACCAGGAGTTTCAGAGATCCGTTGTCGCGCTTCACATTTCAGCCAAATCAGCATAATCCGGCCACGCCCAACTCACGCAAAACCCAAACTCCTGCGCGCATTAGCAACAAAACAAAGGTTTCGTCATAAAAGCATTGACAAGTTTGTGGGATTGGAGTATCAACGCGACTGCTCTTCAGCAGACTATAACGCTCGCCCTGGGATTTTCCCCATTCACTGAGCCCAACCCCGACAACGGGAAGGTCTTGCAGCTAATTTGCAAATTCGAAAAAGTCTTGACCCTTAGCAGATTTGACATTAGAGTATCCGGCCTCAGTCGCTCATTGTAACGAGTCCGGCTACACCCCAGCGAGGTAACGAAAGTTCCGGTCACTTCTAAGTTGCCTGATTTGTCGTCTCTTCGTAAGCGTCACACACAATCCAGGAGGCCTACACCGATGCAAACTCCAGCTTATCGCCGATCGCAATTCACGCGTACAAATTACTTCGCCATCATCGTCATGTTTATGTTGGCGGCATTTGCGGTCGCGGGGCCGTTTTTTTCATCGCGGGCAAAATCCAAAACGCCGGCGGCCAAAGACGGCCGCGGTCATGTTGCCGGCAAGTCGCGAACAAACCCGGGATCTCGGTCGCTGCTGACTTTTGGGCTTCCGGTGCAGGAAACTATCGCAACCTTCGCCTCCGATTGCACCACGCCAAAATCCACGTTTACTTTGGGAGAAACGGTTTGCGCGATCACGGACAATGTAGATTTGAATTTTCCCGGCGGCCGCTGGGTGCATTGGTTGCGTCCAGACTTGAGCATTGCCCATGGAAGTAACACCACTACGCTCATCACGGCGAATCCGCAGCAATTCACCTTCGTTCCTGATACTACCGGGACCTGGAAGGCAACGATTGCCGAAACGGGCGATATTTCCCAGACCCCGGCGGTCTTTACCGTGAACGCGAATCCCGCGATTGCTACATATGACGGCACAACCTGCACTATTCTGCAAGACAACTTTACGGTCGGTAATACCGTCTGCGCAAAAGCCAACAGTAATTTTACAGGAACCAGGTTTATTTATTTTGTTGATTCCGACGGTGGCGCAGTTCAAACGAACACAATCACATCGACCTCTCCGAGCGCTAACTATGTTACGACGACAGCTGGAAACTTCCGGGTTTATTTATCAGATGAAGACGGCTCGCTGATTGCGCGTGCCTTATTTACGGTTAGCGACCCGCAAAATCCTAAAGTCGATCTGGCGGTCTTTAAGTACAACAAGACCGGTGAGATGACGGCCGGCAGTACTGTGTCCTATTCACTCGTGGTAGTGAATCGCGGACCCGATTCCGCCAGCAGCGTGCAATTGACGGACGCAGTTCCGAGCGGCCTTTCTTACTTCTCATCGAGCCAGGACTCAGGTCTGGTATTTACGCAGGACCAGACAGATCCGACTACAACTTGGTCCATCGCCAGCCTTCCCCCTGGTAGCGAAGCAACGTTTACTATTACATACACAGTAACGGCTTCGGCTGGCGCAGTCGTCACGAATTCCGCAATCGTCACAAACAATACTGAAGAAACACACAACGAGGACAACACTTCGACGACGTTCGACACGGTGGCGTCAGGCGGAGGTTCTCCAGAGTGCAGTCTTGACTGCCCGAACAACATTGTCACCACGGCCACGACTCATGGCAGTGGTGGCGGCGCCACGGTCACCTTCGCGGCTCCCGACACCGCGGGAAGCTGCGGAACAGTGACGAGTAGTCCTGCTTCTGGCTCGTTCTTCCCAATCGGCACGACGACGGTGACGGCCACATCCTCGACCGGTAACGGTTTCTGCAGCTTTACCGTAACAGTGATTGACAGTCCGGCGCCAACGATCAGTTGCCCCGCTAACACGGGTGCAGCAGCGAACTCCGGCGAGGTGGTAGCCTTCGTTCCTAATCCGAACGGGAGTTCATCCAACATCGGCACCGCGACGGCGACCGGAACCAATGTACTGGTGACTGGCAGCCGGGACGATGGCGAAGCGCTAACGTCGGCGTATCCCGTCGGCATTACCAAAGTCACCTGGACGGCAACAGAATACGATCAGGATCCGAATAACGTGGGTGCGCAACCAACGGGTCGGAGCGCATCTTGCCAGCAGACGATAACCGTCACCTCGGCGGACACGCCGACTATTACTTGTCCTTCTAATAATACCTTCACGTCGCCGGATGGCTGTACGTTCACGGCTACTACTAGTCAAATCGGAACTCCGACTACGACTGGCCCGAATGTAACAGTCACCAGCGAACGCAGCGATGGCTTGCCGCTAACGGATCCTTATCCTGCTGGTGACACATATATCGTTTGGACTGCCACGAATAGCGTTGGTTCCG
>Ga0207701_10005293_pt1 | contig 12979 bp, 7 predicted proteins | sample KBSSwiSSwithPhiX_FD_184294 | JGI IMG/M metagenome (GOLD analysis project Ga0207701, IMG submission 184294) | Switchgrass rhizosphere bulk soil microbial communities from Kellogg Biological Station, Michigan, USA, with PhiX - S5 (SPAdes) (version 2) | ecosystem: Environmental > Terrestrial > Soil...
TGGTTGCAGTGGTGGCGGTCGATCGGCGCACGGCGGAAGACGCGCTCCAGCTCGTCGAGGTCGATTACGAGGCATTGCCCGCAGTGCACGACGTGCTCGAAGGGGCAAAGGCAGGATCGCCGCTCGTGCATGAGCAGCACCGGCCGGCGAAGGCTTTCGCCGATCTTGCTCACGTTAAAGCCGGCCAACAGTCGAACGTCTGTTACCACTTCAAGCTCCGCACCGGCGACGTCGACAAGGCGTTTGCCGAGGCTGACAGAGTATTCGAAGACACGTTTAGCTCGCCGCCGGCGCAGCATGTGCCGATGGAACCGCACGTGACGTTGGCGTATCTGGACGAGCATGAGCGCCTTAACATCTGGACCGCGAGCCAATCGCCTTCTTATGTCCGAACGGAGATTTCTGCGACTTTCGGTATTCCCATGAACCGGATCCGCGTGCGCGTGCCGTACATCGGCGGCGGCTACGGTGCTAAGCTCTACGCCAAGCTCGAACCGCTGGTGACGGTGCTGGCGCTAATCACGAAAAAGCCGGTGCGTTACGCTCTGACACGCGAAGAAGAATTTTTGACAATTACCAAGCACAAAGTCGTTACCAACATCAAAACGGCAATCAAAGACGGCGCGATCACGGCGCGTAAATGCGAAGTTTATTGGGACACCGGCGCCTACGCGGAAATCGGCCCTCGTATCGGCCACAAATCCGGTTACACATCGGCGGGGCCGTATCGCATCCCCAACGTCTGGATCGATTCTTACTGCGTGTATACGAACAAAGTGCCCGCGGGTGCGTTCCGCGGTTTTGGTGTGCCGCAAGTTATCTGGGCCTATGATTCGCAAACCGACATGATGGCGCGCGCGCTCGGCGTCGACCCCGTGGAATTTCGTTTGAAGCCGATGTTGGATGAAGGCGAGCGCTTCGCCACAGGTACGGTCGTGCGATCGTTCGGCATCAAAGAAGCGATCCGCCAGGCGGCCCAGGCGATCGAATGGACAAAACCACGACTTGCGCAAAACGGAACCAAACACCGTGGCAAAGGCATAGCCGCAGGCGTAAAGGCAGTGCTGACACCGTCCATTTCGGGTGCGATCGTCATTCTCAACGCCGATGGCACGGCCAACGTGCTTAGCAGCACCGTGGAGATGGGGCAGGGATCGGAGACAACGATGGGACAGATCGTCGCCGAGGAATTGAGCATTGCACCTGATCGCGTCCACATCGTTCAGCCGGATACCGATGTGACGCCCTATGATACGATCACGGCCGGCAGCCGTTCGACTTACCATATGGGCAATGCTGTGCGCATGGCCGCAACTAAAGTTAAAGCGGAGCTATGCGAAGTCGTCGCTTCGAAACTGGAAGTCGATCCGGACGATTTGATCGCACGCAACGGGCGAATCGTCGTGCGCGGCATGGAAGAACGCGGCATGGCGATCGGTGAAATATTTCTGGCCAAGTTTGGCAGTCTGGGCACCACACTCGCAGCGGAGGCCGTTTGCCAACCGACGGCGGCGCACATGGATCCGGAGACCGGCCAGTCGGAAAAATGTACGGAGTATTGGTTTCCGTCGGCCACCGCCGCGGAGGTCGAGGTCGACACGGAAACAGGACGAGTTAAGATTCTCCAGCTCTTCAGCGTCGGCGACACGGGCACCGCGATCAATCCGCGCCACTGTGAGCAGCAGTTAGTCGGCGCCGCGGTGATGCATTTAGGGCTGACGATGTTCGAGGAGATGATCTTCGACGAGGGTCAACTCGTCAATGGCTCGCTGCTCGATTATCAGGTGGCTTCGTTTAAGGATATGCCGGAGTCAATTCGACCGATTGTCGTTCAAGTGCCGCATGAAGACGGCCCTTTCGGTGCAAAAGGAGTGGGCGAAACGGGCGCGTTAACAGTCGCCCCGGCGATCGCTAACGCAATCGAAGACGCGGTTGGCGTGCGCATCCGCGACTTGCCGATCACACCGGAAAAGGTTTTGCGGGCGTTGGTAGAGCGAAAAGAAAATGCCAGTGGAAGCCTTTGACGGCCATCGCCGGTTGTACGAGAATTATGGCCGATGCCGTGCTTATTGCCCCTTCGACGCGCCTTTTCTCATCGCGTCCATGTTGATGTTTGGCATGCCGGGCATCACGATGTCCCCTGGCTTCTGTCCGGCTTTGCAGGGACCCAGCCATTTCGCTTCGATTACTGATGAGGATTCCTTCATCCCCGACATCGGCGGCTCATAGGTGCTCTTGATGTCGGCCTTATAGGCTGAGTCGAATTGGCCTGTGAAGACCGCGCGGGTTGTCGCGGTGCTGTTCTGCACTTTGCATACGGATTCGGCGACGACCTTGTCTCCTTCTTTGCGCATCTCATTCTTGCTGCACTGCGTTTTCTGATTTTCGCCCATCTCCTTTTTCATCAGGTCATCGGTTTTCTCGTCTATACACTGTTGCACCGCATGACTGCCTTTGGTTTGCCCGCTTGAGATCTTGATCTCCCACAGGCCGGACTTACGCTTCGGCGCATCGAAGGACGCAGCGGCAGCAGGGTTGGCGGCAAAAAAGACGAGGAGCAGGGCGAGATATCTCATGTTGCGATCCTTTAAGGAATTTTTTTGATTGGCGCCGGACGTGATTTAGATCGCCGCCGGCGAATCGAGTTCGAAGCCCAAATCCGAGATCATTTGATGGGCATCGGAGGCTTCTTGTCCCGGCGTCGTCAGGTAGCCGTTAACGAAGATCGAATTCGCCGGGTAGAGCGCCATCGGCTGCAGCGAGCGCAGGTTGACCTCTCTGCCGCCGGCGACACGGATTTCTTTGCTCGGATTGACGAAACGAAAAAGGCAGAGAGTTTTCAGGCAACGCTGCGGCGTGAGATTTTTTTTGTCCGCGAAGGGAGTTTTCGGGATTGAAGTGAGAAAATTGATCGGGATCGAATCGATGTCCATGGCGCGCAGCGACAATGCCAAGTCGATGATGTCCTCGTCGCTCTCGCCCATGCCGATGATGCCGCCGGAGCAGGTGCTGACGCCGGCCTGTTTGACGTTTTCAATCGTCGCGACGCGATCGTCATAGGTGTGCGTCGTGACAATTTCCGGATGGCGCGCGCGGCTGGTATTAAGATTATGGTTGACGCGGCCGACGCCGACGTCTTTGAGCCGGCGAATTTTTTCTTCGTTCATCAAGCCGAGCGAGCAGCAAATATTCATGCCGGTTTGAGCGCGGATCTCGCGCACGGCTTCAGCGATGTCGTCGATTTCCTTATTCGTCGGGCCGCGGCCGCTGTTGACGATACAGAACCGCACCGCACCGGTGGCTTTTGCTTGCTTAGCGCGTTCGACGAGTTTTTCTTTCGACATGAAGGGATAGCGGTCGATGGGCGCTTCGGAGACCGAGGATTGAGAGCAGTAGTGGCAATCTTCCGGGCAAAGGCCGCTCTTGGCATTCTGCAACACGTGGATCTGCACGCGTTTACCGTAATAGTGGCGTCGCACTTTGAATGCCGCGCTCACCAACTCGGGTAACTCCTCGTCCGCCGCGTCCAATACCGCTTTTAATTCATCTCGTTCCGGAATAATTCCTTGAAGCGCTTTGTCGGCCAACTGCTGAAAATCCATTCCTACCTCCGAAGTCAGACGTTTTTAACATGCGCGGTCCGGCCTTGCAAATATCACTGCGCGAGCGTGGAATTTCCCCCACGTGTACAAGAAAGCAGCGAGGACGAAATGGAAAAAAATCGGTATCGTGCCGCCGAACCAGCGCATTTCCGGGCGCAAGATCATGGTTATAACGTAGCGCAGCAGCATACTGCCCGCATAAATCGCGCTGAAGCTGGTGAGAAATCTCGCCAAACGCATTCGCGTCTGCGCAAAAAACCCTTTGCCGCGCCAGACGTCGGAGACGATCTTGACCATACCGATTAACAGCACTACCTGAGTCGCCAGCAGAGTGGGATACGGAATGAGACCGGACGCCCACTGCTCCGTAGAAGGTAGCCAGCTGAGCGAAAAAAATACCACAAGAGCTTGGCCCAAGACGCGCAGAAAGAAGAGCAGGGTGAGAAAAGCGAGAACGGGGCCGTGCGCGCGAAATCGATCTCGCTTCACGGGAGCAATTCACTGGCCGTCTTGACGACAAACTGGATTTCGCTCGCCTCCTCAGGAGTAGCGCTCAGAAGCTGCGCCTTGAGTTGCACGTCGCGCGTTCCGGGCTGAAGAGCGGCATTGGCTTTGCGCTGGAACCAGCCCGATTTCATCACGCACAATACCGGTGCGGCAAGGCGCCGAGACTCGCGTTTTTGCGCATATTCGACATTGAGCGCGCGCAGGGACGCGTCCAGTTCCTGCAGCAATTGCATGAGACGTTCTTGAGCCGGCATGGCACCGTCCAATTCCACGAAGAAAGAGTAAAGAGATTCTTCCGCATCGGCACAGGCGCGAAAGTGTTGAACCGCCATTCCCGCGGCGTTTTGCGCCTGTGCCATGGCCTGGATCACCTGGTTGACGTGAAGTTTCTCTCCAGTGATGTTGGTCACATCGCGGCCTTTGCGGACGAATTCAATCAACGGCGTTTGGTTATAAAAACCGGCGACGCGAACGACGTCATTGATATCGTAGCGGTAAAGACCGGCGGCCGTGGTGAGAACGAGATAATAACTCGCTCCTGCCTCGAGCTCAGCACAGGTAAGGATCGTGGGCGCCGGGCTGTCAATTTCCGATTCGGGAATGAACTCATAAAAATTTTCATCGATAGCAAGAATCCCGGCCGAGCCTGAGTCGGAAATCGGCAGAGTCATCTGGGCTTCGCTCGCCATATAGCCTAAATCGCGCACCGGTGTCGTCTTACCGAACCAGCGGGCGAATTCTTTCAGACGGACGCCGACGGTACCGCCCTTCCAACAACCGATGAGTTGTAGTCGCGGCCAATATTCTCTGGGGCGGAGCGTTCCATCGTTCTTGATTAAAGATTCCAGCCTCCTCGCGCGCGCGGGGTTTTTCCTGAGACGGCTCTCGAGCGCCGCGCGCATTTTGGGCTGGAGGTTGCACCACGCCGCGATGGTGCCGTCGCAAATGTCCTGGATCATCTCCTGTTTATTTCGATTGACGGTTTCAACCAGCTTCAGAATCGTGCTCGGGTTGGGCGTGCCGAAAAACGTAATATCGTGTTCTAATGCCAAGCGCATGATGAGATAATACTTGGCTTCGAAGTCCTTCACTTCGGCGATCTCGTAGGGTGTCGCATAAGCATTCTGAATCCAGCTCGGACTGCTTTGATAGATCAATCCGGAAGCCGCGCCGAAAGGGATGCCGCCCACCGTGCGCCCCTCGATGACGGGACTCACGACGCCGAGCAGCTTGCCGCTAAAAAGATCCGGATGGTCCACGAACGCGCGGTAATACCACAGTCGGGTGAGCTGGCGATGATTTCTGCGCGTGGTCTGGGTGATGGGGATGAGTTTGGGCTGGCCGGTGCTGCCGCTGGTCAGGGTGAACATCAAAACCGGCTCTGCTGTCAACGCATGGGCCTCGCCGTTTTGCGCATGCTCGATGTACGGACGCAGACGTTCGTAGTCGCCAACGGAGACTTGCGCGCGATAGTCGCGGAGAGAACGGATGGCCTCGAAGTGGTGATCGCGGCCGAAGCGCGTGGCACGATTTCGCTTGATGAGATCGAAAAGCAGGTGATCTTGGATTTCTTGCGGCTTAGCCGTCAGGTCGTGCCATCCGGCCCACTGGCGACGCGTGAGAAACGCGGCGGCTCTTAGAAGGATGCCCATTTCGCTCTACCGGCGCACTTCGTGCTTGACGTTTGCGAGACGTTCCAAGACGTCTTCCCTGACTGTGACGCTGAGGCCGCGCGTTTTCAGGAGCGGGGCGCGTCCGCCTAAACCGAAAGCGACGCTTTCGTATGTGAGATCCTCGGCGAGGAGCCAAGTGCCGAAGGAGCCTTCGGCGAATTCGAGCGCCGGCAAGTACGCCGCAAAGGTTCGGCCTGCGGCCGAGAGGATGCCGGTTTCGCCCACTTGCGCGCCGACTTGGATCTTGATGCCTGCTTCATGCGCGAGCTTGGCGATAGCGAGGCTGCCGGTGATGCCGCCGTTTTTTGACAGGCGGATATTGAAGTAATCGCAGGCGCCAAGATCTATGAGCTGGCGCGCCTGTTCAAGCGTGACGAGGGACTCGTCGGCCATGACCGGGATTCCACTCTCAGTGCGTACGCGTTTCATTCCTTCCAGGTCTTTGGCGGGCACCGGCTGCTCGATTGCTGCCAATTTGAATTGCTCGAGTCGTTGCAATTGTTCGATTGCTTCGTGAGCAGTCCAAGCGCCGTTAGCGTCCGCGCGGAGTGCGACTTCGTCGCCGACCGCTTTGCGCACGGCTTCGAGTCGCGCTGCGTCATCGGCGGTGCCGACTTTCACTTTGACCTGGTGTAATCCAAGCCGCGCCATGCGTTTGGCGAGAGCGGCGGCATCTTTCGGCTCATCGGCAGAGATCACGCCGCTGTACACGACTTCAAAACGGGCGGGAGGAAGCAAATCCGCCAGCGCGCAATGATCAACGCGCAAGCTCCAATCGAGCAGAGCCAATTCGACGGCGCAAAAAGCTGCATTCCACGCGACGACGGTCGTTTCGCCGTTATCGCCGCGTGTCCAGTTCGGCATTAGCGCTTGCAGGTGTTCAAGAGTTTCCCAACCTGGCGCGAAAGTTTGACGAAAAAGTTTTGGTGCCAGGTGGTCGCGAATACGCGCGACCATGGTTTCCGTCGTTTCTCCGGTAACGTAGGAGCGCGGCAGACTTTCGCCGAAACCGCTGCGGCCGTCGCTGCCGGTGACTTTGACGATCACCGCGTCGCTTTCTTCGCGGTTGTGCAGCGCATGGCGAAAAACTTGGTGAAATGGGATGCGCAATTGATAGATGGTTATAGACTCGATGCGTTGAGCTTGCGCCTTCGCTATTTTGCTTCGCGTGCGCTGCTTGGAGACCGGCGGAAAGTAGTGGCGCACGAAGAGGTTGTCGCCGAGAGTGAAATGCGCGATCTGGTCGAATAACGGATCGGGAATCTGATGAAAGTTTAAATAATCCTGGATCACGGTCACGCCTTCCTCGGCGTGGCGGATATCGACTTCGGAATGAAGCTCAAACCAGAGTAGCGCCGCTTTGGGGATGGAATAGTGATTCGTCAAGGCTGTGGCAATTTCGCTTGAACAGCGCGACAGCATGAACTCGAAGCTCATGGTTTCCAGCAGGAGAGATAGGCAGAGCTCGCGCAAGGTCGCCACCGGCACTCGGGTGGCGCAGAAGATCGCCACGCGTTTGCGCGCGTCGGTGATCAGCTGATCGACTTCATTCTCGGGAAATCCGATGCCCCGCACCAGCTCGACCAGCAGCGCCGAGTGAGGTTTTTCCTTCTCCGAACGGCCCATTTCCTCCAAGAGATTTTCTTTCAACAGCTCGGCGGCATTAGACGGAAGAGCGGCAAAGCACAGTGCCACGATATGCGCAGACAAATAATGCGTGCGAAAAACGTTGCGGATGAACTCGTGGGCGGCTTCGGTCGAGGCGTGACCGCAAGCGAGGCTTTGATATTCTCCGGAGTCGCGAAATTCGCGGGTTGCCTCATTGAATGCTCGGGTAATTCGCTCGACGGAGATCATTTCGACCCTTTCGTAGCTGTTGCGCGCTGAATAAAGAACGTAGCTCACACGCCCGGCGTTTGAGTTTTTTCCTGTGCCATCGCTTTGATCTTTTTTAAGTCGACTTTGCCGGTGCCCAGGAGCGGGAGCGCATCGATGGCGTAGAGATTTTCCCGTTTGGGAATCCAGAGCTTGGGCAGCTCGGACTGGTTCAGTTTGTCCCAAAGGTCCTCTTTGCTAACGCCGTTCTGAGCGTAGAACGCGATGAGTCTCTCGCCCCGTTGCTCGTCGGGAAGGGCGGTGACGGCGGCGGCGATGCCGCCCAAGGCTTCGTTGATGACCTCTTCGACTTTCATGTGCGGCACCATTTCGCCGCCGATCTTGCTGAAGCGCGAAATCCGGTCGGTGATGCGGATGAAACCGTCTTCGTCGATGGCAGCAACATCGCCGGTGATATACCAACCGCGGCGCATTACTTGTTCGGTGAGGTTGGGTTGGTTTAAATAGCCGAGCATGACGTTCGGGCCTTTGATGAGCAAAAGCCCTTCTTGGCCGGGGCCGAGAGGTTGCTCGGTATCCGGGTCGATAATCTTCGCGGCGACGCCGGGGATTGGGTGGCCGACCGTGCCGGGTTTGTGGCTGATCTGACTTTCTTTGCCATCGATGACATCTGGCGTATTTACGGCGACCACCGGCGCGAGCTCGGTGCAGCCGTAGCCTTCCAGGATAGTGGATCCGAATCTTTCTTGATACGCGTTGGCAATTTGCCCGCGCAGCTTTTCCGCGCCGGCGATCAAATATCGCAGCGATGCGAATTGCTCTCTCGTGCAACGCCTTAAATAGCCGGCGTAAAAAGTCGGTGTGCTGATGAGCAACGTGGCTTGATATTTCTGTACGGTTTCACCGATCGTTTTAGCGTCGGTGGGATTGGGATGATAGACGACGCCGAATCCGGCAAGCAGCGGCAGCCAAAGTGTGCCGGTAAAACCGAAGGAATGAAACAACGGCAATACGCCCATGATGCGATCGCTAGCGGTGAACTGGATCACTTGGCCGATGCCTTCGACATTGGCCGCAATGTTGCGGTGCGAGAGCATGACGCCTTTGGGCGCGCCGGTGCTGCCGCTGGAAAAAATCACGGTGGCGAGATCGTCGGGCTTCTGGGCTTTGACGTAGCGACGCGTCAGCAAAGATGGGGGCAAGAGGAAAGCTTTCATCGTCGCGCCGATTTTTTTGATCGGCGTAAAAGTTTTGCGAATCTCTTCGAGAAAAACCATGCCCGCCATTTTTTCCACGCCGGCTTTGGCGAGGAAAACCCGGGAAGTGATGATGGTTTTGATGGCGCACTGCTCAACCGATGCGTCCATCGCTTCACTGCCGGCGGTAAAATTCAAGTTGACCGGAATTTTTCCGGCGAGGAGAAGTGCGATGTTGGTCAGCGCCCCGCCGACGGACGCCGGCAGAATCACTCCCACCATCGACTCTGCAACACAATGTTTTCGCGCCCAGTTCGAGAGCAGCAGGCTGCCGATCAAGCTCTTACCGTAACTCAATTCGGTGCCGGTCGTGTCGGCCATGCAGAAAGAGAACCAGCGCCGTTTCGCCATCCGAATAAAACTGGCGTGAAGAAGGGCGGCGCTGCTTTCGCGGCGGCCAATCGCGTTGCTTTCGAGCTCAAGGACGGCATTGCGCACTTCCTGCACGGTTGCGTCGGAGCGAAGCGGCGCGCCAAAAGAGACGGTCACGGGATAGGAAAAGTTTTTCGGCTGTTTCCAGAAAAATCGCCCGTTCTTGAAGCTGAAGATGCTGCCCCAAAGCTGATCGAGATGAACTGGCACAATCGGAATATTCGTACCTTGGACGATTTTTTCGAAACCGCGTTTAAACGGCAGCAAGTGACCGACGCGGCTGATCGCGCCTTCGGCGAAGATGCAGACGATGTGGCCCTTATCGAGCTCGTTGCGCGCATGCTTGAGCGACTGGACGATATCGCGCCGGTTGGTTGCCGACACCGGGATCGAGCGCATGAGGCGGAAAAACCAGTGCAAAGATTTAAGGTCGTAATAATCGCGATGCAACATGAAGCGCACGAAGCGAGCCGTTGCGCCGCCGATCATGAGCGCGTCGACGAAGGAAACGTGATTCGACACGAGCAACGCGGGACCCCGCGCCGGCAGATTCTCGGCGCCGATGACCGTGATCCGATAAATCGTGTGCGTGACCAGCCAAAGAATGAACCGGACAAAATAGTCGGGGAGCAAGTAAAGAATCACCGCCGTGCCGGCCAAAGTGACCAGCCCAGTCAGCAAAATGATCGAATCCGGTGAAAATTGCAGCGGCGTCTTCAAAATCCAGTGAATTGCTGCGGCGAGAAAGATGCCGATCGTGTTCATGAAATTGTTGGTCGCAATCAGTTGGCCTTTTTCCTCCTTGCCGCTGCGCTGCTGGAGTAATGCATTCAGCGGCACGGCGAACAGGCCGGCGGAAAATCCAAGCAGGACCAGCGACATGCCCGTGAGAAGATAGGACGGCGCGGAGAGCGCGACCAAAGCCAGACAAACGCCCATCGCAACGGAGCCCAGGGGCACCAAGCCCAGTTCGATATGGTCGCCCGAAAGGCGGCCCGCAGCGAGGCTTCCCGCGCCAATGCCGACCGCCAAAAACGTCCCAAGCAGCCCGATGTGAAACTCGTCCAGTTGCAAAAGTTCTTTGCCAAAAAAAAGTAGATTGATCTGCACGAGCGCGCCGAGAAACCAAAAAAAGGAAATCCCGATCACCGTCAGCCAAAGCGGGCGCTCGGCGCGTAAACGACGCAGGCCGTCGACGACCTCACCGAAAGGATTGAGTCGGATCAGCTTGGCGGCGCCGGATGCGGGAACGCGGGTGATGCGCAAACTTGTCAGGCTGCCCATGACGGCGACGGCGATCATCATCATCCCGATTACCGGTAAGTTGTGTTTCCACAGCGCAAAGATCGCGCCGCCCACGGAGGTGCCGAGAATGATCGCCATAAAGGTGCTCATCTCGAGCAGGCCGTTGCCGCGGGACAACTCTTTTTCAGGAAGCATCTCCGGCAAAATGCCGTACTTGGCTGGACTAAAGAAGGTGGCGTGGAGTCCCATGAGAAAGACGCCGGCAAGCATAGCCTGAATGTGGCCGGTGAAGAATGCTCCCAGGGCCAAAACCATGATAATGATCTCGAACATTTTGACCGCCACTAAGATGGTGCGTTTGCTGTATACGTCGGCCAGATGACCCGCATAACCGGAAAAAAGCGCCGATGGCAAAATGAACAGAAAAGCGATCAGCTCGACGTAGTTATCGGCGCCGTTTGTGGCCAAGTCCAGGGCGATAAACGACACTACGATTTTTAAAAAATTGTCGTTAAACGCGCCGAGGAATTGCGTGCAGAAAAAAGCAAAAAAGCCGGGTTGCCTGAGCGTATCGCTATACTTACCGTTAGCCATATCGACCCAGCTTACTAGCGTCCCATTTCTTCGGCAAGTTCAAAGCTCATCAGAAATTTGTGCTCCCTTCACTGCGAAGCGGCTGTCCTCGCGGAGCCGACGGGCTCGAAAGTAATTTTAGTAAACAGGCGCGCCCCGGCAAGTCATGGATTCGCCCAAACTGTTGCAGCGATTCAAGGAACCGCCCATAATCGATTACATGGAAATGGTTCAATTAAAAGTTCCTCAGTGGGAGAATCACGTCGGTTTGTTGCATGGCTTCGTGGGCCGGCAAGGGGGTAAAAGTGTCGGGCCGTATTCCGGGCTGAATGTTTCTTACCGCGTCGGCGACGATGCCAAGGTCGTCAGCCAAAATGTTTGCGACATGAAGCTGGCCGTCGGGATTCACGATGGCCGTATCGTGACGATGCGCCAGGTGCACGGCGATCACATCGTCGAAGTCACGGATAAAAAACTCAAAGAAGCAGGCGAAGCGGATGGCATGATCACCGGCGAATCGGATATTTATCTCGGGGTGTTAACCGCAGACTGCGTGCCGATCCTCTTCGTTGCACCGAAACAACGACTCACCGCCGCCGTGCACTCGGGGTGGCGCGGCACGTTGGCGGGAATTGCTGACAAAACGGTGCGGTTATTCAAGAGCCGGTACGACGTCGAAGCGCATGATTTGGAGGTCGCGTTTGGCCCATCCATCGGTCCGTGTTGTTACGAGGTGAAAGAGGATGTGACGGTGCCGCTGATGAAAACTTGGGGGCGCTTGACGACCCCGAGCATCCACGTCAAAGAAGGAAAATCGTTTATCGATCTGCGCCGGCTCAATCGAGATATTGTACGCGCATCCGGCGTCCCCGGAAAGCAGCTCTTCAACGTCGGTCCCTGCACCGCTTGCGCCATGGACCAATTCTTTTCCTACCGGCGTCAGGGCGGCGAAACCGGCCGGCAAATGAGTTTTATCGGTTGGTTGCCTTCCTAGCGTTTCGCGTCAATTTAGAACCCTTTGACGCCTAGCCCGATTTTGCCCGCTCGAGTGCCAGGGCTTGCCCTAAGCCGATGGCCTTCATGAGCGCGGACTAACCGCCACAGGCATCAGCGATCAATATTCTCGCAATATTCCGGTCGATCATTTAACATACGACTTGCACAGATAGAGTCTGCCGAAAGTAGAGTGATGGCAAGGATAACCCACCCCAATTACGGATGACCGGTCCACTTTTTGGCGCCGTGGCGCCGGTTTTACGCCTACAGGCATCCAAGGTCGTCTTAATCCCATGGCCATGTCCGCACAAAAAATCCCTGCGGAGGAACAGCAGTGGCTGACTGATTCCTTCGTTGACCCCAATGGCCGGGTGTTCGAATGGCGCGGCGAGATCTATCGGGTGATCGAGCCGGCCTATGCCGCGCGCTGGCAAGAGTTGGCGAAGGACGGCACGATATCCACGCTCATCCGCGATGGTTTGTTGATCGAAAGCGAGCTAACGGGTCTTACGACCGAATCAAATCAGCCGATTCTGCGTCATCGTCGGGTGCCGGTCGTCTCGTATTGCCACGAGTGGGTTCCACCGATGCTTAAAGCAGCGGCGCTCGTCACCGTGGAGCTCTGCATTCGCTTGGCCGAAAGGGGGCTAACGCTGCAAGACGGTCATCCGTGGAATATTCTATTCGACGATACGAAACCGGTTTATGTCGACGCTGCTTCGATCGTTCCGGCCCGGGACGATATACTATGGGCGCCATACCAGCAGTTCTGTAATTTTTTTCTCTTTCCGCTTTACCTTTATGCCGCCGACCGCGACCGGATCGCGCGTTGGTTGCTGCGCGATTACCTTTCCGGCGTGACCGATGAAGATTTGTTGGCGGCGCTGCCGCTGTCATTCAAATTACGGCATCCGCGGCG
>Ga0207701_10005294_pt1 | contig 12979 bp, 10 predicted proteins | sample KBSSwiSSwithPhiX_FD_184294 | JGI IMG/M metagenome (GOLD analysis project Ga0207701, IMG submission 184294) | Switchgrass rhizosphere bulk soil microbial communities from Kellogg Biological Station, Michigan, USA, with PhiX - S5 (SPAdes) (version 2) | ecosystem: Environmental > Terrestrial >...
TGGCGTTGAACCGCTGCTCGACTTATGAGAGCAAGGAGGCCGGCCAGCGGTTGAACGCGATGCTGTCGATGGGGATGTCGAAGCCCTGGCCCGAGGCGCTCGAGGCGCTCACGGGATCGAAGCAGATGGACGCTACGGCGATCCTCGACTACTTCGCGCCGCTCTCGGCGTGGCTGGACACGCAGCTCGGCGGCGCCAAGTTGGGGTGGTAACTCAATTAAGAATTAAGAATTTAGAATTAAGAATTCGTCGCTTGAATTCGCCGGGCAGTTCGCATCCAGGTACGAATTCTAAATTCCTAATTCCTAATTCTTAATTCTGCTAGCGGCGCTGCGCATGTTTGGCCGCTAGCTCATACTGGCGTTTGACGAAGTCGGCGTACTTCTGCAGCGATTGATCGATTTGATCCGCCGGCATCCCGCGCTGCAGCGACTGCACGGCTTCGAGCGCGGCGCGGCAGGGCATTGAGTCGTCGCGCTGAACCAGCGCGTTGAAGCGTTCGGTCAGCGCCGCGACGGCGTCGGCGCCCTGCTTCGCGGGCAGTACCTCGGCGAACGCGTCGGCCACCGCCTTCAGCGCGTCGCGCTCCTTCGCGCGCTTGGCGAAGATCTGCGTCAGCGACGTCTCGTCCCCGATCGCCGTCCCATCGTCGAGCACCGCGGCGACCGGTTCGATGGCCGCCCCGGCCGGCAGCGGGTCGAGCGGAATCTCGCGCGACTGCCCCGGCATCAGCCGCTCGCGGTGCGCCTCCGCGCCCGGAAGCCCGTGCGTCAGCTCGCTCAGGTAGCCGTCCACCGTGTAGACCTCACGGCGCGTGCGGCCAGCTTCGGTCCGGGTCGTCGCGGCCAGGCTCCAGGCGGTCACCGGTTGAGCCCCGCTATTCGTCAGCCGGACGTGGCTTTGCGGCCCGGTCACGACGTCCGACACCGTGAGAGGTATCTCTGCGGCCGACACAACGGCCGCGAGCAGAAGCGTTGAAGCGAAGATGGTCTTGCTCATGGGGTAAGGATGAGCAAAGCCTGTTCCAAAACTTCTACGGCTCAACTTCCGTCTGATATCGTGGGTTCCGTGCCACGATTTTGCCTCAGCGCACTCCTGACGGCCGCCTTGTGCGTCGGCGTCGCCGCCCGCGACCCGGTTGTGCCGGGCGTCCGCGCACAAGCGACAGACCTCGACGCCTTCATGCAGCAGGTGCTCGCCAGCCGCGACGCGAACTGGAAAAAGCTGCAGCAATACGTGCTCGACGAGCGCGAGGTGATCGAGCTGACCGGGCCAGGCCGTATACCGGTCTGGGGGGAACGTCACGAGTACACCTGGTACATCCGCGACGGCTTCTTCGTGCGCAGCCCGGTGAGGTTCAACGGCGTCGAGATCAGCGACGGCGAACGGCGGAAGGCCGAGGCTGCTTATCTCCGGCGGATGCAGGAGCGCGACAAGCGCCGCAGCCGCCGTGGCGACGATGCCCCGGCCGATCCGCCGCCGCCCGCCGCCGTGCCCGACGCAGACGTGGCGGCGCCGCAGAACATGGACGCGCTGATCCGGCAGACGCGCGAGCCGGAGTTCATCCGCTCGGCCTACTTCCTCCGCTTCCGCTTCGAGGAAGGCAAGTACGCACTCGTCGGTCGCGAAACGCTGAACGGCCTCGACGTCCTGCGCATCGAGTACTACCCGGAGCGGATGTTCCGCGGCACCGATCGCCGGCGCGGACGCGACGAGCCGTCGGCGGACGAGAAGGCCCGCGACGCGCAGTTCCAGAACCTGATGAACAAGGTGTCGCTGGTCACGCTCTGGGTCGAGCCGAAGGCGCACCAGATCGTGAAGTACACCTTCGACAACGTCGGCTTCGACTTCCTGCCGGTGCAGTGGCTGGTGCGGATCGACGACTTCAAAGCGACAATGACGATGGCGCAGCCGTTTCCCGATGTGTGGCTGCCGGACGACCTCGACATGCTGTTGACCGGCACGCTCGCCTCGGGCCAGCTCGAGTTGCGCTATCGCCTTGACTACCACGATTACCGCCAGCCGGACGTCACCACCAAGGTCGGCATCAAGCCGCCGCAGTGATGCTCTGGACGGCGGTCGCGCTCATGGTGGCGCTCTCGGATCCGACCGGGGGCCTGCGCCCGCTCTATCTGCCTCACCCCGCCGTACCGTCCGCCTCACAGGCCACCGCGCCGGAAACAATCACCTCGATCCAGATCCAGGGCAACACCGCGACAAGCGACGAGGAGATACGCCGGCTGGCGGGTGTCAGCCTCGGGATGCCACTCGAGGCGGCAACGCTCGACGAGGTCGCGGCGCGCCTGCGCGCGACCAAACGCTTCGAGCAGGTCGAGGTGCGCAAGCGCTTCGCGTCGATCGCCGACCCGTCGCAGATCGTGCTGGTCATCCTCGTGGACGAGGGCCCGGTGCGCATCGAGATGACCGGCAATCCCTCGGAGCCGACCCGTGTCGTCCGGAATCGGCGGCTGAATTTGATGTTCCTGCCGCTTCTCGACCGCGAAGACGGCTACGGGTTCACTTACGGCGCGCGCTTCGCGATCGCCGAGCCCCTGGGCGCGCACAGCCGCATCGCGTTTCCGCTCACGTGGGGCGGCACCAAACAGGCGGCCGCCGAGCTCGACAAGTCGTTCACGCGCGGCCCGCTGAGCCGCGTTCTCGCCGGCGGGTCGGTTTCGCGCCGCACCAATCCGTTCTACGAAGAAGACGACGATCGCGCCCGCGTCTGGGTGCGCGGCGAGCGCGCGATCGTGCGCGCGCTGCGGGTTGGCGCGACCGCCGGCTTTCAGCGCGTGTCGTTCGTCGACGCGCGCGACACCTTCGCGCACGCCGGTGCCGACGCCGTGCTCGACACGCGGCTCGATCCGTTCCTGCCGCGCAATGCGGTCTACGCGCGCGCCGCGTGGGATCGATTCAACCTGGACGGCGGCGCCGTCGCGCGCAGCGAGCTCGACGGGCGCGGCTACATCGGGTTGTGGCGACAGAACGTCCTCGCGCTGCGGGCGCAGCGCACCGATTCGAGCGGCGTGCTGCCGCCCTACCTGCAGCCGCTGCTCGGCGGGATGGCGAATCTGCGCGGCTTCGAGGCTGGCTACGCGGCCGGCGACACGCTCGTCGCGACGTCGGCAGAGCTGTTCGCGCCGCTCACCTCACCACTCGACACGGCCAAGATCGGCATCAGCATCTTCGCCGACGCCGGCACCGTCTATCCGGAAGGCCAGCGCCTCGCCGATCAGACGATGCTCCAGGGCTACGGCGGCAGCGTCTGGCTGACGGCCGCAGTGCTGCGAATGAACCTGGCTGTCGCCCACGGCCGCGGCGCGTCGACGAGGGTGCACTTCGGTTTGACGCTCGCCTTCTGAGCGCACGCCCGCCGACACGGACGCCGACGACGTCAAACGCAGAACACGCCGAACCCGCAGAGAATTCTTTTCTCAAATGCCTTGTAGGGCGGCCCCTCAGGGCCGCCAATGTGAGAGATGATTTTCCTGTTCCGCGGGTTCTGCGAGTTCCGCGTTGACCGTCGTGATCACGCGAACATCGTGCGGTAGTGGCGATACCAGTTGGACTGGAACACCTCGCCGGGGTCGTGCCGTCGCTTGAGCGCCAGGAACTCTCGCATCTGCGGGTAGCAGCGCTCGACCTGATCCTTCCTCGCCCAGCGGTGATACGTCAGGTAGTAGCTGCCGCCCTGGTCGATGGCGAGGTCGATCAGCGCGCGGAACGTGTCCGCTGCTGCTGCAATGGCTTCAAGCGTGTGCTCGACGTGCAGGTTGAAGATCACGCACGCGTAGCGCTCCCGCGCCCACGCCAAAAACGTCTCGTCGTCGCGCTCGATCAGGCGCACGGTGCCGTAGATGACGTTGGCGCCGTGCCGCCGCAGCACCAGACGCGCCGCCTCCATGAACGCGGCGAGCCGCGGGCGAGGCACGTACAGCTCGGTGATCATCTCGCTGCCCTTCGCCTTCGCGTGCAGCGCCCGATCGAGATCGGCGTGGTAGTTGTCGACGTACGCGGCCGACAGCTGCCAGTCGGCCCAGTAGATCTGCCCCGACGTTTTCAGATACCGGGAGGAGTAGACGTCGAACGCGCGGCGCTTGTAGCGGTGCGAGTAGAAGGTCAGCCGCGCCCAGTCTTCGGGGTTGAAGCGCGTCGGATGTTCGGTGAGCGGCGTGTCGGTGGGCACCGGCTGATAGCACGAGAAGACGCCGCGCCGCAGAAAACTGTCGCGCGTCGAGTCGGTCGCGAACTGGTAGTCGCCGTACAAGTAGCCGTCGCGGATCCGTTCCTCCAGCCGCTCCATCACCGTGCTGGTCTCCGCAAGGTCGACCACGCGGCGAACCTTGACGCGCCGCCGGAGCGCGAGGCGCACGCGTGTGACGATGCCGAAGAGGCCGTAGCCGCCGATTGCGAGCCTGAACAACTCGGGATGCGAGCTGCGTGAGCAGGTGCGGATCTCGCCCTGCGGGTCGAGCAGATCGAACTCCTCGACCTGCTGAACGATCGGCTTGAGGTTCAGGCCGCGGCCGTGCGCGTTGCAGGCGAGCGCGCCGCCGATGCTGAGGCGATCGGCGCCGGTCTGCTTCTGATAGATCCCCCATTGGCGGCCGGCGCCTTCCTGGACGCGGTTCAGGTGATCGAGCAGCTGCGGCCACTGGATGCCGCCTTCCACCGTGATCGCGCCGTGTTCGGCGTCGAGCGCGAGCACGCGGTTGAGCGCGCGCGTGTCCACGAGCATCCCGGCCTCGGCGAACTGCTGCCCTCCCATCGCGTGCCTGCCGCCGGCGACGGCGACCGACAGGCCGGACGATCGTGCGCGCGCGATCGCGTCACCGGCCTCGGCGGCGCTTCGCGGCTTGACGATCTCTTGGACCTCGGTGGCGTTGAGCTGCGAGTGGATGTCGTTGACGATGAGGCCGGGGCTGGCGTCGGGGATGGCGGACGCCGATGGCGAACGGACTGCCAGCGGAGGTGCCACGCAGCCGGCCAGCGGAAGCGCGGCGGCCGCCGCGGTTGCCTGCAGGAACGTGCGTCGGTCGATGTCGGCCACGATACCCTCCGCAAGGTGATGCGAGGGCAAGGACCGAAGCAGCTCAGCGTCTGGGTCCGCCTGAGGGCGGACACTACGGGTTCAGGACTTTAGCCGGACTATCATCGTTGCTATGCGCTGGAGCGGGCTCGCCTGGTGTGCGATCGCGGCCGTGGCGCTGCAGGCGCAGGAGCCGCCGCAGCCGCCGCCGCAGCCGCCGACGTTCCGCGCCGAGTCCAACCTGGTCCGCGTCGACGTCACCGTTGTCGATCGCCAGGGCGATCCGGTGACGAATCTGACCTCCGACGACTTCACGGTCGAGGAAGACGGCGACCCGCAGACAGTCGAGTCGTTCAAGTTCGTGTCGACTGATGGTCAACCGCCGCCCGGCGCCGACTCGCTCGAGATCCGATCGCCGGAGCATGCCGCGGCGGAGGCGGCGCGCGACGACGTGCGCGTGTTCGTGATTTTCTGGGACGAGTACCACATCGGCCGCTTCTCCAGCGCGATTCACGGCCGCCAGGCGCTCCAGACCTTCGTCACCACGGCCTTCGCGCCGATGGATCTCGTGGCGCTGATGGATCCGCTGCTGCCGGTCGACGCGCTGCGCTTCACGCGCGATCGCACCGAGCTGGCGGACAAGATCCGCAAGCTCGAAGGGCGGTTGGGCGTCTACGTGCCGACCCGCAGCGTTATCGAGGAGGCGCAGTTGCAGCGCCGCGACGCGGCGCGCGTCCGCGCCGAGGTGACGGTGTCCGCACTCAAGTCCGCGGCAGTCCACCTGGGGAGCCTCAAGGAAGGACGCAAGTCGATCATCTTCGTCAGTGAAGGCATGTTCGCGCTCGGCCTCGACGAGTTCCACCAGCTCCAGGAGCTGACCGAAGCGGCGAACAACAACAATACGGCGATCTATACGGTCGACCCGCGCGGCCTGGTCGGCGGTGCGTCGGACATCCTGCGCATGCTCGCCTACGAGACCGGCGGTGAGTCGTTCCTGAGCACCAACACGCCGGAGAAGGCGATGCGCCAGGTGATCAAGGACGCCAGCAGCTTCTACCTGCTCGGCTACTCGTCGACCAACAATCCGCAGGACGGCAAGTTTCACTCGATCAAGGTGCGGTCGAAGCGTCGCGGTCTCTCGGTGCGGGCGCGGAAGGGGTACTGGGCGCCCAATCCCACCGACCGTGAGCGCGCGCGCGCCGAAGCGGCGGTTGGCGAATCGATCCCCGCGGACGTGACCACGGCGCTCTCGGTGCTCTCGACCGCGCGCGCCGAGCGTACCCTCGATCTCTGGATCGGCACCGATCGTGGCGCCAGCGGCGAAGGCGAAGTGACCGCCGCGTGGACGATGCGCGCCACCAACGGCGCCACCGGCCGCCGGCCGGAGACGGTGTCGATCACCGCGCGCGGCAGCGGCGGCGACAAGGTGTACGAGGCGCCGCTCGCGGCTGGACAGCTCACGTTTCCTGCCGCGCCGGGCGAGTTGCAGCTGCGGACGCTCGTCCGCGATCGCGAAGGGGTTACGGTCGATGAAGACACGCGCTCGCTGACGGTGCCCGATTACGCCGCGGCAGCGTTGACAATCAGCGTACCGGCGCTCTTCCGTGCGAGAACTGCGTCCGAGGCGAGGGCGCTTGCCAGCGGGGCCGCAGACACGCCGTATGCGGGTCGCGAGTTCGTCCGCACCGATCGGCTGTTCGTGCGCTTCTCGATCCACGGCGCCGGTACGGCCAGGGACGCGCAGGTCACCGCGCGGCTGACGAACCGCACCGGGAAGCCGCTCGCCTCACTGCCGCTCAGCGCGCCGGACGGCGACGATTCGTATCAGATTGACTGGCCGCTGGCGTCGCAGGCTCGGGGAGATTACCTGATTGCGATCGAAGCGGTTAAAGGCGAGGAGAAAGCAAGGGTGCTGGTGCCGCTGCGCGTGGTCCCGTGACCAACGCAAACGGCACCAGCGGCGACCGCCTACGGCTTCTTGGGTCCAACCGTCAGGTGGTCGACAACCGACTTCACGCCTTCGACTTCCTTCGCTTCCGCGACGGCGCGCGCCTTGGCGGCAGCCGACATCACGGTGCCGTTCAGCGTGACGACGTGATCCTTCGAATCGACGTCGATCGAGCTGTCCTTGAGCAGATCCTCGCCGACGAACTTCGAGTGCACGCGCGAGACGATCCACGAGTCGGTGATCACTTCACCGGTCTTGCTCAGGACTTCCTTGGTCTCCTTGCCGACCTTCTCGGCCCCGTCCTTCGTCTTCTCGCCGACCTTCTCGGCTCCGTCCTTGGTCTTCTCGCCAGCCTTCTCGGCGCCGTCCTTGGTCTTCTCGACGGCTTTGCCGGTCGTCCCCTTCACGTCATCCTTCACTTCCTTGGTGACGATCAGGTTGTTGTTCACGCGCGTCACGCCGGCGACGTTGGCGATGCGCGCGGCCTTGGCGCTCTCCGCCTCGGTCGGCACGGTGCCGGTCAACGTCACCACACCGTCGTCGACGGTGACGACGATGGTGTGTTTCTTCAACGACGAGTCGTTCTTGATCCGGTTCTCAACCTGGTCGTCAATCGTCTGGTCGGTCGGCTTCACGGCCGCGGCTTGCGGCGTTGCGGCGTAGATAGAAGCGGGAACGGCGGTGACAATCGCGAGGGCGAACGCACCGGCAATAAGGGCTTTCATACCTGAGTCTCTCCTTCAGGCCGCCCAAGCGGCGACCACATCAGAGACCTGAAAGAGCAAGGGGCTTACCAGATGCCCTGCATGGTCGCGCTTGAAACGCTCGTGCTGGCAGAACTCGCGTCTTTTCCCGCAAGTTCTGCCGATTTCACGAGACGCGGCAGGGCTGCCGTTTCTGCGGCACTTAGCCTAAATTGTGGTTCCGGTCCTATCCCAGCCCGGCTGAGGGGCGACGTCAACCGCAGCCATACCCGGGGCTTACGTACGTGGGAACAGCGCTGCCCACATGGAGCGCTCGGTAAGCCCATCACTATTGCGCGAACCGTTATAGTGATTCGCGGAATGAAACGCCTCGCGCTCGCTCTGTTCCTGCTGCCGCTGTCGCTTGCCGCTCAGGACCGCCTGCGATCGATGCCGGGCTACGAGGCGGCGCAGCGGGCCGCACGCGAAGGGCAAAGCGCGATTGCCGGCGGAGCGCCCGCGGTGACCTGGCTGGGCGACAGCGATGCGTTCGACTACGAGCGCGACGGTATCCACTACCGTTTCGACGTCAAGGCGCGCCAGGCGAAGCCAATCGAAGCGTCGGCGAGCCGATCGGGACGCGCCGGCTCCGACGGGCTCGCGGAACCGGAGCGCGGACGGCAGTTCGACTCGACGATCTCGCCCGACGGCCGCCGCAAGGCGTATTACCAGGATCGCAACGTCTGGGTCAGTAGCGCCGACGGCAGTGAGGCGCGCGCCGTTTCCACCGACGGCAGCGCGGAGTCGCGAATCAAATACGGCACGGCGAGCTGGGTCTACGGCGAAGAGCTGAGCCAGCGGACGGCGATGTGGTGGTCGCCCGACAGCCGCAGGCTCGCGTACTACCGCTTCGACGAACGGCTGGTTCGCGACTACTACGTCACGCTGAACCAGACGCAGCTGCAGACCACGGTTGACGTCGAGGCGTTTCCGAAAGCCGGCACGCCGAACCCGATCGTCGATCTCTTCATCTACGACGCCACGAATCGAGCGACGGTGCGTGTTGACGTGCGCGACGGCAACGCGTTCGACAACACCGTGGTCGGACACTACGTCTACCGCGTGCAGTGGTCGCCGGACGGCCGCGAGTTGCTGTTCCTGCGCACCAACCGCCGGCAGAACGTGATGGAGCTGGCCGCTGCCGACCCCGCGACTGGCGCAACCCGCGTCGTCCTTCGCGAGGAGTGGCCGACCGGCTGGGTGATGTCCGAGCCGCGGCTGGTCTTTCTCGAAGACGGGCGTCGATTCATCTGGGAATCGCAGCGCAGCGGCTGGAACAACTTCTACCTCTACGATCTGAAGAAGGGGCTCGTGGCCGCGCTCTCGAGCGCCAATGGCTTCGAGGTCTCAGCGCTCGTGAAGGTCGACGAGCGCGCCGGCGCTCTCTTTTACGCCGCGCGCGACGGCGACAACCGCCTCAAGGTCCAGCTCCACCGGGTCGATCTCGATGGCAGGAACGACGTGCGGCTCACCGATCCGGCGTTCCACCATTCGATCGGCGGCTGCATCCGCGGGCTCGGCGCGCGGCCCGAACAGCCGGCGGTGACGCGACCGTGCGACATCTCTCCCGACAGCCGCTACTTCGTCGACGTCTACCAGACGCACGACACGCCGCCGGCGGCGCGGCTCGCCGACGCGCGGACGGGAAAAACGATCGCCGACGTGGCGAATGGCGACCCGTCGCGGCTCGCGGCCACCGGCCTGAAGCGAACCGAGCTGTTCACCTTTACCGCCGCGGACGGGCGGACGCCGCTCTACGGGCTGATTCATTTCCCGACCACGTTCGATCCGGCGAAGCAGTACCCGGCGCTGGTCAGCACCTACGGCGCGCCGGAGTTCACCAGCAACATCGCCCGCGAGAGCTTCGTCGTGCCCAGCGCGCTCGCCGAATACGGGTTCCTCATCGTGCAGCTCGAATCGCGCGGAGTGCCAGGACTCGGCAAGCGCGCGCTCGATTCGCTCTACCTGAAGCTCGGGCAGGCCGAGATCGACGACATGGCGGAAGGCGTCCGATCGCTCGGCAGCCGTCCGTACTTCGACAAGAACCGAGTCGGGATCTTCGGCACCTCGTACGGCGGCTACGCCGCGGTGATGGAACTGCTCCGCCATCCGGATCTGTTCGCCGCCGCGTCCGCCTCGTCGCCGGCCACCGACTGGCACACCTACGACACGGTCTACACCGAGCGCTACATGTGGATCCCGCAGGAGAACAAGGAGGGCTACGACGCCGGCAGCGCGCTGGCGTATGCGAAGACGTTGAAGGGGCGCCTGCTGCTCTACTACGGCACCGCCGACAACAACGTGCATCCCGCGCACTCGCTGCAGTTGATCAAGGCGCTGCAGGACGCCGGCAAGAGCTTCGACGTCCAGGTCGGCCCCGACCGCGGCCACACGAGCGTGAACCAGGAGCGGATGATGGAGTTCTTCATCGATGCGCTTCGGCCGTAGGGCAGTTGCTAGTAGCTGGTTGCTAGATGCTAGGTGCTGACGCTGACAGCTCGCACTAGCAACTCGCAACCAGCAACCAGCATCTAGTCTCGCGCGCCCACCGTTTTCTTGAGCTCCAGTTTAGCGAGCGCCTCGCGATGCACTTCGTCCGGGCCGTCGGCGAGGCGGATGGTCCGCGAGTGCGCCCACATCATCGCCATCGGAAAGTCGTCGCACACGCCGGCGGCGCCGTGGGCCTGAATCGACCGGTCGAGCACGCGCAGCGCCATGCGCGGGACGACGACCTTGATCATCGCGATCTCGCCGCGCGCGGCCTTGTTGCCGACGGTGTCCATCAGGTAGGCCGCCTTCATCGTCAGGAGCCGCGCCTGCTCGATCTCCATGCGCGACTCGGCGATGTCGGCGCGAATGGTGCCCTGCTCAGCCAGCGCGCGGCCGAAAGCGACCCGCCGCTGCACGCGATCGCACATCGCCTCGAGCGCACGCTCGGCGACGCCGATGAGCCGCATGCAGTGATGGATGCGCCCGGGCCCGAGGCGCCCCTGCGCGATCTCGAAGCCGCGCCCCTCGCCGAGCAGCATGTTCGTCGCCGGCACCTTCACGTCCTCGAAGGTGATCTCGGCATGTCCGTGCGGCGCGTCGTCGTAGCCGAAGACCGTCAGCATCCGTCGGATGGTCACGCCCGGCGTGTCCATCGGCACGAGGATCATCGACTGCTGCTGGTGCCGCGGCGCCGAAGGGTCCGACTTGCCCATGAAGATCGCGATGCGGCAGCGCGGATCGCCGGCGCCCGAGATCCACCACTTGTGGCCGTTGATGACGTAGCTGTCGCCGCTCCGCTCGATGCGGGACTTGATGTTGGTGGCGTCCGATGAGGCGACATCCGGCTCGGTCATCGCGAAGCACGAGCGGATCTTGCCGGCGAGGAGCGGCTCGAGCCACTGCCGGCGCTGCGCCTCGGTGCCGTATCGCACCAGCACTTCCATGTTCCCCGTGTCCGGCGCGGAGCAGTTGAAGACCTCCGGCCCGAAGCCCGGCACGCGTCCCATGATTTCGCAGAGCGGCGCGTACTCGACATTAGTCAGCCCGGCGCCGTATTCGCTTTCGGGCAGAAAGAGGTTCCACAGCCCTGCGGCGCGTGACTTCGGCTTCATCTCCTCGACAATCGCCGTCGGCTGCCAGCGGTCGCCATCTGCGATCTGGCGATGGAACATCGCCTCGTTCGGGTAGACGTGCTCCTGCATGAACGCGGTGAGCCGCTGCTGAAGGTCGAGAGCTTTGGCGGAATGGTCGAAGCGCATGCGGCGCATGATAGCCTTTTCCCCATGGCGCCGGACGCGGTGGACACGCGCGACATCCGATCGGGTGAACAGCTCGATTGGCCGGCGCTCGTCGCCTGGCTCCGCGAACGTCTGCCAGCGTGCGACGTGCCGGGCCTCGACGTCTCGCTCGAGCCCGAGGTCGCGCAGTTTCCCGGCGGCCACTCCAACCTGACGTATCTCGTAGGCTTCGGCGACGTCGACATCGTCGTCCGCCGCCCGCCGCTCGGCCCCGTGCCGCCGACCGCGCACGACATGGCGCGCGAGTTCCGCTGGCTCTCGGCGATGCACCGCGTCTTCCCGCTGGCGCCGCGGCCGTACCTGCTATGTGAGGACGTCGCGGTGATCGGGTCGGTGTTCTACGCGATGGAGCGCCGTCGCGGACTCGTCGTCCGCGCGGAGGAACCACCGGCGCTTGCCAACCCTGCGGCACGCAAGCGCGTCAGCGAAGCGATGATTGACACGCTCGCCGATCTGCATGCGATCGACGTGCACGCGCAGGGACTTGGCGGCCTCGGGAAGCCGGCCGGCTTCGTCGAGCGCCAGGTGCGCGGCTGGAGCGAGCGCTGGCAGCGGTCGCAAACGACGCCGCTGCCGGAGATGGATGCGATCGCCGCCTGGTTGCGCGATCATCTCCCGGCCGATCCCGCGGCACCATCCGTTGTCCACGGCGACTTCAAGCTCGACAACGTCATGCTCGATCCCGACGATATCGGCCGCATCGTCGCCGTCTTCGACTGGGAGATGAGCGCGCTCGGCGATCCGCTGGTCGATATCGGGATCCTGCTGGCGTACTGGGGTCCGACGGCGCCGCCGGAGCAGCGCGACGCGCTGACGACGGTCACCGATCGGCCTGGCTACCTCACGAAGGACGAGGTGGTCGCTCGCTATGCCTGGCGATCCGGGCGCGATGTGTCGAAGATCCGCTACTACGAAATCTTCGCGGTCTTCAAGATCGCCGTCGTGATTCAGCAGATCTACTATCGCTACGTGCAGGGACAAACCTCGGACAGCCGCTTCGCGACCTTCGATGCTCGCGTCGCGTACCTGGCGCGCCATGCGGCGGGCCTTGCAGGACACCCATGAAGACAATCGTGCTTGCCGCCGTGCTCGTCGCTGCGCAGGTGAAGACGACGACGGATTCCGTGTACACTGCCGCGCAGGCGAAGCGCGGCGAAACCGTGTACGGCGCGTCGTGCTCGAGTTGCCACGCGCCGGATCTGTCGGGGAGCGGCCAGGCGCCGTCGTTGACCGGCAAGGAGTTCAACGAGGCGTGGAACGGGCAAACGCTCGCCGACCTGTTCGATCGGGTTCAGACGACGATGCCGGCAGACGCGCCGGGGACGCTGAAGCCGGCGGAAACCGCGGACGTGATCGCATTCATGTTGTCGAAAGACAGCTTCCCTGCCGGCGACGTCGAGTTGCCGGCCGACGCCGTCGCGTTGAAGGAGATCAAGTTCGCGAGGTAGCGTCTGGTCTCGAGACCGGACGA
>Ga0207701_10005295_pt1 | contig 12978 bp, 10 predicted proteins | sample KBSSwiSSwithPhiX_FD_184294 | JGI IMG/M metagenome (GOLD analysis project Ga0207701, IMG submission 184294) | Switchgrass rhizosphere bulk soil microbial communities from Kellogg Biological Station, Michigan, USA, with PhiX - S5 (SPAdes) (version 2) | ecosystem: Environmental > Terrestrial >...
CGATGTTGAATCGGCCGGCTCGTATCCCGGTCGACCGACTACTTAGCGAGAAAGCATTGGATCTTTATCATTTCATCGAGAAAGTCGTCACAAGCCCGGGCCCGCTGGCAATCACAAGAAAGGTGATGCTCGGGAACAAAGCAGAAACAATCTTGCGGGTCATCGAAGAAGAGGACATCGATTTGGTCGTGCTTACCGTTCGAAACAAATCTATTCTCCCTTATCTGATGAATCGAGGAAAGGTGCTGAAAATGATATCGAGATTTCCTTGTCCTGTCGTTCTTAAGCCGCCCTTCCGTGCGCCTTGGCCACAGCTGGCGTAGAGATGCATAGAACCGCACTGGCAATTGCGTCTACTCAGCGGCACTTCCGGTTGGCTCCCGAGAGAACAACCTAGAAGACGCCTTCCTACTCTTTTGACGGGGACGACGGGCGAAGTTTCGTGCGGGTGAGACAAAGGAGGGTGCGATGAGCATACTTCAATGGCTGTTGCAGACTGACAGTGGCGTAGTTGGCTTGGTCCCCAGGATTACTCTTACAGTAGTGATGTTTCCGCATGGCGCTCAGAAAGTGCTCGGCTGGTTTGGCGGCCATGGTCTTAAGGGAACCATGAAGTCTTTCACGAACTCAGGGATTCCCGCGCTGCTTGCGTTGCTGGCAATGGCTGCCGAATTTCTTGGTCCTATCGGCCTCGCTTTCGGATTTCTGACGCGTATTGCAGCCTTTGCTATAGCGTGCGTGATGCTGGTTGCTATTGTTGCAGTTCATTGGTCACACGGCTTCTTCATGAACTGGTACGGTAACCAGAAAGCCGAGGGATTCGAATACCACTTGCTTGTACTTGGTGTCGCGATTGCCTTGATTATCGTTGGTGCCGGTGACTGGTCGTTGGACAGCGCTCTGGCCGGGCTACGCTAGCTTTGCTGAAGATTTGCGCCACTGTGTTTTTGCTGGCTGGATTCGCCGGCTGATGCCGATCGTGTAGGCACGGCGAATGTTCGGACGAAGGGAGCAGAAGCCATGTCGAGTATCCTCCGTACTCACCTATGTAAGTTACTTGGAATCGAGGCGCCAATCTTTGCAGCGCCGATGGGATTTCTCACGGGTCCGGACCTCGCCGCCGCGGTAAGTAATGCGGGCGGCCTTGGCATCATGTCGTTCAGTGCGAATCCTCCGCCCGTGTTACGGGATGAGATTCGTCGCCTGCGATCACTGACGATCAAGCCCTTTGGGGTAAACGTGCTGCTGAGCGGGCTGCACTTGCCTTTTTCCGTCGATGAACTGGTGAACGTGTGCATAGAGGAGCGAGTACCTGTCCTTTCGACCTTTTGGGGCGATCCGACGCCGTACGTTGCTCGGGCGCACGCGGCCGGCATGAAGGTGATCCATCAGGTGGGCTCGGTGGCCGATGCGCAACGGGCCGCACGAGCGGGGGTTGACGCGATCATCGCGCAGGGAGTGGAAGCCGGCGGTCATATCGCCGGGGAAGTCACAACGATCGCGCTTGTGCCGCGTGTCGTCGATGCGGTGGCGCCAATTCCTGTTGTGGCCGCCGGGGGAATCGCGGACGCCCGCGGGCTTGTGGCCGCGCTGGTGCTAGGTGCGCAGGCTGTCGTGGTGGGAACGCGATTGATCGCCACGCCGGAAGCCTATGCGCATGCGGTATACAAGCAGAAGGTCCTCGACGCCAACGAAGATCAAACGGTGCGAACCACGCTCTTCGGCTTCGGGTGGCCAAACGCGCCGCACCGCACGTTGCGCACCCCGTTTGTCGAACGCTGGCTGCCCGAAGAGAAGCGCGGTAGCGAGCAGCGGCCCGATGAGCCCCACATAGGCGAGACGAAGATCGGCGGCCAGCCTGTGCCGCTCTTGCGCTTCATGGGTTTTCCACCAACTCCTGACGCCTCTGGCGACCTTGAATCTATGGATTACCTCGCCGGGCAAGGTGTCGGCTTGGTGAATGAGATAAAGCCCGCAGCGGAAGTCATCGGAGAGTTCCTTGAAGGCGCTCGGCGCATTCTCTCCACACTCGCGATGGAGCTGGAATCGTGATGCAGCGTCGGTCCTCCGAGCTTCCCGTCGAAACCCGGTTGATAGAAACCAAGACTCATAGCGCCCACCCGAACCTGTCAGTTGCGCGTTCGGCGCTCAAGCTCATGTTTCGCAAAGAGGGGGAGTACTGGGCCATCGGCTACAGCGCTAATGTCTTTCGCCTCAAGGACTCGAAGGGGCTTGCATACCTTGCCTATCTGCTCCGCAATCCGGGTACCGAATTTCATGCGCTCGATGTGGTAGGTGGAATCGCAGTCCATAGCCAGGAAGACCAAGCCAACCTATCGATTCCAGGGTTACCGCACGGCGATGAGCATCTTAACGGGGTAGGAATCAGTATCGGCAGTCAGGGTGACGCGGGCGAGATGCTCGACGAGCAGGCCAAGGCCGCTTATAGACGTCGGCTTTCCGAGCTGCGCGAAGAGTTGGAGGAAGCCAAGGAGCTCGGAAAAGTCGAGCGCGCCGAGCAGGCTGAAAAGGAGATGGAGGCGTTGGCGAGGGAACTCTCGCGCGCCGTGGGACTGGGTGAACGTAATCGCCGCGCGGCGTCAGCTTCGGAACGAGCGCGGCAAAGCGTCAGCAAGACGATCAAAGCGGCGCTGGAAAGAATCGCGCAAAGCGATGCCACGCTAGGAGATATTTTCTCACGATGCATCAAGACGGGGGTCTTCTGCTCCTGGCAGCCCGATCCCGATTTCCCGATCGCGTGGGAATTCGCAGAGACGACCGCCGAGCCAGCAGAGCAACCAATCTCCACCCGCGATCCCGTTGTTGCGCATGCCGATCATCGGCGAGGCCCGCCGGTCGTGCTTGATGTTTCGCCGTTTTCATTCGCCGAACGAAGCCCCTTTGTTGGGCGGGAAAGCGAACGCGGCGCGATTCGCGCTATCATCGATCGTGCGCTGAACGGCAAGGGTTCGTTGGTGATGCTCCAGGGCGAACCCGGGGTGGGCAAGACCCGCTTGGCGATGAAGATGGCGGAGTACGCTGGGCGCGTTGGCTTCCGCAGCTCGGTCGGTCATTGTTACGAAAGAGATGAACCTTTTCCCTATCTTCCCTTTGTCGAGTTTATTGAAAGTGGCCTCGCTCACAGCGCTAGCCTAGACGACTACCGTCAAGTGATAGGCGACAACGCGGCCGAGCTGGCGCAGATTGCTCCGCGGCTTCGAAGAATATTTCCCGATATTCCGGAACCACTGGAACTGCCGCCCGCGCAGAGACGCCGTTATCTGTTCCAAAGCATCGCTGAGGCGTTGAGCCGAGCGGCTCGAATACGTCCGCGGTTACTCGTCCTTGACGACCTGCACTGGGCCGACGAATCGACGCTGGCGCTTTTGAACTATCTGGCCAATCGAGTCGCTCAACTACCTGTAGTAATGATCGGGGTCTATCGTGGCGGATATTCGAAGAGCAATCCGGCATTGGTCAGAAGTCTGGAAGAGCTGATTCGGCTGGATATCCGCCCCCTAAAGCTGGGTGGCCTGTCAAAGGACGCCGTCGCGCAGATGCTAAATGACCTAAGCAACAGGCGGGTGCCAGAACATCTGGTGAACGCTATCTTCGAGGAAAGCCAGGGCAACCCATTCTTCGTCGAGGAGGTGTACCGGCATCTGTTCGAGAGCGGGAAACTCTTGGATGCCGCCGGCGAATTCCGCACCGACCTCAAGATCAACGAGGGCGACGTTCCGGAAAATGTGCAGTTGATCATCGGCCGCCGGCTGGAGCGGCTCGACGAGAACGAGAAGCGGGTGCTCGCAGCCGCCGCGGTAATCGGGCGCAGTTTCAGCTTTCAACTTCTGAATAGGATCAGCCAGATCGACGTTGACAAACTCTTCACCGCCATCGAGAAAGCGCAGCAGATGGGAATCATCGTCCCGAGCTCCGAGGGGCCGGAGCGGCCGTTTACCTTCTGCCATGAACTTGTGCGTCAGACGCTACTCGCTGGCATCTTGGTGCCGCGTCAACAACGGCTGCACGCCGATGTCGCCGCCGCGATTGAGCGACTCTATCCCGGTACTCCTAACGAACGCGCCGGAGATATCGCGAACCATCTCCTCAAAGCGGGATCGTTCGCTGACCACCAGAAACTGGTCCACTATCTGATCCTTGCAGGCAAGAGCGCTCTTGAGGCTGCAGCATTCGAGGAGGCCAGGCTCAGTTTCCGTTCCGCGTTGTCGCACCTAACAGATGTCGACGTGAGAAAAAGCGCTGACGTGTTGACGGACCTTGCGATCGCCGAGCGGGGTCTTAGCCAATGGGACGCGGCGGTTACCAATCTCCAGGAAGCGTTGGAGATCTACATCACTCTCGGTAATCGAGAGATGATCGCGAAGAGCTGCACCGAGTTGGCCGCTGTGTTGATCTGGGCTGGTCGCTTCCAGGAAGCAACCGAAACAGCTCGTCGCGGTCTCGCTTACCTTGAAGCAGATGTCAGCGCTGACCGGGCTCGACTTCTCGCGGTTTTAGGGCAGGCCCGCGCAGGGGCTGGGGAATATGACCCGGCCCATGGGGCGCTTCGGGAAGCGCTGAACATCGCATCCCATCTCTCAGATGCAAAGCTTGTGGCTACACTCCGCGGTGTCCGGTCGCTAGTAAATTACCACTTCGTTCGGTTAAGAGAAGTTGCCGCAGATGGCATCTTCAGCGAGGAATCGGGTCTCTCGGAAATCCCTCCTTGGGAGCGCGCCGTGCAGCTTCAGGCTCTGTATCAGACGTTGCTGCTTCTTGGACGCCTGGACGAGGCAACGAGAATCAGGGATGAATTGGAACCGCGAGCCAGCAAGATTGGCCAATCCTGGTCGATCGCGCGCTGCCTCGTCACGAGAGCTTGGACGGAATTTGGCAAGGCGGGCGACCTCGCCCAACTCGAAAGTGTCCTGCAGCAGGCGTTGAAATCTGACCAAAAAGATCCGTTTGCATTCTGGGATGTCTTCTCCGAGGCACAGCTAAGTCTGGTAGATTTCTTTCGCGGAAACTGGGCGAGCGCCCTGTCACATGCGCAAGCATCAAGCAACCCTCAAGTAAAGACCTTCATTCGAGGATTCGGAGTCGGAACGCTGTTTAGACAGATGGCTTACGCAGCCGACCACGACGGCGCATTGGCAATCCTTACTGAAAAGCGCACATGGCTGCCTCGTAGCGGCCAACAGAACACCATGGGTTCATGGTGGATGCTCGTGCTAGTGATCGAGGGCCTCGTCATGCTCGGTGAGCAATCGCAAGCTGGGGAGCTTTATCCGCTTGTTTGTGAGTTGATCGGCACCGGGGCGGTAGCTCTTTGGCCGATCTTCCGCTTCACGCAGACGGTCGCGGGTATGGCCGCGGCAGCGGCTCATGAGTGGGAATCGGCTGAAGATCATTTTAAGACCGCGCTGCAGCAGGCCGAGTCCTTTCCCCATTGTCTCGAGCAAGCGGAGATACGCCGCTTCCACGCAATGATGCTGATGGATCGCGCCGCCCCAGGCGATCGCGAAGCAGCGCAAGCGTTACTTGCCGAAGCGCAGGAGACTTACACCCGCATCGGAATGCCCCGCCACATGGAAATAACTCGTACTCTCCTCCCACTAGGCATTGGCGAGCGGTCTCCGCGTGTGAGTACAGAACGTGGCGAGTACCTTGGTTAGTCCTAATGTCATGTATCCAAAGTTTGTTTAAAAAGTCCAAACGATGGTCGGCGAACTCGAACTCAAATCCCCCTCTGTCCCCCTTTTACAAAGGGGGAATTTTTTCCGTAGGCTTCCCACCCCTCTTTGAAAAAGAGGGGAAGGGGAGATTTTTTGCTGGAGTGAAGGCGCGAATTACGTGGCGATCTTCAGTTGCAGGACACTAACTCGGACCTGAGCTTCCGCTGCCCGAATCTTCCGGAATTCTTCATGACGAAAGCAGAAAGCTTAGATCTCTGGCGGCGGAGTCCAACCACCAATCTGCCGCATGAGAGATAGGAGGTTGCCCACCCCCCAATGATCCGTGATCTTTCCGTTCTGCACGCGCATCACATCCACACTTTCAAAGTGGATCTTGCGGTGGGTCGGAGCAATTCCGAGGAACGGGCCCTCGTGTGTGCCGTGATAGGTCTTGTACGTTTCACCCGGTCGCCGGCTGCAAGCTGCCAGGGCGACTACAGAACTGGCTTTTTCGCCTATCGTCTGTTCGCAATGACCTGTACATTGCAGAATTCTTTGAGTCCATCTTCGCTGAATTCAATGCCAATCCCTGAATTCTTATGACCGCTGAATGGAACGTTGGGATGGAGATTGAGGTGTTGATTGATCCAAACCATCCCGGCATCAAGCCGACGTGCAACGGCGTCCAGTAACTCTGGATCTGTACCCCACACGGAGGCTCCCAGCCCATATGGAGTCCCGTTGGCCAGCCGGACGGCTTCGTCGAGGTCCTTGTACTTGATAACGGCCCGCAATGGTCCAAAGTTTTCTCGGATTACGTAAGCTGCTTCCGCAGGCGGATTGTCCAGAAGGGTGACGGGAAAAAACAGGCCGGCGCCCTCCGATGGAACTTCCCCTTGATAGAGGATCGGAGCCTTCGCCTCTTGAATCTCTTCCCATGTGGTTTGCATGCGAACGAACTGGGGCCGGTTCTGTATAGGGCCCAGGGTGGTCTCGGGATCAAACCCATCGCCGAGTTTCTGATTTTGAGCACAGGATACGAGTGCTTCCGTAAGAGCTTGATAGATGCTCTCGTGTACGAAAAGGCGTTTGAGGGTGACACACCCCTGGCCACTGAGTGCGAACATGCTTCGAAACAGGTCCTCGGCGATTGCCTGAGGATCGGCGTCCGGAAGGACAATACCGGGATCGTTCCCGCCTAGCTCAAGGGTCAAGTGTTTCAGGGTTGGAGCGGCGGATGCGAAGACCTTGCGTCCGGTTTCCGAAGATCCTGTGAAGGAGACCTTCTGGAAGCCCGGATGGGACGTCATCCAGGGGCCAAGGTCATCCCCTCCGCTGATCACATTCAAAACGCCGGGCGGAAGGATCTCACGAATGTAGTCGGCGGCTCGAAGTACCGTAAGAGGGGTAAAGACCGCAGGCTTCAGGACAACGGTGTTGCCGGCCAGCAGAGCTGGGAGCACTTTTGTGAATGACAGCAAGAACGGAAGATTCCACGGACTGATCGCGGCGACAACACCCAGTGGAACATAACGTTTCGTGATCTGTCCGACACCGGTTTCATTCCATGTCGAATTTGGCAGTTCCATCTGGAGTAACGCCGGGGCATAGGTATCGAGAATCCATGTGACCTCGAATTGCGCCATGCCATAAGGCCGGCCGTTTTCCGCTGTTAGGATCGTGCAAAGCTCATCGGTATGAGCTTTGAGCTCTTCCATGGCACTCGCAAGAAGCTCCCTTCGCTCGTTCCAGGTCTTGCTGCTCCAAAGGGGAAACGCTGCCTTCGCAGCCTGGACGGCCTGGTCGAGACCATCTTTCTGGGTGTCGGCCACGCTTGCAAGTTCTTCACCAGTCACAGGATCGGAGATCTTTATCAGCCCGGAAGAGTCGATTCTTTGGCCGTTCACTACATTCGGAAACCCCGCGGTTAGACGAGCCCTTTTTAGTGCTTGCTCGCGATTGGGATGGGGTATAGATGGGGGAGCAGTCCTTTCGCCAAGCCGTTTCGAACCGACTCGGTCTGAGATCTCGTGTTGTGGGTTAAAGCTACTTCCAGTTGACATTGTGTTGTTCTCCTTGAACCAATCGTTTTTCTCTTTTGCTAACCGGGCTTAGTCTTCTTCCTAATTTAATTTGAACTTCGTCAGCGTCCAACGAATCTTGCTTGAAACTTCATTGCCACACCCCGTTTGACGCTTCGAGTTCTAATTAGAGCAAGATTCGTGAAAAAGCTTTCCACGGCCTTTTCGTCCGAGACGTCAACCGCTTGCCCCTGTGCTTCACCACCGATAGATTTAATGGCTTCCTGAACTCGTTCTGCGTTGCTGGAGACGATCACGACGTTGGCTCCGTGCGATGCCGCCTCTTCGGCGACTGCGAAACCAATTCCCGACGACCCGCCCACGATAACCACCCGCTTATTGTCGAAACCGTTTTCTCGTGGCATTGAATTCTCCGTCTGTGCAGTTCTGTCGACTTACACCAGCTACAGATGAGCACTTCTTGATCTCTCCTCCGGATGTGTTCGGTTCGAGCCCTATGAAGCTTGCTGAGCCGGAACCTGGGTTGACGAGGGCCTGAGTAGGTCCGCAAGCTTCATGTTCCGTAACAGTTCCGCACGGACACGGTCGGCAACACCGTTAACGATCTCGGCTCCGTCGTTAGCAGGATCAACATGCACTCGGAAGGGACGAGTGCCGAAGGGCATATCGACGACCTCGACGATAGCCTTAGCGACTTCCGATACATCCGCCTTCGGCACTGCGGTTAACTCAAAGCCTTTCATGATCTGCTTTGTCAGATTGGCGGTCGGCCCAGACTCATACGCTTTCAAACGCGCCTTGTCTTCGGGTGATCCCGCGTGGGCGAAGTGATTTGTACCCGATGTGAACGCACCTGGAACGACGATTGTGGTTTCGATGTTCCATCGCGCAAGTTCTCCTGCATAGCTCACGGCCAGGGCATCCATGCCAGCTTTGGCGGCAAAATAGGGAGCCAGGTAGGGCGGAGTTCCTCCGCGAGTGCTGCTGCTGCCAACCCAAATTACCAAGCCCTTGCCTTGTTTCCGCAACACGGGTAGAGCGGCACGGTTCATACGCTGTGTGCTCAATACATTGACGTCGTAAAGCTCTGCGAGTTGCTCGGGCGTGAAGGCTTCGGCAGGGCCGAAGACCATGTGACCAGCGTTGTGGATCAAAACGTCGATGCGGCCGTCGTCTTTCACGATCTGGTGTATCGCCGCATCGACCGATTCCTGCGACGCGACATCCAATTCAATTGTGCGCAAATCGACGCCGTTCTCTTCGGAAAACTTCTTCGCTCCCTCAACCTGGGATGCGTTGCGTCCCGTAGTTTCGCGCATACTGGCGTAGACCGTGTGACCTGCTCGTGAGAGAGCCCGTGCCGTCAACGCTCCAAATCCACTCGAGGCCCCTGTGATTACGATTACCTTATTCATGATTGCCGTTCCTCCATTCTTTTGAGGTTTGTGTCTTTTCAAACGAGCCGACGTGCAATCTTTAATGGGTGGAGCCTCCGTTGGCACGTAGCACTTGAGAGTTCACCCAGCCACCATCCGCCCCTGCGAGAAAGGAAACTACGCTCGCTATGTCTTCGGGTTGCCCCAGACGCTCCAGAGGCGCCATCTTGGCAATCTCCGCGACCAGCTCTTCGCTCTTACCCTTAAGGAAGAGTTCAGTCGCGACCGGCCCTGGCGCGACGGCATTCACAGTAACGTTGCGCCCACGGAGTTCGTTCGCAAGCACGTGTACGAGCCCTTCGACGCCGGCCTTTGACGCAATGTAGGGACCGTAAGTGGGAAAGGATTGCGCCAGGACATTACTCGAAAAAGCGATAATCCTTCCGCCGGTTGTGATGTGCTGCGCGGCTTGAGCCAGCACCAGAAAGGCGCCGCGCAAATTTGTGGAGATAACCTTATCGAACAGATCCACCTCGTTCTCGCCGATTGGGGAAAGCGACATGATCCCAGAGTTATGAACCACGACATCGACGCTCCGGAGCCTTTTGACCGTTTCATTGAAAAGCCGCTCCACATCAGGAGCACTTGACACATCCGCTTGGATGGCGATGGCATTGCCGCCGATTCCTTTGAGTTCTGCCACCACTTGGTCAGCTTCGCCTGCGTTGCTTAGATAATTCACGACGACAACGAAGCCATCCTGCGCCAATCGCTTCGCCACCGCCCGTCCGATCCCTCGCGATGCCCCAGTTACGATTGCCACCTTCTTCATGACTGACTCCTCCTTGTACCTGGTGTCTCGTGTGTCTTTGCAAGGTTCCGAACTCCATTCAGTAGACAAAGCCGCCGTTGGGGCGCACAACCTGGCTGTTGATCCAGCCCCCCTCAAGACCGGCAAGGAATGACACTACATTTGCCATGTCTTCTGGCATGCCGAGCCGTTCGAGCGGATTCATCTTCTTTAATTCGTCAATCCGTGCGTCGCTCTTGCCCTTCAGGAACAGCTCCGTTTGCACCTGGCCCGGCGCCACCGCATTGACCGTGATGTTTCTGCCACGCAGTTCGTTGGCGAGCACATGGACCAACCCCTCGACTCCCGCCTTGGAAGCGATGTAAGCCCCATAAGTCGGGAAGGACTTGGCGAGAACGCTGCTGGAGAAAGCCATGATGCGCCCGCCATCGAGAACATGGCGAGCCGCCTGCGCGAATACCAGGAAGGTTCCGCGTAAGTTCGTCGCGATCACCTTGTCGAAGGCGGTCACGTCTCCGCTGGCAATCGGAAAGAGCGGCATGATGCCGGCACAATGAACCACCACATCGGGTCTGCCGAAAGCGTCCATCGACTCTTTGAAAAGCCGCTCCACGTCTGCGGCAATCGCCACATCTGCTTGCACAGCGATGCCCTGTCCGCCTGCAGCCTTGATATCTGCGACAACTGCTTGTGCTGGCGCCGGTTTTCCCGCGTAGTTCACGACCACCGAAAATCCATCTTTAGCCAGTCGTTTTGCGATCGAGCCTCCGATTCCACCAGAGGCGCCGGTGACAATCGCGCTCTTCGTTGCTGAATTTGTCATAGGGAATTCTCCTTGTAGCGTTCTCGCTTTCGTTCATGCTCCTGCCCGCTCTGTAACATTGGATAACCTCCCGCACTTGTTGTTTCATGCATTGTTAGAATTACAGACATGCGCCCAAGCTAATGAAGAACTACGTGCCCAGCCGACAACTTCCCCAATTTAGTATTCGACCCATTCCGTAAAGTGTGCGGCCAGGGCTGTGCGCCGGGAGGTCAAACCGTCGTAGTAATCAGCCCAGTCAGCAATTGTGCCGTTATCAGTACGTACGATCGAGACTCCAGCTATCGAAATAGGAATCCTTCCGGTGAGTCCGGTGATAGTGACTTGAAGTGTCCACTGCGTGATCACATGCTCGCCGCTCACGAACGTCTGGTCGGCCTGCAGAAAGTAATCTGGATAAAGCTCCCGTGTTTTCCGGAAGAATTCGGTCAAACGCTCTTTGTCCCTAAACTCCAATCCAATGCCGTGATCCTTATACCGAAAATCCGTGGTGAAATAGGCGACAGCGTCCTCAATCTGATCTTGGTTTAGCTGCCTCAGCACCGCCGATACGACTCTTTGCGGCGATAACCTCTGAATTGATACTTCACTCATCCTGATCTCCTCTCATCTCTCGGGACTCTGCCTGCCTGCTAGATCGGTATTATTTCGGCCAAGCTCGCAATATGTCCCCTCACTCTCTGTCTTGGTGTCGCTCCTGGCTATTCATTCTGTTCATTTCTCGGGTTAATGGAATCGGGAACTATGCTTAAAGTTTGTGTTCCTCCCGGAGGATTTCTGCGGCACGCTCGCCGATGATGATGCAGGGAGCCATGGTATTGCCGGTGGTCACGCGCGGCATGATCGAGCCGTCTGCAATGCGAAGGTTTTCGATCCCATAGACCTTAAGTTGACCGTCTACGACCGACATCGAATCGCGCCCCATTTTCGAGGTACACGTCTGATGGTGGTAAGTGGAGGCTGCATCGCGAATGAAGTCTTCTAGTGCAGCTCCTCTCAGGTTGCCAGGCATGACTTCGCGTTTTGTGAAGGGTCGAAGCGCAGCCGAATTGCCAATCTCGCGACAAAGTTCCACGCACGCTACTGCGGCCTTCCGGTCGTCCGGGTGGGACAGCGTATTGGCCTCGATCTGTATAGGGTCGTCGGGGTTGGGTCCGGTCAAGCGAATCTGGCCTCGGCTTTTCGGGCGTACGACACCTCCATACAACGTCCAAGAAGCCGCGGGTGGATTGAACTTAGCGCCTGTCTCGGCGCTGCACAGCGGAACTTCCACCTGGCAGGTCTGCAAATCCGGAGTGTCAAGACCAGGATTGCTCTTCCAGAAGAACGTTGCCTCGCCTCCATTGTTTCGGGGAGCAAGTGGTTCCTGATACTCCCACACGCACCCGACAGCAAAATGATCCTGAAAGTTCTGTCCCACACCTGGAAGATGCTGGACGACCGGTATGCCCAGATGTTGTAACTCAGCCTGATCGCCAATGCCCGAGAGCATCAAGACCTTTGGCGTGTGCATCGCGCCCAACGACAGGACAACCTCGAGTCCAGCCGTAATCCGTTGGATTTTTCCGTCACAAGCGATCTCCACACCGGTGGCTCGCTTTCCCTCTGAGGTAAGCTTGGTAACCAATGCGTGCGTGAGCACAGTCAGATTGGGCCGGTCCATGTAAGGGAAGACATAAGTTCGAAAGACGGATAGGCGCTTTCCGTCGCATGCGCGCACATCGATAATAGAGGCCCCGCCGCCGTCTTCCATCAGACGGCCATTGTTGCTATCGAAGGTCGGCATCCCGATGGAATGCGCTCCTTCCACCATGGCGGGAGCGATCGGATTCGGGTCAGCCGCGGACTGCACAAAAACCAATCCACCGGTTCCGCGGCGCGTGGGGTCTGGTGCGCCCTGCCAGTCTTCAATCCGGCGATAGATCTTCAGTACCGACTCATAGTTCCATGCTGTGTCGCCGGACTCGGATGCGAAGAAATCCCAATCGTTCTTATGTCCGCGTGCCCAACCCAGCCCATTGATGCTGGATCCCCCGCCCAGCACCTTGCCCATACTTAGCGGCATGGAACGTCCTTTGAGGTGTGGATTGGGTTGGCCCACAAACTTCCAATCGCGCTCGGTCCCTAGGTTTTCAACCCAGCGAGCCGCTTCTGTCACGCTTGGCACCTCGTCGCTGCCGCCTGCTTCGAGCAAGAGCACGCTGACGTCGGGATTTTCGGCCAGGCGGCGCGCAACCACCGACCCGGAAGA
>Ga0207701_10005297_pt1 | contig 12975 bp, 7 predicted proteins | sample KBSSwiSSwithPhiX_FD_184294 | JGI IMG/M metagenome (GOLD analysis project Ga0207701, IMG submission 184294) | Switchgrass rhizosphere bulk soil microbial communities from Kellogg Biological Station, Michigan, USA, with PhiX - S5 (SPAdes) (version 2) | ecosystem: Environmental > Terrestrial > Soil...
TTTTTCCGGACAACGGTGCCTTGCCGCGGCTGGTCGCGAGCTCGCTGGAGCGGCTTGAAATCCCGCATAACGATGGACTCGGCCACATTGTGCCCGGCATTTTCGAGTCGGCGGTGTGGCAGGCCTGGATCGAATTGCAACGCGCACCGCGACTGAATTCTTTTCTACGTTTTCTAAATGCGTTGCCGGACGCCACAATCGTATCGCCCAAAGTCAACCGGCAAGTTGTCGAAAAGGTTCTGAACGAAAGTTACAAGGAGGTACTGCTGGACGACCTCGAACTGCTGCGCGAATTCTGTGCGGCCTGCGCAGACGACAAATTTCATGCGGTGGCCGAAGCTCTGCGCGCCCTGCCCTTGCTTCCTGCGCGGACCACTTTCGCGCAGTTTCTCGAACAAACTCACGCCGCGCTTGGACATCTTGGGTGGAAGCAACACGCCTTCGAGCTTGCCAACATCGCCAATGATTGGTCGCAGCGTTTCGATGTGAAATTTTCACGCGCACTTTTCTTGCGCTGGTTGGAAGAAACTGCCGCTAACTCAGATGCAGAGCGTTCAGACGCGGGCGATCATCCGTATGCGCGCGTGCAATTGCTCACAGTGGCACGTGCGCAAAATCAGGAATGGTCGCATTTGATTTTTGCCGGTTGGAACGAAGGCGCGTGGCCGCCACCGGCGAGTGCGGAATTCGCACGCGCTCAAGAAATTCATGCTTTCAATCGCAGTGTCCAACAGCTCAACCGGCGCGCGGCGCGCCCGGGAAGCCAGGGAGAAGGGCACACGAGTGTGCGCGAAAACCATTCGCTTTATGTCGGGCCGACCGAGCAGCGCGCGATCGCGTTGCGCCAATTCGATGCGCTCCTCGAATCGACCAGCGAAGCCGTGACGCTCACCGCCAGTCTGGTGCAGGAAGATGCGCCGGAACGCTTCTGGAATCCGAGCGAATGTTTCACCGAGCTTTATCTCAAAAAGCGACGTGGGCCGCTTACCCAAACGACGTTGAAAAATCTTCAGCGCAACACTTCACTGTTGTCGAGGCCAACCGATGTGGCGACGGAGGTGCAGCAAACTCTGATCGCATTCAACGCGCGCCGCGACTCCTCTAAACCTGCCGGCGAATATGATTTCGCCTTGAGGCCGAAGGGGGGATATCGACCAATTCCAACGCTGAGTGTGACCGATCTGGAACGAATGCTTTCGTCGCCAGCGATTATTTGGATGAAACGCTACCTCGGCGTGGAAGCACCAGAGGACCCCGCAAATCCATGGGCGGCGACAACGGGTAAATGGGTGCATCAGTGGCTGGCAAATATTGTCGAAACGCCAGACGGAAAGATTTTCTCGGAGTTTCCGGCCCGGGCAGAAATCGACGAGCGAGTTCGCGTCGCCGCGGACGAACAGCGTGCGGAAGTTCGGCGCCTTTGCGGGTTGGTAGGGAAAGTAGTCCCTGATTGGTGGAGCTCGGGCTGGTTGAACGCGCGCTATCTCGCGCGGCACCTCGGCGCGAAAATCGGAGCGGCGGAAGGGTGGAGTTGGATTGCGACAGAGTTGGCTGTCGGTCGTGAAGGTGGGGTGAAAATCGCCGAAGGCGTGGAGCTCAAGCTGCACGGTCAGATCGATTTGGTGCTTGCGGAAGATGACGCGTCCAGTTTCGTCGGAGAAAAAATCTGGATCGTCGATTACAAAACCGGGTCGGCCAAGGAACTGAAGAACTCCGACCTGCACGACAGTCTGGTCAAAGGCACAACTTTGCAGCTCGGCCTTTACGCGCTAGCGGTGCGACAACTCGGCGCCGACGAAGTGAGCGTGAGCATCGTTTCGCTAACGGTTAAGAACGTCGCGCCACAATTGTCGGTTAGCGATCTTGCACCACACACGAACATCTTTGCCGACCTCGCGGAAATGCAAAGGACCGGGGTTTTCGCGATGAAAGGCGAAATCCGCCCGGCATTTGGTTACAGCGCGCGCTACCCGCTCGCGACGTTGCCGATCGACAACGACATTTTAGAAGATAAATGGGCGGTGACGCATCCTGCGCTCGTCCTTGAGAAAGAAGAGTGGGAAACATGGTGAAGCCCCAGGACGAAAGTGTTCGCGCTCGCTTCGCCAGCGAGTTAGATCGCAATTTTTCTGTAGTCGCATCGGCCGGTTCCGGCAAAACCACTGCAATCACTGAACGTATCTTGTCGATCGCTCGTTCGCTAAGCGCGGTCGAAATTTTGCCGCGTCTGGTTGTCGTAACCTTCACCAATCGTGCGGCGGACGAAATGCAACAGCGCACCAGGCACGCTCTGCTCCAGGAAAATTTGCGACAGGAAGTGCAGACGGCATTCAACCGCGCCTTCTTCGGCACAATCCATTCGTTTTGCATGAAACTCCTGACCGACTTCGGTCATTATCTTGGTCTGCCTGCCCCGCTTGACTTAGTCGAAGACGATGAGGACCTGTGGCAGGAGTTTGCGCAAAACCAAATTCGAATTGGCAGGTCGTTAGGCGACAGAGACCGGGCCATGCTTTTGCGTTTCGTGCAGGCGCGCGACCTCATGGAGCTGGGCCGACGCGCAGGCTCGGCTGTTTTGCAGGTGCCAGAAATGTCGCTGTGTCCGCCGCTCGATCTCGCTGAGATCTACTCACAATCGGATAAGGGAAAGGGCAATGACAACATCGCCAAATCGCAGGCGGAACTGCGCGAATGGGAAGGGCGCTTCGGCGGCGATTGGGAATATCTGCGATGGCCGGTTTGTTTCACGGCGGCAAACGCCAGGTTTACTGAGCTCTGGCATGAGAAGTTTGCGCCGCTGCGCCGATGGATCTGCAACGCAGCCACATGCGTCGCTGCAGAGGTGCAGCGTGACTATCTCAACTTTCGACTCGATCACGGACTCGTGACTTATGGAGATCAAATCGCACTCGCGGAACAATTGCTCCAACACACAGTCGCCGCGCAGAGAATTCGCGAAGAAAGCTTTCGCGTCATCGTCGACGAAGCACAGGACACTGAGCCGCTGCAATTTTCCGTACTGCTGGAAGTGACGCGGCCACCGGAAGCGAAGGGCCTTTGGTTGCAAGACCGTCATTTCGGTCCGCGACCGGGACACTTCTGTATGGTCGGCGATTTCCAGCAATCGATTTACTGGCAGCGCGCAGACTTGAATTATTACCGGGCAGTTCATGAAGCTCTCATTTCCGACAAGAATGGTGAAAGCCTGGAATTTGCCGTGACGTTTCGGCTCGACCAGAAGCAGCTCGATTTCGTAAACGAAACTTTCCGCGAAATTTTGAATAACAAGGACGGACAGGTGCGCTTCGTCGAATTGCAACCGCGCCCGGGAATTCTTCCCGGGAAAGTCATTCGCGTGCCGCTTGTCACGAAAGAACTGTTGCCTGAAGGAAAGAAACTCAAGGATTACCAAAAGGCTCGTATCGAAGCGGAATATCTTGCACGATGGATCAAGAACGCAGGACTGAAAAAACTTTCGGCCGATTCGTGGCGGGAAGTGGCGATCCTTTGTCCGCGCAAAGCCTGGCTGCAAACGACGGCCGCAGCGTTACGCCGCGTCGGTTTGCCGGTGGCGATACAATCTGAAAACGATGTCAAAGGCGACAGCCCGGCTTATGCGTGGCTGACCGCGCTCCTCACGATCATGACAGATCCGCTCAATGCTTACGAAATCGTCGGCGTCCTCCGCGAGATCTTCGGAGCGTCCGATCACGATCTTGCCGTCTTTTCTGAAGGGCAGAAAGCAAGATTTCGCATCGATGAGATCGTGTCGGCGAGCGGAAGAATTTCCTCGCTTTTGCGCGTGCTCGCAGAAACTCGCCAACGGGCGGAAGGTCTGGCGTTATTTGATGCTGTTACTCTGATCATCGAGCAAACGCGATTGCGCGAGCGTTTGCTCCTATTGCCGGCGACGGAGTTTGGCGATCTCGCACGCGAACTTGATGTGTTGGTCGCACAAGCGGCGGAAGCAGGAGCGAACGGAATGATCGTGACTGAATTCGCCAAACAGTTACGCGACGATTTCGCATCGCTACGCGCTGTTCGCTTTTCCGCTGAGGACAATGCAATCCAACTCATCACTTCATACAAGGCAAAAGGGTCTGAATGGAAGGCGGTGATCGTGCCATTTCTTGCGCGCGAACTGCGGCCGCCGTCGCCGCGTTATCCGGAGTTAGTAAAATCCCCTTTGAATGGTGAACTGATTGTCGCATTCCGCAAAGAAGACAAATCTAAGGATCTGAAAGACGCACTCGAGCGCGCGCAACAGCAGCAACTTGAACGCCTTCTCTACGTCGCAACGACGCGGGCGCGCCAAACGCTTGTAATTGTGCTCGACCAGGAAATCTTCTCCAATAACGACGGCAAACTGCCGAAGACAGCACAACTCCGACGGCTGATTCGCGACAAGGATTTTTATTCAGGCGAATTCGATCAACACAGCACCACGATCGATAAAGTCCTCGGATCTTCGCCGAGGGTGGAACACGCATTGGAGAAAAACGGCGCCGAAATGGAGCCGTTAAGGTCCAGCGAACTGAAGCGCGCTGCGAAACGCGCTTCGGAATTTGTACGCAAAATCACACCGAGCGCGCTGGATCCAGAACTTGCCGCGGAGGGGCGCACGCGCTCGCGGCTTGATAATCTCGCCACGCTCTATGGGCGCTGGTGGCACAAATTTTTCCAATGCCTGGATTGGAAAGGTGGAATCGATTCCGCACAAAGGTTATTCGAAAAACAATTGCCAACTTCTCCCGACGCGAAAGCCGCAGAAAAAGACTGGAACGCCACGCGCCGGAATTTGTTCAGTGACGCCACCATCGCTCGCTTTCTTGCGAGCGATAAAACGTTGTTTCATTCAGAATTTCCATTTTCATGGCGCAGCAACGAACGCAGCGTGCTCGAAGGCTTGATCGATTCGGTCATGATCAACCGCGAAGCTGCCAGGTGTCTTTTGCTTGATTGGAAAACGAATGATGTTTCCCCAACCGATGTCGAAATCTTTCGCGAAACTTACCGACCACAATTGGCCGCTTATTGGAAGGCGGTCACGGAGATTACCCGCTTCGACGTAAAAGCCGGCTTGTTCTCGACTGCGCTCGGCCAATTGCTGCTCTATTCTGCCGCGGAACTGCAAAAGGAATGGTGTCGGTTGCAACAACCTCCATCCGCACAACTGGAGAATGAAATCCGGCCGTATCCTACTGATGGGGTTTGACGGCGGAACAAAACCACAAACCAAAAGCAGCCAGGCTATCTTTGTGATGTTCGCGCTGACTAGCTCTCCCGGTCGCCGCGAATAAATTGCTCGACGCAGCGAAACGCTTCGTCGTCGGTCATTTGCACGGGCGGATGCTTGGAAAAATAGGCGGAAGGAGAATGCAACACCCCGCCGATGCCGCGGTCGAGCGCAACCTTGCAGCAACGGATCGCGTCGATGGCTACGCCGGCGGAATTGGGAGAATCTTCAACTGATAGTTTCAAGTCAATTTCCATCGGCACATCGCCAAAAAGGCGGCCTTCAACGCGAATGAACGCAATCTTGTTATCGAGCTGCCACGGTACATAGTCGCTCGGGCCGATGTGGATGTTTTCGTCCACGAGACGATCGCCCATCACCGACTGCACTGCCTCCGTCTTTGAAGTCTTCTTCGACGCCAGCCTAGTGCGATTGAGCATGTTCAGGAAATCGGTGTTCCCACCCGTGTTTAGCTGGTACGTGCGCACAACTTTCACACCACGTTTGCGAAAGAGATCGACCAACGCCCGATGCACGATGGTGGCGCCCACCTGAGCCTTAATATCGTCTCCAATAAGCGGCAGATTTTTATCGGCGAACCGTTTGGCCCAAGCCGCATCGCTCGCGATAAAGACTGGAATGTTATTGACAAAGCCGAGTCCGGCTTCGAGCGCGCAGCCGGCATAAAATCGGGTGGCCTGCTCGGACCCGACGGGAAGATAATTCACCATCAGTTCCGCAGAGGAATTCTTCAGCTCGGCGATAATCTCTTCGCGGGTAGTTTCCTTCTCGAGTGGAAGAAATGTGCGGAGCGGATCCTGATCCTGCATGTGTGGCGGGTAGCCATCCATGACGCAGCCCATCTTCACAATGGCGCCCGTGAGCTTGATCTTTTCGCAGAAAACCTTTGTGCAATTGGGGGGCGAAAAAATAGCCCTGCTCACGTCCAAGCCGACCTTTCGGCGGTCAATATCGAAAGCGGCCACAACCTCAATGTCACTCGGACGATACCCGCCGATCTTACGGTGCATTAAGCCAATGCTGGTACCATTGGCGGAGGAGCCATTATAAAAGTTGATTCCCTGCACGAGCGAGCTGGCGCAGTTTCCAACGCCCACGATTGCAATTCTAATTTTTCTCATTTCTAAAAACTAAAACCTACCTGACTTAAATGATTCGGAGCAAGCGATAAATTAGGGTGGTTCGCTACCGCGTCCCGCCTAGTTAGGGCCCCGAAACCGGGCCGCGAAGCCTGAATCTGTCTGAAGTCGCACCGGCTTGCAAGGGCTGATATAAGGGCAAGAGTCAGAGGCGTTCCTGAGGCAGGGACGGCCTCCGCCAGGAGATAAAACCACATGTGTTCGAAACTCGCGGCCATTAGCGTGATTATCGCTTCCGCTTTGGTCCTGTCTTCAAGGTCGGTGGAGTCGATGCCGGTTTATGATATCGAACAAGCAGTTGCCCTGGCCCAGGAACGCAACCCTGAGATCCTGATCGCGCACAAGAAGGTTGTGGCGGCTCGTGGTGGTTTCATTGAGGCCCGCTCGGGATATCTCCCGTGGCTGAGCTCAAGCGGACTGTACGACAAACGACAGACTGAGAGCCAGACAAACCTTCGACAGGAAGATTACAACGCGATAGTAAAACTCGAACAGAACCTTTATACGGGCGGAGCGGTTAGCAGTCAGGTGGCGATTGCGCAGTTGAACATCGCCAAAGCAAATTACGACCTTTATGAGACGATCAGCCGCGTCACCATGGATGTGCGAATCGCGTTTAACGAACTGCTGCTGAATCGGGCGAAAGTTCGGGTGCACGAAGATTCAGTGCGCGTGTTCGAACAGGAACTCAATGGCCAGCAGCAAAATTTCAACGCTGGGATTGTCGGCAAACTGAATGTGCAGCGAGCCGAGATAGCACTCGCTAACGAGCGGCCGGAACTGTTTAACGCGCAAACGGACTTGAAAAACTCTTATCTGCGACTGGCGGAACTTTTCGGCACAGATATTCCTCCGGGCGCACAGGCGCCTCCGTTCGAAATTTCGGGACAATTGCAATATCGACCGAATCATCCGGACCTTAACGATTGTCTCGCGCGGGCTGATGCGAACCGCGGAATCATTAAATCGCGAGAGAAGGACATTGTGATTGAAGATCGCCAATACGTTTTGGATCGGAGCGCAACGCGTCCACAGGTCCGCGCCTTCTCGGGCTATGAAATTTACAGCGAGCGAGACCCGGACGTTGGTCCTGAATTTAACTACGGCGGGGTGGTCGGCATAAACGCCACATGGAACATCTTCGACGGGCAAGCGACCAAAGGGCGTATGCAGGCGACGCGCGCCCGGCGCGAGGCGGCCGTACAGGCTCTGGCAGCAGCGCGCCGCAGCGTAGCCTCGGAAGTGCGCGGCGCATTTTTCGATCTCCAACAAGCCGACCGCGTCCTTGAGAGTGAAACAAAAAACGTGCAAACGGCGGATGAAGCGCTTGATATGGCCAGAGGGAACTTTGCCGCGGGATTAGGAACACAACTTGATGTGCTGCAAGCAGCCGCCGACGTGACCCGGACGCGTACGACCCGTTTGAGCGCGATCTATCTGCACAACGTAGCTCTCGCCCGCCTTGGTCACGCCTGTGCCAGTTCACCCGAAGCGCTCAATTTCAGATCAGACTTCAAAGATGTGAAGACTGAAAATCCCAACGCCGCGCACGCCGCCGATATAGCAAAGCCACCGCAAAAAATGAGTCAGCGATGAAACGCAAATTTGTCGAGTCTGTAGCCGTCGCCCTGTGGGCGACGCACAACGAGCGTGCTAAATGTATCCGCACAGCGCTTCCCACAGGGAAGCGGCTACAGAGGCCCGCGACTGTTCACATTTTCGTTTTGTTTCTAATCGCAACCTTCGCGCGGCCGGCCGCCGCGGTCACGCTGCAAGAGGTCTGCCGCATTACGCTTGAAAGAAATCCTGCCGTAATCGAGGCCAAGGCCGGTCTTGAGCAAGCGGCCGGGCAGCGCCTGGTCTTTCGCTCCATCGTCTGGCCCGATTTCGACGTGCTCGTCCCCGCAGGTCTTCAGTATGGCCACCGATCTGGCGAGAGCGGACCAAAAGGATTTGCGGTGGGCCGCGGCAATCTGGAACAGACGTTGTTCAATATGGCTGTGCCGCATTCGCTTCGACGCGGAAACATTGAGGTTCTAATCGCCCAACAGAAATTAAACGTCGCCGTAGTGGAACAGTTGCACGCCGCGCGACTGGCGTTTTACGCAGCCCTTTACAACCGATCGCTGCAGTCGATTCGAGACGAACAACTAAAAAGATTACAGGAGAATGTTGCTACTCAGAAAAATCGGTTCGAAGCCGGATTAGCCGATCGAAGCGCATTCACAAGCGCAACTATCCAAGCTGACGAACTGGTTCCGCAAACGGAAGGCGCGCAACGCGCATATCGGGAGGCGCAATTGAATCTGGCACAAGCAATGGGAATGGATCCTGGACAGTCATCTCTGCCCGAACCGGAAGGCGAACTAAAGTTCGTCCCGATGCAGCTCGATGTTGGTGCCGAAACAGCCGCAGCTTTACAGCGCAGAGTGGATCTCAAACTGGCCCGGTTGTTTGTGCGCGCTGCAAACGAAGATCACCGCATTATTGCAGCCGACTATTATCCCAAGCTCGTGGGAAGCATCCATGGGGAATGGGTTCCCGTCTCAGGAATTCATCGACAGGAATCGACGAGCAAAACACAAGATTTCATTGGTTCAGAACTTCGGGAAAAGGCGGCATACACATGGCGTGTGATTGATAACGGCAAGGTCGGCGGTGCAGTGCTAAGGGCGCGTGCAGCACGAGAGGAAAACGAACTCACGTGCCGAAAGTTGGAAGGAAATGTGACCCGGGAACTTCCGCGTATTGCCAATGACATTGAAGCAATCGGAGCTCGCGAAAGATCGCTTGCTTCCGCCACCGCTGCTGCGGAGGAGAGTGCGCAGACCGTTAAGGAGAACGTCGCCAATGGGTTGACGTCGCAGTTTGAGTATCGCGTAAGTCTAAACGGCCTTTTAATGACAAAGAGCGGGTTGCTGGATGCAATTTATCAGCACAACGTCGCACTAGCAGAGTGGGATCGCGCTACCGGCCGATACTTCCAATTTTTCGACCAGGCCGGCGGGCCTCCCGATCCATCTAAATGATCGACTGAGGCGTTGAAGCGTTACGCCCGCTTCGAATCACGCTAACGCTTGAATTCTCAATGACCTGCGAGTCTCGCCGGCGCAGGTACGGCCTCGGGAATTCCTTCGACGTCGAACGGAAATCTCCGCTACGTTGTCTTGCTAATAATGCCCTCGCAAATCTACGAACAAGCGGAAACCAGAAGCGCTGTCCGGCACGACGTTATTGCAAACAAGAGCCGCGAGCAGCACACTAGTTCTCCGAAATTGAAATTCCCGCCTTCAAAGACCGTTTTGTGGATCGGCGCAGCGGCGGTCGTGATCCTTTTCGCACTCGCATATTTTTTTCTGATGCCAGTGGCGGAAGTGGCGACTGTTCAGCGCGGAACGGCCATCTCGGCTGTTTACGGCACAGTGCGGATCGAACCGGCATTCGTGGTCCGTGTGCGGGCGCAAAACGACGGGTTTATTCGGCTGGCCGAATCTTTTTCTGCCGGTCGCGGCGCAATCGGCAAAGGCGTGCAAAGGGGCGAGATACTAGCAACAATTGCTGACGAGGAGACCTCCAGGCAGTTGAAACAGGCGCGCACCGATTTGCAGGCTGCGGTTGACCGCGCGGCTCTCCCGCTCGCCTCCTCGGAGTTGCTCAAAGCAGCGGAGGACAATCTCCAACGCATGGAAAAAGTTGTTTCCTCGGGGAACGTGCCCGCCGTCGAATATCAAAAATCGAAAAGCGAAGTAAACCGTTTACGCGGTGCGGTGGAGACAGAACGCATCGAGCGGGATCGCAATCTCAAGTCTCTTGAAGAAACTACGAAGAAACTCGAAACGGAAATGAAGAATGCCGAAGTCCGTTCGCCGATCGAAGGAATTCTGACCAACGTTCAGACAATCGACGGCGAGCTGGTTTCGGACGGGAATGAACTTTTCACTGTCTCTTCGCGGAAGACTTATGTACGGGGCGAAGTCAACGAGGAGGACGTCGGCGAAGTGAAACCGGGAATGAAAGCAAAAGTGCAATTGTACGCCTATCGCACACGCACGTTCACGGGTCGCGTCACATCAATCCAGCCCGCAGCCGATCCGACCACTCAGCGCTATACCGTCGTCCTGGAGATGGAAAATCCGCCCGACAACATGATGGTCGGAATGACCGGGGAGATGAACATTATTACCGGAGTGCACGAAAATGCACTGCTCGTGCCGACGCGTACGCTGCTTGTCGATCAAGCGCTGGTGGTAAATGGAGGCATTGTGCAGCGACGAACTGTTAACGTCGGATTTCGCACGCTCGATTTTTCGGAGGCGATAAGTGGCCTCGCTGATGGCGATCATGTAATCGTTTCCGACCAGGATAAGTTTCATTCCGGCCAGCCGGTGCGCCAGCGCATGATCAACGCGCCGCCTCCACCGAAAGCGCCGTGACGCCCCCGCTTTACATTGCCTTGCGTTTTTTAACGCATCGCAAGCGGGCATTGCTTTTAAGTTTGAGCGGTGTCGTTTTCGGTGTCGCAATCTTCATCTGCACACAGGCGCAAACGCAAGGCTTCTCTCGCTATTTCATCGAGTCCAACATCGGGAGCAATGGCGCGCTCGTCGTGAGGTCCCGTTTTCGCCCTCGTTATGAGCCGCTCATGGTCGCGGCGAAGAACTCCAAGGCGAATACAGGCCGCCGTCTCTACTTCGAAGGCATCACTAACCCCAATGAAATCATGCGAGTGAGCAGGCAATTCCCCGACGTCATTTCCTGTTCACCAGTTCTGCGCGGAAGCGTAAGCGCTCGCGCGGGATTTGAGAACGCGACTGTCGATCTTTATGGCATCGATCCCGCTCTCCATGCACAAACTACCGATATCCTGCACCAGCTGATTGAGGGGAGCTTTGATGATTTTCGAAATAACACCAGCGCAATCATTCTCGGTTCGCGACTGGCAGAGCTCCTTCAGACTAACGTCGGCGACACGGTGCAATTGCTCGCCCCCAATGGCGAGTACTGGCGATTCAATGTTGCAGCGATTGCACGTGCAGGCATCGGTTCGATCGATTCCACCCGTATTTACTCGCACGCCAAGGTTGCACAGGCGTTGCTACAGCAGCCCTCCGGGGCGTCCATGATCATCTATAAACTGCGGGACCGCAATCGCGCGCCGGTATTGGCCAGCCGCTTCGAAACGCTTTTCCAGCATAATGCTCTTAGCTGGCAGGAGCGCGAGGAGAGCACACTCCAGCTTTTTCTAACCTTGAGAATGTCCGTGGCGATTACGGTTTCGCTCATCATTCTACTGGCTGGCTTCGGAATTTTTAATGTGCTCACGATGTCGGTCCTCGCGAAGATCAAAGAGATCGCGATTTTGCGTTCCATGGGGTACCGCCGCAGGGACATCGGCGCTATCTTCCTCTGGCAGGGCGCACTGATCGCTGCGGCGGGATCGGTGCTCGGTTGCTTGCTCGGCGCGTTGATGACCTGGGGCGTATCGCATATTCCCATTCATCTCCGCGGCTTGCTTTACACAAATTATTTTTTGGTCACCTGGGACTGGCGGCACTATGCGTTTGCGACGTTACTCGCGCTTCTTGCTGTGTTTATCGCTAGTTATGTCCCGGCACGGCGCGCCGCTGAGTTGGCACCCGTGGTCACCATTCGGGGATCGAGATGAGCGCACAAGTTAGCCTGAGTTGCGAGCGGATCGAACGCTATCTGGGCGAAGAAGAGGAACGCGTGCACGCCCTGCGCGGTGTGTCGCTCGAGATCGAGACTGGAAGCGTTCACGCCGTGGTCGGCCCGTCCGGCTGTGGCAAAAGTTCGCTGCTCTATATTCTCGGTTTGCTCGATACACCTGACGCTGGGCGTGTTGCGATCGAAACCGAAGCGGTATCCCACCTGAGCGACGATGAGCTCGCGCAGAAGCGGAACAAATTCATCGGCTTCATCTTTCAATTCCATTTCTTGATGGAGGACTTCACCGCGGAGGAAAATGTGATGATCCCCATGCGTAAGCTTGGCCAGCTCTCGGATGCGCAGATGCGCGACCGCGCTGCCGAGCTGCTTGACGGTGTAGGCTTGGGCGACAAGTTGCGACGGCCCAGCCGTCACCTTTCCGGCGGCGAACAACAACGCGTCGCGATCGCACGTGCGCTCGCAAACGATCCGCGCATCATTCTGGCGGACGAACCGACCGGCAATCTCGACACCGCAAACTCCGAGCGCGCATTTGAGCTGTTGCAGAATCTTGTGCATGAACGCGGCAAGGCGTTGCTCCTCGCCACGCACAATCCGGCCATTGCCGAAGCGTGCGATTGGATCCACGAAATGAGAGACGGCCGCATTATCGACAGCCAATCCCGGACCGCGCGCAGCTAAGCTGTCCCCGAAGTTGGCAGATCCCAATGATATCGTTAATCTCAGCGGATGGAGAACATCCTGCCGATTTTAGTCGCAGATGCGCCCGAGGCGTTGACCGAATTGTGCGGTGTCAACTTACTCGAACGTTTGCTCCGCATTTTGCAGCGGCTCGGATTTCGCAGCGCGATCGTTTTTTCCACAACACCCGAAATCATCGGAGCTGAATTA
>Ga0207701_10005299_pt1 | contig 12973 bp, 9 predicted proteins | sample KBSSwiSSwithPhiX_FD_184294 | JGI IMG/M metagenome (GOLD analysis project Ga0207701, IMG submission 184294) | Switchgrass rhizosphere bulk soil microbial communities from Kellogg Biological Station, Michigan, USA, with PhiX - S5 (SPAdes) (version 2) | ecosystem: Environmental > Terrestrial > Soil...
AAAATGCATATCCCTGATGATCCCTCGTATTATGAGAAATTTTATTTCACTCCCGGTGACCTGGGATATAAAGTTTTCAAAACAAAATTTGCCACAATTGGTGTATTGATCTGTTGGGATCAATGGTATCCGGAAGCCGCGAGAATTACAGCGCTAATGGGAGCTGAAATATTATTTTATCCCACTGCTATAGGTTGGGCAACTTCGCAGGATAAGGATACAAATACCGAACAATACGGTGCCTGGCAAACCATTCAGAGAAGCCATGCAGTTGCCAATGGAATTCACGTAGTAAGCGTCAACAGGGTTGGATTTGAACAGAATGGTGCCATGAATTTCTGGGGCGGTTCCTTTGTTGCCAATCCCCTTGGAACTGTAATGTACCAGGCTTCTCACGATAAAGAAGAAACCTTCGTGAAAGAGCTTGATCTTTCCAAGACTGATACTTACCGGACACACTGGCCGTTTATGCGTGACCGTAGGATCGACAGCTACCAACCGATCACAAAACGGTATATCGACAGTGAATAAATAAAATTCAGGGTTTAGTATTATTGTAGTAGCTTTTAAGGGCGGCATTTAACCCTTAAATACCAGAGCTATGGCCACACCTCAACAGGAAGCGGTTACAAAAATTGATGAAATTTCCATCAAGGCATTTTCTTCCCACTACCAACCAGGCTCACCACGGATCGCATCTCTTGATGCAATAAAAGGAGTTGCTGTATTATTTGGTTTGATCATTAGTATTTATGTCTGGGGCGGATTCAGTGATGGGATGCAAAATCAATTGATTGGTCAATCAAATGGTATCCGACATTCTATTTATGTTCTGGCGTCATTTTTCTTTGAAGGAAAAATGCGAGGATTGATTTCCCTTGCATTTGGTGCAGGTATGATATTATTCCTGCTAAAATCACATCCGGCTTCGTCTGTTAGCAATGGAGAATTGCTGGTAAGACGCAGTATGTGGTTGATGGTTTTTGGTGTAGTGAACGCATTTGTTTTTCTATGGCCGCAGGATGTGCTCTTTCACCTGGGCATCATGGGATTATTGCTTTTTCCTTTCCCAAGAATGAATACCCGTTGGTTGTTCATCTCAGTAGTGATCATTTCGCTTATAGGAGTTGGAAAAAATTATTGGTATTTCGCCGACGACCAGAAAGCCTATGGTAAATATGTTGTCATTCAAAAATTGGAAAAGAAATTTTCTGCCGACAGTGCAGCAAGAATGAAAACAAAGGATTCATCACTCTTCAAAAAAAGACAGGCTGGTGCCGCTGGTGTAAATGATTCAATCGCGAACAGTAAAATAAATGATTCACTGGCAAAAAAAGCTGGTGATACATTAACAAGGAAACAAAAAGATGAGAAACAAGCATGGGAAGGAATAGCGAAGCGATATAAGTACGAAGCAAAAAATGATAGTGGTAATATAAAGGCGTTGCAGGCAAATAGCTATTCTAAAAACTGGGATCAGATCCTGCAACAATCCAAAAACCGTGAATCTACATGGTTTTATCAAAATGGAGTATGGGAATTTGCTGCCTTAATTCTCCTGGGAATGTTTCTTTTCAAAATTGGTTTTTTCAGTGGCAGGTTCAGCCAGGGACAGTACATGATCATGGCCACTAGTTTTATAATACTGGGTTTGTTATGTGCCTGGTATCGCCTTCATTTCCAAAAAGTTTCAATAACGGATTATACATTATTTGTCAAAACCAGGGCTGCGCCTTCTAGTTTGTTATGGCCATTTGAAAGAGCATTCCTGGTAACAGGCATAGCAGCTAAAATAGTTTGGGCAACCCAAAGCAGGATGTTTAGCAGGTTCTATTCAATCTTCGTTGATGTTGGAAGACTAGCTCTTACTAATTACCTGATGCAAAGCATTTTCCTTTCCCTTTTCTTTTATGGTTATGGCATGGGGTATTTTGCCCGTATAGGACATTACAAACTTTATTTCCTTGTGGCGGAAGTTTGTGTTGTGCAGATAGTATTCAGTGTTTTCTGGCTGAGGTATTATTATTTCGGGCCGGCCGAATGGTTGCTGACTTCGCTTATGTATAAAAAGAAAATGCCATTCAGAAGAAAAGAGACAGAAACTGAATTATTCCAGGAACAACCTTTACCATCGGCGATTTAAAAAATAATTTATGGACAAGGATAATATTCATATTTCCACATCATCTCCAGCAGAAACATCAACCACTGGAGAAACATCTTCATATATCACAGTGTCCACACCACATCCGGTTGATAAGGCAGACAGAATACAGACTGTTGATCTGGTACGTGGATTTGCATTATGTGGTATTCTGCTGATGAATATTCTCGGATTTGGAGGGTTTGATGATTTGATGTTTTACAACGTACTCAATGGTCCGCATGATACCAAAGACTATATTACCAATGGCGCCATTTTAACTTTTTTTGATGGAACCATGCGCGGACTATTTTCTATGGTTTTTGGTGCAGGTATGATCCTGTTCACAATGAATAAAAAAGAAAGTCCGGGTGGACCAACAGTAGCCGAATACTATTACCGTCGACTGTTGTGGTTGGTGTTATTTGGATTGTTCAATCAATATGTATTGCTCTGGGACGGAGATATATTATTTTTCTATGGACTGATGGGTATGTTGTTGTATGCATTTAGGAACTCCAGTCCCAAATTACTTTGGGTGCTTGGTTTTATTTGTATAGGCATTGGAATTAGTAAAAGAATGGGCCCATACAATGAGCTTCGTCAAACAAGGATGAATTATGTTTCTGCTAAAGCGGCTGAAAAAGAAAAAAAGAAACTAACTCCGGAACAGGAATCAGCATTAGCAGCATGGCCTGAAATTGAAAAAAATTTCAAACCTGATAGTACCCGGACTGCAGAAAGGGTGACTGAAATGCGTGGCAATTATGGCATGGTCTGGAACCAACTTTTACCAGGAAGTGCTGGTTATGAAATTTTTTATACCTATGAGGGGCTATGGGATATGTTATGTATGATGTTTATTGGAATGGCCTTATTCAAAATGGGCTTTTTCTCGAATGAAGCCAGGACTTCCACTTATTGGATGGCATTGATCGTAGGTTATGGCGTGGGTATTGTATTGGGGTATTTTTATTTCTGGGGAACTGCAGAAAGTTTTCTCCATATTGGACGATACCTGGATCATTACAGGATGGGGTTTGGTAGGCTATACGATTTTAGAAGGTTGCTGTTATGCATTGGACATGCCAGTCTGCTCATGCTTGTATATAGGAGCAGGCTTGTCCCCTGGTTGATGAAAGCAATTGCGAATGTTGGTCAGATGGCATTTACTAACTACCTGGTGCAAAGCATTATCTGTACATTGTTTTTCTATGGCTATGGCCTTGGTTATTATTACAAACTTCAATTACATCAATTATATTATGTCGTATTCAGCGTCTGGATTTTACAGCTTATTTATTCTTCCATCTGGCTAAAATATTACCGGTTTGGTCCTTTTGAATGGCTATGGAGATCACTTACTTACTGGAAAAAACAACCAATGAAAATATCTGGAAGAGAAGCGAGTTCAGGTGTATAATATCTTATAACTTATCTTGCGGTCCAGAATTCCAGACTGGTTATGAATGTGAATACTCCCCGTTCCCTCGGTTATCGTTTCCCTGCAGAGTTTGCAAAACATGAAGCTACCTGGTTAAGTTGGCCTCATAAAGAAGCTTCATGGCCCGGGAAAATTGAAACGATTTTCCCGCGATATGCTGATTTTGTAAAATGGCTTTCCCAAAGTGAAAAAGTGCGCGTTAATGTAAAGGATGAAAACATGAAGTCCTTTGCCGTTTCGCACCTTGAAAAAGCGGGAGCCGATTTAACACAGGTAGAATTTTTTTTCCATCCCACCAATGACGCATGGTGCAGGGATCATGGACCTTCTTTTCTTTTAAATCCATCCGCCGAAATAAAAAAGGTTATTGTCGACTGGAACTATAATGCCTGGGGTGGAAAATATCCTCCTTATGATCTTGATGATGTTATTCCAACCTTAATTGGTAAACATTTTAATATTCCCGTTTTCAATCCGGGAATAATAATGGAAGGAGGTTCTGTTGATTTCAATGGAGCCGGAACCCTGATGACTTCAAAACAATGCCTGTTGAATGAAAACAGGAATCCCGGACTAAGCCAGCAACAAATTGAACAATTTTTGTATGACTATTATGGTGTTGAACAGGTGCTTTGGGTAGATGAAGGTATAGTTGGTGATGATACGGATGGACATATTGATGATACGGTCAGGTTTGTCAATGAAGACACGGTAATCACTGTAGTGGAAGAAAAAAAAGATGATGAAAATTATGAATTGCTCCAGGAAAATCTTCGTCAGTTAAAGTCAATGCGATTATTGAGTGGGAAACAATTGAACATCATCGAACTACCTATGCCTGATCCTGTGATCTGGGAAGACCAGCGTTTGCCGGCATCGTATGGAAATTTTTATATCTGCAATAAGTACGTGATCGTTCCCACATTTCGATCAGAAAAGGATGATAAAGTTTGCAACATTATCCAAAATTGTTTTCCGTCGCATGAAGTTGTTGGGATTGATTCAACCGATATTATCTGGGGATTGGGAAGCTTTCATTGCCTGAGCCAGCAGGAACCGGCGATTTAAATACCACTTCTGTGTTTTTCATTAGAAGAGATATTGGCAACTGTCCATTCTATTTTTTCTACCTGGGGATGTTGTCTTACAGCACAATCTTTTTTACTGCAAATAGTACAGGAAAAATCAAGGCAGCCATCAGAATGAATGAACATCTCCATTGATTCACCGAATTCATTTTTTACCAGTAATGACAGCGCATCAATTTCCTTATGCGCTTCATGCATATTAAGGTACCAGGGTAAAGTGAGATGAGCGTCAAGGTGAAGTGTTGAACCGAATTTTATAATACGGATATTATGCAGGTCGATCCAGTTATCAGGACGATTTTTATTAAGTATTTCCACAAGTTTTTTCAATAGCTCCACATCTGCCTTATCCATGATGCCTTCCAATGAAGATCTTATAATTCCAACGCCGGTATATAAAATGAATAAGGCAAAACACATGGCAACAATGCTGTCGAGCTTATTCCATTTAGTGACATAGATAAGGATGAGTCCGATTATTATTCCTATTGTAGTGTAGGTGTCTGTTTTCAGATGCTTGCCACTGGCAATCAGGGCCAGTGAATTATTTTTTTTACCTGTTTTTTCGCAATACCAACCGGTTATATAATTGATGATGGCAGTGATTGCGACAAGTATGATACCCCAGTCGAGCCTGCCAAGTGGTTTAGGATTCATAAATCCCTTGATCGATTCGTAAATAATGATCAGACCTGCAATAGCAATCATGCTACCTTCAACTGCTGCGGAAATAAATTCTGCTTTCCCATGTCCGTATGGGTGGTCTTCATCTCTTGGTTTTGCAGCAACGTAAAGACTATATAAACTGATAAAACCTGCAACAACGTTTACAGTACTTTCGAGGGCATCGGTAAGAATGGATACAGAGCCGGTGATCCACCAGGCTGCGAGTTTTGTGAAGAATAATATCACAGCCACCAGGGTCACGGTTCTTTGAAGTCGCAAATTTATTTTGGCAGTTGGCATCAATAATAACGCAAAGATGCGAAGGTAACGCAAAGACGCAGAGGGGACGCAAAGACGCAAAGTAAACGCAAAGACGCAAAGAAGACTGTGCGACTATATGTTCTTCTCGGGCGCCAATGCGCTTTTCCTCAGCAACTCCGCGTATTCTTTGTGTCCCTGCGTCCTTCTCCGCGTCTTTGCGTTTCTTTTTGCGTCTTTGCGTTTATCTTTGCGCTTTCCCAAAGTCCGCTATAAATCTCCTCTATGCATTTTGAATTGACCGAAGAACAGGTTATGATCCAGAAAGCGGCCCGTGATTTCGCAGAGCAGCAATGTAAGCCCGGAGTTATTGAACGCGATGAGCAACAGAAATTTCCAAAGGAGCAGATCATGCAATTGGCAGAACTTGGGTTTATGGGTATGATGGTGGATCCTGCTTATGGCGGTGCGGGCATGGATACGGTCAGTTATGTATTGGCTATAGAAGAGATAAGCAAAATCGATGCAAGTGTGAGTGTTTGTATGAGTGTCAACAATAGCCTGGTTTGCTGGGGGCTTGAGACCTATGGTAATGAAGAACAAAAACAAAAATACCTGGTCCCTCTAGCGCAGGGAAGAAAAGATGGCGAACTATATATTGGCGCATTTTTATTAAGTGAGCCTGAAGCCGGTAGTGATGCAACCTCACAGCAAACTACGGCAGAGGATCAGGGAGATCATTTTTTATTGAACGGAACAAAAAACTGGATCACTAATGGGAATTCAGCATCGGTATACCTGGTTATGGCACAAACAGATCCAGCCCAGGGAAGCCATGGCATAACCGCTTTTATCGTTGAAAAAAAATGGGCAGGTGTAGTTGTGGGTGCAAAGGAAAATAAAATGGGTATCCGTGCAAGCGACACACATAGTGTCCTGTTCAATGATGTAAAAGTTCCAAAAGAAAATGTGATCCGTGAAATTGGTTTTGGCTTTACTTTCGCCATGAAAACTTTGGCAGGTGGTAGGATTGGTATTGCTTCACAGGCCCTCGGAATCGCTTGCGGCGCCTATGAAATGGCATTGGAATATTCCCGTCAACGAAAAGCATTTGGAAAAGAAATCATGCATCACCAGGCAATTCAGTTCAAATTGGCCGATATGGCTACTAAAGTAGAAGCAGCCAGACTGCTTTGCCTGAAATCAGCCTGGGAAAAAGACAACGGGATCGACTATACGCTTTCTTCTTCTGTGGCAAAAGTCTTTGCTTCTGAGGCTGCCATGTGGGTCAGTACAGAATCAGTCCAAATTCACGGAGGGTATGGTTATGTAAAAGAGTATCATGTGGAAAGACTTATGCGCGATGCGAAGATCACGCAGATCTATGAAGGAACCAGCGAGGTTCAGCGAATAGTTATTGGCCGTCAAATTTTGAAATAATATGGCGGTTATTGAAACAGAATACCGCAGGCTTTCAGATGAATGTCGTGCAAAACAGGTAACCCTGGTTGCGGTTTCCAAAACTAAACCCGTGGAAGACATTCTCGCCCTGTATGAAATGGGACATCGGGATTTTGGTGAAAACTATGTACAGGAACTGACAGACAAGCAAGCTCAATTACCTAAAGATATCAGATGGCATTTTATCGGACATCTGCAGTCGAACAAGGTCAAATACATTGCCCCCTTTGTATATATGATCCATGGGGTAGACAGCCTCAAACTTTTACAGGAAATCAATAAACAGGGTGCGCGTCAGTCAAGAAAAATAAATTGCCTTTTACAGATTCATATCGCGAGTGAGGAAACGAAATTCGGACTCGATCAGGCCGAACTAAAAGAACTGCTGGAAAATATTTCATCGTTAGACGATATCGAATTCGCAAAAATTTGCGGACTGATGGGTATGGCGAGTTTTACTTCAAATAACTCACTCATCAGGACTGAATTTCAAACACTTAAAAAAATATTTGACCAGGCTCTTGATCAGTATTTTTATCACGAAGAATATTTTCGCGAACTATCCATGGGAATGAGCAGTGACTATACTATTGCTATTGATGAAGGAGCAACAATGATTCGTATTGGTTCGCTGATCTTTGGCGAAAGAAAAACTTCAGTCTGATTTATTTCTTTTTATAATTCAAAGCCAGGGTAACTAATGTTTTTACACCGGTATCCAGTTTGCTATCGTCAATATAAAAATCCGGTGTATGGTGTGGAGCAGCTTTTGATGGATCAGCTCCTTTAGGCATACCGCCGACCCACATAAAGAAGGCAGGTGCTTTTTCACCGAAATAAGAAAAATCTTCTGCGCCAGTTGACCAGGAGCTATCGATCACGTTATTTTTTCCCAATGCTTTTTGCAGATAAGGCACCATCATGTCGACCAAAGCCGGATCATTATAAGTCACCAGTGTTTTGGTATCAATAGTAACGTCAACAGTTGCGCCCCAATAGTCGGCAACGGATTTGGAAACCCTGCGGATTTTTTCATGTACATCTTTCTGCATCTTGCTGTCCAGTGTACGGATAGTGCCTTCAAGTATTGCATCTTCCGGTATAATATTCGGTCTTACTCCCGCATTAAATTTACCCACTGAAATAACTACCGGAGCTTTTGAAAGGTCTTCCTGCCTGCTCACGATTGTTTGTAATCCATTTATGATCTGGGTTCCCACCATAATAGGATCGATGCCCGTCCATGGCGTTGATCCATGGGTTTGTTTGCCTTTGATCTTTATTGTAAACCAGTCGGAAGATGCCATAAATGCACCACTCTTATAACTTATTTTACCAATCTCAATGAGTGAATTGATATGGATTCCAAAAATGGCATCAACTTTTGGATTGTCCATTACACCTTCTTTAACCATTAGTGGCGCACCACCTTCTTCGTTGGCAGGAGGTCCCTCTTCTGCCGGTTGAAAAATAAATTTTATACTACCAGCGATATCTTTTTTCATTGAAGCAAGCACTTCGGCAGCACCCATCAGCATCGCAACATGGGAATCATGTCCACAGGCATGCATAACCGGAACCTGTTGGCCATTATACTCGGCTACAACTTTTGATTTAAAGGGGAGGTCGCCACGTTCCGCCACAGGAAGCGCATCCATATCAGCTCTGAGCGCTACAACAGGTCCGGGTTTTCCTCCTTTCAATAATCCCACCACACCGGTTTTACCAACGCCGGTAGTAACTTCAATACCCCATTCTTTAAGATGGGATGCGATGTATTCAGCTGTTTTAATTTCCCTGTTACCAAGTTCAGGATGTTCATGAAGATATCTACGCCATTCTATTACTTTAGGAAGTATTGAGGTAGATTTCAGAAGCGCCTGATCTTCAATGGATGTCTGGCCGATTAATATATTAGAAAATATTAATCCGGCGATTAAACATATATTTTTTATCATACTGTATGTTATTGCTACTAATGGAAATTACAACTTTAACGTATCCATAGTAGTTAGGAGAGTACTTGCTATGCTTTTTTTTTCGTTATTTTGGCGAGCAATTACTAATACCATTAAAATCAATTTTATGAATGCTAAGATCTTCGTATCGGCTATCTGTTTATTTTTTGCATCAGCGGCAATGTCGCAGGTTAGTTTAGGAATCCAGGGCGGAGGCGTAATGTCGATGGCTCGTGTTAAAGAGGATGCTCTTTCGGGTCAATCACTTAAAGGCAAGTCAAAATATGGCTGGCAGGCTGGTATAATCGCAGATATTCCATTTGGGGAAGGTAATCTTCGATTAATGCCGGAATTAAATTACGTCAATAAAGGTTATAAGTTAAATACATCTATAAATGTAGTTGGTCAAACCGTCACGGTCGATGGAACATCTAATGTTGGCTATATCGAACTTCCCCTCAATCTTGCCTATACGATTCCAGTTGGTGATAATTTCTTTGTTATTGGTGCTGGTCCATATGCGTCTTATGGAGTCAATGGAAAAAATAAAGTGAAATCAAGCATTAATGGTCAGGGAAGCGAAGAAACATCTAAAGTTGAATTCGGAAGCGATGAAAGTCAGATCAAACCTTTCGACTACGGCGTTAATGTAATGGCAGGATACCTGTTTGGGAATGGCATGCAGATCAAATTAAATTATTCTTATGGGCTGGCAGAACTTTCTAATGCTGAATTCACTACCTACAAAAACAGCTATTTAGGCCTTAGCCTCGGATATTACATCAAAAGAGCGGGTAAGTAATTCTCCTGACTTACATAAATACTTAAAAAAGGGCCTTATGGCCCTTTTTTGATGTTAAGGAGTCAACAACAATAGCCGATAGTCTGGGCTCTCTGCGGGTTTTTCCTTAACTTTGCAAACTCAATTTCAGACATGATTAGTGCAAAAAATATCACCCTTGCCTATGGCAAGAGGGTCCTGTTCGAAGAAGTTAACCTGAATTTCATAAAAGGCAACTGTTACGGTGTAATTGGCGCCAATGGTGCGGGTAAATCCACATTTCTGAAGATCCTCAGCGGGGAAATAGAACCCAACAAAGGAAACGTGGAAATCACACCTGGGGAGAGGCTTGCCGTACTCAAGCAAAACCAGTTTGAATTCGACGAAGCTACTGTACTGAACACTGTTCTGATGGGCCATCAAAAAATGTGGAAGGTGACGCTGGAAAGGGAAAAGATATATTCCCTGGCTGATTTTTCAGAAGAGGATGGATTACGTGCAGGTGAACTGGAACATGAATTTGGAGAAATGGGTGGATATACTGCTGAAAGTGATGCAGGTGTATTATTAGGAGACCTTGGTGTGAAAGAACTATATCATCAGTCACTGCTGAAAGATATTCCATCTAACCTTAAAGTAAGGGTATTGCTTGCCCAGGCTTTATTTGGAAATCCGGATATTCTTTTATTAGATGAGCCTACCAACGGTCTCGATATTGAAACCATTTCATGGCTTGAAAATTTTCTTGCTGATTACGAAAATATTGTACTGGTAGTAAGTCACGATCGTCACTTCCTGGATTCAGTCTGTACGCATGTAGCTGATGTTGACAGGGCGAAGATCAAAATATATACGGGCAATTATACTTTCTGGTATGAATCATCACAGTTGATGTCCCGTCAACTTGGTGACAAGAATAAAAAAATTGAAGATAAGCGTCAGGCATTAATTGATTTCATCGCGCGATTCAGTGCGAATGCATCAAAATCTAAACAGGCAACCGCGAGGAAAAAAGCACTCGAGAAACTTACGATTGAAGAAATACAACCATCCAACAGAAAATATCCGGGCATTATTTTTCAACCGCTCCGCGAAGTTGGCAACCAGATCCTGAATGTAGAGAACCTTGGTAAATCAGTTGATGGAAGGAAACTTTTTGACAAGATAAATTTTAGTATAAACAAGGGCGATAAAATTGCTTTTGTAAGCCAGGATCCATTGGCAGTAACACAATTTTTTGAGATCATCAACGGACTTGCTACAGCAGATAGTGGAAAATTTGAATGGGGAACCACGATCAGCAAAGCATATCTGCCAGTAGAGAATAATGAATTTTTCACCGGTGGATTATCACTGATGGAATGGCTCAGGCAATACGTGCCCCCGCATGTAACTGATGCTGATGAACCTTTCCTGCGTGGATTCCTTGGGAAGATGTTGTTCAGTGGTGATGATATCTCGAAAAAAACAAATGTGCTTAGCGGCGGTGAAAAAGTGCGCTGCATGATTTCCCGGATGATGTTACAAAATCCGAATTGCATCATACTTGATCAACCTACTAATCATCTTGACCTGGAAAGTATCCAGAGTTTCAACGAACAATGTATAGATTATAAGGGAATAGTTTTGCTGACATCACATGATCACACATTCATGCATACTACGGCAAACAGGATCATTGAAATAACACCAAAAGGTATTATCGACAAACTAATGAGCTTCGATGAATACCTGGATGACGAAAAGGTGAAATTCATGCGCCAGGAAATGTATGCCTAGACATTAAGGGTTAATTCTTATCATTGTAGGTGTGGAATGGCACACATTGCATATCGAGAAAGTTCTGGAACTCACTCAGAGTTCTCCTAAGGGTATAAGCAGCAGTGATGCAGAAAAGCGTTTACAGGAACAGGGCCCTAATTCACTAAAAGAAAAGAAGAAGATTTCTCCGGTAATGATATTCCTGCTACAATTCAGGGATTTCATGATTATTGTATTATTGGCAGCTGCAGTAATTTCCGGATTTATTGGTGATGTTACTGATACCATTATCATCATCACGATCATACTCCTCAACTCCATCATTGGTTTTATTCAGGAATACAGGGCTGAGAAAGCTTTGGAAGCACTTAAAAAAATGGCGTCCAGCCATGCATTGGTTTTAAGGGATGGTCAACCCAAAGAAATCCTCGCTGAAGATCTTGTAACCGGAGACCTGGTTTTGTTAGAAGCAGGCAATGTAATTCCTGCCGATTTAAGGCTCTCCGAAACTCAAAGCCTGCTGTTAAATGAATCCGCATTAACCGGCGAATCGCTGGCTTCCAATAAAAATACTGCAGTAATTGATGGCAAGGATACTGCACTTGGAGACCGACTTAATATGGCTTATAAAACCACCCTGGTAAGTAATGGGAGGGGTTCAGGTATTGTTGTTTCTACAGGAATGCAAACAGAGATCGGAAGGATTGCAAATATGTTGCAGGATAATGAAACAGAAACACCGCTGAAAAAGCGAATGGCCGATTTTGGCAGAAAACTTTCTTATATCATCATTTTTATCTGCATTCTTCTTTATGCAATCGGTCTGATCCGCGGTGAAAATCCTTTGCAAATGCTAATGGTATCTATCAGCCTGGCGGTGGCTGCAATACCCGAAGCACTACCTGCTTTGATCACTATTGCCCTTGCAATGGGAGCAAGGAAGATGATGTTAAAAAATGCACTGATCCGCAAACTGCCAGCGGTGGAAACCCTCGGTTCAATTTCATATATATGCAGTGATAAGACCGGAACGCTGACCATGAACAAAATGAAAGTGGTAAATATGGAAGTGGCTGATGAAGGAGAAATACTGAACGGAAATATTACTCCGTTTTTAGCCGGACTTGCATTAAATCAGGATGTAAAACAATCCAATAACTCAGCACTTATCGGAGATCCTACTGAAATTGCGCTGGTCGAAATAGCAAAGGAAAAACTACAACAGAATTATACATCAGTAGTTGAAAAATTTCCTCGTGTTGCAGAACTTCCTTTTGATTCTGATAGAAAATGCATGACAACAATACATGCATTTGGAGATAAATTTCTTGTCATTTCTAAAGGAGCAATCGAATCTATTACGAAAGGTCTTTCTTCATCTGAACTTGACCCCAAATGGGAGAAATTTTCTCT
>Ga0207701_10005301_pt1 | contig 12971 bp, 13 predicted proteins | sample KBSSwiSSwithPhiX_FD_184294 | JGI IMG/M metagenome (GOLD analysis project Ga0207701, IMG submission 184294) | Switchgrass rhizosphere bulk soil microbial communities from Kellogg Biological Station, Michigan, USA, with PhiX - S5 (SPAdes) (version 2) | ecosystem: Environmental > Terrestrial >...
GTCGATCTCGAGAACCGCGCGCTCGTGTGCGCCTGCGCGACCTGCGCGGCGCTGTTCTCGCAGCCCGGCACGTCGTCGCGTCCCCGCTACCGCGTGGTGCCCACCCGCGTCCTCGTCGATCCTGCGTTTCAGATTGAAGAGTCCCGCTGGGCGGCGCTCGCGATCCCGGTGCGGATCGCGTTCCTCTTCTACAACTCGCAGCTCGCGCGCTGGGTCGCGCTGTACCCCAGCCCCGCCGGCGCCACCGAGTCCGAGCTGCCGGACGCCACCTTCCGCGAGCTCGCCGCGGCGACCCCGCTGCTCCGGGAGGTCGCGCCCGACGTCGAGGCGTTGCTGGTCTACGGGCGCCGCTCGCCGAAGCTCGCCAGCTTCCTCGTCCCGATCGACCGCTGCTATCGGCTGGTCGGCGAGGTGCGCCGGCACTGGCAAGGCATCAACGGCGGCGACCGCGTGTGGGCGCGCGTCGACGCGTTCTTCGAGGATCTGCGGGCCCGCGCCCGGGCGCTCGTCCCGGAGGAGGCGCGCTGATGTTCGAGGACGTGCGCGCGGTCGCCGATGCGGTGCTGTTCGAAGGATACGCGCTGTATCCGTACCGTGCCTCCGCGCCCAAGAACCAGCTTCGCTGGCAGTTCGGCGTGCTCGCGCCGCGCGGCTGGAGCGAAGGCGGCGCGTACAACGACCGCTGGTGGCAGGAGACGCAGTGCCTCTGCGAACCCGGTCCCGACGCCGCGCCGAAGTTGACGGGACGTTGTCGTTTCCTGCAGCTCCGCCGCCGCGACAGCAGCGCGACCGCGCCCGCCTGGGACGAGGGCGACATGCAGGAGGTCGACTTTCGTTTCGTGCTGGCCGGCGATGAAGCGCGGCACGAACAGGTGGCGTCGTTCCTGATCGCGGGCGGCACGGATTCACGTGACGGCGTCGCGCACCGACGCTGGCCGATCTCCGGCGTGGTGCGTCTGGCCGTCGAGGAGGTGCCGGGCGCGCGGCCGCTGATCAAGCTGCGCCTGCGCGTCGAGAACCTGACCGCCTGGGCGCTTCCGGGCGCGCCCCGCGACGAGGCCCTGCGCGGCTCGATGCTGGGCAGCCACGTGCTGCTCGGCGTGTCGGGCGGCGCGTTCCTGTCGCTGATCGACCCGCCGGCCTGGGCCGCCGAGGCCGCCGCCGGCTGCCGGAACGTCGGGACGTATCCGGTGCTCGCCGGCGCGGGCGATCGCCGTGACCTGATGCTGTCGTCCCCGGTCATCCTCTACGACCACCCGGCCGTCGCCCCGGAGAGCCCGCGCGATCTGTTCGACGCCACCGAGATCGACGAGATCCTCACGCTGCGCATCCTCACGCTCACGGACGAGGAGAAGCGCGAGGCGCGCGCGACCGACCCGCGCCTGGCGCGGTTGATCGACAGCGTCGAGCGCCTGGCCCCGGAGGACATGGCGCGGCTTCACGGCACGACACGCGAGCCACCCGAGGAGCGCCCGGCGCCGCTGCAGATCCGCGTGGGCGGCGCCGTGGTCGGCCCCGGCAGCCGCGTCCGCCTGCGCCCGGGCACGCGCCGCACCGACGCCCAGGACATGTTCCTGGACGGCATGACCGCCACGGTCGAGGCGATCATGCGCGACGTCGAGCAGCGCGATTGCCTGGCGGTCACGCTGGACGACGATCCGGGCGCGGACCTGCTGCGGTGGCAGCGCCGTTTCCTCTACTTCCTCCCCGACGAGGTCGAGCCACTGGACCCGACCGAGGCCGAGCCCCGATGAGCCGGCGCATTCTCATCGCCGGCATCGGCAACATCTTCCTGGGGGACGACGGCTTCGGCGTCGCGGTCGCCGCGAAGCTGGCGGAGCGAACACTGCCCGAGGGCGTGGTCGTCGCGGACGTCGGCGTGCGCGCCTTGCACCTGGCGTTCGATCTGCTGGACCGGCCCGCCCTGCTGCTGGTCGTCGACGCCGTGGACCGCGGCGAGCCGCCCGGCACGCTGAGCCTGATCGAGCCGCGCGTCGACGGGGCCGGCGCGGGGATCCCCGACGCGCACAGCATGAACCTCGCGACGGTCGTCGATGCGTTGCGCGGCCTCGGCGGCGAGGTGCCGCCGGTGCTGCTCGTCGGCTGCCAGCCCGCGTTCATCGGCGAGGAGATGGGCCTGAGCCCGACCGTGGCGAGCGCGGTGCCCGCCGCCGTCGCGCTGATCGAGCGAACGATTGCCAGATTGATCGCAGAACAATCGAAGGACGCGGCGGCCGCCGCCGCGGAGGAGACAGGGTGATGATGAATGGAACGAGCCGCTTGAGTCACAAACGCGTATCGATCGCCTCGCGCCTGATGGTCGGCCTCGCGACGGTCGCTGCCGGCGTCCTGCTGATTCGCTCGATGCCCGACGTCATCCGCTACTTGCGCGTCCGGCGTATGTGACGCCGCCCGAAGATGGACGAAGGCCGCATCGCCGAGGGCAAGGTCCGCGACAGCGTCGGCGCGGCCTTCGGCCACGCCACGGTCGCGATCTACCTGATCCTCGCCGCCCTGCTGACCGCGACGGCGCTGCTCGCGCTCGCGAGCGCCGCCAAGCAACTATGGGACGCCATCGCGGGCTGGCGCCTGGCCGGCGAGATCCCGCGCGCGCTCAACGGGCTGCTGATCGTGCTGATGGCGGTGGAGATCCTTCACACGGTCCGCATCTCGATCCGGTCACACATGCTGGTCATCGAGCCCTTCCTGGTCGTCGGGATCATCGCGTCGATCCGCCGGATCCTGGTCATCACGCTGGAGGCCGCCGCGCTGACAAAAGAAGGCCAGTGGACCAGCGAGGGCGCGAGCAGCGTGTTCCGCGCTTCGATGGTCGAGCTCGGCCTGCTCGGCCTCGTCGTCCTGGTGCTGGTGATCGCGATCGCGCTGCTGCGCCGCTACGCGCCGGTCTCGACGGCCGAGCGCTGATCGACGCCGTTCGGCCGGTCGATGCTCTCGATGCCGTAGGCGCCGCGGCTGATCGGCTGGCGCCCCGAGAACGCGCGGACGGTCCGTCGGATCAACCAGGCGAAGCCCTTCACGACATCGCGCACGAATGTGCCGGGCGCGGACGCGGACAGCACGGACGGACTTCGCCGCACGCCGGTCGGCGCGATCCAGGGCATCTGGCGGACGCCGACACCGTGCGCGTACACCATCTCGCCGCCGAGATACGCGGTGTACGTGGCCAGCGCGCAGGCGCCCAGGCCGATCGCCGCGGCGCCCGCGCTGGGCCGGCGGAAGCTGCGCCAGAGGGCGATGCCGGTCGCGCCCAGCACGATCGCGAAGTTCGCGGCGCCGTGCAGCCACATCATGTCCTCGCTGCGCTCGTCCTCCGCCTTGATCTCCTGCGACGCCGCCAGGCCCGTGATACCGGCGATCGCTCCCGCGCCGACGCCCCACCACCAGAGCTTGCGTCCCAGCGACGCGTGCCTTCGCTTCCCCGAGATCACCGCCGCCAGATCGACCACCGCGGCGGCCGGAAGCAGCACCAGCGGCGCGTGCGTGGACGCCGCGTGCAATTCGTGAACTTTCATCGCCATCGTAACCCCTCCCCGCCGCCCCGCGCGGCCCTCAGCTTCACCCTGACCATCGTTCGGGCGCGCGGAAGGCGCGCCGTGCCGTCACCTCGCGGCCTTGCGAATGTCGACGTCGGTCCGCTCCGTCGGGCCTTCCCAGGGATGCCGCTCGCCCTGCAGCACCGCCTCGACCACCGCCTCGTGGGTGTCCCCGTCGGTCTTCGCGAGGGCGCTGTGGTCCTTCACCACCTCGGGCGCGAGGTAGCTGGCCAGCCAGATGCGTTCGATGATCGGGTAGGCCGCGACCAGCGGCAGCACGAGCACGGCGCCGATCAGCCCCTGCAGCGTGTGGCCCACGAGCAGCGCGAGCAGCACCGCCAGCGTCGACAGGCGAAGGCGCTGCCCGTAGATGCGCGGCACCAGGAAGTAGCTCTCGACGACGTGGTAGCCGATGTAGCAAAAGAGCACCGCGCCCGCGGTCGCCGGCGACACCGTCAGCGCCAGCAGCACCGCCGGCACGGTCGCGAGGATCACGCCCACGACCGGAATCACGTCGCACAGGCCCGCCAGGATCGCGAGCGGAACGACCGCCGGGACACGCAGCGCCGACAGCACGATCCCGGTGAAGACCGCGAACAGCGCCGAGCAGATCGCCTGGCCGCGCACGTACGCGTAGATGACCTCGGATACGCCCTCGGCGGTCTGGGCCATCCGATCGCGGTGGACGCGCGGGATGTACGCGATCAGCCACGCGTACAGACGCTTGCCGTCGAGGAGCAGGTAGATCGTCACCACCAGCATGAAGAACATCGAGACGACGCCCGACAGCGCAACGGTACCGAGGGCGAGCGGACGCTTGAGCTGCGCGGCGACCTCGGGCGACGACGGCAGCGCGAAGATCTCCCGCACGATCCGCTTCAGCGTCGGATAGTGCGCCGGCAGGCGCTGATCGACGCGGTCGCGCAGCGCCGGAAAATCCTGGACCAGCTTCGACAGCTGCTCGGCGAGCGTCGTGAAGACGACGGTGATCAGCAGCGCGAGCACCGCGCACATCAGCAGCGTCATCACGCCGACCACCGTGCCGCGCGAGAAGCCGCGGCGCTCGAGGCGCGTCACCGCCGGATAGAGCGCGACCGCCACCAGCAGCGAGATCAGCAGCAGCACGAACTGCGGCCACAGGCGAAGGCCTGCCCACACCACGAGCAGCGTGAGCAGGACCTTCACCACCGTGCGCGTGGGCAGGTGGATGTGCAGGTCGACCCGTTCTCGTTCCGGCGTCACCCGGACGTCCGCGCGCGTGGACACGTCAGGCCGCCCGGCGCCCCACGACCGCGCGGTACAGCGCCAGCAGGATGATCGAACCGACGACGGAAGCGATCAGGCCCGGGCCGGTGGCGCCCGCGTGGTAGATGCCGAGCGCGCCGCCCAGAAAGCTCGCGACGAGCGATCCGGCGACGCCGAGCAACATCGTGATGAAGATGCCGCCGGGATCCTTCCCCGGCATGATCGCCTTCGCGATCGCTCCGACGACGAGGCCAACGAGCAGTGCCCAGATCAGGTGCATGGGGATCTCCTTTCGTGCGTGCGTGGTGCCGCCGTCCCCGCAGCCCGTCCCCATCCCCGGCAGCCCGTCCCCATGTAGCGACATCCGTGCCGCGCCCGCCGTCCGGGGAAAACCCCGGAGTTTGCAGGGCAACGCCTGACGTCGCGTTACCGTCCGGTATCAGCTGAGGCGCCGCGGTAACGCGATCGCTCCCGCGCCCTTCACCCTTTGCGGACCGCCTTCAGGGTCATTTCGGGCTTCGCGCCGAGCGTCTGGAACACGATGCAGTAGCGCTCGGTGAGCTGCAGCAGCTTGTCGATCTTTTCCTGGGGCGCGTCCGTGTCCAGCTCCACCGCCAAACGGATCGCGCGGAAGCCGACCGGCACGGTCCTGTCGACGCCCAGCGTGCCGCGAAAATCGACGTCGCCCTCGGCGCGGATCGTTCCCGCGCGCAGCGGAATCTCCATCGCGGTCGCGACCGCCCGCAGCGTCACGCCCGCGCACGCGACCAGCGCCTCCAGCAGCATGTCGCCGGAGCAGATGTCCGCGCCCGTGCCGCCGGCCGCCGGGTGCAGCCCAGCGACGGCCCTCCCGTGCGTCGTTTCCACCGTGCACGCCACGCGCCCGACATCCAGCGCGCCCTCCGTCTTGAACGTCACCAGCGCCGACGCCGGCTCCTGCTTGTAGCGTTCCTTGAGCGGCGCCTGCAGCGCGCGCAGAGCATTCGCATCCATCGTGAGTCCTCCATCAAGCCGGCTTACGTGATCTCCGTGCCCAAACCCGGGCATGGTACCGCACCGCGCACCCGATGCTGGAAATGCGCAGCTTTGACGATTTGGGCGCTAGACTGGCCCCCGCATGAACTACGACGCTTACGGAAATCCCATAAAGCCGAAGACGTCGGGGGTGCTGCTGCCGGTGGTGCTCGCGCTGCTCGTGTCGGGCGGCGCGAACTACTGGTTGTGGACGGAGCGCTCGCGGCTATCGACGGAGGCTTTCACGGCGACCGCGAAGCTGGCGGCGGCGGAGACGGTCCAGAAGGAGACGGCGGAGAAGCTGTCGAACCTGGAGGCGGAGCGCGCGGCGCTGCTCGAGGCCAAGGAGCTGGCCGTCAAGGAAGCGCAGGCGAAGGCGACGGAGCTGGCGAAGCTGAAGGACGACGTCGCCGGCGTCGCGGTCGACAAGGATGCGGAAGGCGGCGACGACAAGGCCAAGGCCGACGAGAAGCCGGCAAAGGACACGGCGTCAGCGAAGGCCGACAAGAAGGCCGACGCGAAGTCGAAGTCGAAGTCCAAATCGAAGAAGAAGGAGTCGCACAAGAAGGACAGCGGCGGGTCGTCGAAGGCGCCCGCCGATCGCGAGCTCTAGCCGGGCGTTACTCGCGCGTCGCCGTCGGGGCTTCGGGCTCGTCCTTCGTCGGGCGCCGGGACATCGCCAGGTAGGTGACCGAGTCCCAGGCGTTATGGATGCCGACGAACAGCAGCAGCAACGCGCTGCCGCCGACGACGAACAGCGCCGACTGGGCGTCGTGCCGCAGCGCCAGGCCGCTCGTGAACAGCGCCGCGTAGGCGATGAGCGGTATGACGGTGTGCCAGATCCAGTCCTCCAGCACGGGCTTGTAGACCGTCTGCCGGCGCGCGTGCCGGACGACGATCAGCGTGTAGGCGATCCCCGTGACGCCGAACGCCGCGATGGCCGTCGCCGGACCGGCGATGAAGTGCCAGGGCGCGCTGAGCAGCGCGGAGATCAGCAGCGCCGCGCAGAAGTGCACGATGGTCGGCGTGCCGAAGGCCCGCGTCGTGTGGACGTTGGCCTGCAAGTTGACCTCGGTGCCCAGCACGATCACGACGAACTGCAGCCCGGTCAGGGCCGCCGCCGACGACCCGACGATCACGTAGAAGCTCTCCCAGGCGCCAAACGGGTGCATGGCGCCTTCTTTTACACCGGCTACCCGCCGCTGATCTCGATCAAGTCGACGCCGTACACGTTCTGCGGGTACGTGAACGTCCAGGATCCGCCCGAGGGCGTCGCGGTCGTCTCGTAGTAGCAGAGCTCGGCGGCGTCGCGGAGCATCACCCACTGCTGCTGCGTCGGCTTCTGCGGCTGGTTCATCGCCAGCCAGACCCGGTACGCGTTGGCGTGGTTGCGGTCGACGATGTACTGACGAACCTTGATCGGGCCGGTGAACGGCAGGTTGCTGACCGTCAGCGACACGACGCTGGCCGTGCTGGAATCGGCCTGGCCGCCGTCCATGTGGTTGTAGACGAGGACCTGCACGCGCTTCCCGTCGGCGCTGCGCGTGGCGGCCGCGTTCACGCCGTCGGTCGTCACGCCGCCCGTCACGCGCAGGCGCTGGTCGCCCATCATGTGCAGCAGGCGATACGCGTTGAAGGCCGGCTTCGCGACGTCGAACGACTCCGGGATCGCCTTGTCGCCCTGAAGCAGCAGGCCGTAGTTGCCCTGGCGAAACGCCGTGACGCCGCCCGTGTAGATCTCCTCGTAGAGATCCGACACCGCCCAGTACCCGTACGACGACGGCACCGTCGCGCTGCTGCCGATCAGGTGGATCGTCTTCGCGATGTAGCTGGCGGCGACCTCGCTGTCGCGCGAGACGTGCGGCATGTAGCTGGGGCCGAACTCGTCGTTCATCACCTCGCCCGTGAACGTGTTCGTGCCGACGGTGGTCCCCTTGATGACGCTCATCAGGCTCTCGTGGAACGCGACGGAGTCCTTCACGTCGGCGGTCGGCAGGCCGTCGTCGTCGCCGTAGCGGTGGTACGTGATGAAGTCCAGCTTGGTTCCGTTCATCAGCGCGCCGCGGATCAGCATCTGGATCAGCGACGGCGATTCGCCCGACGAGCCCGCGGGCCCGCCGACGCGCACCATCGGATCGCCCTGGACCAGGCCGGCCACGGTGTGCCGGTACAGATCGAAGTACCCCGAGTCACCCAGCGAGTACATCCACGACGGCTCGTTCCACACCTCGAAGTACCAGTGGTTGCGGACCTCGTCCTCGCCGTAACGGTCCTCCAGGTGGCGGACGAACTCCGCCATCAGCGCCGTCCACTTGCTCCAGTCGCCGCTCGCGCCGCTGGGCGGGCTGATGTTGGGCGACTTGTTGTTGTACCAGAGCAGCTCCAGCTTCTCGGTGGGGTCCGACGCCAGCGCGATGGGCGTGAAGCTGATCTCGACCAGCGGGCGCATGCCCGCGGCGATGATCGCGTCGTAGATCGCGTCGACGCGGGTCCAGTTGTAGATCGGCGCGCCCGACGCGTCCTCGGTGTAGGCGCCGACGTCGTCGTTGAAGATCCCGTGGAAGCGGACGTACTGGAAGCCGGCCTGCGCGTGCGCCTTCTTGAGCGCGTTCTGGATGTTCCGTCCGTAGTAGGTGCAGAGCAGCGTGTTCGCGTGATCGGAGGCGACCGTCGTCTCGTAGAAGCGGTTCCAGTCGCCCATCGACGTACCGGCGTCGACCGCGAGCGTGACGGTGGCCGCGCCCGTGGCGGTCGGCGCCGCGCCCGCGCACGCGACCGGCGCCGCGGGCGGCGTCCACGGCTGCGGATCCGGGCAGGCGCTGGCGCTGGCGCCCCCTATTCCCGTCGAGCCGCCACCACCTCCGCCCGAGCCACCCGCCCCACCCACGATGCCGCCGCCGGTACCGGCCGTCTTGTAGGCCGGATCCTTCGCGCAGGCGGCGCTCAGCGCGCACGCGCCCGCGACGGCGAGCACGATGGGAGAGAACGATCGTTGCCGAAACACATGCAGCAGCACCGGCGCACGCTATCACGCGCGCGCGACACGGTATGCCCGCCATCGCGCACGCCGATCCCGGCGCGGCCGGCTGAGCCACGGAGAATGAGAGCGCGCCGACATGAAACGAGAGATGCGCCCTACGCCCGAAGCCAGTCGTAGGCCGACGCGACGGCCTGCTGGGCGCCGGCGGTCAGCGGCGCGCCGTGACCGACGACGAGGCGCTCGACCGGACGGGCGAGCAGATCGTCGATGCTCCGCCGCGCGGCCTTTCGATCGTTGAAGGCCGTCCAGCGGAGCGCGCGGCTGAGGCCGACGCGATCGTAGAAGCCCATCATGCGCGCGTAGGTCGCGGTCCAGGCGTGGGGCGGGCGGCCGACGTTGTGGACCAGGTCGGCGACCATCAGCGTCTGCGCCGGCCGATAGAACAGGGCCGTCTCTTCCAGGCGGAAGCCGGCGATGCGGATCTCGTCGACCACGCCGGCGAACGCGGGATCGGGCGCCTCGTCGTGGAAGCGATCGATGCGGACGTCCGGACACTTCCTGGGCAGCCCGCGTGGCGCGTGCACGCGCGCCGCCGGAAATGCCGCCGCCCAGGCGGCGAGCGACAGGTGATGAAAGACGTTCGGGGCGTAGAGGTGCGCGACGGGACCGAGCGCCTCGACCTGCGCGCGGCGCTCGGGCGTCAGCGCCACCGGTGAATGAACCAGCAAGCTCCCGTCCGCCAGGCGGAGGATCACCATCGTGGAGGTGAGGTGCAGGCCCAGGAAGCTGACGGGGACGGTGCACAGCCACACGCCGTCCGCGAAGCTGACGAGCGGTTCAGATCCGATCGATTCGGTTGCCATGGAGATAGCCAAGCGCACTTTACCAACTTGGTCAAGCGCGCTTGACTAAATACGGACCCGGGCGTAGCTAAGAGCAGCGGCGGCGGCACCTGATCGGCCGCCGCCCCCGTTCCTAGTGCGAGATGCGGACGCAGCCGGTCTGCGTCTTCGGCGGCGCGACGAACGCGACGTTGTCGATCGACAGGTCGTACGGCGCCTGCCACGTCTCGATGTTGAACTGCGTGCCCGTCACCGCGCCCACGTCGAAGGGCGCGCTCATCCCCCACCCCGCCTGCCGCAGATCCGTGAACGCGATCGTGCACTGGTACCACGAGTCGTCGGGCAGATAGATCGGCGCGCGGTAGTAGTCGTAGCAGTTCGAGGTGCACTGCCCGCCGTTGTCCGAGCCCAGGATCTCGAAGGTCGGAACCTCGACGAAGAACTGCCCCGTCCCGCCCGCCTTCACGTCGAAGCGCACGCCGTGGAAGCGGCTGACGTCGTACGGGCACCCGAAGCCGATGCCGAGGGCAGCGCCCCAGTTCCAGAAGCCGTAGCCGTACGAGCTCACCATGAACTTGCTGCCGCGCGTGCCGCCCGGGACGACGAGCCCGTCGGGCGAAGCCGGCGACTGGACGCCGGTGCCGTCGCTGGTCACGAACCACCCTCCGATCGTCTTGTTCCCCAGCCGCAGGAACGAGTCGCCGTCCTCCAGCGAATCGATCGGCGCGCCGGGCCACAGGCCACACCCGCCCTTGGTGGGCGGGCCCGTCACCAGCTGGTTCGTCGAACCATGCACGGTGACCGTGGCCGCCGCGTCGTTGTTGCTGTAGTCGACGTCGAGGTCGCCGTACATCCAGTCATAGACCGAAACGGTGTTCGTGACCTGCGCCAGCACGGTCGGCTTGACCACCAGCGCGATGGTCGCGCTGGCACCGGAAGCGAGCGGGCCGACCTCGCATTGCAGCCCCCCCCACTCGCCGCCGGTGCAGGACCCCTGGCTCGGCGTGGCGGACACGAAGGTCGTTCCGTACGGCAGCGGATCGTAGACCGACGCGGCTCCGGCGGTCTCGGGGCCCTTGTTGGTGACCTTGATGTTGTATTCGAGCGGCTTGCCGATGACGGTCTGGTGCCCCGGCGTCAGCGCGATCGCGAGATCCGCGTAGTGCGGCTGCACCGCATTCGTGAACGTCGTGAAGGTGTTGTTGTAGGGCGAGCGATCCAGCTCGTTCGCGCTGACGGCCGCCGCGATCGTCACGTCGCCGGGCGCGTTCGGCGTGAAGGACATCGAGATCGGAACGTAGCCAAACACGGGGAGCGCGGCCGCAGTGCAGGTCGCGCTGCTGGACGTGAACGAGCACGTCGCCGGGACGGGCGACCACGGGTCAGCCTGGACCGACGTGAAGGCGGCCGGCCCGTTCAGCGTGAACGTCACGGTGACGCCCGTCGCGGGCAGCGGCCCGCTGTTGTACGCGGTGAACGACGCGTACACCGGGTTGCCGACGAACGCCGAGTAGTCGGCGTAACCCGAGATGGAGACGTCGGCGCTGTCCGGAACGGTGACGGCGATCGTGCGCGCGTCGGTCGCCTGCAGCACGCCCGCGGCGGTGAGCGTCGTCGAGGCGGAGATCATTCCGCCAGCGGTCGGGGTGAGCTGCACCCGGATGCTGGAGATCGGCGGCGGTGACACCTGGTCGGAGTGGCAGCTGATGGTCGCGCCGCCCGGCACGCTGCTCTGCGTGCACACGAACGGGACCGGAAAGCTTCGATTGAGCGTCGGCCCGAGCGTGAAGCTGCCCGTCAGATCGACGCGCACGGTGACGTCGGTGGCGCCCGCCGGGGGCGGCAGGACGTTCACCGTGATCCCCGACGGCTCCGAGAGATTGAAACTCGGCGGGGCGATGACCTGCAGGCCCAGGCCCGACGGCCCCGAGAGCGCCGACGCGCGGGTGTCGACGGGTGCGCCGTCGGGCAGCGGTCCGTTACACCCCACCGCAACCACCCCGCCCAGCACCGTCATCAGCGTTCGTCCCAGTCCTGCCAGTCTTCGCGTCCCTCGCGTCATCGTCGCCTCCCTTGGGCCGTGTTGTCGGCCCAGGGTGGCATTTTGTCAACGGCGGATTGTGTTTACGCGTACGGCGACGCGGCAACGAGATGCGTCACATGATCTTGCCGACGCCGGCCATCGCGGGAACGACGGTCTTCACGTCGTTGGTCGTGCCGGTGAGCGCGCTCGCGTACGAGTACGGGATGTTCGCGGTGCAGTTGGCCGGATAGGCGCGCGACGTTCGGCTGACCTCGACGTTGTCGATCCGCTCGGTGCTGCCCGGCGAATCGGACGGCGTGTAGATCGAGTAGTGCAGCGCCTCGTAGTAGTTCTTCTCGACGCGAACGCAGGTGCCCGCGCGGATCTCCGACGCGTCCTGCGCGCCCACCAGGTAGTTGTTGAAGAAGTGGCCGACGGCGCCCCGGTACATCGGCATCCGCAGCAACACGTTCTTGTAGTAGTTGTGGTGCAGCGTCACCTTGCGGTCGTCGAAGAGGTCGGTGTCCGACGCGCCCACCAGCCCCGCCTTGTGGTGATCGTGCAGGTAGTTCCACGAGATGGTGATGAAGCCCGTCTGCCCCTTGATGTCGATCAGCCCGTCGTAGAGGTCGTGGTTCGTCTGGACCTTCGGGTCCTCGTTGAACAGCTCGCAGTGATCGATCCAGATGTTCTTGCTGGTGCCGCTGATCGAGATCACGTCTCCGCCGTTGACCAGGATCGCCGGCACGCCTTCGTCGTCCGACGACGTGTACACACCGGCGGTGTCGACGCGCGTGGTGACGCCCATCATCGTCATGCGCAGGTTCTGGATGATGACGTTGTTGTTGTTCGCGATCTCCAGGCCGACGCCGTTGAGGAACGCGGTGCTGCCGACGCCGATGATGGTCTTGTTCGACTTGATGCTGACCTTGCCGCCGTTCGCGCCGTTCGCGATCGTGCCCTGCACCTTGATGATGTAGGAGGTCGAGCTCTCGGCGTACATCTTCAGCTCGGCGTAGGTCGTCGCGGTCACGACCGCGGCGCCCTTGCCGCCGGTCGTCCCGCCGTTCAGCGTCGCGAAGCCGATCGGCGTGCCGGAGTCGGGCGGCGCGCCGCCGGTCCCGCCGCTGCCCGTGGTGCCGCCGCTGCCCGTCGTACCGCCACGTCCGCCAGCGCCCGTCGCGCCGCCGGTGCCGATCGCGCCGCCTGTTCCCGCCGCGCCGGTCGTGCCGCCTGCGCCGCCTCGGCCCGCGGCGCCGGCCGCGCCCGTGGTCCCCGCGGCGCCGCCCGTGCCCGTCGTCCCGCCGCGGCCC
>Ga0207701_10005302_pt1 | contig 12971 bp, 17 predicted proteins | sample KBSSwiSSwithPhiX_FD_184294 | JGI IMG/M metagenome (GOLD analysis project Ga0207701, IMG submission 184294) | Switchgrass rhizosphere bulk soil microbial communities from Kellogg Biological Station, Michigan, USA, with PhiX - S5 (SPAdes) (version 2) | ecosystem: Environmental > Terrestrial >...
CGCCCATTCACGATCGAGATGTCTGGATATCGTGTTATTCGTGGTTTCGTCGCCTGATTGCTGGATCATGATGAATGCCTCGTTGAAGTTCCGGCGTGATTATCGGCCGGTTTCTCCATTTTATTTAAGTTCGCTTCGTCGAACCCTCAATCCGAGTTTCGGATTGTTTGTGCATTGGATGTCTAACGGCGGACAAACGATGCTAAAGATTCGAAGGCTGGCACTCCACCTGATCTAGATGCGCACTGAATGTACAAGTGGGAGATTAATTCCGGATGGCGCCGTGGTTAAGAATTCGTGACCCGTTAAACTGAGCAGCGCGGGTGGTACAAACTCAACGGCGATCTCGGCTGCATGAGACGATTAGAGTGCGATTGGAAGTGGGCTCGTCCGTCGCAGAGGCTAGAACGGATGCAGGGTTTCCAAGTAGGAGTTAATTTTTGCCGCCATGTTGATAAGTCGATTGTATTTCGGATTGGCGAGCGCGGTCGATCTCACTATCGAATTGACGGCCGATTCGCTGCGCCGAGGCGATGAACTCGCCTGCCTCCGGCTTTCCCGCCAAAGTGCGCTCGATGGCAAGTCGAATCGTCCTATTCGGGTCCCAGTAAATGCCGTAGACGCTGTCTGACGTAACTTCATCGAGCCATGCGTGCATGCCATTGAGTCCGGCATCGATTTCCTTGCGACCCCGCTCTCGATCGTTCGACCGATAAAGCGTGAGCCCGAAGTAGAGCCGCGCTAAATAGTCATTGTTATCGTTGGCAAGGGCGCGCTCGAGAACCGCGCGCGCTTTAGTGTTGTCACCGGTCTCATAATAAGCGCGACCGAGATAGGTCAGAATGCTTTCCTGCGCCCTCGTGGGAAGCTTGTAGTTAGGGTCCGACTCGGCGGCGCGGCTGAGATAAATGACAGCGTCCTCAGGATGGCCAGTCTGAAGCGCCGCGCGACCCGCTTGAACGTCTCGACCGACTTGAAAACTGGCGCAGCCGCCTGCCAGCATGAATGCTAGTAAACATGTTGAAATCAATGTTCGGCTTGCATTCATCATAGACGCTCCTCTCCTGACACTCATTGCAGAGCATCATCAATTATCGCCAACGAGTATCGCGCCGTGCGATTGCAACGTCAACTGAGTATCGCGATCAGTTGAGCTTGATCACGTTCTTGATGCCGCCGCTTTTCCCCGATAGCAGATTGCGGTGCGCGTCCATTGGGAGATCGACGACTCCATGTTGCGCGCCGACGAGGCGGTCGAAGAATCGTCGCTTATCGATAAATTGGAAAAGGTTGAGCGTAATCACATTATTCGTGCGCTCAACGAAACCAATTGGGTAGTTCACGGCAAAAAGGGCGCAGCCGAGATTCTCGGCATTAACCCGAGCACGCTGCGCTCGTGGGATGGATAAGCTGGGAATAAAAAAATCCCAGACCGCTTAGCTGATTTCCTGCGCACGCGCAACGGCGGACTTGCGCGCGACGGCGGCGGGTTTGCGCTTGGCCCATTTCATCGCAACTCGGTAACCCAACAAGAGCGCCAAGACGAAGCCGTATTGTGCCGGCCGGCGAATGTCCGCTTTCACTAGCCAATAAAAATGAATCACGCCGGCGATGGCGGCGACGTAAACGAGTCTGTGCAGCTGTTGCCAGCGTTTGCCGAGGCGGCGAATCATGGCCGCGGTCGACGTAAGCGCCAGCGAAAGCATAATCATCAGAGCGGTAAATCCGGCGGTGACGTACGGCCGCTTGAGAATGTCTTTGCCGATTGCGGGCCAATTGAAAAAATGGTCGAGCACTAAGTACGTCGCGAAGTGCATCAGCGCATAAGAGAACGCAAACAGTCCCAGCATGCGCCGGAATTTAATCAGCTCGTTCCAGCCGGTAATTCTCCGCAGCGGTGTTACGGATAGGCACGTCAGCAAAAAGATCAGCGCCCATGACCCGGTAAACCGAGTGATCGTGTCGATCGGATTGACGCCGAGATCGCCTGTGTAGGCTCGGTAGGCAAGCTGGCCGAAGGGAATCAGGCAGACGATGAAAAGTAAAAAATGGAGAATGGAAAATGGAGAATGGAGAATTCGTCCGGCCCGAGTCATTTTCCATTCTCCATTATTCATTTTCCATTTCATCAGTAGTATTTTTTTAAGTCCATGCCTTTGTACAGGCTCGCCACCTGTTCGCCGTAGCCGTTGAACATGAGAGTCTTGCGGCGCAAAAATTCGCCGATGCGCCGCTCGGTGGCTTGGCTCCAGCGCGGATGGTCGACTTCGGGATTGACGTTGGAATAGAAGCCGTACTCTTGCGGTTGCATGGTGTTCCACGCGGTCTTTGGTTGGGTCTCGACAAACCGCACTTTGACGATCGACTTGATGCTTTTGAAGCCATATTTCCACGGCACGACCATACGGATCGGCGCGCCGTTCTGGGCGGGCAGAATTTCGCCGTAAAGACCGACTGACAAAATAGCTAATGGATGCATGGCTTCGTCCATGCGCAACCCTTCGACGTAGGGCCATTCGAGCACGTTGCCGAAGATGCCGGGTTTCTGACCGGGCATGCGCTTGGGATCCTGCAGCGTGACGAACTGAATAAACTTGGCGTTGTTGGTCGGCTCGACTTGCTTGATCAACGCGCTGAGTGGAAAGCCGACCCAGGGAATGACCATCGACCAGGCTTCGACGCAACGCAGCCGATAGATCCGCTCCTCCAGCGGACTCAGCTTCATCAAGCTGTCGATATCGAACGTTTTGGGTTTTTTGACTTCGCCTTCGACGGCGACCGTCCACGGCCGCGTAGTCAGATACTTCGCGTTCTCGGCGGGCTGCTCCTTCTCGGTGCCGAGCTCGTAGAAATTGTTATACGAAGTGATGTCTTTGAAGGAATTTTGCTTTTCATCGATGCTATAAGAGCTTTTTTTGACGTTGGCTAATTTTTCACCGGCGTACGCCCGGGCAGACGGTCGTAAAATATCGAGGCCGGCCAGCGCCGCGCCCGTGGTCACTACCGCTGCGGATGCTGAGGTGATGAATTGTCGCCGGTTCAAGTAGATCTGTCTCGGCGTGATCTCCGCTGACTTAATGTCCGCTGGCCTTTTTATCAGCATGGTTTGCTGTCCTCCTGGACTGAATACGCATGGCCGCCGACAAAAGATTTCCCGTCAACTTCCCTCGGCAAGCAGTGGTTGATCGGCGGTACGGGTTTACACACCTTAATTCTAGCGAATTATGCCCTTTTTATCGATCAGGGCAATGATCAGTCATACTCAGGTTCAGCGGCGCTACATTACCAGGTATGCAGTCATTTATTTCACCAAACAACTTTTAGATGCCTGACGACAGCTTTAAGGTGCTTGGTTTCAGAGGATAAAACAGAAAAAGCGCGTCGAATTGAGGCAAAACGAATATCGGGGAGGCTAGACTCCCCGATATTTACTGGCGGTTTAGTGGAGGTGCCGAGAGGGGGAAGTTGCAGCTTCGAAATCCTTATCTAAATCGAATGTGTGTGCGGAATTCTTGATAATTTCGATTAACGCGAAGCGGGCCAAGTTGTAGGCTTCCCGGTCATTATCCGAATGTTCGAACGCCACCTCGCCGGCTGCCGCGATGAGGTCGCTCAGGGTGGTATCCAGCTTTCGCCGGTGCGCTTTTTCCATAGAATTTTTAGCTCCTTTCACAGCTTTGCACCTAACTGCTTCTGATGAATTAGACGCTGGGCAGAGCAAAATGATGTATTGAACCGTCGACCTATTCCTCGGCAGGCAGTTCTGGCGCCGTTTCCTCCACTTTTTGAAACAGCGGCGCTTGCTTAGCGCGCTGATATTCCTCGTTGCTGATGTAACCGACGCTAGCGAGACGGCCAAGGATCAAATTTCTTCGGCTCAGGATGTTCCGTTCTTTCGAGGTGCGCGGGCTGGGCACTAGGGCGGCGAGTGTCGCGGCCTCAAGCGGATCGAGAGCGGCCGCAGCTTTACCGAAATAAAACCGCGCCGCGGCTTCGGCGCCATAAACGTTGCGCCCCCATTCGACGACGTTCAGATAAATCTCGAAAATCCGCTGTTTCGATAACGCTTGCTCGAGTTGTCTGGCGATGATGATTTCTTTCACCTTGCGCAGCGGATTTTTTGATGGATTCAAATAAAGATTTTTGGCGAGCTGCATGGTGATGGTGCTGCCGCCGCGGTTAAAACTCATAGTCTCCCAGTCTTTTTTCAGCGCCGCTTTGAGCTCGTCGAGGTCGATGCCCTTGTGGCTAAAAAATGCGGCGTCTTCATTGATCAGGACGGCTTTTTTCAGATTTTCCGAGATCGCGCCATAGGCCACCCAGTTTTGCCGGCGCGGTGCGCGGATCGCTTTTTTCCGATATTCCTCGTCGCGCAGCTCCATCAGGGCCGAGCTCTTGGGATTGCGTTGCTTTAGAACCGACACGTCGGGAAGCGTGTGATAGACGTAAAAACAAACACTGACGACGATCGTAACGAAGAGACTTTTAAGCAGAACGCGTTTCATGGGTGGCTAGAACGGCTAGCGCTTTCTTGGTCATCGATGAAACCGGATAGCGCTCGACTCGATGCGCGGAGATCCAGTGCCAGTGCGCTCCCGGCAAACGAATTTCAGACTCCGAAGCGCACTCGAAAAGATAGATCGGCGCGCGAATGCGCCGGTGCGTGATGGCATGGCGAAATTCGCCGATGTGGAGAGGCTTGGCGTGCTTGATCGGCAATAAAAATAATTCACGTCGCAGCGCACCGGCGGGCTTGACTGCGCCGGTCAATGCGCCGCCTGGCAGTTCCCAGAGCCGCGCCAATAAATCATTCGCGGCGCGCCGCCGCAGCAGGATCTTGCCGCGATGGCGCACCACGGCCAGCGGCCAAGTAACATCGATAATATTTCGCATGGGCGCGCGTCGAGAGCGCGCCGGCGAGTTGCGCCGCGCGCGCGAGCTACATTGAAGCGCGAGCGGGCAAGCGCCGCACCGCGGCGTCGCCGGCGCGCAAATTGTTGCGCCCAATTCCATCAACGCCTGATTGAAATTTCCCGGCTTGCGTTTGCTGACAAGCCGGTGCGCGAGCGCGCGCAGGGCGGTTTCGTTCTTGAGCGAAAAGAGCCGGTCGAGCACGCGCCGCGCGTTGCCGTCGATGGCGGGATAGGGCTGCTGAAACGCGATGCTCAGAATCGCCCCGGCGGTGTAATCGCCGATGCCGGCCAGAGCGCGCAGTTGAGCGTAATTTTGAGGTAGCTCGCCATGATGATCACGGACAATTTGGCGCGCCGCCGCTCTGAGATTCTCGGCGCGCCGGTAATAACCCAGGCCCGACCATAGATGCAGCACGCGCGCGAGCGGCGCCCGCGCCAATGCTTCGACGGTGGGAAAAGTATCGAGGAAACGCTCGTAGTAAGGCAGCACGGTTTTTACCTGGGTCTGCTGCAGCATGGTTTCTGAGATCCAAATGGCGTAGGGATCGCTGGTTTGACGCCACGGCAGGTCACGCCGGTTTTTTTCATACCAGCTCAAAAGCTTGCGGCGAATGGAATGGAAATTCTGCGCGGGCATCAATGCAGTTCGGCAATTTTTCAGTTATAAGGCAATGTAATCGAAAACCATCATGAAGGAAACTATTCACGCGCTGTGTTGCCGATCGTCTTCGGACTACTAACTTCGCTCTGCTTCGCCATTGCGAGTCTGTTGGCCCAGCGCGGCTACTTCGTGGCGCCGGCGCCGTGGGGCGCGTGGGTTACGATCGCGGTCAATGCGTTGTTTCTCTTGGCGGCTCATTTTATTTTGTACTCCGATACGCGGCTATTTGCCGCCGATAACTTAATTTTTATCGCGGTTGGCCTCTTCGTGCCCGGCTTAACCCGGGTTTTGAGTTTTCGCGGCATCCGCGCCATGGGCAGCTCAGTCACGTCGACGATCGTCAACACGACGCCGATGTTTTCGACGGTGCTCGCCATTCTTATCCTCGAAGAACGGCCGGCGCCGTTGGTCGTGCTCGGCGTAGCGCTGACGGTCGGTGGACTGGTCACGGTTTCTTGGGGCGGCGAGAAAACTTCGTACAAAAAAAGCGAATTGATTTATCCGTTTCTGTGCGCGCTTTTATTTTCGATGAAAGATGTCGCTGTGCGCTGGGGCCTGGGCGGTGGCGGCGGGCAGCCGATCCTCGCTGCCGGTATCGCGGCGCTGACCTCGACCATCGAGATTTTTCTCATCACCCGTTACGTCCAAGGGGAAAAGTTTATTTTGCCGCCGGCGCCGGTGGCGCGCTGGTTTATGGGGTCGGGAATCTTCACCGGCGCGTCTTTTTTATTTATGTATTTGGCCTACAGCCTGGAGCGTGTCTCGATCGTCGCGCCGTTGGTCAACAGTTATACGGTGTTTGTCTCGATATTGACGCCGTTCATGGCGCGCCGGATCGAAACCGTCACGGCGCGCAAACTAGCCGGCGCCGCGCTGGTCGTGGCCGGCATTTTTGCCGTGTCGTTGGGCAAGGACTAGCAGGCTGGTTGCTAGTTGGGTCGAAAATCGAGGATGGAAGATCGAAGATAGCGATTTTCGACTGAGTTACATTGTATATGCGTACTCGCAGGTGGAAATTTTAAAGCGAAGAAAGATCTCTCACTTCGTTCGAGATGACAGACAAGTTGTCATTTCGACCGCCGGGAGAAATCTTTCTTCGCCTCGCTGATTATTCGTCTATCTGCTGGGCCAGATAGTTCTGATAGCCGACTTCGTCGATCTGATGCAGTTGGGTTTCGATCCAGTCGACGTGTTTTTCTTCGTCGACGACAATATCCTCGAGCAGCTCGCGCGAGGCGTCGTCGGATGCTTCGAGGCAGGTCTTGATCCCTGGGTGAAGCACGGTCAAAGCGGCGAGCTCTAAACCGAGATCGTTTTCCAACTGTTGCTTGACGCCCGAGCCGACCGAGATTTTATCATAAGCGGTGACATTCGGTATTCCCTCAAGGAATAAAATGCGTTCGATAATACGATCCGCGTGCTTCATTTCCCCGATCGACTCGTCCCATAGGACCTTCTTGAGTTTGCGGTAGCCCCAGTTCTCGCACATCTTGGCGTGGATGAAATACTGATTTATCCCGGTGAGTTCTTTGCGGAGAACCTGATTGAGAACGCTGACGACCTGTTCATTTCCCTTCATGCCGTTGCTCCTTTCGACATCGAGAGATTTGCTAACTATTTAACAAATTTCAGCGGCCCGCTCCACCCACGGTAACGGTTAACTGGGTCGCATTGTTTTGTTTGGCAACGGCCACCAACATTGTTTTGCCGTCTTTGCTGTACGCCAAGAGAGCGTTGCCACTGCGCAGGCTCATATTCGGCTGCCAGCCGCGCGCGGGCATTTCCTTTTTATAAAACTCGGTGATTTTCTCGGCGTCCATGTCGCCGTGAAACGACGCTTGGCCGGCGCCGACGCCGAAAAAGTTCATCTCAACCGGTTTGTCCGAGCCTCGGCTCATCGCCTTGGGCACGGGAATCGCGACACCGGAAATGGTTTCTTCGTAGGTGCCGCCGCATCTCGATGTAGAAACGATCAGCAGCACGGCTACGGCAGCTACGCGCGAAACTGAATGACAGGCAGGTTTTTTCATAAGCTTCCTGAAGCCCTGATGGCCGTTGCCCTGCGAGCGACGGCGCACGTTCTAGGTACTCGAGTCCGGCGGTATCGGCAATCCCAAAAAATACCAAAAAACCAGCAGCGCGACGCCCACGAATTCGGGCATGGACGGCGCAATGTGGATCAGCGCGCCGCCGAGCATGCCGCCTAGGGATGAGCCGATGAATCCGAAAAAATTATAGATGCCGCTCGCAGTGCCGCGCCCCGCGGTCGGTATTCGTTGACTGAGAAACGCCGGCAGTATCGGTTGGTACAAACTGTAGCCGAAGAAAAATGCCGCGCCGCCAATATACAGGAACAGATCGTATTGAGCGCCGAACAAATAAACAGCGTACCCGACGGTGGCGGTCAGCCAGCCGATCAAAATCGGTTTGCGAAAGCGTTTCTGTTTCTCGGCACGCCGCATGTAGGGAAAAACCAACAATGCGCTGGGTAAAAAAATAATCAAATAAACTCTCCAGAGGTCCGCCCGTCCGACGCCGATAGCGGTCCAGCTCAGCGGATAGGTGAAAAAAAACAGATTGAGCGCGAAGGAAAGCACGAACGCAGCGATATAGATCGGTCTGAGACCGCTATGCATCAGCATCGGCGCGAGTGCCATCGGCGCTTCGGCTTGTTCGGCCCGCCGTTGCACCGGAAACGAAGTCGCCGTGAGCACCATGGAGAAAAAGGCCAGGGCCGCAAGGACGTAAAACAATCCAGCCAAACCGATCTGCGCCGCCAGAAAAGGCCCGGCGAGAAGACCGATCATGAACGAGGTGCCGATAGCGATACCGGTGATCGTGTACGCCTGGGTGCGGACGTTCGGCCGGGTCAAATCGGCCAATGCGGCGAAAGCCACCGAGCCGACGGCTCCGGTGCCTTGCAACGCGCGCGCGAGGATCAGGCCGTGAATATCTTTGGCGAGCGCGCAACCGACGCTGCCGATGGCGAAAAGCGCGAGCCCTGCGATCAGCACGGGTTTGCGTCCCCAGCGGTCGCTCGCCCATCCGAGCGGTATTTGAAAGATGCACTGGGTGAGCGCGTAAATCCCGAAAGCCACGCCGGCGAGCGCGGCCGATGCGCCCGGGTACTGCACCGCATAAGCGCTGAAGATCGGCAACATGAGAAAGATGCCTAAGAGTCGCAGCGCGGAAATCAAACTCACGGTGATGATCGGCCCGATTTCTTCTCGAGTAAAAGAGTGAGACGATTCAGTCAAGATAAGGTGTGTGCTCCGTTGCCGTTAAAAATCTTCGATTCAATCTACACGCTTTGGGGCAAATGGAAAGGCTGGCGCGGACCTTTTTCCATCACGCGTCGCAGCGTCAAGCCGTTTTTACGATGGCGTTGGCCGGGCGGCGGGTGCATTGGCGAGGCGGGTCGAAGCGGGCAGATCGACGCCGGCGGCGTCGAACGCTTTTTTGAGACGGCGGCGAAACTCGCGGCCCACCGAATGTTGCTTCGCCGGTAAGGTCTTGAAGCGCGCCTTAATGACGATGGCGCTGTCGGTAAAAGCGTCGACGCCGAAGATTTCGATGGGCTCCAACATCACCCGGCCGTATTCGGCATCTTGTTTCAGCTCGTCGGCGACCCGGCGCATGATGTCGATAACTCGGTCGGGATCTTCGCGGTGGGAGATAGCAATATCGATGACGTAACCCGACCAGTCCAGGGTGGCGTTGGCGAGCGTGTTGATCGCGCCGTTGGGAAAAACATAGACCACGCCGTTTTGATCGCGCAATACGATGGTCCGAAAAGTGACCGCCTCCACTAGCCCGGCCGTGCCGTTGATAATCGCCGAATCACCGACGCGAATCTGATTTTCCAATATCAGAAAAAAGCCGCTCACCAAGTCGCGCACTAAATGCTGCGCGCCAAACCCGACGGCGAGGCCGACGACGCCGGCGCCGGCGAGGATCGGACCGATGTTGATGCCGAGCTGGCTGAACGAGGTGAGCACGACGATAAACCATAAAAAGCCGCAACTGATGGTCCAAAGCACGCCGAACAAAGTCTTGACGCGCTTTGCTGCGGCGCCCGGAACTATTTCGGTTGTCTCGGTGGCGCGGATCACAAATGCTTCCAGCCGATAGAATGCCGCGCGCATTAATTTCATAATAAAGTAGGCAACCGCGACGATCAGCGCGATCCTGATGATGCTTTGCGCGGCATTGAGCGCCATGGACAAGAGTCTATCAACGAATGATTCCCAGGCGTGAACGGGCATAGTCGATTCCTCCTTGAGCCCCGCGAAAATTTGCGCGGCCTTTGGTGTCCTTGTCGCAAATCTTGACCGAAGAAGCCAGCGCGGTGAAAGGTGCGGGGCATTTAGGGTTTGAGAAATTTCTTGACATATCGTCGGGCTAGGATAGATTTCGGCGGCGAATAGAACGGGAGGATTTATGCGTAAGGCGGCAGCGATCGCGTGTTCGTTAATTTGGCTTACAGGCTTTATAGCGCATCAAGCGACGGCCGGTTCGGCGCCGGACAAGATCAAGTTTCCTTACTCGCCGATGTCCTGGAACAGTTTGCCCTGGTGGGTGGCGAAGGACGCGGGACATTTTGACAAGAACAGCCTCGACGTTGATCTCTTCTATGAAGGAGCGTCATCGGCAATCGTCCAGGCGATGCTCGCCGGTGAAGCCAACTTTGCCGGTTTGGCCGGACCATCGGTGGTGACCAACGTGCTCGCCGGCGGCGACGTGATTCAAATTGCCGCGATAGTAAAGACGTTCACCATTCCGATGTATTCTCAACCGTCGATCAAAGAAGTCGCCCAGCTCAAGGGACAAAAAGTTGCCGTGAGCCGCTTTGGCTCGATCTCGCACATTGCGGCACAGAATATCTTTCAGAAAGCCGGTATCACCGGCGTCACTGTTGTCCAATCGGGAGGTACTCCGGAATCGGCCGCGATGTTGATGTCGGGCAACGTGGTGGCGGCGATGGTGCCGCCGCCGCAAAGTTTGATGCTCAAAGAAAAGGGTTTTCGCGAGCTGGTCAGCGTTAAGCAATTTCGCGAGTGGAATATTCCGGTAGTTGAAAACGGCGTGGCCGCGCGGCGATCATTCATCGACAAAAATCCCAATGTGGCAAAGCGCTTTGTCCGCGCAGCATTCGAAGGGATTCAAACGATCTACACGAACAAAGAACTGGCGATCAAATCTCTTGCAAAATATACCAAGGTGAACGACGAGAAAATTCTCGACGAGAGTTACCGGTTCTCAGTCGAAGCGCTCAGTAAAGAGGGCATGATGCCGCAGGAGGCATTTGCGGCGTTAGTGGAACAATTGGTGAGCCAGAAGTCGATCGATGAAGCCGCGTCGAAGAAATTGCCGCTGACCGCGTATTTCGACAATCGTTTCGTCATCGAGCTCGAGAAAGAAGGCTTCTTCAAGAAATTGTGGCAGTAGAAGGCAAGCGTTAGGTTTCACTTTCGGGTTGCAGGTTCGGAGCTTAGAGTTTGTAATCTGCATTTGAGATGCCGAAGGCCAGGCCTTCGGCCTTGGCAACCCACCATCTTATGAGAATCCTCCGCTAACTATCTGGCACGGTTTATATCGATTTTTGCGTGATCACTGAAGCCGACACCTGTAGAAAATACGTCCTGCCGAAACTGTACGCTGCTGGTTGGAATGGGGCAGCGCTACGGACAAGGCAAGCCAGGATTGAATCTCACGAACATACGACAATTACATCTTCCGTTTCCTCCGCTACGCGAGCAGCGGTATATTGTAGCGGAGTTGGCTAGCCTACAAGCACAGGTCAACTCGTTAAAAAGCTTCCAACGCGAGACGGCTACCGAACTGGACACGCTGTTGCCGTCCGTCCTCGACAAAGCATTTAATGGTGGACTGTGACTGTGGATTGGAACGAAAAGGCATCGGAGTCAATTTCGAGGAAGAGTGAATTCGAGACGTCCAGGGTTTTGCTAGGAGTGCGCGTCTCACATATTCGCAAATGTCGGGATACAATCGATGAATGAAATCGGCGATAGCCGTATCTGTAATTCTCTTTCCCGGCCTCATATCCACAGTTATTGCCGATAAAATCACCGTTCATTCAAAAAACTGGGATTCATTCAAATATGGCATATACTCCTTTGTCTTCGGTGTGTTCTGTTATGTGATTGTACAAATCCTCTCGTGGTTGATGACGTATATTCCAGAACGACTAAATATATTGCCACTGCGGGCTGAGACTCTCGCTGTCTGGAGTATCGTTACAGATAATCGGGCAAGAATTGATCTTCGGGAGGTTTTTGCGGCAACGGTGTTTCCGTACCAGTAGCGTTCTTTGGTTGTCTTCTTGGTCAATTATAAAATATTTCATAAATTCGCCCAGAAGTTGTTGATCTCGCAAAAATATGGAGATGAAAACCTTTACTCTTACTATTTGAACGCAAAAGAAATCGATTGGGTTTATGTCCGAGACTTCGAGCGAAAATTGACTTATCAGGGACGGGTGATTTCCTTTTTTGAGAATGACAAGATACAAGAACTTGTTTTGGCGGACGTGACGGTCTTCGCTTACGAAGATTCTACCGAATATTATTCTGTTCCAAACATTTATCTTTGCAGAGAGATGGGTCGATTTGTTATCGAAGCCATTCCTCTGGAGAACATGGGAATCTCAAATGGAAAAGAAACCGCTGAATGAAGGAAACACTCGAGGTCAAGTAAAAGGAGGCGTTCAGAAACCGGCGACCACCACGAGTCAAAGGCCGATAAAGCCTCCGCCTGCTCCGAGCAAGAAGTCCTAACGCAACAAATCCGATCCGGCTCTGGTGGAGATTGACGAACTTTTCGTGCGCGGGGAAAAATTGAGGTCAAAAAACTGGGGGTCACAAACAATTATCCTACCCGATGGAAGACAACCACTTACGCCCAACGTCTTTGCGGCCGTTTACAGCAAGCGGCCGCCGGGCATGTGGGGGAAGGCGCTCATTTCATGGATGGGGCCCATAGGTTGAACCTTGCACAAATAGTTGGGGGTTAGTTGATCGAGGCGGGTAATGCCGAGCAATCCCATGGTGGTTACGATTTCGTCTTTCAATATTTCGAGAACCCGTATTAAACCCGCTTGACCGGCGGCGGCGAGTCCCCAGCCTTGAAGTTTGCCGATGGCGACGGCACGCGCTCCCAGCGCGATGGCCTTGAGCACGTCGCTGCCGCGGACGATGCCGCCGTCGAGTACGATTTCGGCTCGGCCGCGCACCGCATCGACGATTTCCGGCAGCATATCGATGGTGGCGCGTCCGTGATCGAGCTGGCGTCCGCCATGGTTGGAGACGTAGATCGTGCTGACGCCATGTTCGACGGCCAAGGCGGCGTCCTCGGCTGTCGCCACGCCCTTTAGAATA
>Ga0207701_10005306_pt1 | contig 12964 bp, 10 predicted proteins | sample KBSSwiSSwithPhiX_FD_184294 | JGI IMG/M metagenome (GOLD analysis project Ga0207701, IMG submission 184294) | Switchgrass rhizosphere bulk soil microbial communities from Kellogg Biological Station, Michigan, USA, with PhiX - S5 (SPAdes) (version 2) | ecosystem: Environmental > Terrestrial >...
CAGCCGCAGCGCGTCCTCGTAGTCCTTGGCGCGCACCACCGAGAGGACGGGGCCGAAAATCTCCTCCTGGTAGATGCGCATGTTGGGCGTCACTTCGTCGAACAGGCAGCCGCCCATGAAGTTGCCGTTCTCGTAGCCCTGGAGCTTGAAGTTGCGGCCATCGACCACGAGCTTGGCGCCTTCCTTGACGCCGATGTCGACATAGTCCTTCACCTTGTTGTAGTGCGCGCGGGTCACCATCGGGCCATAGTCGGCGTTCTGGTCGGTGGAGGGTCCGATCTTGAGATTCTCGACGCGGGGAATGAGCTTCTTCATCAGCACGTCGGCGGTCTTCTGGCCGACCGGCACCGCAACCGAAATTGCCATGCAGCGCTCGCCGGCCGAGCCATAGCCGGCGCCAACCAGCGCATCGACGGCCTGATCCATGTCGGCATCCGGCATCACGATCATATGGTTCTTGGCGCCGCCGAAGCATTGCACCCGTTTGCCGTGGGCGCAGCCGGTTGCGTAGATGTACTCAGCAATGGACGACGAGCCGACGAAGCCGATCGCCTGAACACGCGGATCGGTGAGCAGCGTATCGACCGCCTCCTTGTCGCCGTTGACCACGTTGAGGATGCCGGCGGGCAGGCCGGCCTTGAGGAACAGCTCGGCAATTCGCATCGGCACCGACGGATCGCGTTCGGACGGCTTGAGGATGAAGGCATTGCCGCAGGCGATTGCGGGCGCGCACTTCCACAGCGGGATCATGGCTGGGAAATTGAACGGGGTGATGCCGGCGACGACGCCGAGCGGCTGGCGGAGCGAATAGAGGTCGATGCCCGGGCCGGCGTTGTCGCTGAATTCGCCCTTCAGCAGATGCGGGATGCCGCAGGCGAATTCCACCACCTCAAGGCCGCGCTGGATGTCACCCTTGGCGTCGACGAAGGTCTTGCCGTGCTCGGAGGACAACAGCCGCGCCAGGTCGTCGTATTCGGCCTGCACCAGCTCGAGGAACTTGAACATGACGCGCGCCCGCCGCTGCGGGTTGGTTGCGGCCCAAGCCGGCTGCGCCGCCGCCGCGTTCGCGATGGCGCTTTCGACCTCGGATTTGCTGGCGAAGGCGACCTTGGCCTGCACCTCGCCGGTGTTCGGGTTGAACACGTCGCCGGTCCGGCCAGAGCCGCCTTTGACCTCTTTGCCGCCGACGAAGTGGCCAATATCGCGCATCATGTCCTCCTGGAACGCTGTCCGCCCGGACGTTGCAGCCGCCGGGCCATCAACCGATCGTTAACGATTGGATAGCGCAAGCCTCCGCTGGCGGGAAGCCCGCGATAGCCCGGGTGCTGGTCACGGACCGTTAGCCTTTAGAGCTCCTTAAGCCCGGAAGGCTAGGTTTCGGCAGGGCAGGACCGGACCGCGCCCTGGTTTGCGTTGGAGTGCTTCATGGATATTTCCACCGGCCTCGGGCTGGCGTTCGGCGGCTTCGTGCTGGTTTCGCTCATCCTGATGGGCGGCGACCTCAGGATGTTCCTCGACACCCATGCCTTCATCGTCATTTTCGGCGGCTCGACCGCCGCCACCCTGATCCGGTTCCCGCTGTCTTCCATCATGCACGGCTTGCCGCTCGGCATGAAGTTCGTCTTCAGCATGCGCCGTTGGACCGCGCGCGAATTGGTCGACGAGATCGCGCGGCTTGCCGAAGTGGCTCGCAAGCAAGGGCCGATCGGACTCGAAAAGGAGGACGTCGAGGATTCGTTTTTGGCCAAGGGCATGCGCTACGTGGCCGACGGCTACGACATGACCTTTATCCGCGACAGCCTCGAACGCGACCGCGATAACTTTCTGATTCATCTCGACGAAGGCCAGAAGATCTATCGCGCCATCGGCGATTGCGCGCCGGCCTTCGGCATGATCGGCACCTTGATCGGCATGGTCCAGATGTTCGCCAACATGACCGATCCATCGAAGCTCGGCCCCTACATGGCGGTGGCGCTGCTCGCCACGTTCTACGGCGCCGCCGTCGCCAACCTGTTCTGTCTGCCGATCGCCGATAAGCTGCAGCTGAAGCTGCACGACGAAGAGACCAATCGGTCGCTGATCATCGACGGTGTTCTGATGATCCGCGATGCCAAGAGCCCGACGCTGGTCCGCGAGATGCTGCTGGCCTATCTGCCGGAGAAGCATCGCCATGCCGAAGAGGACGATGACGACGTCGCCGAGCCGGCGGTGGCATAGCGCCAGATAGCGGATCGCGGCATGGCGAAAAAAAAGAAAGCAGCCCACGGCGGCGGTCACGGCTGGTTCGTGACCTTCGCTGACCTCATGGGTCTGCTGCTGGCATTTTTCGTGATGCTGGTGGCGTCCTCGACCCAGGACAAGGCGAAGCTCAAGATCATGGCCGGTTCGATGCGCGACGCATTCGGCTCGCAGAACGTCAACCGGTTCAGCGGCATTATCGAGATCGACGGCATCCCGACGCGGCCTCGCCTGAAGAACGCCGACAAAACCATTCGACCGGAAGATTCCTCGGCGACGCCGAGCCCGGACGATAGGAGCCGCGAGAGCAACTTCGGCGCCCGCCTGGACAGCACAGGCGCCTTTGCGCTGGCGTCGGCCTCGCTGCGCCAGGCGATGCAGAACATGCCGGAGATCGCCGAGATCTCGAAGCAGGTCATGATCGAGGAGACCAAGCAGGGCCTCAACATCGAGCTGGTCGACCAGAACGGCAGCTCGATGTTTCCGGAAGGCTCCAAGGAACCCTACGAGCGCACACGGCGGCTGGTGCAGCGGCTGTCCGCGCCGCTCAAGGCGTTGCCGTACCGCGTCACCATCTCCGGCCACACCGCGGCGACCAGACAGCCCGGTCCGCCGGGCTATGGGCCGTGGGAATTGTCGGCCGACCGTGCCAATTCCGTTCGCAAGATACTGGAAGAGGAGGGCATGCCGACCGCGAACGTGTTCATGGTCGCGGGCCGCGCCGACACCCAGCCGTTGTTTCCGGACGATCCGTTCGTTGCGGCTAACCGCCGCGTCACGATCACGCTGATGAGCGAGGCATCGCCGCTCCCTGCCAACCTAAGGCCTTGAGTCAATTGACCTATTTCGGTGGCAACAATTGATGCCAAGCGTTGTTGTATTGGGCGCAGGGGCGTATAACACCGCCCCTTGATGTTGCGATGCAACCGAAGCCGCCCTCCGTTACATGACCGACATGGTGCGCGAAGTCAGCCGCCCCGCGATCCCGCCCGAGGCTGGGACGCATAGCGGCGGAAGCATCTGGGCGCTGACGCTCGGCAGCATCGGCGTCGTTTATGGCGACATCGGCACGAGTCCACTCTACGCCTTCCGCGTCGCGGTGCTGGCGGCGACCGAATCCGGACCGGCAACGCGCGACACGGTGCTCGGCGTGCTGTCGCTGATCGTGTGGGCGCTGGTGATCGTGGTGACGATCAAATACGTGCTGGTGCTGCTGCGCTCCGACAACAACGGCGAGGGCGGCACGTTGTCGTTGACCGCGCTCGCCACCCGCGCGCTCGGCCGGCGCAGCTACCTGCTGCTGCTCGGCGTCATCGGCGCGGCGATGTTCCTCGGCGATTCGGTGATCACGCCGGCGATCTCGGTGCTGTCGGCGGTGGAGGGCCTCGAACTCGCAGCGCCGGCGATGAAGCACTATGTGCTGCCGCTCACCATCGTCATCCTGCTCGCTTTATTCGCGGTGCAGCGCCGCGGCACCGCGCGGGTCGCGAGCTTCTTCGGCCCGGTGATGCTGGTCTGGTTCGTCACCATCGCGGTCGCCGGCGCAATGCACATCCGCGACGACCTCGCGGTGTTCGCCGCGATCAATCCGGCCTATGCGGTCGCCTTCGTGTCGACCCACGGCCATATCGGCCTGATCGCGCTCGGCGCGGTGTTTCTGGCCGTCACCGGCGGCGAGGCGCTCTATGCCGATCTCGGCCATTTCGGCCGCAAGCCCATTCAGCGCGCCTGGCTCGGGCTCGTGCTGCCGGCGCTGCTGATCAACTATTTCGGCCAGGGCGCGCTGGTGCTGGCGCACCCGGAGGCCATCGAGAATCCGTTCTATCGTCTGGTGCCCGAAGCGCTGCTGCTGCCGCTGATCGTGCTCGCCACCGCGGCAACCGTGATTGCCAGCCAGGCCGTCATCACCGGCGCCTATTCGCTGGTGCGCCAGGCGATCCAACTCGGCCTCTTGCCGCGGCTCGCTATCGTGCACACCTCGGCGGAATATTCCGGGCAGATCTACCTGCCGCGCGTCAACACCGCGCTGCTGATCGGCGTCATGCTGCTGGTCGGGCTGTTCCACACCTCGAGTGCGCTGGCGTCGGCCTATGGCATCGCGGTCGCCACCACCATGGTGGTCGACGGCGTGCTGGGCTTCATCGTGATCTGGAAGCTGTGGCGATGGCCGGCCTGGAAGGCCGCCGGCCTGATGATGCCGCTGGTGTTCGTCGACGCCACGTTCTTCTCGGCCAACCTGCTCAAGCTGCTGGAGGGCGCCTGGGTGCCGCTCCTGTTCGGCATCTTCATGGTGATGCTGATTCTGACCTGGCGCCGCGGCACCCGCATCCTCGCCAACAAGACGCGCAAGACCGAGGTGCCGCTCGAAGCGCTGCTGCACAGCCTGGAGAAGCGGCCGCCGCATATCGTGCCGGGCACCGCGGTGTTCCTGACCAGCGATCCCGAGTTCGCGCCGACCGCGCTCTTGCACAACCTCAAGCATAACAAGGTGCTGCACGAGCAGAACGTCATCCTCACCATCATCACCGAGGACACGCCGCGGGCGCGCGAGGAGGAGCGGGTGACTCTCGCGCCGGTGTCGCAGCATTTCATGCGCGTGGCGCTGCGCTTCGGCTACATGGAGACGCCCAACGTGCCGAAGGCGCTTGCCATTGCGCGCAAGCAGGGCTGGCACTTCGACATCATGTCGACGTCGTTCTTCCTGTCGCGGCGGGCGCTGAAGCCGGCGGCGCATTCCGGCATGCCGCGCTGGCAGGACCGGCTGTTCATCGGATTGGCCAAGAGCGCCTCCGATGCCACCGACTTTTTCCAGATCCCGACCGGGCGGGTGGTGGAGATTGGCACCCAAGTTACCGTTTAACGTCACGGCGTGAAGTCACAGCGCGGCGTGACGGTTCTGCGTCGTGCTGTATAAGATCGCGCCGTAACTGGAGTGTGTGTCATGTCCGAACACAGAGATCCGCCGGTCCACGATCTGACCCCCGAGGACGTCGCCCGCGGCATCACCGAAGGCAAGGTGCTGCTGGTCGATGTGCGCGAACCAAACGAGACTGAACTCGAGCGTTATCCCGAGGCGGTGATCGTGCCGCTGTCGAGCTTCGACCCGGCCGAGCTGCCCGATCCGCAGGGCAAGCAGGTGGTGTTCGCCTGCCGCTCCGGCCGCCGCTCGGTGACAGCGTCGCAGGCCGCGCAGGCCCATGGACTGCCGTACGACTCGCACCTCGCCGGCGGGATTCTGGCGTGGAAGGCGGCGGGGCTTCCGACCGACACCGACTAGGCGCGCAACCCCGTGATCAAGACATGACAAAGGCCCGGCGAACCGGGCCTTTGTGCGTGGCCGGGCTTATCCAAGCCCGCCACACCGTCTGCCAAATCGTGGCCTTAAGGACCAGGAGGGCAGATTCATAATTCGTCGAGATTATCCGGCACGTCGCCGTACTTCTTCAAGATCGTCGCGTCGGCGAAACTCCCCAAGCTTGGATCGCCCGACCGCATGAACGACAGCGCGCCGGCGTTGGCAGGATCGCGCGACATGATCTCGGCCTTGCGATTGGCCTCGGGCGCGCTTTGACATTCCAGCGCCTGCCCGGCGGCGCAGCCGTCTTCAGCCCGGACGAAGGGAAGGGCGACGTAATAGGTTACGGACATCGGGAACGTCCTTTTGGATGACAATGGCGAGAAGGCCGAGCACAGCCGAGAGCGCGCCAGCGACGGTGAACAAACCGGACCACATCGTCATCTCCCTTGCGCTTTCCGTTTCAATGTCTCGACCTGCGACAAATCGATCTTCGCGCCTTCCTCGGCGCAATCATGCGAGCAATAGAAACGGCCGTCGTTGGCGTGGATGCAGGTCCCCCGAAACGGATTCCGGCATGACGGCAGGAAACAGCAAATCGGTGAACCGGCCTCGAGGTAGCGCGAGGTCACAGCTTCAGCTTCCGTCGCGCCGCCCAAACCACCAGAAACGCCCACATGTTTTCCTCCGTTGATTCCCGGTATGGACTATATAGAACAAAACATGAACAAAACGTCAAGAGGCGCTGCGTCAGGCGAATGGCCCGATTTCAGGCGCGGTTCTGCCCGGGATCCGAATGTCGATGGCGCGTTGGGCTCGCTGCCAGAGCCACGCCGGGACAGGCGCAGTGCCCTACACGCGGTGAGTAGCTTGCTTCTCAGTCAAGCGGCGCCGCGATCGTAATCTGCTTCAAGATTTCGAGGTCGGGCTTCAGCTCTTGATCGCCGGCCGGGACTTTGTTGAATTTCAAGATGTAGGTGACGATGTCCAGGTAGACCTGATCGCTCAGGCTGTGTTCCGCCTTGGGCGGCATCGTATCGCGGGTGAACTCATATTTTTCCGCGACGGTTTTTCCAATCCAGCCGAACTTGAACGATTTGTCGCTGAGGTGTGGAATTTCGCGGTCGGTGCTGCGCAGCTCCGAGCCGTGGCAGGTCACGCAATTGGCGTTGTAAGCAGCTTCGCCGCGCTTCGCCTGTTCATTGCTGAACACGCCGCTCGAAGTCGATTTTGCGGCAGGCTCTTGACCCTGCGCGATCCCGGTTGCGCCGAGCACCATGAAGCCGGCGATGACATTGCAAAATTTCATTACCGATATTCCCTGCCTCGATGATTCTCCGGATCGAGACTTTAACGGACAATGCACACCCGCGCACCGATCCTCGCCCGAAAAGTGCGGGTTGCGAATGGTTGATCCGGCGCGCCGGACACGTGGTCGAGATCGAGCAAAAGCGGCGGCGCCGCGCCGTGACGCCGCGGACGCCGGCGGCCGCTTGATAATCGAACGGACATGGACGGACGAGCTGGCGGTTTCGCCCCTTGGAGTGGGTCGGCCGCCAGCTCTATTTCGAGCCGGCCGGCGAATTTTTCCGCTTACCGCATCGGCGCGGCGTAGTAAGCTGATGATCAGCGGCGTCAATCGCAAGATCTAGATGTCAGCGCCGCACGCGGACGTTCACGGCAACGTGCTGCCAAATGAGAGAGCCAATCATGGCTTGCAATCGCCTCGCGATTTTATTCGCTGCCATCATTCTTCTGTTCGCGGCGCCGGCTTCCGCGCAGCCGCGTCCGAGCGATGTTGAGCTTGCGCAAATGTTGCGCGCCGGAGGGCACGTGATCGTCTTGCGACATGGCGCCACCCATGCAGATCAGGCTGACACCGACCCGCTCAACCACGACAACGTCGCCAAACAGCGTCAACTGAATGCCAAGGGCGAGGCAGCCGCCAAGTCATTTGGCGAGGCCTTAAAGCAGATTGGCGTTCCTGTGAGCAAGGCCATCACAAGCCACTTCAACCGCGCCTATCAGACCGCAAAGCTTGCCGGGTTCGACAATGTGGAAAAGACCCTGGACCTTACCGAAGGCGGCTTGGTGGTTTCGCCGGACGAAAACAACCGGCGCGCTGCGGCATTCCGCAAGCTCGCCAGTGCGGCTCCGGCGGCAGGCACCAATGTCGTGATCGTTTCGCATAAGCCCAACATCATCGACGCGTTCGGCAAGGACTGGTTCGAGATCAAAGAAGGCGAGGCCACGATCTTCAAGCCGGACGGTGCGGCTTATAAAGTCGTCGCTCGTGTTCAGATGGACGAATGGCCCCGCATCGCGGCCACGGCGAAACAGTGAACGGCATCAGCCGCCTGCTCCCCGTGGGGTGCAAACGGAAACCAAAAGAAATTGGTGCGCCCTCTTGATATCCCGCTGGCGCGAGGCGGTTCGTGAATTCTCTCTTGCGATGTGGCGACCAGAGGCTAACGACGACGCAGGGCCGTTGTGGCAAAAAATGCCGGTCAGGCCGCAGTGGCTGGCCGGTTCGGATCCGAGGTCATTGCCGCAGATGTTTGAAAGCGCGCGGTACAGCTGTCGCATTGCCAGCTGTTCCAAACCCGACCGGGCGCATATTGCATACCATCGGGAAACAAACACAGTTGGCCGCACCTGGGACAGGACGGTCGGCCAAGCGGTCCTCGGTGTTCAAAGCTCATTCGCGGGAAGTGCAAGGCCATCGATATGCCCCTCCGTGTGCCCTGATTCGTAGCTGGCCGATGTGGTCTTGTCGTGACCGTCAATTGGGGACAGCGGGAATATTTCGAGAAGTATCTTGCCCCAATAATTAACGTCGCCACCTCGAATGGCGCGAATTCGTCGGCATTCTCGGCTACGCAACGGCGAGGGCTCGGGCGGGCACATGGTTGTCAAAATCGCAAGAATTGCCGCGTGGCTTCTGGTCGCTGCCATTGTTGTCATGACGCTCGGTCCACCGACGGTGCGGCCGGTCAGCGGCTTCAACCGGAGCCTGGAACATGTCGCGGCCTTCGCACTGCTCGGCCTGGCTTTTGGACTGGCCTATCCCACCCGTCGAATGCTGCTGGCACTGACGGGTGTCGCCGTCGCCGCGCTGATGGAGACATTGCAGCTGGTGGTTCCCGGGCGGCACGCCTATTTCAGCGACTTCGTGATCAACGCCGCCGGCGCGTGCGCCGGGCTTGTCATCGCTGTGTTGCTCGATGGGCTCTGGTGCCGAACCGCCGGGGCCGGGGCGATACGGCGGGACGGCGAATAGCCCGGGCGTCCGGGGCCTTGGCTTCGCTGAAGGAACACGGCGCAAAACGAGTCGGAGCAACGGAATCGGAGTATATGTATTTCGTTGCAACACAACTCGTATTCGGTTCCGGGAACATCATGCGTGTCCTTGCCTGTATCCTCATCGCGGCGATCAGCCTTGCCGCGCAGCCGGCATTCGCGCAGGCCGACCGCGCCGCGGCGGCGTTCTGGAAAACCGTGCAGGCCACCTGTGATGCCGCCGCGGCAAAGCCTGCCGGCGACGTCGGCCAGCGCATCGCGCAGACCGCCATCGACGAGTTCACCCAATTCGGCGGCCATCAAGTCGATGCCAACGGCCGGCTGTTCCACTTCGGCTTGACCGAGGCGGAGCATGAGGAAGACGACGGCGGCGACCGGGCGGCGAGCGTCGGCCGTCTCGGCTGGTGGCAGGTGATGAAGTATTGGCGCGCGCTGTTTGGCAACGACACTGCGGACAGCCTCGAGGTGCAGGGCTATCGCGACGCCTCAACCGTGACGAAGGAGACTCAGACCGCGGCGATTTTGCGGAGTTCTGCCGGCCGGCTGTTGCGTGCCGCCGAAGCCGAGTCCGATCCGGAGACCCGCGAGGTCCTCCGCGAGGCGGCGCTGCGCGCCGCGATCATCGACACGCCGTGGTCGGCCGCCTTCATCAGCTATGTGGTCCGGCAGGCCGGCGTCGGCGTGACGGCATTCAAGTTCGGCAACGCCCACCGCACCTATATCTATGACGCCTTCGCGGCAAGCGCGGCTGAGCCGGCCAATGAGGCCGGCGACCGGCTCTATCGGGCCTGTCCGCTGACCGCCACAAAGCCGCGCCCGGGCGATCTGGTTTGCCAGCAGCGCGAGCCCTCGCTCGCCGACGCCAGCGAAGAGGTAGTGCGCGAGCGCATTCGCTCGGAGCTCGGCGGCAGCGCCGCCGCGCGTACGGTCCGGCGCACCCATTGCGACGTGGTCGCGTCTGTCGATGCGAAGGCGCGCAAGGTCTATGTCATCGGCGGCAACGTTGCTCAGTCCGTCACCGCCAAGAAGCTGAACCTGCGGCGCGACCTGAAATTCTCGGCCGCGCAGCAGGGCCATTGTGGCGGCGCGGGCTCCTGGACCCTGCCGCAGGCGTCGGGCCAGCCGCCCGGCGGCGCCGGCCACCACGAGAAATGCTCGCTCAACGACAAGAAATGGTTCGTGTTGCTGCAGTTGCGGTAGATTGTGGTTCAGTTGCCATGATTCAGCCGGAGCTTGGCTGTTGAGTTGCGGCCAGGAATTCAGGGGGACGCCATTGTTTCCAGCACATCGGTTTGCCTCCATCGCCGCCACAGCGCTGCTGATGGCTTGTGTCCTCGGCCTGTTCCCGACCGGGAACGCCCGCGCCCAAGGGTCGGCCAGTGGTGCCGCGGGCGCCTGCGAAGAGGCGGTCGGCCTCTCGGTTCTGCCGTCGCCGGTTATGCCGTGGAAGGGCGCGCCGCTCCGCGTCATCTTCGCCGCCGAGAAACCACTCGACGGCGAACTGTCGCTGATCGGCCCCGACGGCAGCGTCGCCGCCAAATCGCGCGAGCGGCACGGCGGCCCGCCGTATTTCTGGTTCGCCGAGGTCAAATCGCCGGCCGCCGGCACCTGGCGCGCGACACTGACAGGCAATCGCGGCGCACCGGCGGGGTGCGGCACGATCACCCGCGACATCACGGTGCGCGCCGACCGGCCGCCGCCGCTCAGCGCCACCGCCGGCAGCGTCTGGCCGTTGCGCAACGCCTGGAATCGGGCGACCGAAAACCTGTTCTCGGCCTGGGTCGAGAAGCTGTTCGACGATCCCTTGGATGCAGCGCCGTCGTGGCCGGCGCTGCATGAGGTGCTGCGCGATCGGTCGCGCAACATGCTGTTCAATCATCTCGGTCTCGGCGAAGACGAAATGAAGATGGTGCTGCGTCCCGACTGCGCCGACCTGCCGTACTTCATACGCGCTTACTTCGCGTTCAAGATGGGGCTGCCGAGCGGCTACTCGAAGTGCTCGCGCGGCGGTGCCGGCCGGCCGCCGCAGTGCACCCAGTGGTTCAGCATTCAGAACCATGAGGCGCCACGTCCGTCGGAGCAGACCAGCGCGCCGGGCGCGCCCGCAACGAACGCTTCGGCTCAGGCGATCACAGCACCGCCGAGGCTCGGGCTCGCGGCGGCATTCGGCCAATATTCGCGGACGTTGGCGGACGCCGTGCATTCCGGCTCCGGACGGACGCCGGCCGCCGACAACAACACCGATTATTATCCGGTCTCGCTCAAGGAGGAGACGCTGCGGCCGGGCACCGCGTACCACGACCCCTATGGGCACGTTCTGATGATCGTGCGGCGGGTGGCGCAGTCGGAGGGCAAGGCAGGAATCATTCTCGCGGTCGACGGCCAGCCCGACGGCACGGTGGCGCGCAAGCGCTTCTGGCGCGGCAATTTCCTGTATGCGCAGGACCCCGCACTCGGCGGGCCAGGCTTCAAGCGCTTTCGCCCGATCGCGCTCGACAGGAGCGGCGTGCTGCGGCGGCTGAGCAACGACGAGATCGCGAAAAATCCGCAGTATGCCGATTTTTCGCTCGAGCCGTCGCGGCTCGCGGTCGAAGACTTCTACGACCGCATGGATGACGTGATGTCGCCGTCGCCGCTCGATCCGCTCGGCGCGATGAAGGAGGCGATCACCTCGCTCGACGAGCAGGTGAAGACGCGCGTCACCTCCGTCGAGAATGGACGAAAGTATCTGAACAGCGGACGCGGTGAAGCCAATATGCCGGACGGCCCGGCGATCTTCGAAACCACCGGCGCGTGGGAGGATTTCGCGACGCCGTCGCGCGATCTCCGCCTGCTGATCGCGATCGACGTGGTGCGCGGCTTCCCGGATCGCGTGGCGCGGCGGCCCGAGCGCTATGCGATGCCGCGGGGCAAGAGCGTCGCCGACGTCAAGGCGGAATTGCAGAGCGTGCTCGCCTCGGAGCTTTCGACCCGCAAGTTTTCGTATCTGCGGAGCGACGGCTCGTCATGGACGCTGATGCTCAAGGACGTGTTCGATCGCGCCGCGGACCTTGAGATGGCGTACAACGTGAATGACTGTGTCGAACTGCGGTGGGGCGCGCCGGCCCGGAGCGACGAAGCATCGACCTGCAAGCGATATGCGCCGGGCGCCCAGCGCGCCAAGATGACCAAGTATCGCGCTTGGTTCCACGAGCGCCGCCGCCCGCCGCGCGCCTAGCAGTAGGCGGCACGCCTCGCTCAAGGGCGTGATTTTCCGTGTTGCCGCTCCGGCCGATCCTTCCAGCGGGCTACAATCAGCGGTATGCTGGCCACCTATGAGAGTGACGGCGAACGTCACCTTTCGGAGCCGGTCCTGGGGAGGCAATCATGCGACGTGGCTTTCTGTGGTTTCTCGCAAGCGTTGGCATTGCTCTGCTGCCAGCAGGAGCGGCGCCCGCACAGGCGCAATCGGCGGCGCTGACCGGTCAGGTTTCGTCGGCTGATGAGCCGGCGATGGAAGGCGTGCTCGTCAGCGCCAAGAAGGCGGGCTCTGTCGTCACCGTCACCGTGGTGACCAATGAGCAGGGCCGCTACGCTTTTCCGACGGACCGTCTCGATTCCGGCAACTACACCATCTCGATCCGCGCGATCGGCTACAAGCTCGACGGCCCGAAGACCGCCGAGGTCCCGGCCGGCGCCGCCGCCACCGCCGATCTCAAGCTCAGCAAGGTCAAGAATCTGACCGCGCAATTGTCGAGCGGCGAGTGGCTTGTCAGCATGCCGGGCCAGGACAAGCAGAAGGCATTCCTGACCATGTGCGTCGGCTGCCATACCTTGCAGCGCGTGATGATGTCGACCCACAGCCCAGCCGAGTTCGAGCAGGTGTTCCTGCGCATGTCGCGGTATTCGCCGGGCTCGACGCCGACCCATCCGCAACCGCTGCTGCCGGGTCCGCGCGGCGAGCGGCCGGCCGTCACCGGCGATGCCGCCAAGGCTGCGGCGGAATATCTCGCCAGTCTCAGCCTCGGCAATGCCGAAGCGACCGAATATCAGCTCAAGGGTCTGCCGCGTCCGAAGGGCCGCGCCACCCGCGTCATCGTCACCGAATACGATCTGCCGCGCAAAGAGGCGATGCCGCATGACGTGATCGTC
>Ga0207701_10005307_pt1 | contig 12963 bp, 12 predicted proteins | sample KBSSwiSSwithPhiX_FD_184294 | JGI IMG/M metagenome (GOLD analysis project Ga0207701, IMG submission 184294) | Switchgrass rhizosphere bulk soil microbial communities from Kellogg Biological Station, Michigan, USA, with PhiX - S5 (SPAdes) (version 2) | ecosystem: Environmental > Terrestrial >...
ATCTCGCTCTCCGATGCGGTACCGGTCCTGGAGAATTTCGGTTTCCGGGTCGTGGAAGAGATCCCGACGACGCTTTCCGATTCTGCGCTGGGCTATATCGGCGACTTCCGCGTCGAACTTCCCGGCGTCACCGACCTCGATTCGATCCTCGCCCGGGCCCCGCAGATCGAGCAAGCGATCGCCTGCGTGCTCAGCGGAGCTGCCGAGGACGATGAATTCAATCAGCTCGTCCTGTTCGCCAACCTCGACCCCACCGCGGTCGTCTGGATTCGCGCATGGTTCCGCTATGCCCGACAGACGGGCAGCGCCTTCGGCCTCCTAACCATCGCCGAAGCGCTGCGCAGGGCACCCAAAGCGACCAACGCACTGATCGAGCTGTTCCGGGCGACTCACGATCCGGCGGTCCGCAATCGCGAAGCCGCAATCGAGCGCAGCCGTTCCGAATTCGACGATGCGCTCGCGTCGGTGCGCTCGATCGACGACGACCGGATCCTGCGCCGTTCCCGCGCCCTTGTGGAATCGATCCTGCGAACGAACGCATTTTCCCCGGCCGCGGGCGAAGCGCTCGCGTTCAAGCTCGACTCCAGCCTGGTTCCTGCACTTCCCGCGCCGATTCCGTGGCGCGAGATCTGGGTTTATTCGCCGCGAGTGGAGGGCATTCACCTGCGCGGCGGCCCGGTCGCCCGCGGCGGCCTGCGCTGGTCAGACCGGCGCGACGATTTCCGGACCGAGATTCTCGGCCTGATGAAGGCGCAGCTGGTCAAGAATTCCGTCATCGTTCCGACGGGCGCCAAGGGCGGCTTCTACGCGAAGATGCTTCCGCCTCCCGACCAGCGCGACGCCTGGCTGACCGAGGGCAAGGAAAGCTACAAGGTCTTCATCCGCGCGCTTCTCTCGATCACCGACAACATCGTCGACGACAAGATCGTTCACCCGGCGCAGGTCGTGATCCGCGACGGCGACGATCCTTATTTCGTTGTCGCCGCCGACAAGGGCACCGCGACCTTTTCCGACACCGCCAATGCGATCGCGCTCGAGCATAATTTCTGGCTCGGCGACGCATTCGCAAGCGGCGGATCGCACGGTTACGATCACAAGGAGATGGGGATCACCGCGCGCGGTGCGTGGATCTCGGTGCAGCGCCACTTCCTGGAAATGGGCGTCGACGTTCAGAAGGACCCGACGACGGCCACCGGCGTCGGCGACATGTCGGGCGACGTCTTCGGCAACGGAATGCTGCTGAGCAAGGCGATTAGGCTCATCGCGGCCTTCGATCACCGCCACATCTTCATCGACCCCACGCCGGACCCGGCCTCAAGCTGGAAGGAGCGCAAGCGGCTCTATGAGCTGCCGCGGTCGAGCTGGGACGATTACGACCGGTCAAAGATGTCGCCGGGCGGAGGAGTGTTCCCCCGGACGCAGAAGTCGATTCCGCTGTCAAAGCAGGCACGTGCCGCGCTCGGGATCGATGCTTCGACGGTGGACCCGGCAACGCTGATGAACGCAATTCTCAAGGCGCCGGTCGATCTCCTCTGGTTTGGCGGGATCGGCACCTATGTGAAGGCGTCGAACCAGCTGAATGGCGAGGTCGGCGATCCGGCGAACGACGCAATCCGCGTGAACGGAGATGAGCTACGCGCAAGGGTAATCGGCGAAGGCGCCAACCTCGGCGTGACCCAGGCAGGCCGCATCGAGTTCGCAATGAACGGGGGCAGGATCAACACCGACTTCATCGACAACAGTGCCGGCGTCGATTGCTCGGACAAGGAAGTGAACATCAAGATCCCGCTCAATCGCGAGATGCGGGACGGGAAGCTGAGCTTTGCCAGGCGCAATGCGCTCCTCGTGAAGATGACCGACGAAGTCGCGGAAATGGTCTTGGAGGACAATCGGCTCCAGTCGCTTGCGCTTTCGATCGCGCAAAGCAGCGGGGCCGACGCGCTCCCGGCACATGTCCGGACGATCGAGCTTCTTGAATCCTCGGGGCGGCTCGACCGCAAGGTCGAGGGCCTCGCGAGCAGCGAAGAGTTGCTTCGGCGAGCGCAGGACAATCGCGGCCTTACGCGGCCGGAGCTCGCGGTCGTCCTGTCGATGTCCAAGATCGCGCTTCAGGCGGCTGCCGAACCTTTGTGCCTGTCGCGCGAAAAGGTGCTTGAGCCGGACCTGTTCGCGGCTTTCCCAAAGCCGATGCGGACTGCCCACGCTGCAGCCATCCGGGCGCACCGTCTGCGGGACGACATCCTCGCGACGCGCGTCGCGAACCGGATGGTGAATCGTCTCGGCCCCGTGGTTGCGCTCGACATGACCGAGGAAGAGGGCGCCTCGCTGGGGCAAGTCATCGTCGCGTTCCTCATCGCCGAGCGCCTTCTCGATCTCGACAAGCTGTGGTCCCAGATCGAGCATGCGAAGCTGCCCGAGAACGTGCGCGTCGAGCTCTTCGCCATTGGCGCGCGGAGCGTTCACGCGCATCTGTCGGACATCCTGCGTGCGATGGGCGGGGAGATGAACGTCGGAAAGCTTTGCCAGCTTCTGGAGCCGGGCGTTCGCAAGATTTCCGTAGCGGCGACGAAGCTGATCCGCTCCGAAGTCCGCAACGAAGCCGCGGCCCGGCGCGACCATCTGCTCGACCTGGGCGCAAGCGACGAGATCGTCCGCGGCCTCGTCCGCCTCTACGAGCTTGACGGCGTTTTCGGCCTTGCCGCGCTCGCGGCGCGCAAGGGTCTCGACGAGCTCAAGCTGACCATCGCCTACACACAACTCGGCGAGGCGCTCGGTCTCGACTGGGCGCAACAGCAGCTGGCGCGCTTCACTCCGCAGGACCAGTGGGAGCGCCTGCTGGTCGCCGGACTTGCGCGCGACTTCGAACAGCTTCGAATAGACTTCCTGTCACGGCTTCGCGGCAAGGATCCGGTGGTGGGTGTCGAGCAATGGGTAGCTCGCACGCACGCCCGGATCGATCAGTTCAGGGAGCTCATCAACCGGGCTCGGCGTGAAGGCTCTGTCAGCGCGTCGATGCTTGCGCAGGTCGCAAGCCAGGCACGGATCCTTCTCCACCGATAGTGGAGCTCGCCATCCTGATCCCCGAGGCCGATTATTCGGCCGACTGGCGCTGGGCGTACGATGTCGAGGCAGGGGCGCTGGAGGCTGCGGGCGCGAAGGTTGAGCCCATCATCTGGAGCGAGCCCTTCGGCGGCTCCCAATTCGACCTTGTCCTGCCGCTGGTCGCCTGGGGCTATCACAAGCAATTCGACCGCTGGCTGGCCGTCCTTGACCGGCTGGAGAAGCAGAGGGCGAAGTTGCAGAACCCGATCCCGCTGCTGCGCTGGAACAGTGAGAAAAACTATCTTGCCGAACTCTACGAGCGCGGAATTCCGGTCGTCCCGACGGAAGTGGCCGAGGCCCTGGATGAGAAATCGCTCGACCGCATTCGGGCGCATTTCGCCTGTACCGATGTCGTCGTGAAGCCGCCGGTCTCGGCCAGCGCCTATCTTACCTTTCGCATTCGCTCGGGCGAAGCCATCCCGGACGCGGTGCGCGGTCGCCGGATGATGGTCCAGCCATGGCTCGAGAGCATCACGATGACCGGCGAATGGTCGCTTCTCTTCTTCAATGGCAAGTTGAGTCACGCGCTGGCCAAGGTGCCTGTGGCGGGCGACTTCCGGGTCCAGCCGGAACATGGCGGGATCATCGAGGGCTGCGATCCGCCTCCCGGCGCGGCAGAGGTCGCTCTTGCCGCGCTTGCCGCCGCCCCCGCGCCGGCGCTTTATGCGCGCGTCGACATCGTGGTCGGCAATTGCGGTACGCTGCAGGTGATGGAGCTGGAGCTGATCGAACCCGCGCTGTGGCTCGACCGGTCGCCTAACGCCGCGACATTATTCGCCGACGCCGTCCTGTCCGCTGCCGGCCGCCTCGACGAACAGCCACTGGCGGATCGCTGAAGCGAGGTTCGCGGGGCGAGAGCCTTCCAGCCGCTCGGCATCGATCTGCGCGATCAGGGCATTGAGCGGCAACTTCCGCCGCAAGGCAGCCTGGTTCAGCGCAGCCCAGAACATCGGTTCGAGGGCGATGGAAGTTTCGTGACCGGCGATGGTGACGGACCGCTTCACCGGCGGCGCCGCAGGCGGAAGGCCCGCCATCAGTACATGTGCTGGCCGCCATTGATCGACAAAGTCGAGCCGGTGACGAAGCCTCCATTCTCGTCACAGAGGAAGGCGACGCCGCGCGCAATCTCGTCTGCGCGCCCGAGGCGTCCCACCGGAATTCGGGCAACGATCTTCTGCAGCACCTCTTCCGGCACGGCGGCGACCATGTCGGTGTCGATATAGCCCGGAGCGATCGCGTTGACCGTCACTCCGAACTTGGCGCCCTCCTGCGCCAACGCCTTGGTGAAGCCGTGGATTCCCGACTTGGCGGCCGCGTAATTGACCTGGCCGTACTGTCCTGCCTGGCCGTTGATCGAGCCGATGTTGACGATGCGGCCGTAGCCGCGGCCGGTCATGCCTTCGAACACCGCCTTGGCCATGTTGAAGCAACCGCCAAGGTTGGTGTCGATCACGTCCTGCCACTTGGAATGGTCCATGCGCTTCATCGTCGCGTCGCGGGTGATTCCGGCATTGTTGACCAGGATGTCGACTGGCCCGAGATCGGATTCGACCTGGCGAACGCCTTGCTGGCACGATTCGAAATCGGAGACGTCCCACTTGTAGGAGCGGATGCCGGTGCGGTCCGTGAACGCATTCGCGCGTTCGTCATTGCCCATGTAATTGGCGGCGACGGTGACCCCCATGTCCCTCAGCGCGATGCTGATCGCCTCGCCGATACCGCGCGTTCCGCCAGTGACGATCGCTACCCGAGCCATAATGCGTCTCCTGTTGCCGGCTGCGGCGCTTATTAGCCCGCGGTCCAGCCTGCAAGCTCGCGGCTGATTAGCACTTCGAGCATGTCCATGCCTTCGGGGGAATCATTGAGGCAGTCCAGGCGAGCAAAATTCTCGCCGCCGGCCGACATGAAAGTCTCGCGCCCGCGGATGCCCAGCTCTTCCAGCGTCTCGATGCAATCGGCAGAGAAGCCCGGCGCTGCAATGGCCAACCGCGTGACCCCTTTTCCCGGATAAGCCGCCAGCGTCACGTCGGTCGCCGGCTCGAGCCACTTCGCGCGTCCAAACCGTGACTGGAAGGCGACATCCGTTGCGATCGACAAGCGATCCGCGAGTAACCGCGCCGTTTCCATGCAGTGGCGGAAATAAGGATCTCCACGATCCACAGTCCGCTGCGGGAGTCCGTGAAAGCTCAGAAGCAGGCGCTCTGGCTCGAAGTCGAGCGCCGCGAGCTGACGCCCGAGGTTGGAAGCCAACGCATCGATGTAGAGAGCGTCGTCGAAATAAGGTGGCAGCATTCGCATCGGGACGTCGGCGTCCATCCGCGCAAACGCGGCGAGCAGCGCCTTCTCCGCCGTGCCCGTCGTGGCCCCGCTGAACTGCGGATAAAGCGGGGCGGCAAGGATCCTCTCGCAGCCCGCTTCAGCCAGTCCCTGAACAGCGGATGCGATCGCCGGGGTCCCGTAGCGCATCGCATAGTCGACGACGATCTCGCTTGAGAGCCGGCCCTGAAGCGCCTTCGCTTGCCGCCGCGTGATCGCGGCCAGCGGCGAGCCGTCGTCGGTCCACACCATCCGATAGGCTTCGGCGGTCCGACGTGGACGGAATGGCAGGATGAGGCCGCGAAGGATCGGCTGCCAGAGCAAAGACGGCAAATCGACGACATCGCGGTCGGAGAGGAATTCGGCGAGATAACGCCGGACGGCTGCTGGCTCCGGCGCGTCCGGAGTGCCCAGATTGATCAACAGGACTCCGGCCTTGTCGGTCAACGCGCGTACTGGGCCTTGAGCGCGACGCGGTCGATCTTGCCGGTCCCGAGCTTGGGCAGCGGCTGGGCGGAGAAGATGAAGCGCGCGGGGACCTTGAACGCCGCAACCGCCTTTTCAAGGAATTGCCGCAGCGCATCTTCGGTCAATTCGCCGCGCGGGTGGACAACTGCGATGGGAACTTCGCCGAGCCTCTCGTCGGGCGCCGCGAAAACTGCGACTTCGGCCACTTCAGGATGGCCGTAGCAGGCCGCCTCCACTTCAGCGGTCGAGATGTTCTCGCCGCCGCGGATGATGATCTCCTTCTTGCGGTCGACGATGAACAGATAGCCGTCCTCGTCGAGGTAACCGATGTCGCCGGTGCGAACGAAGCCGTCGGTTGTCAGCGTTGCGCGCGTGGCTTCTGGGTCGCGCCAGTAGCCCTTGAAGTTCGCGGCCGATCGGATCGCGATTTCGCCACGCTCGCCTGTCGGCAAATGCCGGTCGCCCTCGCCGAAAATGGCAATTTCCACATAGGGTGGTTGCGCCCGTCCGGTCGAGCCCGGCTTGTCCGCATAATTGCTCCAGAAATTGCTGCAGCCGACGGCGTTCGTCTCCGTCAGGCCATAGCCGAGGGCGGGCCGCGCCCATTCGAAGGTCTCCTGCAAGCGCGTGACGTGACTTACCGGCCGGGGAGCGCCTCCGGCGGCGATGTCGGTCATGGACGAGAGATCATATTTGCCGTGGTCCGGATGGCTCATCAGCTCCAGGCTCATGGTCGGGACACCGACGAAATAGGTGACCTTCTCCTTTTCGATCAGGCGCAGTGCCTCGCCTGCGTCCCACTTCGGCATCAGAACGATCCCGCGCCCGATAACGAAGCTGTTGAGAAGCACGGGCACCTCGCCCGTCACGTGGAAGAGCGGAACTGTCAAAAGAGTCCGCGGCGGATTCTCGGGCGGCCGTCCTTCGGACTCCATGATCGCCAGAAGCGTGATGAGCCCCGTCGCGTAAGCATAAACTCCGGTGGTCACCGCGCGGTGGGTCGAAAGGGCGCCTTTGGCCTCACCAGTCGAGCCGGAGGTGAAGAGGATCGTTGCGTCATCCTCGGGCGCGATGTCAGGAAGCTCGCCCTCCTGCCCGAGCAGTGGCTGTAGCGCCGCCTCGATCGGCTTGTCGATGTCGAGCGTGACGACAACAGCGCCGGTTCCCGTCGCTTCGACGCTGGCGGCACGTGGGGCATCGGCGATCACGATCACGGGCTCACTCAGCTTGAGCGCATGCTCCATCTCCTGAGCTCGCCACCAGCCGTTGAGCAACGTCGCGACGCCGCCTGCCTTCAGGATGCCCATGTAGGTGACCACCCAGGCAGGGCAGTTGCGCATTGCGATCGCGACCCGGTCCCCCTTGGCGATGCCGCGACCAGCGAGCGCTCTTGCAAGCCGCTCCGACAGCTGATCGAGCTCGGCAAAGGTCAGGCGTTCGACGCTGGATATCAGCCCCTCGGTCGGCGCATTCAGTGCGCAGAAGGTTCGAAATAGGCCAGGCAGGGTCGGTGGCAGGTTGCCGGCGATCGCCCTTCCCAGCTCGTCCCGCTCAATCACGATCCGGCCGCCGGGGCCGATTATCGCCGCAAGCGTCTCGTCGAACTTCCGATCGAGATCGCTTGCCATTCGTCCTCCGTCTGTCGTCTTTGCCTTTGTCGCAACGCACCTTATGAGGCGCGAACTAAAAAGGAAAAGCCTTGCCGAGCACCGATCAATCCAACGCAATCGCCTGGTCCGACCTGCACCTCGATCCGGTCGCCCTTCACCTCGGCTTCTTCGACCTGCGCTGGTATAGCCTGGCTTATCTCGCGGGCATCTTCCTCGGCTATTGGTACCTTCTGAAGCTGATTGCCCAGCCCGGGGCGCCGATGGCCCGCCGCCACGCCGACGACCTCGTCTTCTACGCCGCGCTCGGCATCATTCTCGGCGGACGCCTCGGCTACGTCCTTTTCTACAACCTCGGCTATTATGCCGCCCACCCACTGGAGATCCTGAGGTTGTGGGACGGCGGCATGTCGTTCCACGGTGGTCTCATCGGCACGGTCCTCGGCATTCTCTACCTCAGCTGGAAGCAGAAACTGCCCGCGCTCAGGATCCACGATTACGTCGCCTGCGTCGCGCCGATCGGCCTCTTCTTCGGCCGGCTGGCCAACTTCGTGAACCATGAGCTTTGGGGGGCGCCCACCAATGTGCCCTGGGCGGTCCGTTTTCCGGAAGTGGTTGCCGGAATGCCGATCCTCGGCCCGCCACGCCATCCGAGCCAGCTGTACGAGGCGGCGCTGGAAGGTATCGTCCTTTTCGCCATCCTATCCTGGATGTTCTGGAAGACGCAGGCCCGTTACGAGCCTGGCAAGCTCGTCGGCACCTTTGGCCTCTTCTATGGCCTCTTCCGGTTCCTCGTCGAATTCGTCCGCGAGCCGGATCCGCAGCTTATCGGCTTCACTCAGGCGACGGGACTTCACATGGGCCAGTGGCTCTCTCTTCCGCTCATCATCGGCGGAATCTGGCTGATGTGGACGGCCAAGGGCCGCCGCGTCCGCGTTGAGCCAACACTGGGGTCAGCCAGCGTCTCATGACCCCGCTGGAGCGCGCGCTCCGGGAGCGAATACGCTCCGAAGGCCCCATTACCGTCGAAGCCTATATGGACGCCTGCAACAGCTATTATTACGCGACGCGCGACCCGCTGGGGGCACCCGGAGACTTCACGACCGCTCCGGAAATCAGCCAGATGTTCGGCGAGCTTGTCGGCGCGTGCCTAGCCGACTGCTGGGCGCGCGCGGGCAGGCCAGCAGATGCGACTTATGTCGAGCTTGGGCCTGGTCGCGGAACTTTGGCTGCCGACGCTCTGCGGGTCATGCGGTCCGCCGGCCTCGATCCAGCGGTGCACTTTGTCGAGACAAGCGCGGTCCTTCGCGAGGCTCAGTCCGCAGCCGTGCCTGGAGCGATCTGGCATGACGACCTGTCCGATTTGCCGGATCGCCCGCTTCTCGTAGCGGCCAATGAGTTCCTCGACGCCCTTCCGGTGAGGCAGCATGTGGACAGCATCGAGCGGCGCGTGACCATTGCCGCGGGCGGTCTTGCCTTCGACCGCGATGGCGAGATCGTCGAGACGTCGCCAGCCCGGGACGATGCCGTCTCAGCGCTTGCAGGCCACATTGCAAAGAACAGCGGGGCCGCAGTGATCATCGATTACGGACATGCGAAGAGTGGGCCCGGCGACACGCTCCAGGCCGTCCACGCACATGCCTTCGCGCCCGTGCTCGACAATCCCGGCGAGCAGGACCTCACTGCACACGTCGATTTCGAAGCCGTGGCCAGGACGGCGGTCGCGGCCGGTGCGAAAGTTTCGCCTGTCGTCGGCCAGGGCGAATGGCTGAACCGCCTTGGAATCGACTCCCGTGCATCCGCGCTCGCGAACGCCCATCCCGACCGAGCGCAAGAAATTGATGCGGCGCGCAGGCGCCTGTGCGACGAGGACCAGATGGGCAAGCTCTTCAAGGTCATGGCAGTCCACGCGCCCGGCTGGGCTCCGCCCGCGGGTTTTGAATGAGCATCGACGTCATCCATGCCCCGGCGCTTGGGACGATCCCGCACGGCTTTCTGGGGCGCACTGGCGGAGTTTCGGCGGGTTCAGTCGCGGGGCTGAATGTCGGCACCGGCAGCGGAGACGACCCCGAGGCCATCGCGGAGAACCGCAGGCGGGCCGTCCAGGCGGTGCTTCCGGGCGCGCAGCTCGCGACCGTCTACCAGGTCCATTCCGGCGCGGCAGTCTACGCGCCGGCGCCCTGGCCGCACGAGGCGAGGCCGAAAGCGGATGCGATGGTGACCGACCGTCCGGGCGTTCTGCTTGGGATTGTGACCGCGGACTGCGCACCAGTGCTCTTCGCTGACCAGCAGGCAGGCATCGTCGGCGCCGCGCATGCGGGCTGGCGCGGGGCTCTCGCAGGCGTGACGGACTCGGCGATCGCCGCAATGGAAGAGATTGGCGCCAAGCGGAGCAGGATCGCGGCAGCGATCGGCCCGTGCATCGCGCCGCCAAGCTATGAAGTCGACCAAGCTTTCCGCGACCGTTTCCTCGACGCGGACTCGGAAAACGCACGTTTCTTCACCAGCCCCGTAATCGGCGGCCCGCATTTCGATCTTCCGGCATACGTTCGCCACCGCCTGCTCGCCGCAGGAATAGAGGAGGTGGAGACGATCCATCTCGACACCTATGCGGATTCCGATCGCTTCTTCAGTTTTCGCCGGGCGACGCACCTCGGCGAAGCGGACTACGGGCGCCAAATCTCGGTTATCGGCCTCTCCGCCTGAGCTGTGCCACCTCGGTACAATCGCAACTGCGCCGTAGCTCCCGCCTGCCTGCGCAAGCTAATTCACCTGGAAACAAGGGTTGGAGCGAAAGATGAAGCGCATTTGTGACATCCGCCGCTGCACCGCCGGCGCCACCAGCATAGAATATGCGGCCATTGCGTCGCTCATCTCCATCGTCGCCATCACCGCGATGAGCGCGATCGGAACGAGCGTCGGTGGTCTCTTCGCAATGGTGCCGAACTTCTAGGCCATACGATTACCGGACCGGGGCGACCCCACCGCCCCGGTCTGGATGCCATTAGCGTCATCGGCTAGGAGCCGCCGATGACCGACCAAAATGAAGGCGACAGCAGCGGTTCGCAGCATCGGCCGCCAAAGCCCTCCCCGACCCATATCGGCAATCACAAGCTGAGCCCCTCCACGTTGATGATGGGCTATGGGTTCGATCCCGAGCTGAGCGAAGGATCGCTAAAGCCCCCGATCTTCCTCACCTCCACCTTCGTTTTCGAGAGCGCGGCCGCGGGCAAGCATTTCTTTGAAGGCGTGACCGGCAAGCGGCCCGGGGGTGCGGGCGGTCTGATCTATTCGCGCTTCAACGGCCCGAACCAGGAAATACTCGAAGATCGCCTGAGCGTTTGGGAAAATGCCGACGACGCTCTCGCCTTTTCCAGCGGAATGTCGGCGATCGCGACCCTACTGCTGACCTTCGTTCGTCCGGGAGACGTGGTCGTTCATTCGGGCCCGCTCTACGCGGCCACCGAGACGCTAATCGCCAAGATCCTCAGCCAGTTTGGCGTTTCCTGGGTCGACTTCCCGTCGGGCTCGACGCGCGAAGAAATCGACGCGACGATCGAGCGTGCCAAGGGCATGGGCCGCGTTGCGCTCATCTATCTTGAAAGCCCGGCGAACCCGACGAACCAGCTGGTCGACGTTGAAGCGGTGGCGGCGGCGCGGAAAGCGGCCTTTGGCCCCAACGATTCGCCGCCGATCGCAATCGACAACACCTTCCTCGGACCGCTTTGGGCGAAGCCGCTGGCGCAGGGCGCGGACCTCACCATTTACAGCCTGACGAAATACGCCGGGGGGCACAGCGACCTCGTTGCCGGCGGGCTGGTCGGGCGCAAGGACCTGATCGACAAGGTCCGATCGATGCGAAACACGATCGGGACCATCTGCGATCCCAACACCGCCTGGATGCTGCTGCGAAGCCTTGAGACGTTGGAGCTGCGCATGGAAAAGGCGGGGACGAATGCGGAGAAAGTCTGCGCTTTCCTTCGTGATCACCCCAAAGTTGAAAGCGTCGGCTATCTTGGCTTCCTCGAGGAGGGTTCACGGCAGGCCGACATCTATAAGCGCCACTGCACAGGTGCAGGATCGACCTTCTCGCTCTATCTGAACGGTGGCGAAAAAGAGGCCTTCGCTTTCCTCGACGCGCTCCAGATCGCGCATCTCGCGGTCAGCCTCGGCGGAACGGAGACTCTTGCCAGCGCGCCGGCGGCGATGACTCACCTTTCAGTCCCGGACGAGCGGAAGGCGCAGTTGGGAATTACGCCCAATCTCGTTCGGATCTCGATCGGCGTCGAGGACGCGGACGACCTGATTGCCGATTTCGAGAATGCGCTGAGGGCGGTTTAGCCAGCGCCCTTCCGGGCCTGTCGGTGTGGGCACCCCGGCCAGCAGCAAGGACGACGCTTCCCCTCCGCCAGGTTCGAACGGCCCCAGTCGATCCGCTTGAGCCTCGTCTCCGACTTCTTCGCGGATTCGATCCAGCAAATCCATTCGTTGCGGGCGAGCGGCGTGATGTCCTGCCAAGTCGACAGTGCGTCACGGTCGGCTTTGAGCGCCCGTTCCAGGTCGTGTGGAAGATCGTGCACGACGCCGCCCGGGATGCTCTCGTCGGTCATATCTCTGCCTAGCCCCAATCCTCGACCGCCCAGCCGCGATCGGATGCCATTCGCGCCAGCCGGTCGTGGGGGTTCACAGCGACCGGCTCATCCGACCAATTGAAAGCCGGCTCGTCGGAAGCGTGGTCCGAATAGAAGCGGACGTGCCCGTGCTTTCCGAGGAGGCCTGATTTCTCGACCCAGTCGGCGATCATCCGCATCTTCTCTTCGCCGTAGCAATTTTTGCCCGCGATCCGAGCGTGCACGCGCTCGTCGAGGCCGATCACCGAGCCGGTGGCAATGACATCGTCGAAGCCGAGCCGCTCGGCGATGGCATCGGCATAGAGGCGGTAGGAAGCGGTCGCGAGGACGAGCCGGCGGCGCTGTTCGCGGTCGCGTTCGATGGCCTTGCGGGCGCCGGGGCGGATGTTGTGGGCCACCGTCGCGTCGGCGAAGCTCTCGGCGAGCGGCCGAATCTCGCGGGCATGAACCTTGTGCCCAATCAGAAGCGACTGGCAGATTTCCTTCAGGCGCCCGCGGTCGAACAGGCCCATTGCATAAGCCAGCATCGCAAGGACGACGACGGGGACGAAGATCAGCCGCCACTGTTGGCGCCGCATCGCGCAGTGGATGAGGAACAGGGTGTAGGTCGGGCGGCGCGTGATCGTGCGGTCGAGGTCGTAGACGGCGAGGTCAGACATCCCCGCGTTCCTTCAGCAGCTGCTCGACCAGGCTGTGGTCGGACAATTTGTCGACGTCTACCGCGGCAAGCGGATCGGAAAGGTCGACGGCCTCGATTGTGGCTCCAAGCCTCGCGCCGATCCTGTTCAGCGTTTGGTGGATGGTTCGCAGCCGAAGAGCCGCGCCGAGGAAGTTGAGCG
>Ga0207701_10005309_pt1 | contig 12961 bp, 9 predicted proteins | sample KBSSwiSSwithPhiX_FD_184294 | JGI IMG/M metagenome (GOLD analysis project Ga0207701, IMG submission 184294) | Switchgrass rhizosphere bulk soil microbial communities from Kellogg Biological Station, Michigan, USA, with PhiX - S5 (SPAdes) (version 2) | ecosystem: Environmental > Terrestrial > Soil...
CGTCGGCGACGGGACGACCGCCGTCGTCGACGATCGAGACTTCGCTGCCGAGGGTCGGCGGGCCGACAGTCCCGTGCTTGCGGCGCTTCGGGGGCAACGGATTTCCGCAGATGCGTCCGGACTCGGTCGACGAGTAGGCTTCGATGACGGGGACGCCGAAAATGGATTCGAGGCCCGCCGAGATGCCCGGCGCGAGACGGCCCGACGTCGCGCGGATGAAGCGCAAGCGATGGCCGGCGACCGGCGACGGGTCCGCCTTCAGCGAGCGGTAGAGGTCGACATTGAAGTTGTAGCTCGCGACATACCACGTCGGGCGCAGCGTCAAGAGGCCGCCGACGAAGGCGTCGAGATCGAACCGCTCGCCATCGTCCGGGTGGATCACGCACCCTCCGGCGTAGAGCGCCGTGCACGCGTTGGAGATCCCGCTGCACAGGAACAGCCGGTTCTGATTGAAGCAGCGGTCGCTCGCGGTGAGCTCGTGGAGGACGGCCGTGGATTCGGAACGCGACATCATGTGTCGATGACGCAACGGGACGAGGCGTGCGGCGCGCGTCGTGCCCGAAGTGCCGAAGATGAATGCGACATCCTCCGGCCCCGAAAGCGCGGCGGTGCCGTCGATCGCCGGCGACGGCAGATCGAGCGCAACGTGACCTGCGGCATCGCCGTGCTGCCCGGGGCGAACGTCGATCACCGTCAATCCCATCGCGCGCGCGACGTCGCGTGCCGGCGTGTCGAGCGCGGCGTCGACGAGGAGGCCGTCGATCCGCAGCGCGGCAAGAAGAGCCGCGAGGCCGGTCGTCAGAACTTCGTCGCCAAGGGGCACGGCGATCGCGCAACTGACGATGCCGAGCAGCGTCGCTATCATCTCCGCGCCGCCGCGATGGACGACGGCGAGACGGCTCGCCGGGCCGTAGCCCTGGCCCCGAAGCTGGCGGGCGATGCGATCGGTCTGTGCGGCGAGTTCGCCGTAGCTCATGTCCCGCCGGTTCCTCGCGGCGATCGCCGTGGCGCCCGGCGTCGCCGTCGCTCGATCGCGGATCATGCCGCCGATCGTTTGCTGCGAGGCCAACGCCGGACGCTCGATCCTCTGCCGCGTGTCGTTCATGAAGCGAGCATCAGATGCGGCGCAACGGAAACCCGTATCGCGCGAGCGTCGAGATAAGGCGGCGCTCGGCACCCTCCGGGCGGCCGCATGCGAACCACAGCGCGAGGGCGCAGCCCGCATAGGTCACGGCACCGACCGACACGGAGCGCGCGAGCGACCATGCGTGCCCGCCGAAGTCGGTGGCCGGCGGGAATGCCGCCTGCGCGAGCCAAACCGCCACGCACATGGCGAGCGATGCCACCACCGGCCGCCACGTCGCAGCGACGAATCGCGTCGGCTCGAGCCCGAGCCGCCAAGGCGCGAGCACGTAATCGGCGACCAGCATGACGGCATTGACGCCGGCGATCGCATAAGCGACACCCATGAGGCCGTAGGAAGGGGCGAGCACGATCATGGCGATGGCCAGCAGGATGAGCCGCACGACATTGGCGGCGGCCGTCAAATGGGAACGGTTGAGGATGAGGTAGGCGAGACTGCTGTTGGTCCCGATTGCATTGATCGCCGCGCCAATGCAGAGGATCTGCAGCACGCCGATTACCGGCTGCCATTGGGGTCCCAGGAAAAGCGGCACGAGGTCTCCGGCGACTAGCGCCGTACCGAGCGGAATCGGCAGCGTGACGAGCGCCATCATCGAAACGGACTCGACGAGCGCATAGCCCAGGTGCGACCGGTTTCCGGCGATCTTGGCGAGCCCGGGATAGAGCGCGCGGCGAATGGGTGCGCGAATCTCCGTGCCCGAGAGCTCGGAGATCTCGCGACCCATGTTGAAATAGGCGAGCGCGCTGCTGGTCATCTCGTGGCCGATGACGAATCCCGGGAGCTTCCCGTTGAGGCCGGCCACCAGGTTTTGCAGGATCATCCAGCGCGAGAACCTGAAGATTTCCGGAATGCGCGCGAACGTGAATCGTGCCCGGAACGGGTGCAGCCAGTAGCTCATTGCCACCTTGAGCGCGACGCGCACGATCTGTCCCGCGACGAGCGCCCAGTAGCTGCGAAGCGCGAACGCGAGGACGATCGTCACTATCGTCGAGACGATGCGCGGCAGGAGGATGAACCGGAACTCGAGATCGAAGCGAAGCTGCTTCCGGAAGTCGATCGTGCCGACATTTTCGAGTCCCTGCAGCAAGGGGATTGCCGCGACAGCGAACACCACGGCCTCGACGGCGCCGTCGTGGAAGAACTCCGCGGCCGGTCGGGCGAGGGCCAGCAGCAGCACCGCGAGCACGATCCCGCGGAGCACGTTCATCGTCCAGGCGGCGCTGTAGTAGTCGCGGTCGGCTTCGCGCTCGCGGATGAGCGCGTCGTCGATGGACATCCCGCTCACGAGCTCCAGCAGCGAGATGACGAGCATCGCATAGCCCACGATGCCGAAGTGCTCGGGCAGCAGGAGGCGCGCGAGGACGGCGACGCTGGCGAGGCCGACCGCGCGATCGATCCATCGCATCGCCACCATCCAGCCCGCGCCGACGACGATCCGCCGGCCGAGGTTCGAATCTTCGCCCTTTGCCGGTGGCGGCGGTGCGGTCATCGCGCGGAGGATGCGTCACCCGCGCGCATCGCTTTCATGTACCAGCGGATGAACGCATCGACGTTGTATTCCTTGCGCTGGGACAGCGGGCCGGGCTCGTAGCCGATCGACTCGATTCCCTTCTGCTGCCAGCGGCAGATCTCCCAATCCTGCTCGTTGGTCGTGTGCCAGAAAGGCAGCAGGCGCTCGAGCTCGTAATCCTGCCCTTCGCGCGCGTCGCGGTGCACGAGCCAATAGCTGCGCATCCGCGTCTTGCGCAGCCCCGCGGGCAGCATGCGCGTGACGACCGCATGATCGCAGCTCGCGTGCAGCCAGAAGTTCGGCAGGCTGCGCATCCGCAGCACGCCGACGTCGGCGTCGCGGTAGTCGCCCATCAGCGGCGCGACCCGGCTGCCGTCCATCGATTCGGTGACGAAGCCCTGCGCGAGCGCCGTCCTGTTGCACGTGTACCAGATGTCGTTGTCCGGGTCGGGAAATGTCGCGAGGCCGCCCTTGGGGTGCGCGACGCCATCACCCGGGACCTCCCACTTCGATTCGATGCGCGCAATTGCAGCGGCAATCTGCTGCCGGACGGCCTCCGACGCGTGCTCTTCCTCGTAGACGTCGAAGTTGGATTTCGCGTATTGCGGATGGCGCGGCGTGCAGTGGTAGCACTCGCGGTTGTTCTCCCAGACGAGCTTCCAGTTGGCGTCGACCTCGTAGTCGATTGCGTGCGCGATCCGGGCCCGGTCGAATCCTTGCGGCGCGCCGGCCACTTCGAACCGTGTCCGGAAGCTGTCGAATGCGGGCGGCGATTCGGAGAGCGAAACGTAGACGAGCCCGGCGCACACTTGCGCGTGCACGGGCCGCAATGAGAGCTGCGACTTGTCGACGCCGTCGTGCATTCCGTGGCAGGCGACGAGGTCGCCCTGGCGCGAGTACGTCCAGCTGTGATACGGGCAGACGAGCGCGCGCACGTGGCCGGTGTCGGTGCGGCAGATCTGCGAACCCCGGTGGCGACAGACGTTGTGGAACGCGCGCACTTCGCCGTCGTCGCCGCGGATCACGAGCACCGGCGAATCGGCGACGGTCAGCGTCAGGAAGTCGCCGGCATTCGGGATCTCGAATGAGAAGCCGGCGAAGATCCATTGTCGTTGCCAGATCGTCGCCATCTCGGCCGCGTGCAGCGCGGGGTCGAGATACAGCGCGCGCGGCATGCCGAAGCCTTCGCGCCGCGAGTCCAGGAGCGCGGCGGGACGCGAATCGAGGAATGGAACGGCGTCGGACATCGGAGCTCCTGCAGACCTACGACGCGAGAATCGCGGTGCGGCCGGGATCGTAAAGCGGCCGGGCAAGTCGTGTCGCCGGATGGTGCGCGCCCATCGCCTCGACCTCGTACGCCGAATGCACGGGTTCGGAAGCGGCGACGTAGGCGCACAGGAGGTTGCGGCCGACGGTGTAGCCGTAGCCGCCGCTCGTCACCCGCCCCAGCACGCGTCCGCCGGTCAGCACGATCTCCCCGCCGTAGACGTTGACCTCGGGCGGCGCGGCGAACCACGTGAGCTTCTGTCGAGGACCCTCCGCCTTGACCCGGTCCAGCGCGACGCGCGCGACCAACTGCGGCTTTCCCGGTGCGACGCAAAAGCCGAGTCCGGCTTCGAACGGATTGTAGTCCGGCGTGATGTCGGAGCCCCACGCAAGATAATGCTTTTCGAGGCGAAGGCTGTTGACGGCGCGATAGCCTGCGTTGGCGATGCCGAACGGCTGTCCTGCCGCCCAGAGTCTTTCGTACAAATCGAGCGCGTATTCGACCGGGACGTGCAGCTCGTAACCGAGCTCGCCGAGATACGTGACGCGCAGGGCGAGCACCGGCGCATAGCCGAGGTCGAGCTGCCGCGCGCTCATGTACGGAAAATCCGCGTTGCCGAGCGGCGCGTCGGTCAAGCGCGCAAGCACGTCGCGCGAACGGGGTCCGCAGAGATTGATCACGGACCTGGCGGAGGTGAGGTCGTCGATCGCGACGCTGCCATCCGTCCCTGCCTGCCGCTCGATCGTCGAGCGATCGCGCACGCCGAGTGCGCTGCCGGTGACGAAGTAGAAGCGATCGTCCGCGAGCCGCGTGATCGTGACGTCGGCCTCGATGCCGCCGCGCTCGTTGCAAAGCTGCGTGTAGACGATCGTGCCCGTTGGACGGTCGACGTCGTTGCACGCGAGCTTCTGCAGGATGGCGAGCGCGCCTGGGCCGCGCACCTCGTACTTCGAGAACGAGCTCATGTCGATGAGCGCGACGCGCTCGCGCACCGCGCGATGCTCGGCGCCAATCGCCTCGAACGCTTCGCCGCGCTCGAACGACGGCACGTCGAGCGTTCTCGCTCCGGGCTCGCCGAACCAGTTGGGCCGCTCCCACCCGAACTTGTTGCCGTAGACGGCGCCCGCGTCGAGCAGCGTCGCGTGCAGGGGGCTGCGCCGGCCGCCGCGACCCGCATCCGGATCGTAGTTCGGCCAGGCGACGTGGTAGTAGCGCGCATAGCTCTCGACGGCGCGCTCGTACATGAACGACTTGACGGAATGCGGCGTGCCGAAGCGGCGCACGTCGAACGGCCACAGGTCCATTCCCGGGTCGCCGTCGACGATCCAGTTCGCCATCACCCATCCGGCACCGCCCGACGCGGCGATGCCTGAAGTGAAACCGCAGCACAGGTAGAAGTTGTCGAGCTCGGGCGAAAGGCCGATGATGGGCTCGCCGTCGGCGGTGATCGGGATCGGGCCGTTGATCATCTGCCGTATGCCGACGTCGTTCAGCACGGGTATGCGCTCGGCCGCTTCCTCCGCGAGCGGGGCGAAGCGATCGAAGTCCGGCTGCAGAAGCTCGGGGCCGAAATCGTGCGCGATCCCGTTCGCACCCCAGGGACGCGTATTCGGCTCCCAGCCACCGACGGCCAGCGCGCCCGGTTCGGGCTTCACGTAGAAATCGGCGTCGGGATCGCGCAGCGTTGGGAGACCGGCGGGGATGCGGTCCGTCTTCTCGGTGACGAAATACTGGTGCTCGACAGCGCAGGCGGGAACGCGCGTGCCGACCATCGCCGCGATTTCACGGCCCCACATGCCGGTCGCGTTGATCACGCACTCGGCTCTCATGTTGCCTTCGCTCGTGACGACGGTAGTCACGCGACGGCCCCGGCGCTCGAGGCCGGTCACCCGAACGCCCTGGAGCAGCGTGACGCCGCCCGCCCTCGCGCCGGCCGCATACGCCATGGTGAGGCTCGCGGGGTCGACGTAGCCATCGCCCTCGATCCAGGCGGCCCCTTCCACGCCCTTCGTATCGAGCAACGGAAAGAGATCCTGCGCTTCCTTCGCCGACACGAGGTCGACGTGGAAGCCGAAGCCCTTGGCCATCGTTTGGGAGCGCTTGAGCTCGAGCAACCGCGCTGGCGACGACGCGAGGCGAACGCTGCCCGCCCGCTGCCATCCCGTCGCTTGGCCGGTCTCGGCCTCGAGCTTGCCGTAGAGCTCCGCGCCGTAGCGCATGAGGCGCGTCAGGTTGCTGCTGCTGCGAAGCTGTCCGACCAGACCCGCCGCATGCCACGTCGCGCCGTGCGTCAGCTGCAGGCGTTCCAGCAGCACCACGTCGCGCACCCCGCGCTTCCCGAGGTGGTACGCAATGCTGCAGCCGATGACGCCGCCGCCGATGATGACGATACGGCTCTGCTGGGGCACGGTCATGGCAGCGCGAATCTAGCATACTGGCGGCCCAGGCTCGGTGGCAGAGACAGCGGATGGCGTCCGCGCGCAAAGGGGCGTCGCTGGGGGATCAGCCCCACGTCGCGGGGGCCGCCATACTCGACCTTCGCCGCGTATAAGTAGGACGGTGGCACGATAGAGCCTGACGCGCGCGAGAAGGAGAGACCATGGACGAGCAACAGACATCTTCGCCCCGTACCCATCGCGCCGGAGGGCGCGAAGCCAAGCGTGCCGCCCGCGCGGCGCGGACGGGCGTCTCGATGCCGTACATCACGCGCAAGATCGGCATCTACGAGGTGCTGGACGAGGAGGGGCTTGCAACGATCGAGCGCAACGCCGACACGATCCTCGCGGAAATCGGCATCGAGTATCGCGACGATCCGGAAGCGCTCGCCGCATGGAAAGCTGCCGGAGCCGACGTCGACGGCGCGCGCGTGCGCTGTCCGCCCGGCATGTGCCGGAGCATCGTGCAGGCGAGCGCGCCGCGCGATTTCATCCAGCACGCGCGCAATCCCGCGCGAAGCGTTCCCATCGGCGGCAAGCACACGGTGTTCGCGCCGGCCTACGGCTCGCCGTTCGTGCGCAACCTCGACGAGGGTCGGCGCTACGCGACGATCGAGGACTTCCGCAACTTCGTCAAGCTCGCGTATCTCGCGCCGTCGCTCCATCACTCGGGCGGCACCATTTGCGAGCCCGTCGACCTGCCGGTGAACAAGCGGCACTTCGACATGGTGTACAGCCACATGAAGTACAGCGACAAGCCGTTCATGGGCTCGGTCACGCATCCGGAGCGCGCGCAGGATTCGGTCGAGATGGCGAAGATCCTGTTCGGCGATCAGTTCATCGATCCCGCCACGGGCAAGCCGAAAACGGTGATCATCAACCTCATCAACGCGAACTCGCCGATGACCTACGACGCGACGATGCTGGGCGCCGCGAAGGTCTACGCGCGTGCCAACCAGGCGACGATCATCACGCCGTTCATCCTCGCGGGCGCGATGTCGCCGGTGACCGTCGCGGGCACCGCTGCGCAGACGCTCGCCGAGGCGCTGTCCGGCATGGCGTTCGTGCAGCTGGTGGCGCCGGGCGCGCCGGTGGTGCTGGGAAGCTTCGCGTCGTCGATCTCGATGCAGTCCGGTGCGCCGACGTTCGGCACGCCCGAGCCGGCGCTCGTCCTCTTCGTCATGGCGGCGCTCGCGCGGCGCTTGGGCGTTCCGTTCCGCTCCGGGGGCGCGCTGTGCGGCTCGAAGATCGCCGATGCGCAGGCCGCGTACGAATCTGCCAACACGCTGCTGCCGACCTGTCTCGGCGGCGTCAACTTCGTGTTGCACACCGCAGGCTGGCTCGAAGGCGGCCTCTCGATGGGCTACGAGAAATTCGTGATGGACGTCGACCAGGCCGGCATGATGCATACGCTCCTGGCGGGCGTCGATCTTTCGGAGAATGGCCAGGCGATGGATGCGATTCGCGAAGTCGGCCCCGGCAAGCATTTCCTTGGCTGCGCACACACGCAGGCGAATTTCGAGACCGCGTTCTACCGGTCGCCGATCGCCGACAACAACAGCGTCGAGCAGTGGGAGGCCGAGGGCAGCCAGGACCTCGCGCAGCGCGCCAACGCGAGCTGGAAGAAGCAGCTCGCAAGCTACGAGGCGCCGCCGCTCGATCCCGCGATCGACGAGGCGCTCCTCGACTACATGAACCGGCGCAAGGCGGCGTTCGCGGATTCGAAATACTGATTCTTCCGCAGCACTTGCATTCTGGGTGTCGAGAAAGATTACAGCTCGCACGATTTCCGGGCGAGGTGATTCGGCAATTGATTGAAATCGCTCGAAATAAAAAACTGGCGCCGATCTTGCTTGCATGAATAACCCGCGAGTACCGTCCGGGATTGCCTCTGTTGGTGTCGTCCATTCCGCGGTGGGCTCGCCAAATCGTGTCGTCCGACCTTTCCCGAAGGAGGTAGAAATGGGGTATCCGAGAACGGGGGTTTTGGTCGCCGCGGCCGCGGCGACTTTGGTCTGCACTTCGGCGCTCGCCAAGGACCATTTCAAAGCTGATCTGGATGGTTACCAGGAGACCCCTGCGGTCTCCAGCACGGGCACCGGGGAGTTCCGCGCGCACGTGAGCAAGGACAAGACGAGCATCGAGTTCGAATTCATCTATGCCGGGCTCGAAGGAGGAAATTCACTCTTCGCGCACATCCATTTCGGTCAGCCCGGCGTTGCCGGCGGCGTCGCCGCCTTCCTCTGCGGCGGCTCGACGAAGCCAACGCCGTGCCCGAACGTCGAGGGGACGGTGACGGGGACGATTACGGCCGCCGACATTATTGGCCCAAACGGCCAAGGCATCGAACCGGGCTCGTTCGTCGAGCTCCTGCGGGCAATGGATGAAAAGGTGACTTACGTCAACATCCACACGACTCGCTGGCCGAGCGGAGAGATTCGGGGAGTGATCAAGTAGGCGTTGCGCCGGTCGGCGCGATACGCGTACATGTCGCTCTTCGGGACCCCCGCGTAGTCGGGGGTCTTTTCCTGGCGGCCGCCCCCTCCTCGCCGAACGACGAGTTGGCGACACTCAGAACTGCGCCAGAAATCCCGCAACTCCATTCCAGAAGCCGGACGTGCTGCCGAGCGTGTTGTGGTCGGCGCCGGGGACGGCCTGCCAGTCTTTCGGCCCTGCCCACGCGTCGTACAACGCGCGCGAGCGCGCGACCGGAATGATCGAGTCGGAGCTCGCGACGATCGAGAGCAGCGGCATGCGGCAGCGGCGCGCATCGGCTTCCGCGTCGAAGCGGTGCTTGAGCAGCAGCGAAACCGGAAGCCATGGGTAGTGGTGGCTGCCGACGGCCGCGAGGCTGTCGTAGGGCGACACGAGAATGACACCGGCCACGGGGCGCTCCGCGGCGACGTGCGCCGCGAGCGCGGTCCCGAGACTGCGACCGAAGACGACGACGCGATTCCGGTCGACGTCGCCGCGCGCGACGACGGCGTCGTAGATCGCCAGCGCATCGGCGGCGAGCTCGCGCTCGCCCGGCTTGCCTTCGCTCGTGCCGTAACCGCGATAGTTGAGCGCGACGATCGACCACGGCCGCGGCCAGTGCGGGTCGCCGAGCGTGTGCGAAACCTCCTCGGCATTGCCGCCGAAATAGATCACCGTCGGCGCGGGCACGGCGCTTCCTTGGGCAATCCAGCCGTCGAGACGCGTGCCGTCCGCCGCCTTGACGACAAAGGGCGCGCTGTGCGCGGGCAGATGCGCCGTCGATGCGGCGGGCTGCGGGAAGAAGATGAGACTGTCCTGCATGAGCCACGCCGCCGCGGGGACGCCGACGGCGATTGCAACGACGGCAATCAGCCATTCCATTCGGGTACGGGGCCGCGGAGTCCAGTCGTGCCGGGCTGCGGCTACGAGCGTCCGAATATTTCGTTCAGCGTCTGCGACACGCGCACGAACGTCGTCCGCTTCGACAGCTCGCGCAGGCGCCGCGCGCCGACATAGGTGCATGCCGAGCGCACTCCTCCAAGGAGCTCCTGCGCAGTGGCGTCGACCGGACCGCGAAAGGGCACGAGCACTTCCTTGCCTTCGGGCGCGCGGTACTGCGCGACGCCGCCCGAGTATTTCTCCATGGCGCTCCGGCTGCTCATTCCATAGAAGCGCTGCTGCTTCACGCCGTCGCGCTCGACGACTTCGCCCGCGCACTCGGCGTGCCCGGCGAAGAGCCCGCCGAGCATCACGAAGTCGGCGCCCCCGCCGAATGCCTTGGCGACGTCGCCGGGTGTCGTGCAGCCGCCGTCGGCGCAGATGTGGCCCTCGAGGCCATGCGCGGCGTCCGCGCATTCGACGATGGCGGAGAGCTGCGGGTAGCCGACGCCGGTCATCTTGCGCGTCGTACATACCGACCCGGGACCGATTCCCACCTTGACGATGTCGGCACCCGAGAGAATCAGCTCTTCGGTCATTTCGCCGGTGGCGACGTTGCCGGCCATGATGACGAGATGCGGATGCCGCTCGCGCATCTTCGCGACGAGACGCACGAAGCTCTCGGTGTAGCCGTTGGCCACGTCGATGCACAGGTAGCGCACTGCCGCCTCGGCACCGGCGCCCGTCGCCTGCATGACGCGGTCGAACTTCTCCTCGTCCGCCGCGCCGATGCCCATCGAGTAGAACGCGGCGGACTTGCGCTCGAGGCCCTTGAAGAACGCGACGAGCTCGTCCACTGCGTAATGCTTGTGCAACGCCGTCGAGAGCAGGAAAGCGTCGAGCGCGCGCGCCATCTCGAACGTGCCGATGGTGTCCATGTTGGCGGCGATGATCGGCACGCCGTGATAGTCGACCTGCGCGTGCCGGAAGCGGAACTCGCGCGACACGTCGACGTTCGAGCGCGTCGAAAGCGTGCTGCGCTTCGGACGGATCAGCACGTCCTTGAAGTCGAGCTTTACTTCGGTCTCGATGCGCATCGGACCTCCTTGCACCGGAAGTTAAGGGACGGGGGCGGGCGCAGCGCCCGACTGCGACGCCTTGGGCCATCTTACACATCGCGGGCGTGATCGGCCGAAGTCGAACGGCGATTCCGTGAGCCGGCGACCACGGTATGATCGCAGCCGCAAGCCCGACCAACATCCACTTTCTGGAGTCCGGCGCATGAGGAGAAGACGGGCGCTCGCGGTGCTGCTGGCATCCATCGCCGTTCCCGGCCGTGTGCTCGCCCAAGCCTGGCCCGGAAGGCCCGTGCGCCTCATCGTGCCGTTTCCCCCGGGAGGCTCGACGGACATCCTTGGTCGCTCGATTGCGCAAAAGCTGCAGGAAGCGCTCGGCCAGCCGTTCGTCGTGGAGAACAAGGGTGGCGCGGGCGGCTCGATCGGCGCCACCGAAGCGGCCCGCGCGGCGCCCGACGGCTACACGCTGCTGATGGGTCACATCGGAACGCTCGCGGTCAATCCATCGCTCTATCCCGACCTTGGCTATGACCCCATGCGAAGCTTCGCGCCGGTGACGCTGATCGCGCGCGTGCCCAATGTGCTCGTCGTGAATCCCGGGGTGCCGGCAAACGACGTGCGGCAACTGATCGCGCTCGCGAAATCGAAGCCCGGCGCGCTGCGCTACGCGTCGGGCGGCAACGGCAGCGCGGCGCACCTCGCGATGGAGTACTTCAAGCTCCGCACGCAGACGGACATCGGCCACATTCCTTACCGCGGCACCTCGCCCGCGGTGGTCGATGTCATCGCCGGGCAAGTGGAGATGATCATGACCGGCGTGCCCGCCGTGATCGAGCACGTCAAGGCAGGCAAGCTGCGCGCTCTGGGAGTATCGAGCCGGATGCCTGTGGCCAGCATGCCGGGAGTGCCGACCATTGCCGCGAGCGGCGTACCCGACTTCGAGGCGATCCAGTGGTACGGCATCGTCGCGCCCACGCGCACGCCGCCAGCGGTGATCGCGTTGCTCAATGCTGAGATCGGCCGCGCACTGCAGACGCCCGCGCTCAAGAGCAGGCTCGATGCCGAAGGCGCGGAAGCCGCGCCGACGACACCCGAAGCGTTCGGTGCGTTGATCGCCGATGAGATCGCACGCTGGAAACCAGTCGTCGAGCAATCGCGCATGCGCCCGGAATGATCACTGGACACCGTGATAATCTCCATGCCGGTATTCGACTATCTCAATCCTGACCTGCCAGCGGATCTCGCGCGGGTGACGATGCCCGTAGTCGATGCGACGGCGGCCACACTCGAAGGGTATGGCTACCTGGTCGACGATCCCGCGAAGTGCAAGATCGAAATCGTGCGCTGGCCGGCGCAGGGTACGCGCGCGGTGGATCTCGACACCGGCGATCAGGGCGGCACCACCACGGGCACGTTCGTCAGCGAGTGGAAAGGGGACGTTCTCTATGGGCGAAACGAAGCCGTGGGTGGCCATTACATCCTCGCTTATGGCGATGAGCCGGCGCGCGCGGATGACACGCACGCGCGCGCTCCGAAACGCATCCTGCTCTGGCACGCGAACTATCATCCGGACGGTGGTCAGCTGTTTTTTCCGCTCGACCGGAAGCCGTTTCTCGTCCCGCTCGCGCTGCCCGGCGACGACGTGCTTCCCGGAAAGTTCGTGTGCTTTCGCTTCGACGGCAGGCAGGGGCTCTACATCCATCCGAATATCTGGCACGAAGGCGTGTTCGCCACCTCCGGAACGCAACGCTTCTTCGACCAGCAGGGCGCCGTGCACGCGCGGGTATCGGTCGATTTCGCGCGCGAGTTCGGGTGCCTCCTCGAAGCGCCGATCGAATAGCGCTCCCCCGGGCCGCCTCCGCCCGCTTTCACTGGATCACTGACTTCGGATTTTCCACATGACCACCACGATCGCCGCGATTCGCGCCACACCCGTCACCGTTCCGTTGGAGGCGCCGCTGTTGCACAGCAACGGCGCGCACTGGGGCCGCTTCGTGCGCACGATCGTCGAGGTCGAGACCGCCGACGGTTACGTCGGTCTTGGCGAGATGGGCGGCGGCGGCGAGGACGCGACGCGCGCGTTCACGGGCCTCCTGAGCTATCTCGACGGGCACGACGTGTTCGCGCTCGAAGCGCTGCGGCTCAAGATCTGCAATCCGACGGCGAGCCTCTACA
>Ga0207701_10005311_pt1 | contig 12959 bp, 6 predicted proteins | sample KBSSwiSSwithPhiX_FD_184294 | JGI IMG/M metagenome (GOLD analysis project Ga0207701, IMG submission 184294) | Switchgrass rhizosphere bulk soil microbial communities from Kellogg Biological Station, Michigan, USA, with PhiX - S5 (SPAdes) (version 2) | ecosystem: Environmental > Terrestrial > Soil...
AAAAATTCCACCGCTTTCTTCATAAAACGATTTATCTGTGACATATACCCCATTCCGGGTTTGCGTCCATGTAGCTCCTGCCTTTGGATGGTATGTCAGCATTGTATCCCAATTCTTATAGTACTGGTGGCCATTTGTTTCCAATAAGCCAATATTCATATTCGGGAAAGGTAATAAACGGGCAGCAACACATTTATTCCAATCCACCAGGATCGGGTTAACCGTTAAGTCAGCACAAAAACAACGAACCTTCTTTTCGTAAGCAAGTTGTGCTATTTTCATCGTCATACTTAAAGTTTTGGCTATCGCCTTCAATACAATTACTTTATAGCCTTGCTCAATCCGCCTCGCAGCATCTTCAACAGTGTGGGCACTTTCATCAGCTCCAATGGTTACACCCATATCGCCAACATACACTTCATTACTTTCTGCAAATGGCTCTTCTATCAATGCAATCTGCTCAAAAGCCCCGATTTTTTTTGCATGATCCAGGAAACGCAAAAGCGTATCTTTCTTTTCATATCTTCCATTAGGGTCCAGGTAATAAGGAATCTTGCCGTTCTTAGTGTAGGGGGTTTTATAATGTCCGATGGCTGCATGAACCGACGACAAGAATGCCATATCTTTTTGCACCATTTCTTCCTGGGTACCCGCAGAACCAAGTTTAAGTTTCATTATAAAATAACCCTCGTCAGCGGCGGCTTTAATTTTTTCAACATTTGTTCCAAGGCTGAATGAAGGGATGCTTGCCACCTTATCATGCCTGTATGACAAACCGGGTTTATAAGCATCCGGGATCATATCATCAAACGTATTTATTTTATTTTCTGCAGCATATAATAACCACGCGGCGTTATCTACACAGACCAATGAATTTAAAGCAAATGTTTTTCGCAGGTCCGGGTTATTGGTGATTTTTTTACCATATTCAAACACTTCCGGCAAAAGTTCATCTAACAATTCCAGGGGATTGGTAAATGAATTTCCTTTCATGATTTGCAATGCCCTTTCGCTCATAGCAAACATTAGTGCATTGCCGCCATTGGTTGAGTGTGCAGCAAAGACATTTGAATCGGACCAGAGGATTCCCTGGCCTCCAAGCCCTACCTTATGAATACCTGATTCTGCCTCCAGCCAGGCAGCGACTTGCCAGCCTTCAGTAATAACGCTTCCTTTAAAGCGATAAGGGAAGAGAGGCTCCCTTTCAAAATTTGAATCAACATTTTTGATCCGGATTTTTGCGAACGTTTTCCGACTATTATCGTAATTCGAAGGCTGGAATGAGAATCCTGTCGCTCCGAAAGCTGCTAATGTGCCAGAGTAGCTAAGGAAATTCCGGCGGGTAATTTTTTTGCTCATGCGGCAAGTTATTCAGGAATGTTATTTAACGTGTACCATGCTTCTGAGGACCACAGCGATTGCCCGGTTGCGCTTTTAAGAGTTTCCGGTAAGCGGAAATAAACCACATGTTCTTTTTTTAAACCGTGAATCTCTAATAGAATATGAGTTCGATCTTTTGATAAGCTGATTTTTTCTATTTCTAATTTTTCCAAATCCATCTTTGGTCCGCCATAGTTGTCAGTAGGAAGATACCACCATTGTTGTACTAAAAAATCAGGCGCCTTTATTTCTTGTCCCGGGTCCATCGCTTCGGTTAATTCAATTTCAAATCCGTTGTGCTTTGCTCTTACGGCCAGCATTTCAAAAGTTGGCTTTCCATTGTATTTTATTCGTTGTAGTCCATACTGTTTTTCTTTCCAGCTCCAGCCACCGACCATTCCGAGGCCACCAACATAAAGTGCGCCATCAGGTCCCCAGCAAAGGCGGTTCACACCTGCTTCAAAACCTTGTGAGAACCGAAATACAGCGCCCTGGTATTCTCCATTTATCTTCTCAAGAAAATCACGTTTGATACCGCCGTGGGTTACGTCTCCATGAAGCATTTGCCCTTTATAAGGACCATCATTCATTAATACAGGTTGCGAAGGAGAGTTGGCTATTTCATCTTCGGGCAACCAAATTGCCGGAAGGGCAGTCGGAGGTGGCGATTTAGGATCCGGAAGCCCCCAGGGCATGCCATGGTATTCACCTTTTTTAACGTGAATTAATTTATTTCCGGGAATCCATTCTCCCTGGTTATCGGTTATGAATATTTGGTTGTCGATTCCCAGGCCAATCCCGTTTGGTGTGCGCAATCCATAATTGATCCATTCATAGCTGCCATCCATGCCAATCTTGATGGTCTTGCCTCTATCAGGTTTTTGCTTTTCACCTGACATGAGTCGCATTGCCAGCGAAAGAGTTGCATAGAAGTATCCATCTTTATACACCAGGCCAAATGCAAATTCATGAAAGTCGCCGCTAACCTGCCAGCCGTCGCAAATGGTCTGGTATTCATCAATGATCTCGTCGCCGTCAACATCGACCAGTTTTGTCAGTTCGTGTTTTTGCAAGACATAGATTTCTCCGTTTACCACTGTAATTCCCAATGGCTCCGCAAGTCCTGATGCAATAAGTTTTATTTTGATTTTACTGGTATCCCCGGTCTCAACTCCTTCGAGAAGATAAACGCCTCCTACAATATCCCAGGTAGTTACTAATAAACGACCATCGGGAAGAAATGCCAGTCCACCGACTCTTGGTTGAAAATTTTGTTTACGGATCGTTGCCAGATCATAGCTTGGATGAACTCCTTCCAGCGGCGCTCCATACCCGGGCCTTTTGTATTCTTCAGGCTTTGGTTTTGTGACTTGTAACTCCGGATCATTTTCTATTTTCACTTTAGGTTTTAGAGAAAAAATATATTCGAGCATTACTTTTATTTCAGATTCACTGAGAACCGGGTGGGGATTCATCAATGCACTTCCCCAAACTCCCGTTCCGCCTTGCCTGACCTTATTTATCAATTGATCAACAGTCTTATTTTCATCTTGATATCGTTGGGCAATTTGATGAAGTGAAGGTCCTACAGTTTTTTGATCAAGCTCGTGACAGGTAAAGCAGTCACTTTTTTCCATAAAATACCTGCCCCTGTGATCATATTCTTCCTGCTGCTTTGGGGGAAATTGTTCAGGCAGTTGTTTAAGATGAACGATAAACCGGCTTGTCTTATTTGACTCTAAATGAAAAGTTGTATCCCCGGATTGAAGGGAAATCGTAATATTTCCCGGCACACCGGAGGTTTTGAATAATCTCTCGAATGCAGGTTTTCCCTTGCTTTGTATGAACTCAGGTCTTTCTTCAATATGTATTGTATCCTTTGATGACGGGATCAGTATAAATTTCAGGTAGATTTGGTTGTGCAGAAAAGCATAACCCTTGTTTAAGATTCGAAATGAATCTTTCTTTCCTTCTGTTTCAACAATCCATTTGAATGGACGGGTACTATCGGCGAAATAGGAAGTTCCCCAGCTCGTTGGCTGTACATTTTTTTTATCGGTATATGCGGCACCTTCCATGGTGACACCCCCTTTCCACGCCTTATAGAATACACAACGTGCAAGATCATATGCCACATAACATTCCGGATTCAATGCGAGCGTAAGCATGCGGGGCTGCCTATCCAAAACCGACCGAAACGCCCACGGTTCCCTCGCTCTTTGAATGTTATAGGTTTCCTTATCACCACATGCCGGGCAACAAAACACGATAACAACAATAACAACCAGGAATGAAAGTCTTTTTATCATGTACCGAAATTACTTAGGCCAACTGAGATGCTTTTGAAGAAATTTAAATGTTCCTTCGCTTCGCATGGAATGGCCGCCATTAAAAAATTCTATTTCTGTTTTATCCCCCAAATTGAACCGATCATAAAAATTTCTGACCTTTCCGAATTCATATGAAACCCATTCATCAGGTTGTACCAGGTCATGATGTCCACGTTCTACCATAAAGGGCCTTGGAAATATGAGGTAAGCCATTTCAGCATAACTAAAAGTGTTTCCCATATTAAAATAAGGCATCTCCCATTCGAGACTATTCATAAAACTCCCGGTCCAGTTTACATCAACAACTTTGCGGGTCCAATCTCCAAAATCGCCCGAACAAATCGAAAGGCAATATCCCTCTAGCACTGCGGGCACACGCATTGCGGTTTCTCCCCCATAACTCAAACCATAAAAGGCAATCCTTTTCTTATCAACGAATGGAAGTGAACCGAGCCATTTTATGGTTTGCTCGTGTTGTGAAACAATAAATGAAAAAAGCGTTTTTTTAATGGTGTTTCCTTTTCGGCTGAGCCAACGGTACCGGTCTTCAAATCGATAAGGATTTTGCGGTGCATAAACAACAAAACCCCGGTCGGCAAGCTTTGCAGCTACATTATTGTATGCTGTGTTGTTGCCTTCAACCAGTTTGTTGGGAGTGTCGCTTCGTCCATGCTGGCAAACTACCACTGGTCGCTTTTCTCCGGGCTTCAAATTTTTTGGAACGAGAAGGATTCCAGACGCGATGAGATCAGGATAAACATCCAATACAACTTCGTAACCCGTCCATTTTTCCTTGTTGTAGATTTTTCTTGTTTGCGCATTAGGTGGCAGCATCGGATCGTCAAAACTACCCAGGATTTCTTCGCGGAAATATTTCCGGTATTCACCTGCTTTGACGGTAAACCGTTCACGCTGGTAATAGGGATGAACCGGCCGAGTACTCCATTTTCTTTCTGCAAATTCCGGCATGACCTTATAAAGAAAAAATTGGTTTCGCTCATAGTCGGAATTTCTAAGCAACCATTGAACGTGATCCTCTATTTCTTTTACCTGTCGTAGTTGCCTTTCAGCAACATTTAAAGAAAAGCGTTTGTCAACTGGAATTTCGCTGCTAATACTCATTGACGAACTATAACCGAGAAAACGGGTAAATTCAGTTAATGCCTTTTCAGATCCAAAGCTAACAGCACTATTCTGTGGGGCAACAACCAAAGCGGTCTGTTGAAAACCCGCCTTTACCAATTTGTCAATGCGATTATACTCGAGTTGAACATCTTTATACTGTGGCGTCTGCAATTTGCCTTTATAACCTGTATAGGCGAATCCTTCAACTTCGGGAAGTTTGTCATTAGTTGTTTTCAGTTTATCAACGATCTCAGGAATCGCACTGTGTTCAATTACGAGAGAACGGGGGGCAATCAATGATGCAACCTCCGCATCCCCAAATTCCGAGAGAAGGCCCCAGACATTGCGATAAATTGGTTCATCCCAAACATGCTGCCTTGAATTAAAATATCCACTCACCATCACAGCGTCAATTCTTTTGTCAACGGCGGCAGCATAAAATGCGATGAGGCCGCCCTCAAAATAACCCGCCACACCGATCTTTAAATCTTTAGTGTCTGACTGTTTGAACCAATCTATCGCGGACATCACCTTTTGTACTTCGTAACCGATGATGTGTCTCCCCATATGAAATGACTGCCGGTAAATCCATTCGCGGTATGTTTGTTGCTCTTCCTTTCCGGGAAAAATCAGGTCCCTGCTAATAAGAACGGGAATCAAGACCTGGAATCCATTCTCAGCAAGCCGCCGTGCAAATTGTGACTCCACAGGAATTCCCGGTAACAGGCCCGCAAGTTGTTCTGGCTGCTGATCGGCATCCGGAATTGCAATTATGTTAGCCGCTGGTTTCGTTTTCGGCTGCAGAAGAAGCCCTTCTCCATTAACCCTGGCCAATACCGTCCACCTCACCTGGTAGACACGATACTTTGACGTTTCAGCGATCACTTCAGGATCACCATCAACAGCAAATCGTTGCATCATCACCGGCGGATTTTTATCCGGCAAGCCAAGGTTGAAGTTTTTAAATGGCGCTGTTTTGTCTTCCACTCCAATATATTTGATAAATCTATTTCGGTTGGGTTCTACCGATCGCTCATATTCTTCCCTCGAATTGAAATTCCTGTTCCAGGATTTTGACCGGTCGACGATAGACTCCTCAATTTTCCTTTCAATGAATTTGTGAGCTCCGTCGAGCATCTTAACTGATAAATCATCATTTCCTGTCAGCAATTTTGTCCCGGGCAAAACATCGGGTTTCACCTGGAAAGCTTCAGTTCTGCTAACCAGGCAGAATACAACCAGCGAGATAAGTGAGATTCTGACTTTCATTTCTATGACTGTTGCCACAGTTCCCGAACTTTTTGTAAATCCTTTTTCATTGCGGTAAATACGACCTGTTTGCTACACGTAATCTCCCTGGCACCGTGCTCTGCTCCTCCTAATGGGTACTCGGTGTGCATGGTTACCGGCACATTTAGTTTGTATTGTTTCAGCAGCTTAAAGTAAGCTTTAAAATCAACTACACCTTCACCAATTGGTATATCAGTTATGGCGTACTTTCCGTTTTCATCGAGCCATTTGAAATCTTTTACATTTATCGTTTTGATTTGCGATTGTACCAGGCGAAGTCCATTTTCCCATGACAAAGCGCCTTCCACCACTGCGTGTCGTATATCGTACTGGACACCCATAAACTGCCCGTCAGCAGTCCTCAGTAATTCCCATAACTCCCAAATGGAAGATCCCGCTAATGTTCCTGAATGATTTTGATAGCAACCGATTAAACCCAGTTCTTTATTCAACTGGCTCAGCTCTTTTAGCCTCTGTTGAAAAAGTTCAATGGATGCCGTCATTTCCTTTCCATCAGGGTAACTGTAATAATTCATTCGATAAAATTTGAAGCCAAGCTTTGACGCAGTAGTCAATACCTTTCTGTCTATAACATCATTGGCATCGGCAACGGCGGTGGTCATGATCAATGGTACAAAATTTACCTTTTTCAGGGCTTCGACAACTTCAGGCAAATCAGTTTCAACTCTTTCGGGCAATACGTGACCATTTGGTCTAACCGAAACGTCCACACCATCAAACCCCATTTCGGCTGCCGCTTCAGCCATATGCGTGTAGCCCAGGAATTGAAGATGTTTTGAGAAAATATTAATCTTTAAAGAATTTTCAATGCTTGAGTTTGCGAGGGATATGAATTCGTTCGGCATAATCGGAAATAATGCACCGGTCAGTAGTGAATTCTTTAAAAATCTTCGTCTCGAATTATCATAATTTGATTGCATTCTATAATTCGGATTTTAGTTGCCGGTATTCAATATCATTTTTTCAAAATCATTTTTGGGTTAACCTGGTAAATCTTTTTCAAAACCTGGTCTTTCAAACCCCATCCATACGAAGGCCAATGGTAAAAGCGGTAATAGTAAAAGTGTTCGTCCAAAGTTTCCATAATCCGGAACGTTATCTCATACATATCTGGTTCCGGAACGTTGTCGGTCCCATACAATAGCCTGTCCTGGTATTTTTCATAAAACTCGGCCATATACCTCGGAATGGGCGAGGTTTCACCAAAGCGGGCCGAGGCGTCCGCATAAAGATTTTTATGTTTGTCAAACAGGGACCCTAAAATGGAAAGATCATATTCACAATTGGCATAATGACAAGCGATAAACGTTGTTGTGGGATTGTCCCCAACCGCATTATCCAGTGTTTTTATAAGCGCTGCATGACCAAGAATTCCTTTTTGGGTGGAGTCAATTTTCCAGGTATAGGCGTTCATGAGCCCATCATTTGTTGAATCCATGGGCAGGTACATCCATAGGGGTTCTGCTACATGGATATTGATTGGAATCTTTAACTCACCACATCTTCTTAGAAGTGGTTTCATGATCGGGTCGTCAATATGAGGTCCGAACCCCCCAGGATATCTTAGTCCAAATCCTTTGTCGCTAAGTTCTCCCACGCCACGGGCGCCCATTTTTACGCATCGCTCTAGTTCCCTCACTGCTTTTTCGCTCCAACCGGGCTTATCATATCCAATAAGGTCAAAACCGCACCATATCTCAAAACGATTACCGTGAACGGCATATTTAGAATAAATGCTGTCGAACCTGCGCCCGGTGGCACCGCTCAGGATAATGGTTTTTTCAATGCCTGCACCATCCATCGTTTTTACCCATTTGACGACCTCTTCAGGCGTTTTCGCATAATCATGAGAATGCATATCCACTACGGGGAACTTTGCTCTCTTAACTATTGTAACCGGGACTTTGTAAATTGATTGCGGACGGAAATCTTTCAGTTTTAGCGCTTGTGCGTCCTGGGAATGGCAAGGTTGAAACGCGAGCTGGTTTATGAACGCAACGAAATAAACAAAATGTTTAAACATAAGTATGATATATCACGAATCAATGCAAAAGAAATTCTCCCGCTGCTTCTTCGAGCAGTTGATTGCCAAAAGAATCGGCCGATTCAATGACCACCCTGTAAGAACCAAATTTCTTGCCGGTAATCTTTTTGGTGAATACATTATCCCCGGCTGCTTTATCGCCCGATGAGCCGTCATCCATTAATTCGACTTCAAATGAAAGAGCGGGATCCTCTCTGTAAATAAGTCTTGCCTTTACGTGTTGAATCTTTGATCCATCAATTATTCGGGCCTGCAGCACATCATCACCCGATACCTTTAGCCACTTCATTACGGGTGGAGTCTTGTCTTTCCCCTGGATTTTCAATTTTATTACACCCTGTTTTTTGATATGGTAAGGATATTGGGGAGTCCAGTATTCTGCAAAAAAATCAACGGAATGATCTTGCGGGCAATCACCGGAAACTAGTGGCACTGAATATTTGGCTGAAGCACCGACATGATCAAAATCTGTCCAGCTATCTGATACCCTGGCGTTCACACCATTCGCGTTAATAAATTTATCGTTAACAGTAAGTTGGGTGCGCCAGTATTTGTAATTGTCCTTTACAAGAATCACAATCGATTCGCCCGGGTTGGCTATTCCGTCTCCGTTGCCCCGTCCCAATGAAACTGTTTCGGTGTTTGTTCCCCCTTTTACCACTGTAAATATTTTTCCATCTGCTATTTCGAAATTCTTTATTTCAGGCAGTTCTTTCTTTAGCGGAATTTCGATGAATTCGGTCCATTCATTTTTATTTTGGTCCCGGATCGTCAATTTGAATCTTTCAGTCTCGATGCTGTCGACATCTACCCTGAAGCTAAACATGCTTTGACCGGAAGCAGATTCATTAACCCCGATGTTCCCGAATCCTGATTCTCCTTTCAGAACAGTCGCCGTGTTTCTTGTTGCCGACAAAGTTGCTTTTATATCCTTTCCTGTTGATTGTCCCTTATTCAGTAGTTTAATTGATAATCCAAGATCCTTCTTATGGGTTGCCCAGTTCAAGTTGTCAAGCGTGAATGAAGCGACGCAGATATTTGGTTGATCTGACTTTTTATTGATGCCAACCTGGTGAGAGCTGCCATTGACTGTGATTGTCAGTCGTCCAGTATTATCACTTTGAACAGTTTGTTGAGTGGTCTTTAAAGTACGGGTATCAATATCGTTGATAATATAGGACTGGTTCTTTACATACAAGGGCGCGGTTGTGATCGATAGATTGATAAATGGCAGTAGTTCTCCATCCGGCAGGAATTCTCTTACCGAGGTTGCAAATCCTCTACTATCAACATTTTCAATCACGGTAAAACCCGGAATATTTCTGTCGGAACTAACGGTATAATCCCAGGCAGAAAATTGCGGGTAGACATCAATATGATCCCACTTCGATGGTTTCGGCGGAGGGTTTTCAAAAGTTTTCATCAGGAATCCAAACATCTCGCCTAATCCGCATGTGGAATGCTCCGCATCATAAATCTTGTATTCATAATTATCCATGAGATCGGGCCAAATTTTGTTCATATCCTCATGATAACTTCGGATAAAATCCTTGTCGCCATAATTAAGACGGAGTTTCAGGCCACCGTAGTTTTTGTACATATCGATATGCCGGTATTCAACAGGAAAATCCTTTGGTCCTACTTCGAATTCAGCCGAGCCGCAGAAATTTCCAGCCGCGGTAAACAAATGGGGATATTTTCCGCCGATCCAAAAAGTCATAAAACCACCCATCGATAGTCCCGAAATAGCGCGGTGTTCACGATCGGAAATGGTATTGTAATGGGCATCTATATAGTTAATAAGTTCAGGATAGTAAATAGGAAACTGCCTGAATGTTTCCACCGGCAGCACATTATATGGACGGAAATAATATTTTTCATCGGGGCTGCGGTTATAACCGTCAGATTTGACGACAATTACTTCGTGTTCAGACACAAATTTTTCAATGTTGTCGCCTTTATTCTGATTTCCGCTGTCAAACTGAGCATATTCATGCCCGCCTTCTCCGAAATAACGTTGACCCCAACCATGCATAAAATAGATTACGGGGTATTTTTTTTGCGGGTTTTGAAAATAAGCAGGCGGCAAAAAAATCCGGTAGTTTCGGATCTCCCCGAATACATTGCTGTAATGCATTGAGTCAATAATGGTGACACCGGTGGTCGGCTGAGCCCCGCCCTTCGACGCGCATATTAGTGAAACGATGACAATAAAAAATGATTTTAGCCTCTTCATAGACCCAGGAGAATTTGGAGTTGTTAATTTGATATAAATATTCTATGTTCCGGTCCGCTAACCTCTGCAAGATTAACCGCCCGGAAAACGATTTCATTCTTTTCTTTTACCAATTTTATTTCGACTGAATCAGGAATGTTTTTCCAAACACCGTCGGACTGATCCTTCATCTGGTATGTCTTCAGGTTCGGGGTATTTGATTTTAATTTGATCGCCGCAATATTCCCGGTGATATAGACAGTCGAGGCGATAACATTTGGCGTCCACTCGAATGAATTCCTGTCGGGGATTAGTTTCATGAACTCAGTGTTGTAGGCCCAATGAGGTTTGCCGTCCCATATCCACATATGGTCTTTAAAATATCCATCAGCGAACATATTCATCATACTTAAATCATGGCTGTTCTTTGGCCAGCCTGTAAACCTGTTGCTGTAAGACTCCCATTCAAGCCAGGTATAGGTTTGGGCAAACCGTTCCTTTGTCCACTCGACCATTTTCCCCTTTTTATTGGCAACTTTATCGCCCGTTATAGGAGTCCTTTCCGGACCTTTTACAAGCACGACATCTGCTGCTTTGTTTTTTAAGTATTCGGCTCTTACTTCCAATGCGGATAGAGGAATCCCGTTTTTTTCAAAATGATGATTGTATTTGGCATCGGATAAAAACCACTTTTTATATTTATTAAGCCATATTTCGTTCATGCCATGATGGCCATCAGGCCCGCCTTTTACGCCCGGGCCTGCTCCCATGCATCTTGTAACATAACCGTAAGCATTCATGATTGCATTTTGCACAATCATATAATGACCGCAATGAAATCCATGACCTTTCAACGCTGCATCAAGAATGCCTTCGGCATAACTCTCCCCGGGATAAGAATCCTCAAAATCGCTTATCATTATTTTTTGCCTGATCCAATTTCTTAACAATAATATTCTTTTGAATTCGTCCTGTTCGCCATGAAAAATGGTATCGAGCTGGTATTTTTCCCTCAGTGCCGCGAATTTTGGCGAGGATAGATCCTCTGCTGATACAAATACTGTATTCGGAATAAAATCAGTATTGTCTTCCTTCAATTGGTGAAATGATTTTTCCCTGCAAGAGGAATAAAAAATTATAATTAGCAGTATACTTAAGAATTTTGTCCTCATTTGTTCGGTTCAGTTACCGGAGGCCCGGGTTATCCGGGTTTGAAATTACATTGAAAATTGGTGATATATATTGAAAGTATCAGTGGGTCTTGTTGAACAGGCAATTTTTTATTCAAAAACATCAGCCAACTGAATTAAAGGAAAGTGTACTTTTAAGGTATTCGAAATTTTCAACCAATAAAAACACATTGCCTGGAGACCCAGCCTTCTTTATAGGGGTAATTTTTCTGGCGATGTAAACGCTCCTGAAATCTCATGAATAAAATGAAAAATAAACGCAGGGAATTTCTAAAAATGAGTAGTCTTGCAGGTGTTGCGATCACCGGTGGCGCATTTAAAGGATTTGCGTCCGTTCTCAACGGCGATTTTCAACATACTGATTTAATCAATCCAAACGATTCTCCAATGACAGGTACGAAAAATTTTAATGAAGGTCATGTAAGCATTATTGGAATGTATGGGGAATGGATGAGCCATTACAACGAAGTCAAGTTACCGGAGCTTTCCTTCAGACGACAAACCTGGCCGGAGTTGAAAGCCTGGAAGCATGCTGCAAGGCAACGACTCGATGTCCGAATGGGAATTCCCGACGTTGGCGGAATGCCAAAAGTCAAGGTGAGCAAACAGTATACCTATGATGGTCTACAGGTAGAGGAACTCAGTTGGCAATTGCCTTATGGCCGACCCACGGAAGCCATTTTATTGAAGCCAGCGAATGTACAAGGGAAGTTACCCGCCATCCTTGCATTTCATGATCATGGTGGTAATAAGTATTTCGGAAACCGGAAAATTACGAGGACCTCGGACAACCGGCATCCTCTTATGGTAGCACATCAAAATGATTATTATGAGGGCATGGCGTGGGCCAATGAAATTGCAAAACGGGGTTATGTCGTCCTCGTTCCTGATGCTTTCACTTTTGCGAGCCGCAGGGTCATGATGCAGGATGTGCCGGATCATCTGCGTAACGGGTTGAGCGACGACGATCCTGAAAATCCAAAAAACATTGAAGCGTACAACCATTGGGCGGGTGAGCATGAACACGTAATGGCAAAATCGTTATTCTGCGCCGGTACTACCTGGCCGGCGGTGTTTTTTGCAGAAGACAGGAAGGCCCTCGATATTTTATCCGCCCGTGATGATGTGGATCCCAAACGAATTGGTTGCGGCGGCCTGTCAGGCGGAGGGCTGCGCACCGTCTTCATGGCCGGGCTTGAGGACAGGATAAAATGTGCCGTTTGCGTGGGATTCATGTCGACGTGGAAAGACTTTTTGCTTAATAAATCTTATACGCATACGTGGATGACCTATGTGCCGATGTTGCCCAATGAATTGGATTTTCCGGAAATACTTGGTTCACGTGCGCCACTGCCGACATTAGT